>Ga0307302_10001132_pt1 | contig 11689 bp, 11 predicted proteins | sample ER_DNA_183_FD_194490 | JGI IMG/M metagenome (GOLD analysis project Ga0307302, IMG submission 194490) | Bulk soil microbial communities from the East River watershed near Crested Butte, Colorado, United States - ER_DNA_183 | ecosystem: Environmental > Terrestrial > Soil > Floodplain | place... | reverse complement strand
AGCTCGGCGTGAGCCGCACGCCGCTGCGCGAGGTGCTGCGGATGCTCCAGGAGGAGGGCTACGTCGAGTTCGAGCCGAACCAGCGGATGCGCGTGGCCGGCCTCGACCCGGTCGAGCTCGACGCCGACTACGCGTGCCGCATCCTGCTCGAGACGCTCGCGCTGTCGATGACTCTGGAGTCCATCGGCGCACGTCAGCGCCGGGAGGCGGCCCGGCTGCTCACCGCGATGCGCCGGGCCGCGCGGATCGGGGACCTTCCCGGGTGGTTCGAGGCGCACCACGCCTATCACAGGGTGATGACGGTCGGGGCGGGCGAGAAGCTCCTGCGCACGCTGCAGTCGCTCGAGGACCGCAGCGTGCGCTACATCCGGATCTACCAGCAGTCCGAGCCGGCCGACTGGCAGACCGCGGGTGACGCCGAGCACGCGGCCATCCTGGACGCCCTCGCGGCCGGGGACGACCGCGCGGCCCTCGCCGGGCTCGCCCACCACCTCGCCCGCACGGCGCTGCGCGTGCTCTCGGACTGCGCGCCGGACTACGCGCCGCGGGCCGTCCCGAACGCCGTCGCCCTCGCCGAGGGCACCGACCCGGCGGCGCTGCGCGCAGCGTCCGCGGGCTAGCCGGAGACCGACGCCGGGAGCCCGGCCGGCTCGCGCGCCTGCGGTTGCGTGGTCGGTCGCGACGTCGGCCCGAGCCACATGTCGATCGACCCTGGCTCGGCGGGATCGAAGGTCCGCGGCCGCCACGCCGCGTCGTCCTCGATCCGGCGCACCCCGAACGAGTACTCGTAGGTGAAGCTCTCGGGACCGAGGAAGTAGATGAACACGGCCGTCGACTGCGGGTGCCGGCCCGGCCCCATCTCGATCTCGACGCCGTGGTCGACCAGGAAGTGCCAGTTCCGGAAGACGTCGTCGATCGAGGCGACCTGGAAGTTCATGTGGCACAGCCCCGGCCCGTCGCCCTTGAAGACGGCCAGCTTGTGGTGCACGGGGTCGATCCGCATAAGGCATGCCGCATCGCCGATCCAGTCGGACACCTTCGCGTTGAAGGTGCCGGACCAGAACCGGTAGGCCTCGTGGACGTCCGGCGCGTCGAGGCACAGGTGACCGAACTCGGTGATCCCCGACGCACGCCCGAAGGCGACCGGCCGGGCGAGGCACTCCTGCTGTGTCACCAGTTCGAGCCGGTTGCCGAAGGGGTCGTCGAACGCGATGCCGGAACGGACCCGGCGCGACCGTGTGGCCGCGGCCTCGAGACGCCGGACCGCGAAGCCGCGACGTTCGAGCTCGCGCTCCGCGCCCGCCAAGGCGCCGTCGTCGGCAACGGTGAAGCCGGATGCGATGACCCCGGACCGGCCCGCGACCAGCGTGAGGCAGTGGTGGCGCGCGTCGGCACGAAGGTGCGCAACCCCCTGCTCATCTGCGGCCACCAGCTCGAGCCCCACGATGTCGGTCGCGAAGCGGACGGCGGACGGCAGATCCGCGACGCCGGAACGCACGTAGGCGATGTCCTCGAGCTCGATCACCGTCGGCCTCCCTTCAGCCGCCCTTCCCGACAAAACTGTACACAGTTTAGTCTCAGCCGTCGAGAACGGTGAAGAGGGTGAGCTGCATCCCGTCCGGCGCGCGCAGCCTGACGTTGCGATGCCTCCAGGGGGTGACGACCGGTTCGGCGAGCGCCTCCGCGCCGCCGGCGACGAGCCGCTGGGCGGCCTCGGCCGAGTCGGCCACCTCCAGCGCGATCCGGACCGGCCCGGCGACACGCGAACCGACCTCGACCTCGTCGACCAGCTCCGCCTGCGGCACCGACAGGAGCTCCAGCGTGGCATGGCCGGCGTCCAGGACCGCGCCGCTGCCGGGCTCGTCCCAGGACTCGAGCAGCCGCAGACCGAGGACGTCGCGGTAGAACGCGACCGCCTCGTCGTAGTTCTCGACGGTCAGCGCCAGCCGCAGCTCGCGAACCGGACCCTCGGGCATCGCATTCCTCTCGATCGGCGTGGCGGTCACCCCGTCACGGTGAACGTCGCGGACGCAGCGTTGCCGCTCTGGCGGCCCTTGGCGTGGAAGGTGTCCTTCCTTCCCGGGTAATGGGAGCCGGCAAATCCGGTCGGCACCGGGAACGAGGACGCGACGACGCCGTCGGCGGTGGCCTTCGTGGTCGTCAACACCTCAGCCAGGAAGGTGATGGCGACCGGTTCGGAGGGAGCAAACCCGCTGCAGGTCAAGGTGGTCAAGGAACCCGCCGTGCCCGCCTTCGGGGAGATGGCGCACTTGGGTCCGGCCGGGTTGGGCGCGGGTGTGTTGGTGGTCGGGGTCGGCGCTGCGGTCGGGTGCGTCGGCGTGACCGAGGGAGCGCCCGAGGGCGCCGGTGGGGCGGTCTGGTCGGTGGTGGCGCGGACCGCGCAGCCGGTGACGGCCAGGACGGCGGCGAGCACGACGGTGGCGATGATCCGGACTGGGCGCATGGCGACCTCACTCTGCGGGAGCACGACCTGTGGGTCCAGGACAGCAGCGTGGCCGGCGCCGGTCACGGCACGGCGGCGGACGAGCGTCGCGGCAACGGCGAAAGGGCCTCGAACCGGTCGCGATCTGTGCGAGGCTTGCGGGATGCGCATCGCGGTGCTCGCCGACACGCACGCGCCCAGGCGCTGGAGGGGCTGCCCGCCCGCGGTCGCCAGGCACTTGACCGGCGTCGACCTGATCCTGCACGCGGGCGACGTGTGCACCGCCGAGGTACTCCACGAGCTGGCGGCGTTCGCGCCGGTGCGGGTCGTGCTCGGCAACAACGACGGGCCCGACGTGCGCGCCTGGGGCGCTCCCTGGTCCCTCGCGCTGGACCTCGACAGTCTCCAGGTCGGTATGGTCCACGACGCCGGCCCGCGGGCCGGTCGGCTACGGCGGCTGCGGCGCACCTTCCCGACCGCGGACCTCGTCGTCTTCGGCCACTCGCACATCCCGCTCGACCTCGAGGACGAGGAGCTCGGCCTGCGCATCTTCAATCCCGGCTCCCCCACCGACCGGCGGCGTCAACCGCAGGGCACGATGGGCCTGCTGCAGGTCGACCGCGGCCGGCTGACAGCGGCCCGCATCGTCCCGGTGACGTAGCGGAGGCGGCGAGCGCTAGCCGGCGGGCTCGGCCCACCAGCCCCGGATCCCGGCTGACCGGGCCCGGTCCGGCTGGCTTCGAGGTCAGTCCGGCCGGGTCTGCTTCGGTGGCTGGTGCGTCACCGTGACGGTGGCGCTGACGGTGCGGGTGTTGCCGGCACGGTCGGTGACGGTCACCTCGACCGTGTAGTCGCTGGCGAGGCCGTGCGCCGACGGTGCCTCCAGCAGGATCGTCCGGGTCCAGTCGAGCCTCGCGACGCCCTGGCCGGCGATCGGCTCTGGCACGAGCCTGAGGTCGCCGCGCTCGTCGAAGACCCGGAAGGCGACCCGGGCGATACCGCTGCCAGGGTCTTCCGCCGTGCCCGCGACGGTGATCGGCGCCAGCAGCGGCCCGGATGCGTGGGCGCTCAGCGACACCGTGGGGGCGTCGCGGTCGATCGCGGTGTCCAGCCGTGCGACCTGCCCGAATGTGACCTGGACGGTGGACGGGGCCGTGTACGGTAGCTGCCCGAGCGGTGTGACGGTGACCTGGTAGCGGCCCACTGCGAGGTCCACGCCGCCGTAGACGCCGCCGCCGTCGGTTGCGGTGGTGACGCTGGTCCGGCCGACGGGAGGCGCCGGGCCGTCGCCGACACGTGAGATCGTCACCTCACCGGCATCCACGGGCTGCCCGGCCTCGTCGGTGACCGACCCGAGTAGGTGGCCGACCTGCGGATCGACCTTCCAGGCGAGCTCGGGGACGGCGGCGGGCGCGGCGAAGACCGGGGTTGGGTTCGTCGCCGGGTCCTCGTACGACACCGTGCCGTCGACCGATCTGCCGGTCAGCAGAGCCGACGCGAACTCGGCGAAGGGCCGCCTGGGGGTGGCCTGGCCGGGAGGGACGGAGTGAGGATTGCTGGCGACTGCGGCGTTGGTGTTGGCCATGGAGAAGAACGCCACCCCTTGGACCCGTTGACCGGCCGGTGAGAGGGCCAGCGCCCTGCGGGTCTGGCGCAGCGTGCCCTCGATGGCGTTGAGGTAGGCGCCCTGGCCGATGAGCGCCGCCCGGTCGTACTGATGCTGGACAGCCCACTGGCTCCACTGGTCGAAGGCGGCCTGACCGGCGGCGGTGTGCTCGGTCTTGTAGGCCATCGGGACCGCCATGTCGACCACGCCCTCCTGGGTCCACGCCCGCCAGTCCTGGTAGACCCGCCAGAAGGCCTCGGCCGCCGGCCAGGCCGTCTCGCTGGTCGGGCCGGCTCCGAACGCGATCAGCGCAGCCGAGACCTTCAGGGCGGGCTTCAGCGCCAGCGCGCCGAGGTAGACGCGGCGCACCAGGCCGGTGACCTGGTCGCGCCGCCATTGGCTCCAAGCCTGGTCCCCGGGGTCGGGCGGGGGACCGCCTTCCGGGAGGCCGTGCCGGCGCTGGAACCGCGCGACGCTGGTTGGGTTGTAGCCGATGCTGGCCCCGGTCGCCGGCGTCTGCCCGGCGACCGCGAGCTCCGGGTAGCGGATCCGGTCCAGATGCATCCCATCCAGGTCGTAGTGGCCCATGAGATGCAGCAGGACCTCCACGGTGTAGGCGGCCGCGTCGGGATGGCCGGGGTCGATCCAGAAGTCGTTGCCGAGCCGATAGCCGCCATGGCTGATCGGGCCGCCGTCGGGCAGCAGGGTCCGTGTCAGCCAGTTGGCCCGTCCCGCATGCGGCTGGCCGGTCTGGGGGTCGAACCCGTGCTGGTTGAAGACGTGCTCGGGACTGGAGGGCGGTTGGCTGGGTGGCCGGTTCCAGATGGCACCGAGAACCGCGAAGGCGTGTACCTCGATCCCGGCGCCGTGGGCCTCGGTGATCAGGTCGGCCAGCGGATCGAAGCCCGGGGCGATCGGGACGCCGTCGGGGAGCGGCTCCAGCGAATCGCGGTACCAGGCGTCGCCGCGGCGTCGGACCTGCGCGAAGACCGCGTTGGCATGGGCGGCCGTGGCGTCGGCGACGACCGCGGCCACGTCGCTGTGGTTGTTGAGCGGCGTGTTGAAGGTGTCCACCCACAACACCCGATACTGGCGGTCAGGTGAAGTCGGCATACTCCTGGTCTCGCTTTCGGCTGCTGCGCAGGACCGTGATGCTGAGGAAGTACAGCACCGGCAGGCCGGCGTAGATGAGCAGGCTCACGCCCGGCGCGATCTTGGCGACCAGGAAGGCGAGCAGGTAGACCAGCCCTGGGAACATGCCCAGGGCCAGGCCGGCGCGGCGCTGGCGGTCATCGAGCCGCTGCCACAGCAGGTGCGGGCGGCTGGTGGCGTACAGCCACATGACCACCCGCATGACCGCGATCGCGACCAGCAGCAGGCCATAGATCCGCAGGGCCACCGGCTCCTGGTCGTAGCGGCCCAGCATGCCCGCGGCGAAGGGCAGCAGGCACAGCGGCAGCAGGTACAGGATGTTCAGCCAGACCAGGCCGCGGTCGGTGCGGCGGATGAGCGCGAACAGGTCGCGATGGCCGACCCAGTACATGCCGGCCAGGACGAAGCTGATCACAAACGCGACCAGCGACGGCCGGAGCTCGGCCAGCGCCTCGTTCAGCGAGTGGCCCTGGGTGAGCTCGGGGACCTGGATCTCCAGCACCAGCAGCGTGCTGATGATCGCGAAGACGCCGTCGGACAAGGCAAGGACGCGCGTCGGATCGTGCTGGCGTTCGAACAGGGCCCTGGCCTGTTCATCACCCTCCCGCTCGTCGACCACGTCAACCTCCCTTCCGCTTTCCCTTGACAGGAGCATTCTGCTTGCTAAGGTCGGATCGTCCAATCATGCGCGCACGCCACGGCGCGCTGGGACTCCTTGGAGCCGCCGGCCGCCACGGCGCGCCAGTGGTTCAACGACCGACCACCCAAGGAGGCTCCGATGGACGCAGGGCTCCGCAGGGATACCGCCGACATGCTGGCCGACGTTGGGCGGCACTGGGGCTGGGTGCTGGCCTTCGGGATCGTCACGCTGCTGGCCGGCCTGCTCGCCCTTGCCTGGCCGGGCCGTACCATCGTGGTCATCGCCGTGCTGTTCGGCATCCAGCTGGTGGTGGCCGGGATCTTCCGGTTCGTGGCCGCCATCGCCAGCGACGACGAGAGTGGCGGGACCCGGGTGCTGCTGGCGCTGCTGGGGGTGCTGTCGTTCATTGTCGGCCTGTACGCCCTGCGCAACGTCCTGGTGACCATCGCCGCCCTGGCGCTGCTGCTGGGCATCTTCTGGATCGTCAACGGCACCATGGAGGCGTTCACCGCCTTGTCGCATCGGGGGATGCAGGGCCGCGGCTGGACCATCTTCATGGGCCTGCTGAGCATCGTCGCCGGTGTGGTGGTGCTGGTGTATCCGAGCATCTCGCTCGCCACCCTCGCGATCGTGCTGGGGTTCTGGCTGCTGGTGTACGGGATCATGGAGATCGTGCTGGCGTTCCGGCTCCGCTCGGTCGGCCAGGCCGCCACCCGCGTCGCCAACGCCACCTGAGCTGAGGCCTATTTCGTGACCTTCTGGGAGGTCGCCACCCAGGTGGCGTAGGCGCCGCTGCGCACGATGGCCTGGAACTCCTCGGCCATGCTGGTGTAGCACGGCGGCACGGTCATGCCACGCCAGCGCATGTCGTAGACGATCTCGCGCGCGTGCCGCAGCGCCCTGATGCTGTCGTTGTTCACCGTCGATCACATTCAGTTCTGTATCGACGAGCTCCTCCACGGCCACTGCGCGCCGATCGATTCCCGTACTTCGGGGGCGACAGAACCCGCCGCGCGGCTCGTGGGCCGGGAGGTCGATCAGGCGCCCTCGGAGGCGGGTGGGATGTTGTGGTTGAGGCGGAACAGGTTGGTGGGGTCGTAGCGGGCCTTGACCGCCGCCAGCCGCACCCAGGTCGACCCCGGATATGCCTGGTGGATCCGCTGGGGGCCGTCGTCGCCGAGGAACCCCACATACGCACCCTGATCGTCCTGCTGCAGCGCCGCCGCGAACTCCTCCACCCACCCCTGCCGCACGGCCCGGTCGGCGGGGCCCTGGTAGAACGCGGCGACGTTCACCATGATCTTGGACCGCCGGTGGGCGAACGCGGTGGCGTCGGCGGGCACCCGCGCCATCGCCCCGCCGAGCACCCGCAGCTGCGCGACCCGCATCGGCGCATCAGACGCCTGGAGATACTCAAGGATCGTGGCGGCGACCCGCTCGTCGATGGTGTCGACGAACATCGTGTGGCCCACCGCGGTCGGGTGGAACTCCTCGTCCTCCGGCGGATAGATCCCCGGATACGGCATTGGCTGGACCAGGTCCGCCAGCGGCGCGGCCAGCGCCCGAAACGGCGCCACCGCCCGCTCACCGGCCTCCAGGTCACCGGCGTAGACCAGCATCGCCAGCACCACCAGCTCCCCGTGGACCTGCTCCGGCACCATCGGCATCGGCGGGGCGGGCATGACGTTGGCGATGCCCGACAACTCCTCCGGTGCCGCTTCCGCCGCGGCGATGAACCCGGCGATCACCTCCGGGGTCGCCGGCAGCAGCAGCATCCCCCCCACCACCTGGTCGAGCTGATGCAGCCGGAACTTGAGGCGGGTCGCCACCCCGAAGTTGCCGCCGCCGCCGCGGATGGCCCAGAACAGGTCGGGATGGGTCTGGTCGTCCACCCGCAGCAGCTGGCCGTCGGCGGTCACCACCTCGGCGGCCAGCAGGTCGTCGATCGTCAGGCCATGCTTTCTGACCAGGTACCCGACCCCACCACCGAGGGTGATCCCGCCGATCCCCACCGAGGCGGTGTCGCCGAACCCAGTGGCCAGGCCGTGCGCGGCCGCTGCGGTGGTGTACTCCCCGGCGGTCAGGCCGGTCTGGGCCCACGCGGTGCGCCCGTCCACATCGATGTCGAGGGTCTTCATGTCCCCAAGGTCCAGCACGATCCCGCCGTCGCTGACGCTGTGCCCCGCGGTGCTGTGGCCGCCGCTGCGCACCGCCAACTCCACTCCGCTGTCGCGCGCCAGCGTCACCACGCTGGCGACCTCAGCGGCGTCCGCAGGGCGGATGATGACCGCTGGGCGGCGGTCGAACCCACCGTAGAACACCGTCCGGGCCTGGTCATAGCCCGCGTCGCCGGGCGCGATCACCCGACCGTCGAACTCAGCCCGCACCCGCGGGACCGAGATGGCGGTGCCGTCGCTGGATGACATGATGCTCATGGTTTCTGTCTCCTGGAACGTGGATGGGGAACGTGAGGCTACGGATGGGAGGTGGGCGCGCGCATCGGGAGCCGCATCGCACACTTGGCCGGTCTTGGCGGATCAGACCAGGCGGACGCGGTCGAGCCAGAAGTCCAGCAGCGCGACCTCGCCGAGTACCTCCACCCGCTCGCTGTCGGCGGGCAGCCGCCGGTAGAAGACCAGCAGCACGTCGGCGAGCGGGCCGCGCAGCGCGACGGTGGCCTTCTCGTGGCCGCGACGCCATGTGAACCCGTCCGTCCCGAGCTCGATGAGCCATTCGGCCGCCAACCCGGGCTCGGTGTCGGTCGCGTGGAGGTGGATGCTCTTGCCGGGGCCACGCAGTTCCGCCAGCCGCGGCGAGGCGCTTCTGACCTGCGGGTCGCTGATCAGCTCCAGCAGCTCGTCGATGGCGTCGGCGGCCAGCTCCGGCGCGACGGTGTAGTCGGCGTTCACCGTGCCGGCGGCGTCGGCCCGGTGGATCACCAGGTCGAGTGCTGCCCGGCGCGCCCAGAAGCCGGTGCGCTGTGAGTACACCCAGACCTGCGCCTGGGCGACGGGGCCCGCCCGGCGCAGCGTCTCGGCGTACCGCGCGGCCCCCTCGGCCAGCCAGGCGTCCAGCGCGTCGGGGTCGTCGTCGGCCGGACCGGCCACCTCGGGGACCTGCTTGGCCGGTTCGACGATGGCCGTTTCGGTCCGTACGGCGGTCTCGGCCGCGCGGAGGTTGCCGCCGACGTGCCGGATGAGCTGGGCGAGGGTCCAATCGGGGCAGGTCGGCACGATCACCGACAGGTCGGCGCCCTTCACGACCTCCCTCAGCAGGTCGGTCTGGGTGATGACTTCGTCGCAGTAGCGGTCGTGCCCAAGTGTCATGTGCCCACACCACGTCCTCGAGGAGGCTTCCGGTCGACGAGCCGGGCGTCATGATAGCGGCAGGGTGTGACGATCCCGCGTTGTTGTCGCGATCCCCTACCATCGGGACGTGATGGAGGCCAGCAAGCCCGTCGTGCTGACGGTCGACGACGACCCGGGGGTCTCGCGCGCGGTCGCGCGGGACCTGCGGCGGCGCTATGGGCAGGACTACCGGGTCGTGCGGGCCGAGTCGGGGGCGCAGGCGCTCGAGGCGTTGCGGGAGATCAAGCTCCGCGGCGACATGGTGGCGGTCCTGCTGGCCGACTACCGCATGCCGGAGATGAGCGGCCTGGAGTTCCTGGAGCAGGCCATGGACCTGTTCCCGCACGCGCGGCGGGCGCTGCTGACCGCCTACGCCGACACCGACGCCGCGATCCAGGCGATCAACGTGGTGGACCTCGACCACTACCTGCTGAAGCCGTGGGACCCGCCCGAGGAGAAGCTCTACCCGGTCGTCGACGCGCTGATCGAGCTGTGGCTCGCCACCGAGGACAAGCCGATCACCGAGGCCCAGGTGGTCGGGCACCGCTGGTCGGCGCGCTCGTTCGAGGTGCGGGACTTCCTGGCGCGGAACTCCGTGCCCTACCGCTGGTTCACCGTGGAGCAGCCCGAGGGTCAGGCGCTGCTGGAGGCCGCCGGGCTGGACGCCACCAGCATCCCGCTGGTGGTGACGGCCGTCGGTGACTCCCTGGTCGACCCCGGCGTCGAGGAGCTGGCCGCCAGGGTCGGCCTGTCGACCACGCCCGCCACCGACTTCTATGACACGGTGATCGTCGGCGGCGGGCCGGCCGGGCTCGGCGCGGCCGTCTACGCCGCGTCGGAGGGGCTGCGCACGGTCCTGGTCGAGCGGCAGGCCACCGGTGGGCAGGCGGGCCAGAGCTCCCGGATCGAGAACTACCTCGGCTTTCCCGACGGCGTCAGCGGCGTGCAGCTCACCGACCGGGCACGTCGCCAGGCCCACAAGTTCGGCGCGGAGGTCCTCACCGCCCGGAGCGTCGCCGCCCTCGAGGTGCGCGGGTCCTCCCGCGTGGTCCGCTTCGCCGACGGCGGCGAGGTCGCCGCCCACACGGTGGTACTCGCCACCGGCGTCGCCTACCACAAGCTCGAGGTGCCCAACGCCGACCGGTTCACCGGGCTCGGGGTGTTCTACGGGTCGGCCGCCACCGAGGCGCCGGCCGTCGCCGGCAAGGACGTCTATGTGGTCGGGGGCGCCAACTCCGCCGGCCAGGCCGCCGTGTTCCTGTCCAGGCACGCGCGCCGGGTCACCCTGCTGGTGCGCGCGGACGCCCTGGAGCGGTCCATGTCCTACTACCTCATCCGCCAGATCCACGACACCCCCAACATCGAGGTGCGGACCCGCACCCAGGTGGTCGGTATGGCGGGCGAGGAGCACCTGGAATGGCTCCGGCTCTGCGACACCCGCACCGGCGCGGTGAGGGAAGTGGCGTCGAACTTCCTGTTCGTCTTCATCGGCGCGGCGCCGTGCACCGAATGGCTGGACGGCGTGATCGCTCGTGACCCGGCCGGGTTCCTGTTCACCGGCCCGGACCTGCTGGTCGGCGGGAAGCGGCCGGCGGGCTGGCCGCTGGACCGGGACCCCTACTACCTGGAGGGCAGCGTGCCGGGGATCTTCGCGGCCGGCGACGTGCGCGCCAACTCCGTCAAGCGGGTCGCCTCGGCGGTCGGGGAGGGGGCCATGGCCATCCAGCTGGTCCACCGCTATCTGGAGGCCCAGTGACCGAGCGGCTCGGCCCCGACGCGCTGCGGGAGCTGTTCCTGTTCGAGAAGCTCTCCGACGAGCAGCTCGCCTGGCTGGCCGAGCGCGGCGAGGTCAGGAGCTATCCGGCCGGCGTGACCGTGTACGCAGCGGGGGAGCCCGCGACCACCCTGTTCGTGCTGCTGGAGGGCACCCTGTCGATGACGGTGCGGGCGGGCGGCGCCGAGGTCGAGACCCTCCGGACCGACTACCGCGGCGCCTACGCCGGCGCGTTCTTCGCCTACCTGGACGTGCCCAGCGCGCGCTCGTACACCGCCAGCGTCCGCGCGGTGACCGGCTGCCGCTTCTGGGAGCTGCCCGCCTCCGACTTCGGATGGGCGATGCGGGAGTGGTTCTCCATGGCCACGCACATGCTGGAGGGCTTCGCTACGCAGGGGGCGGCCACGCAGGAGATGGTGAGCACCCGCGAGCGGCTTGTCGCCCTGGGCACGGTCACCGCCGGCCTCACCCACGAGCTGAACAACCCGGCGACCGCCGCCGCCCGCGGCACCGCCACCCTCCACGACCGGCTGGAGGACCTGTGGGACGAGCTGGCCGCGCTCACCCGCGGCGAGCTCGCCGCCGGCCAGCTGGCCGCCCTGGTCGACCTGGTGCGCCAGGCCATCGGTCACCATGACGAGCTGCCGGCGCTGTCCCCGTTGCAGGTGTCCGACCGCGAGGACGAGCTGGGCGGCTGGCTGCAGGAGCATGGCTTGGCCGACGCCTG
>Ga0307302_10001131_pt1 | contig 11697 bp, 8 predicted proteins | sample ER_DNA_183_FD_194490 | JGI IMG/M metagenome (GOLD analysis project Ga0307302, IMG submission 194490) | Bulk soil microbial communities from the East River watershed near Crested Butte, Colorado, United States - ER_DNA_183 | ecosystem: Environmental > Terrestrial > Soil > Floodplain | place: USA... | reverse complement strand
TCCTCCTACGGAACAGCAACGTGCTCGGAGGCGCACGGACATGTCCGGTGCCAGGCACCAGACATGGCTGGGATGGCTCATGAAGATGCCGCGATGAGGATTCTCCTCTGGCACGGGTATCTGCTCGGAGGCACGGGCTCCAACGTGTACACGCGCGCGCTCGCGCGCGAGTGGAGTCGCGCCGGCCACGAGGTGGTCGTCTTTTCCCAGGAGCCGGACCCCGAGCAGTACGACCTCGGCGGTGCCCAGGTCGTGCGGCCCGAGATCGGCAGGTTGCTGCCCGTCTTCGTGCTCGACCGCTACGAAGGCTTCGACGCGCGCCGCGTGTCGGAGCTGTCCGCGGCAGAACGGGAGCACTACGTCGCGTCGAACGCGGCCGCGCTCCGTGAGCACCTGCCGGCCGACCTCGTCTTTGCCAACCATGTCTTGCTCGGCGGCCCGGTCGCCGCAGCGACTGGTGCGCCATTCGCAGTCAAGGCGCACGGCTCAGAGCTCGAGTACGCGATGCGCGGCAACGAGGAGCTCGCGGCGTGGGGGAGAGAGGCCCTGGCCACGGCGCAGGCCGTCTTCGCCGGCTCCGAGCACATCAGGGAGGTGCTCGAGGACGTCGTCGGCCACGTCGACCGAGTCCATGTCGTGCCGCCGGGCGTCGACGTCGAACGGTTCGTTCCGCGGCCGCGCGCAGAAGCGCTGCGCATGCTCGTCGAGGAGAGCCGAGCCGACCCTCCGAATCCCGGCAACGTCAGCGAGCGGCTGCCGGACGAAGGGAACGCCCAGCGCCTCGAGGCCTTCCTCGCCGCCGAGGAGCCGACGATCCTCTACTTCGGCAAGCTCTTGCACAACAAGGGCGTTCACGTCCTCTTCGAGGCGCTTCGTGAGGTGGACGCCCGTGCGGTCGTCGTCGGATTCGGAGACTACCGCTCGGAGCTCGAACGGACGGCGCCCAAGCGCACGCTCTTCACGGGGCCGCTCGAGCACCGTCACCTGGCCCACCTGATCCCGCTCACCGACGTCACCGTCGTGCCGTCGATCTTCCCGGAAGCGTTCGGGATGGTCGCCGCCGAAGCCGCGGCCGCCGGCTCGTTGCCGCTGGTCGCCAATCACTCCGGCCTCGCCGAGATCGCCGCCGGGGTCGCAGCCGAGTACCCGGAGACCTATCGCGAGTTGACGAGCTTCCGCACCGGCGACCCGGGCGACCTCGCCGACAAACTGCGGAGACTGCTCGCCCTAGAGCCGGCGCAGCGGGCTGAGCTCGCGGCTGCGTCCCGGCGCGCGGTGCTCGACCGCTGGAGCTGGGCCGGCGTCGCGAGCCGGCTGCTCGAGCCCTTCAACTAGGCTCTCGCCGTGGCCCAGGAGCCCGTGCTGAGCGCCGATGAGCAGCTCCGACTTGCTCGCGAGCAATACGAGTCGGCGCAGGATTTCACCGTCGCCGTCGAGGAGGAGTTCGCGATCCTCGACCCGGAGACGTTGTCGCTCACGAACCGCTTCGAAGAGCTCAAAGCCGCTGCGGAGAGGACAGAGCTTGAGCCCCATCTCGTCGGAGAGCTGATCGCATCCGAGGTCGAAGTGCGCACCGGTCGCTGCGAGAGCTTCGCCGAGGTCGTCACGCGGATTCCGGAGCGGCGTGCACAGCTGAACGCGCTCACCGACAAGCTCGGCGTCACCCTCGGCGCAACCGGCACCCATCCGTGGAGCCCCTGGCAGGAACAGCGGATCATCGACACGCCGCACTACCGCCTCCGCGACGAGCTACTCCGCTACGTCGTCTGGCGGAACAACTCGTTCGGCCTCCACGTGCACGTGGCGATCCGCGGGGTCGACCGCGCCGTTCAGGTGTGCGATGCGCTGCGTGTCTACCTGCCCGAGCTGCTGGCGCTGTCGGCCAGCTCGCCATTCGTCGAGAACGTCAACACCGGCCTGCACTCGGCGCGCAACCAGATCTTCACGCGCTTCTTCCCTCGCTGCGGAGTGCCCGACATCTACGGCGATTGGCGGACCTTCGAGGATTACGTTCGGATGCTTTTCGACACCGGCTCGATCACGGAGCACACGGAGATGTGGTGGAGCGTGCGGCCCCATCTCGCCTTCCCCACCGTGGAGATCCGCATCTGCGACGCCCAGCCGCTTCAAGAGGAGGCGATCTCGCTGGCCGCGCTCTCATACGCGCTGGTCGCGCGCATTGCCCGCGCGGTCGACGAGGGCGAGCCGGTGCTTCTGCCGACGAACCGCGAGATCGAGGAGAACTTCTGGCGCGCCATCCGCTGGGGGCTCTCGGGCGAGCTGATCGACCTGCGGACGCGCGAGGTGCGACCGGCGCGCGCCGCGCTCGAGGAGCTGATCGAGTGGGTGCAGCCGGTCGCGGAGGAGCTCGGTGCGGCCGAGTGCCTCGCCGTGCCGGCGGCGAACGCGGCCGAGCGCCAGATCGCCCGCTTCGGGGAAGGCGCCTCGCTCGAAGAGATCTACGCGGAACAAGTGCGTCCCAGGGAACAGGTCAGTGGCTGACGAGCAAGAGCGCGAGGCGGAGGAGTTGACGCCGGAGGAGCTGCTCGAGCACATCAGGAGGATGAAGGTCTCCGACCTCCTGCTCTCGACGATCACGACCGTCGCGCAACTCGGGTACGCGAAGCTGGACCCGTCGGGGCGCGATCTGGAGCAGGCGAAGCTCGCCATCGAGTCGATTCGCGTCCTCGTCCCGGTGCTCGAGGGCTCCGTGCCAGAGGAGGTCTTGCGGGACTTCAATCAGGTGACGGCCAACCTCCAGCTCGCCTACGCGAAGGCGGCGGAGGAGAAGCCCGAGCCTACGAGTGAGCCCAAATAACGGCCCCCGCCGGAAGAGCCGCGGCCAAGACGACCGCGAGAGCGATCCAGCCGACTGTGTGATCCGTCCCGGCGCCGCCCTCGGGAGCGGCGGTGGCGCGGGCCGGCGCGGTGGTGCGGTAGACGTATGTCCCCGAGTTCGGGCCCGACTGTTCAGGACTGGCGAGAAACGTGTCGTACTGGCGCTTGCGCGCGTAGGTCAGCTCGGCGGTGATCGCCCGCGCCAGCAGGCGGCGCCCGTCTCCGAGCTGATGGCGCCGAAGGGCGGTCACCCAGGTGCGCGTCCCTCGTGGCGCGAGGCGGTCGGCGACGGGAGCGGGAGTGACACGTACCTCGACCTTCGACGGCCGGCCTCGCAGCACCACGCGAAGCTCGGTCCGGCGAAGCCCGTCCAAAAGGCCGGAGAAGCGGACGACCCCGTTCGGCGCGCCTTCGACTTGTGCCGCCCCCGTCACCTGCATCGGCGCCGCAATCCGCAGCTGCGCAGGTGTTGTCTTTCCGTACACCCCGACGTTGAGGCCTTCCGCGGACACGTTTCGACTGATTGCCCTTCGAAGCTGGTCGAGCGCCTTGGCGAGGCTCAGCGGCTCCGGGTTGGCCGTGAACGATGTGACATCCGCACCGGTCATGTTCCTGACCGTCACCGTCGTTCGGACCTCACCGGGCTCGACTCGTACCTCGACCGGAAGTGCACCGACGCTCTCGCGGACGCGCAGGTCGGCCAGGGCGGCGAGCACGCGCCGGCCCGGTGAAAAGCCCTCCCAGAGGATCTGGTTCTCGCGCTGCCCCGGGACCGACTCCGCCCCCGGCCCCGGTGTGACGGATCGGACGGGAGCCGGAACGGCGAAGACATAGTCGCCGAGCCGCTTGATCACGATGCGCTGGAGGACACGAATGGAGTGCGGCTTTCCGGCGTCGTCCATCCCGACGACGATCCGCTCGCGATTGTCGAGGCGACCGAGGAAGAGAGGCGAGAGGGGAAGCACCCCCGAGGTCGGAGGCGCGAGCGGAGGTGTTTGCGGCAGCACGGCCGGTGGCCACGGAAGAGCCCGGATGCGAGGCGGCGCGGCCGCGGCGGGCGTGACACCCCACGCGACGATCCCGGCCACGACCGCCGCGCCGACGGTCCTCATCGCGTTTGCTCGAGCTCGGTGAGGGTCGCCGACAGCGGGTCGTCCTTCACGGGCTTGTAGGTCATGTCCTCGAACCGTGCGAAGTAGACGTCGTCGTCCACGACGCCGTCGTGATTGCGCTCGTTGAAGCCGCGGTGGTCGCCGTTCGCGCCTGCGACGGAGACTTCCTCGAGCGCGGCGATGATCTTCTTGCGGTTCTTCACACCACCTGCGCGCTGAATCCCAGCCACGAGCACGTTGACGAAGTCGTACGAGTACATCGCATAGTCCGGGGGTTGGGTCACTTCCGCGCCTGCGGATGTCCGCACGCCGACGAGCTGTACGCCGAAGCGCTCCTCGTACAGGCGCTGGAACGAGAGGAACGGCACCGAGCCGACCTCCGCTGTGGGCCGGCCGGTCGCGAACGTGAGCCCGTCGACCCACTCTGGATGGTTGGCGAGCTGCTGGCGGACAAGCGGATCCTCGCCGGCGGCCGGCGTATAGACCGGGACGTCCCAACCGGAGCCGCGGGCCGCGGCGAGCACGCTCGCGATCACCGAGGGCTCGGCCCAGACGATGAGCGCCGAGGCGTGAGCGCGCCGGGCGCGGAGAATCTCGGGCGCGAGATCGGGCGCCCGCGTGGGAACCGTCAGCCTGGCCGCGACCGATGTCGGATTGCGCTCGAAGGCCTCGTCCAGCGCCTTTCGTCCCTGCTGTCCGTAGTCCGAGTCGTCCACGATGAGCGCAATCCGACGCTGCTTGGGGATCAAGTACTCGGCCAGCCGGAAGGCGACGCCGTGGTCGGTCGGCGCGATCCGGAAGACGTTTGGCCGCTCGTTCGGGTCGACGAGCCCCTTGCCGCCCTGGAAGGCGACGCAGATCGGAGTGTCCGCGTCGTTCGCGATCCGCCAGGAGGCGTTGATCCCGGTCCCCTCGTCGATGATTGCGATCGCTCCGTCGGCGATCGCGCGACGGACGTTTGCGACGGCCCTGCGCGCGGAGAGCCCCGAGTCGTAGCGCTTGATCCTGAAGGAAAACGCTCCCTCCTTCGTGTTGATCACGATTCCGCTGCTCGTGGCGGCCAGCTCGGCGCCGTTGGCGATCGTGAGTCCCACGTAGGGCGTGCGCGAGAAAGGTGCGTTGACCGCGATCAGGAGCGTCTTCGTCGATCCGTTCGCTCCGTCTCCGCCGCAACCTGTCGCGAGGGCGCCGAAAACCAGCAGGATGAGGAGCAATCGTCTCAAGTCGGCGATGCTATAGACGCTGGCGGCCCAGATACGCGGTTCGCACTGCCGGATCGGAAGCGACCTCGGCGAGGCTCCCGGAGGCGATCAGGCGGCCGGCCTCGAGCACGCTCACCCTGTCCGAGATCCGGCGGACGAAGCGCAGATTGTGCTCGATGACCAGCAGTCCAAGCCCCTTCTGACGCAGGCGGTCGAGCAGATCGGCCAGATGCTCGAGCTCAGCGGGCCCGGCCCCCGCGGCCGGCTCGTCAAGCAATAGGACGCGGGGCTCGGTCGCGAGCCCCGAGGCAAGCATGAGCAGGCGTTGCTCGTGAGCCGAGAGCTCGCTCGACGGACGATCGAGCTCACCTTCGAGGCCGACGAACTGGATCGCGCTCAGCGCCTTCCGGCGGACGGCGGCGGCCTCGCGGCGGGCCTTCGGTGTGGCGAACAGGGTCCGGAAGATGCCGGCGTGGCTCCGCCGCAGGCCTGCACCGACGAGGACGCTCTCGAGCACCGTCAAGTCGGCGAAGACCTCGGTCGTCTGCTGCGTGCCGACAATGCCCTCCAGAGCACGCCCCCGTGTCGTCAGGTCGTCGAGCGCCTGCCCCCCGACCGCGACCGATCCCTGGTCCGGCCGAAGATCACCGACCACGAGCTTCAGGGCGGTCGTCTTGCCGGACCCGTTCGGCCCGATCAGTGCGTGCACCGAGCCGGGGCTCAGCTCGAGGTCGAGGTCGGCGAGCGCGACCAGGCTTCCGAAGTTCTTGGAGAGCCGTCGTGTCGTCAGCGGGGCGGGGTGCTCGACCTTCGGCAGCGTTCCCCCCGCCGCCGGCGGCGGCTCCCGGGTCGGGGCGCGGTGGAACCTTCGCCACGAGGCGAGCACCGCCGGCAGGAGCCCGGCGCCGCCCAGTCCAAGGACAAGCAGGAGGCCGTAGCCCGTGAGCATCTCCTCGAGCCGGCCCGGCGGCAGCCCACGCAGGGCGCCGACGCGTTCCGCAGCGTTGGAGAAAGCGGAGATGACGAGCAATCCTGCAACCGGCCCGAGCGGGGTGCGGGCTCCGCCGAGGATGACCGCGACGAAGAGCTTGAAGGAGAGCGTGGCGTCGTAGCCCGACGGATCGGCGACCTGCGCCAGCTCTACTCCGAGTGCTCCTGCCAGGCCGGCGATTGCCGCCGACGTAGTGAAGGCTCCGAGTCGGAAGCGGGCGACCGGAACGCCCAGGGCGACTGCCGCCGACGATCGCTCGCGTGCCGCGGCGAGCGCGAGGCCCGGCGCCCGCGGCGCGACGATCAGGTAGCCGACGATGACGAGCACGAGGAGAGCGACCCCGAGCTCGTAGTGGGCGGTGGGGCCGAGCGGGTGACCGAGCACCTCCGTCTCGGGCAGGACGAGGCCCTGAGCTCCTCCCGAGATGCCCGGGAACGAGATCAGGGTCAGACCGACGATCCAGGTCAGGATCCATGTGCTGACGGCGACGAATGCGCTCCGGAGCCGGCCGGTCGCCAGGCCCGTGAGCACCCCGGCGGCCGCGGCCGCCCCAATTCCGAGCAGGAGCGCGGGGAGCAGCGGCCAGCCACCCTTCGCCCGCGCGATCGCCTCCGCGAAGGCGCCGATGCCGAGAAACGCTCCCTGCCCGAGCGACGGGATCCCGGCGAGCCCGACGGCGTAGGCGAGGCCCACGGCGGCGACGGCCAGATAGACGAAAGCCGCGATGTCCGGCATTCGGCCGGACAGGGGCAGGACCGCGGGGGCCAGGAGAGCCGCCACGACGATCGCGGCCGCGATCGTCGCGCGGAGGCTCCACGCCGCGCGCGCCTCGCGGAATCCAGCGGTCAGAGCGCTGTGCGTCTGCTCGAGCATGGCACCGGTCATGCGCGCTCCGCGGCCGGCTCCGCACGCAGCGAGCGATAGGCGATCAGAGCGAGGGCGAACGCGAGCGGCAGGATCTCTCCGTACTGCGCGCCGAGGCCGAAATCCCCGATCCGCAGATTGTCGATCGCAGCTTCGGCCAGACCGACTCCCAAGCCCGCCGCGAACGCGGCCCAGGGCGAGCCGAAGCGGACGATCATCGCGGCGACGAGGCCTTTCAGCCCGAGCAGCGTCCCGGTCTCGACGCTGAACGGGGCCGAAGGCGCTGCGGCGACCGCGGCGAGTGCCGCCAAGGCGCCGACTAGCGCGAAAGTGAGAGCGACGAGGGCTTCGACCGGGAGGCCGACGAAGCGCGCTCCCTCGACGTCCGACGCGATTGCCTGCAGGGCGCGGCCGTACCGTGTCCGCTCCAGCGTCCAGGCCGCAAGCGCGGCGAGGGCCGCCGCGAGGCCGATCACGAAGAAGGAGCGGACTTGGATACTCGCCCCCGCGAGCGAGACAACCCCGTCACGGCCGAGCTCGTCGAACGGGAGCGGATCGGGGAAGACGTAGGCCGGACGCGTGAACGTCGCGCCCAACATCCCGCGCAGGGCGAAGGCGATCGCGAGCGTCGACGCGACCCAGCCGAGGGTCGATCCTCGCAGCAGGTACGGCTCGATGAAGAGCACGTACGTCGCCGCTCCGACTGCGCTGCAGAAGACGAGACCGATCACAAGCGCGAGCAGGAACCGGCCGGGCGCAAGGCTCGTCCGGCTCACGGGCGCGGTGCCGGCGGCGACGAGGAGGGTCGCGAAGACCGCGAAGGCGACGAGGTCGCCGAACGCGAAGTACACGATCCCGGTCAGGCGGTAGATGAGCGAGTGCCCGACGGCGACCAGGCCATAGACGCCGCCGGCGGCGAGGCCCGTGACGATCACCTGCACGACGAGGCTCACGGCCGGACACTACTCAGGAGCCCGATTGAATTTCCACAGAAGGCCAAGGGGGATCGGCTCGAGCCGGGCCGCGCCCGCTGGCGAATGCCAGACCGCCCGTTTCGCAGGTGTGTTAGAAACCCCGGGCGCCGGGAGCAAGCTCGGCGCTAACTCCGTAACGGGCTAGACGATTGGACTTCTTCAGAGACCACGCCGTTCTCTTCGCGCTCGTTTGCGCCGCTGTCGCCGTCGCCTACGGCATCGGCCTGACGTACTGGCTGCTGTCGCAGCCGACCGGCACCGAGCGCATGCGCGAGATCTCTCGCGCAGTGCAGGAAGGCGCCTCGGCCTATCTGCGCCGGCAGTACCAGACGATCGCGATCGTCGCGGTCGTCCCGTTTCTGCTCATCGGCTTCTACAACGAGCTCGGCTGGGGAACCGCGATCGGCTTCCTAATCGGCGCGCTCCTGTCCGCAGCCGCCGGCTTCATCGGGATGAACGTCGCAGTGCGCTCGAACGTGCGAACCGCCGAGGCGGCAAAGAAGGGCCTCAAGCCCGCGCTCAACGTCGCGTTTCGTGCGGGCTCGGTCACCGGCCTGCTCGTCGTGGGGCTCGGCCTGCTCGGGGTCGCCGGCTACTACTGGGTGCTCACGGACTCCCATCTTCTGGATCACTCGGCGGACTCCGCAATCGACGATCTCATCGGCCTCGCATTCGGGGGCTCTCTGATCTCCGTCTTCGCGCGTCTCGGCGGCGGCATCTACACGAAGGCGGCCGACGTCGGCGCCGATCTCGTCGGGAAGATCGAGGCGGGCATCCCCGAGGACGATCCGCGCAACCCCGCGGTGATCGCCGACAACGTCGGCGACAACGTCGGGGACTGTGCGGGCATGGCGGCCGATCTCTTCGAGACGTACGCCGTTACTGCCGTCGCCGTGATGCTCCTTGCGAGAGCGTTCCCCACGAGCGAGCTCTGGCTCTATCCGCTCACGATCGGGGGAATCTCGATCCTCACCTCGGTGATCGGCACGTTCTTCGCCCGCGTCGGGCGCAGCGGCTCGATCATGAACGCGCTCTACAAGTCGGTGATCGTCGCCACCGTGTTGTCAGCTCTAGGGTTCATCCCCGTCACCCTGGCTTTCGACGGCAGCCCCTTCAGCTTCTGGAACCTGTACGGGTCGGCCCTGATCGGCCTCGGCGTCACCTTCCTGCTCGTGGCGATCACGGAGTACTACACGGGCACGCGCTGGGGGCCGGTGCGGTCGATCTCCAGCGCCTCCCGCACGGGGCACGCGACGAACATCATCGAGGGCCTAGCCGTCGGCATGCAGGCGACGGCCGCGCCGGTGATCGTGATCGTGATCGGCATTGTCGGCTCCTACTACGCGGCGGGACAGGAGCTCTTCGGGATCGGCGTTGCGGTCATGGCTCAGCTCTCGATGACCGGTCTCATCGTCGCCCTCGACGCCTACGGCCCGGTCACCGACAACGCCGGCGGCATCGCGGAGATGGCCAACCTAGACGAATCCGTCCGCGCCATCACTGATCCGCTCGATGCCGTCGGGAACACGACGAAGGCCGTGACGAAGGGCTATGCGATCGGATCGGCCGGCCTCGCCGCGCTGATCCTCTTCGACGAGTACACGCGCGGGCTCAGGGATCGAGGGCTCGAGACGATCAGCTTCTCGCTCTCGGACCCGTGGGTGATCGCCGGCCTCTTCCTCGGCGGGCTGATGCCCTTCCTGTTCGCGTCGCTCGCCATGCAGGCTGTGGGCCGGGTCGGCGGCCTCGTCGTCCAGGAGGTGAGGCGGCAGTTCCGCGAGATCCCGGGAATCATGGAGGGCACGGCTCGGCCCGAGTATGGCCGGGCAATCGACATCGTCACAGGCTCGGCGATCAAGGCAATGATGCTGCCCGCCCTGATTCCCATCGCCTTCCCGATCATCGCCGGGATCATCAAGCCCGAGATGCTCGGCGGGCTGCTGATCGGCACGATCGTCACCGGCATCTTCCTCGCGATCGCGATGACCTCCGGCGGCGGCGCCTGGGACAACGCAAAGAAGCTGATCGAGGACGGGCTCTACGGCGGCAAGGGCTCGGAGGCCCACGCAGCCGCCGTCACCGGCGACACGGTCGGCGACCCCTACAAGGACACGGCCGGCCCGGCCATCAACCCGATGATCAAGATCGCCAACATCGTCGCCATCTTGATCATCCCTCTGATTGTCTCCATCCATGGCTGACCCGCCAGGGACTGTCCCTCGACAGGGACTGTCCCTCTGGCGGAGGATCTCTGGCCGCGCCTAGCCGCTTGAAGCCTTAGCCTGCGCGCGTGACGAGCGCGGTGCCTGAGCCAACCGCGCCTGCGCCTCGGCGAAGGCGTAGGCGAGAACAGCGCTTGGAGCGCGTTCTCGGGACGCCGGCGCTCTTCGCAACGGCGTACGGGAACGTCGGCTCCTCGATCTACTACGCGCTCGGCGTCACCGCGGTCTTCGCGCTCGGACTGACGCCGCTCGTCTTCGTCATCGCCGGCGTCATCTTCGCGGCGACCGCGCTCACGTACACCGAGGGGACCGTTCGCTTCCCCGAGGCGGGCGGCTCCTCGAGCTTCGCGCGCCACGCCTTCAACGAGCTCGTGAGCTTCGGGGCGGCGTGGGCGCAGATGTTGAATTACGTGATCACGATCGCCATCTCGGCGTTCTTCGTGCCTCACTACCTCTCGATCTTCTGGGAGCCTTTGCGCGACAATCCGTGGGACGTCGTGGGCGGGTCGATCGTGATCGCCCTGCTCGTCGCGCTGAACGTGGTCGGCATCCGCGAAGCCGCGGGCCTCAACATCTTTCTCGCCGTCGTCGATTTCGCGACGCAGCTCCTGCTCGTCGTGCTCGGCTTCGTGCTCATCTTCAGCCCGAGCATCCTCGTCGACAACGTGCACTTCGGGACTGCACCGACCTGGGGCGACTTCTTCCTCGCGATCCCCGTCGGGATGATCGCCTACACCGGCATCGAGACGATCTCGAACCTCGCCGAGGAGGCCCGCGACCCGCCGCGCGACATCCCGCGGTCGATTCGGCTCGTCGCCCTGGCGGTCTTCGCGATCTACTTCACGTTGCCGCTGATCGCCCTTTCCGCGCTGCCGGTCAAGAACGTCGGCGGCGAATACCAGACCCGGCTGGGGCTGCCCCCCGACGAGGGCGGTTTCGCCAACGATCCGGTGCTCGGGCTCGTCAAGAATCTCGATCTCCACGGCGTGCTGCTCGACTCGCTGCAGATCTACGTCGGCTTGCTCGCCGCCACGATCCTGCTCATCGCGACCAATGCGGGGGTGATCGGCGCCTCGCGAATCACGTATGCGATGGCGACGTACCGGCAGCTACCCGGAGTCTTTCGCCGGCTGCACCGGCGCTTCAAGACGCCGTGGCTCGCACTCGTTGTCTTTGCCGGCGTCGCCTCGATCGCAGTCATCCTGCCGGGAGAGACGACCTTCCTCGGGACGATGTACTCGTTCGGCGCGATGCTGTCATTCACGATCGCGCACGCGTCTGTCGTCGCCTTGCGCGTCCGGCGACGAGACGAGGAGCTCGTGTACCGCGCGCGGCCGAATCTTCGCTTCCGCGGCATCGACTGGCCGCTGTTCGCCCTCTTCGGCGGCCTCGGCACCGGGATCGCCTGGCTCGTGGTCGTCGTCCAGGAGCCGAGGACCCGCTGGGTCGGGCTCGGCTGGCTCGTCGTCGGCTTTGCCGCCTACGCGGTCTACC
>Ga0307302_10001130_pt1 | contig 11699 bp, 8 predicted proteins | sample ER_DNA_183_FD_194490 | JGI IMG/M metagenome (GOLD analysis project Ga0307302, IMG submission 194490) | Bulk soil microbial communities from the East River watershed near Crested Butte, Colorado, United States - ER_DNA_183 | ecosystem: Environmental > Terrestrial > Soil > Floodplain | place: USA... | reverse complement strand
CCGCACCTGCTCGGAGTTGGCGACCCCGTCCAAGCCGGCCGCGGCGGCGGCGCTGCCCATGAACCGCCCCGGTGACTCGCCGCGGCCGGAGAAGTACTCTTCGCGGTCGCGAGCGATCTGGTCCAGCCAGTAGCTCTCCTGGCCCGCCTTCAGCGCCTTCACCGGCAACGCCACCCGGCCCGACCCTCCCGCCGCCATCCCGGCGGCAGCCATGCATCGCAGATGCGGATGTGTAGAACGATTGGAATTGCGGTGAGGATAGCACGAGAGGGGGTGGCATATGCGGGTGGATAATAGGACACATTAGGCTGAGAAGACAGCAAAGTAGCAGGTGAGGGGTGGGAGAACGGAGTCAGTAGGGCCTGGTAAATGGACGAGGAGTTTAGTTCTACTTTGCTAAAGGGATGCGTCCTTTGAATTCCTGATGCTGGGCTCTATCCCCTGCAAGACGTGCCGAGCGATTCGCCCGACGGCGCGCCGCGAGCCGATCGGCCCCGCCGGGGGACTACATACCACCGCAGACCGCTTACCGATACCCGGTGACCCACCCGCCTCCACACTCGTCCCGTCGACCCGATCGGTGGCGGGAGCAGGCTTCCGCGCCGGAGCGGCTCGTCGGCCCGCGCACCCAACCCTGGACCGCCTGGTGGGCATCTCGAGAACCTCGCCCGTGCCTTGCCGGACATGCGCGCAGTCCGTCTGAGCGCCCGCTTCCGCCAGGGTGCGGCCGCCGGACACCCGGCCTGGACACCGTCTCCGCCGATCAGTTCCTCCCGCGAACACGCGGCAGTGGGCTGACCGGGCGACGGACATGGCGGACCTCTCGACCGTCCGGTCAGCCGGACATCCCCAGTTCAAGGTGACCGCCTTGCCGATGGGTACGGACCGGTCCGGACGGCGACGGCCAAGCGGCGGACACCTCCGGCGCCCAGCGCGCCGACCATGCGCCTAGCCAGCCGGCCACGGCCAACCAGGCTGCTTGCTCATCCTGGCTCTGACCGGACAGACGGCAATGCGCATGCCCGCCTTCGGCCAACCCAGCCGTGCCGAAACGTCCGCCAGCCTGGTCCCCGTCCAATGTCCACGCGGCCGTGTCCGGCGTCCACGATGGACGCCACGATCGGACAGGTTCCGGACAGCGCATGCCCGGCCGTGTCCGGCCGGACACCGTCCCCTCCACCGGGCACGCCAGCCGAACCGGATGCGATGCGGACAGGGGAACGGACGAACGGCACGGAAGGCATTCGGACATCCTCGATCGCCACGACCACAAGGCGGCCCGCCGGGACACGCCGAGCCTCTCCTGTGGGGCCGGTGTTTGCGGCTTGGCAACCAAGGTCGGCTCCGCGATGGCAACACTGCCAGCGCGACCGTTACCACGGCAGTGACCAGGCAGCTGCTTGGTGTCGCTCCTCGGTCCAAGCCGCGCCTCGGCGCACTGCTCTCCTCGGACGATTACGGGTCGAGCGTAGAGCGAACGGCGAAGCTTCATCCGTTATGCAGAGTCCACTTATCGAGGGCAGGCATGGGTGCTGAGTGGTGCGCGTGCTAGATGTCGATGGGTGTGGCGGAGGTGGCCGTGGACTGAGCTGACGTAGGGCAGAGCTCGTCCGTGTCGGGTCCTTGCCTAGGCTTGAGTTGGGACGCGGGCGCCTCAGCAGCAGGACCTCTCGTCGACCACCGGTGACCGCTGAGTGTAGAGGGCTGCATGGCTCGCCGAGGCCGTTATCCCTGCTTCGATGCAGCCTCCTGGCGGGAGCCTCTCAACCGCTTTGGGGGTCGAGCTCGAGCCGGCCGTTGGAGCGGCGTCGGAGGGCCTCGCGCAGCTCATCGCGGGTCCGGAAGTTCACGGCGCGCTCGGCCTGGTCCATCCGTTCGGCGGCGGTGCTGGCACCGGACTGGTAGGTGACGCAGCCGCCGGGGAACACGTCGACCGTCTGGGGCGTGCCGCGGGCCCCCTCGACCTGGAAGCGCCGGACGCCCGGCGCCACGATCCGCCCCTGCCCCGACGTCTGGATCTCGCACGTGGCCGCGAGCCGGATCGTCACGCCGCCAGCCTCAGAGGCCTGCGGTTCCTCGCCCAGGTTGAGGTTGACATCGGGGCGGGTGGTGTCGATGAGCTCCAGCACCGATTGGCCGTTCTGGACCCGCAGCTTGATCGTCGTGTCCGGGGGCAACGCCCGGATACAGGGGATGTGGGAGGCCGATGGCACCGACTGTGCTTGCAGCCACAGCTCCTCGATCTCGGTGCAGATCCCGTGGCCCCCTTTGACAGCCGAGGTGTCGCCCGGGTTGGCGGTTGTCTCGGCGAACGCCAAGACGATGAAGACGGCTGGGATCAGCGCGAGGAGAAGGACGAGCCAGAGCCCGACACGCCGCGCGCTCCAGCGCTGGATGGCGATCGGACGGGGCGGCTCAGGCAGCAACCGCACGAACTCGGCTGCTAGGTCGCGTCCCTGGTCGCGCATCAGCTTGCGGAGCTGGGAGGGCAGCGCCAGCCCGCGGGCGGCGGCGAACGCCTCGCCGATCTCGTCGACCGAGAACTGCCGCAGCGCCCGCTCGCAAACCCGCTGGGGGCTGGACCGCAAGGCCAAACAGAGCAACATGTTGGCTAGGTCGACGGCTTGGCGCCACGGGCTCGGGTTGACTTGGGCGAAGAACACGTCGATGAGAAACAGCTTGCCGTGACGGACCAGCAGGTTGGCCGGCTTGATGTCGCGGTGGGCCAGGTTGGCCTCCCACAGCTTGCGGACAATAGCCAGCCCCTGGTCGATGACCTGGTCGTCGACCTCGACCTCGCCAATCTCCTTGGCGCCGTCGATGAACTCAAAGACGATCAGGTACTCCCGCTCGGGAGTGAGCTCAACCACGCCGTACGGTTCGGGGCTGGGCAGGCCGGCCCGCTGCATGAGCGAGAGCGCATAATCCTCCTGCTGGACCAGCCGCCGGACGGTGTTGAACGGCTTTTCGTCCTCGAGTCGCCCGTACAGCAAGGTTCGCCCGAGCTTGTAGGAGCGGTCGGCTCTGAGGTGGCTGCGGGCATACAGCTTGCCGAACAGGTAGGTGTCCTCCGGCTGGCCCTTGACCGTGATCCGCAGTGGGGTCGAGCCGGCCGAGCCGGACAGTCCAAAGGGTTGGACGTCGAGCACGATGAGGCCGAGCTGGTCGGCCAGCGCCTGGCGGATCGCCTCACCCCGGCGCCCGCCCACGTCCAAGTGGGCGCTGCGGCCGCGCCGGTAGACGACAGGGAAGATCTCGTTAGGCACAAACAGCCGGAAGGCAGCCACCGAGACCGCCACGCCGATGACGGCACCGAGGAGGGCGTCGGTGGGGGCGTCCACGCCCAGGTAGACCCGCGCCAGGGCAAACGCCACAACCAGGCCGGTGGCGATCCACTTGCCGAGCTGGCGCCAGCGACCCACCGGGACCAGGGTATAGAGCACCCCGACCAGGGTCGCGGCAAAGAAGGCGACCGGCCGGGACGGCATCGCCCAGCTACCCCAGCTCGCTCGGAGGTCCACCCCGAACGGCCGCGGACGGTCCACCGTGGCCAGCCAGGCGATGAGACGCACGGCGAGGATCGAGCCCACGAACACGATCAGGTGGCGGATGCGCCGCAGCGCCAGCAACGCCAGCAGGATGCCCCACCGCAAGGCTCCGCCCATGTTGGCGGATCCAGTGGAGGCCACGACCGCCTCCATCAGGCCGGTCAGGCCAGGAAGGCGTAGGCCGGCCAGCCAGCGGACCACCGCGTCATCCCAGACCGTGACTGCAACGCCCAGGCTGCTCTGGGCTGGGCCGAAGGCGACCTTGGCGAGCGCGACAAGCACCACGGCAGCGGCTGCCCACCAGAGGCCGGTGGTCTGGATGCTGCGCGGCAGGGGCGGTGGCGCGCCAGTCGGGCGCCGCCGACGTCCCGACTGCCGGACCAGGTGCGCACCAGGGCGCGTCGGACCAGCCCCATCCGGGAGGATCTGCCGTGGGGTCGATTCCATGCCGTCATCCTTTGGCCGGGCGGTCTGGGCTGGCGGTCACGGCCGCCTCGCCTGGGCCGCGCGCTGCGCGTCCTGTGGTGTCGCCGTCCACGAGCGCCGCCGCCACCACAGATAACAGCCGATCCCGACCAGGATCGGCAGCGCCCAGGTCAGGGCCCGGTAGACCACCACCGCGGCGGCCACCTCGTCCGGATCGCCGCCCGCCCCCACCAGCCCGATGGTCAGCACCCCCTCCACGAACCCGAGCCCGCCGGGCGTCAAGGGGATGGCGGTGGCCAGCCGCGCGAACGCGAACACCGCCAGCACCTGCGCCCAGGAGACCTCGGCGTCGCTGACCCCGACATCCCGCAGGGCCACCAGCAGCACCACATACAGCGACAGGTGGCTGACCAGCGAGGTCACCGTGATCGCGACCCAACGGTGCTCGACCAGGCCAAGGGTGCGGGCCCGGAACTTGACCGTGGCCAGCTCCCATCCCGCCACCGGCGGCCGCCGCACCAGCCCCAGCAGCCGCGAGGCGACCCGGCCGGCCAGCAGCCCCAACCGGCGCGCCTGCTCCTCGCTGCGCAACATCAGCGCGAACACCACCACCGCGCCCACCAGCCCGGCGATGCCGAGCAGGGCGGCGATGACCCGCCCCCCGGTGGCCCCGCCCTGCAAGGCGACCAAGGCCAGGGCCAGGACCGGCATGCCCAGCTTGATGAAGCTGTTCCACACCCCCGAGACCAGCACCGCCGTGGTCGTCCTAGACCGCGAGTAGCCCCACGACCCCAGCATCGAGTAGGTCATGCCGATGCCGATCGCCGACCCGCCGGGCACTGTGTTGGCCACCGCGGTCGTGGCCTGGGTCATGACCATGGCCCGCCAAAACCCCAGCCCCGGCGTCACCGACATCCACACGAACGCGTAGGTGCAGAGATTCCAGACCGCCAGCAGACCCAGGATGGCCAACTCCCGCCAGGTCATGGCGGTGATCGCAGCCCATGTCTGGGCAGGGTCGATCCTTCGGCGCAGGAAGTAGAAGATGGCCACCACCAGCACCAACGACAGCACGACCTGGACGACCAGGCGGGTCCGGGAACGGCGGCTGGCTGCGGGTGAGGCTTGCTCGACCATCATGCTCATCCCCTCGAATGACCGATTCCAACATGCGACTGGACCCGGTGGAAGCGTCAAGACGGAGCCGGGTAGTGGGGGGGCCACGTGTTCGGTTGCGGACCGGGTGACGGATGACGGACAGGACACCCAGCTGCGTCCGGTAATGCGGATGTCGGCTGCCTGGGTATCCTGCCGATCACCTGTGTCGCCGAACCGCTCTCACTGGGGAACCAGGTCACCGGCCCGTACAGCTAGGACGACGTCGCGGATGGCGTCCAGGACCAGCTCCTGCTGCTCCTGCGGGATGCCATGACGCTCGTCCTCCCTTGGAGGGATGGCGTCCGGGCGCCGATGTCCATGTGAGCGGCGCCCGGAACCGCGGTTAGGTGATGTCGCGGCGGACGACCAGCCGGGTACCGGCCAGCGCCAACGCCAGCCCATAGCCGGCCAGCAGCAGCGTCCCGGCCAACCGGGAGAGGCCGGCGCCACCCGGGTTGGTGAGCGCGGCCGCGGCCGCAGAGGGCAGCCACTTGCCCAGGCTGGGGGCGTTCAGCAGGCTCATGAGCAGGCCCTCGACCAGCAGGACCCAGACCGCCACGCCGACCAGCGCGGCGACCTGGTTGCGGACCAGGGCGGCGACGCCCACGCCGACCAGGCCGCACAGCCCAGCCGCGAGCACGGCCCCGAGCAGCACGCGGCCGAGCCGAGCGTCCAGCAACGACGGCGTGATCCCCTTGGCAGTCAGCCACCCTGTTGCCACGGCCGCGGTGAAGGCCAGGATGACCAGCGCCAGGGCGATCCCGGCCAGGGGGTAGGCGACCAGCTTGGCCGCCACCACCCGCCCGCGGTCGGGGGTGACCAGGAAGGTCTGGGTGACAGTCTGATGGCGGAACTCCCCGGCCATGCCCAGGATGCCCAGCAGCAACGCCGCGCCCGACAGCAGGGTCACCGGGGCGGCGACGAACATGGGGAAGCTGTCGGCCGACAGCGGTGGGGCGCCTTGGCGGTCGAGGATGTTGGCGGCCACCGTGAGGAGCGCGAAGGCGGCCATGACGGCAGCCATGCCGTAGATGAGCCGGGTCGTGGCCAGCTTGGTGAACTCGGCGCGGATGAGACGGATCATGATCAGGCTCCTTGGTGGCTGGTGAGCTGGAGGAAGACGTCCTCGAGGTTGGAGCGCTCGACGCCCATCTCGTAGATGACAACCCCGGCCGCCGCGGCCGCCCGGCCCACTGCCTCGGTGGTGGTGCCGGTCGCGATCAGCTGGTCGGCGCCGTCCGGGTTGGCCCGGACGCCCTGGGCGGCCAGCAGCGACCGCAGGGTCTCGGCCTGGGGAGTGCGGACGCGGACCAGCTGGTCGGTGCGGGCGGTCAAGGCGGCCAGGGTGGACTGGGTGACCAGCCGCCCTGAGGCGATGATCACCACCTGGTCCACGGTCTGGGCGACCTCGGCCAGGACGTGGCTGGAGACCAGCACGGTGTGGCCCTGGTCGGCCAGCTGGCGCAGGAGCCCGCGCAGCCAGTGGACGCCCTCGGGGTCCAGGCCGTTGGCCGGCTCGTCCAGGATCAGCACCTGGGGGTCGCCGAGCAGGGCGGTGGCTAAGCCCAGGCGCTGGCGCATGCCGAGCGAGAATCCACCCACCCGCCGGTGGGCCGCCTGGGTGAGGGCGACCTGCTCAAGGACCTGGTCGACGCGGGCCAGGGGAAGACCGGCGGCGGTGGCGACGACCTGGAGATGATTGCGGGCGCTGCGGCCGGGATGGAAGCCGGACGCCTCCAGGACCGCGCCGACATGGCGGATGGGATCGGCCAGCGCCCGGTAAGGCTTGCCGTCGATCCTGGCGCTGCCGGCGGTTGGGGTGACCAGCCCGAGCAGGGTGCGCAGGGTGGTGGTCTTGCCAGCCCCGTTGGGGCCCAGGAAGCCGACCACGGTGCCCTGGTCGACCCCGAAGCTCAGGTTATCGACGGCCACGATGTTCCCGAAGCGCTTGGTTAGTCCGTCGATGGTGATGACAGCCATGGCCTCCTCCTCCGCCCCGCCGGCCTCCTCAACAAGGCCGATCACGTCGTGAGCGCTGGGCACCTCGACAGTACGAAGCGGGGCCACTGGCGTCGTCGGCCCCCAGCCGACAGTTCCGTGTCGGCCGCCGGGTGTACGCCGCGCACCCATGTCAACTCCTGGCGAGTCGCTTGACCCTGGGGTGGCCGGACACAGCAATCGCGAACGCCGTGGCCCTCCAGCCGGACCAGCTCCTCCGTCCCGGCGGCGACGACCACCACGGCCGGTCGTCGCCGCCGGCGCGGAGGGCTCAGCTAGCGCCGGGAGTGACCAGGCCCGTCTCGTAGGCGATGGCCACCAGCTGGGCCCGGTCACGAGCACCCAGCTTGGCCAGCATCCGGCTCACATAGGTCTTGGAGGTGGCCGGGCTGACCACCAGCCGCTGGGCGATCTCGGCGTTGGACAGGCCGTGGGCGACCAGGCTCAACACCTCCCGCTCCCGGTCGGTCAGGGCGTCCAGCGCGGCCGGAGCGAGCCGGGTCGGGTCGGGCCGGCGGGCGAACTCGGCGATCAGCCGTCGGGTGATGGCTGGGGCCAACAGGGCATCCCCGGCAGCCACCACCCGGATGGCGGCCAGCAGATCGGCCGGCGGGGTGTCCTTGAGCAGGAACCCGCTCGCCCCAACCCGCAACGCCTGGTAGACGTACTCGTCCAGGTCAAAGGTGGTCAGGATCAGGACGCGGACCCCAGCCACGACCTCGTCGGCGGCGATGCGCCTGGTCGCCTCCAGCCCGTCCATCCTCGGCATGCGGATGTCCATCAACACCACATCGGGCCGCTCCCGGCGGGCCAACTCCACCGCCTGGGCACCGTCGACCGCCTCGCCCACCACCTCCAGGTCGGTGGCCGAGTCGACTAGCAATCGGAACCCCGCCCTCACCAAGGTCTGGTCGTCGGCCACCACCACCCGGATGCTCATCGCCGCTCCCCGGCCAATGGCAGCCGAGCCGCCACCCGGAAGCCCCCACCGGGCTGGGGGCCAGCTTCCAGGTCGCCCCCAAACACCTGGACCCGCTCCCGCATGCCGATCAGGCCGTGACCGACCCTCACCCGGCCGTCGCCGGCCGGCACCGTGACACCCAGGCCGTCGTCGGTGACCTCGACCGTGATCTCCTGGTCGCCGTAGCCGATCGTGACCTGGGCCCGTGCCTCACCGGCGTGCTTGACCACGTTGGTCAGCGCCTCCTGGACGATTCGGTAGGCCGACAGGTCAACCCCGGCTGGCAGCTGCCACGGCGTCCCCTTTACCCGCAGCCGCACTCCAAGACCCGCCTTAGCCACCTCGGCCAGGAGGCTGTCCAGGTCGGCCAAGCCAGGCACCGGAGCCAAGTCGCCCTGGGGCTCACCCTCCTGGCGCAACACCCCCAGCAGCCGCCGCAACTCGATAAGGGCCGCCCGGCTGGTGACCTCGATGGCCGCCAGGGCCTTGGCGGCCTCTTCGGGTTGGGTGCTGGCGACGTGGGCGCCGACACCCGACTGAACTGCGATCACGCTGATGCTGTGCGCGACCACATCATGCAGCTCCCGAGCCAAACGTAAGCGTTCCTCGGCCACCGCCCGGCGGGCCAGATCCGCCTGGACCCGCTCCAGCTGGTCGGTGTAGGCGCGGCGGACACCCACGAAGTGGCCCAACAGCCACGCGGCGCCAAGGATGAGCGTATTGGTTACAGGCGTCGGCATTTCGAACTTGCCCGGGGTGAGCTGGACGGCCGCCGAGCCGACCGCCGCGGCGGCCAGGCCGGCCAACGAGACCCACCGGTCGCCGTAGGCCGCCACGCTGTAGACCGCCACCAGGATGGCCACCCCGAGAATCACCGGCGGCAGACCAAGAGCTGCGAAGGCCAGCCCGCTGGCCACGCTGATCCCAAGTACGACCCCGGGGAACCGTCGCCGTGCCGCCAGCGGCAAGGTGTGCAGCAACACAAGCGCATACCCCAAGGCGAGCGTACCCCGTGGCAGGGCTGCCTGGGGAACGTTCAGTAGTTCGACAAAGAAGAGCGTGCTTACGCCGGCGGCCACCAGCGCCAGCCCACCATCGAACAGCCACGGGCTGGCAGACAGCCGCCGCAACCACCGGGCGCCCTCGTCCATAAGCTGACGCTACCGCCACCGGGCATCCGCCACATCCACCCACAGACAACAACTCCCTATACACCCAGAGATGACACCCCACGTCATCCACGGATGTACGCCCCTCCGGCGACACCACCGCCCGGACGCAGCGTTACCGGAGGCTGTGGCTGCAGCTCAATATCCTCCAGCAGGTCGACCAACCACCGTCGAACCTGTGAACCCTCGGCCGGATGCATCGTCTCGTCGGTTGCGTGAGGGAGCGGGGCCCCAGAACGCCTCACTTCGCCCTGACGGTCGGCAGCGACCTGCGCAAAACGCCGCTCCGCACAGCGGTGGGCAGATTCTCCTTGGCAGCTTGACCCCATCGACTGACCCACCTGTCCCGTCGGGATCCAGGGCAGGTGGGCCACGCGGCCCGGCGCCGACCGGTCGATTAGCCGCTGGTCGCCTGTTCGCGGGCGGTATTCATCCCTCGGCAGCGCAGCGCCCCGGAGCACAGGGGAAGTCCTACGCCTTGTCGGCGTCAAGCTTGGCCGGGCCGTCGTAGCACACTTCGCCTCATCGCTTGCTCAGGTGGTCATTCTGGCGGTCATTCCACTAGGCCCTACTGAACCGAACCAGACCGCACTGAACAAGATCCCTGCCCAACCTGACCTGGCTAGACCGTACTGGACCGTAGAGAACAGAAGATGGGCAGTCATCTCCTAAACAGCGGCGGTTCGACGACGAGACTCGCGTCGCTGTATTCCCGGCCCGCCTCCGAACCACATCAATCGGGGCCACGACCTCCGAGTTGGAGTGGACACGATCAGACGGGACGATCGCAAAAGGCAAACGGCGACCGCCTTCGGCGAGACTCTCGATATGGCTCTTCGACCATCGACAGCACACCGAAAGCTTCGCGATCCGCCTGGCTGTCAGGGCTCCCAGGCGATCGCTCCGGCAGTTCTTGGGTCAGGCTGTGGCGGGCGGTTTGCTGTTCTGGCGCGGGCGGCGCCTCCGCGGAGCGCTGACCGCGGTGGTGGTGGATCCGGGCTTGCGCCCGCGCTTCTTCAGCGTCTTGCCCACCCCCGCCAACTTCAGGTCGCGGTAGTTCTTCTCGGAGATATCGAGCTGCTGGGTTGAACCGTCCGGGTGGCGGATCGACAGCTGATACGCCTGACCGCCAGGGATCTCGGACTGATCGAGATCCGACACATACATCGTGATCGTCTTGGTCCCCACCGGGACTCCTTTCTCGGCCGATCGGCAATTGGAAGCCGAGCGGCACTATTTCGGTCATAAGGACAAACCGCGCGCGGCGCACCTAACCGCTGCTGAATCTCCTTCGGGCTTATTCTGCCACCAATGGCGCCGCCGGTCCTGCAGGCACCTCAGGCCGACAAATGCAGCAGCACGGCATCCCGGCGGAACCGGACCGACGAGTGGGCGGCCACTCTTTCCGGGCGTCCTGAGATCGCGGCAGAGCCAAGCTCCCGGCAACGCCGGTGAATGCTCGCTCAAGGCGCTCGTCCACGTGGGGGACGGATGCCATCAGGACCGGATGAACGCGCGGGTCCCGCAGGTTGGGCCGGGCGGATCCCGCCACCCACGGCGCGCCTAACAGGAAACGGGAGGCTCGGGCACGGCTGCCCTACCGTTCGTGCAGCAATCTGTTACGTCTAGGAACCCGATCCCATCTGGTCCTGCTCTCGCTCCGCTTGGGACGCGGTCGCATCGCGCGGCGCCCGAGGCATCCCCCTTCGTGTCCTCCGGTTCAGACCCCGCAGATGGATCTCGGCCAAGGGTGCTGCCTGCTCATGTCCGGCGTCGATCGCGAGCTGGAAGAGGGCGCGCGCTCGCGCGCCGTCCCCACGCCGCCACCGCCGCTCATACAGCAGACCGAGCTGAACGGCCGCCAGCGGGGCAGCACCCCGATGACCCGACTGGATCACCCGCTGGTAGATCGCTGCCGCACGATCACGGTCGTGCCAGCTCTCACACACGGCCGCCAACTCGAACGCCGCAGCAGGATCCAGTTGTGGCTGCTCGAGGGCCTGCTGCCAGGCGGCCTGTGCGTGCCGGTCATCGCCCCGGCTGGCCACCAGCTCCCCAAGCGCGGCGGCGGCCTTAAGCGAATAGCTCGGATGGTGGGCGTCGATCGCCTGCTGGTAGGCAGCCCAGGCCTGATCGACATCGCCGTTACGCTCATGGAGGCGGCCAAGCAGCAAGGCTGCCCTTGGCGCCCCGTCCGGATCCTCAGTATCGATCGCTTGCTGGTAGGCGGCCTGGGTCCGGGCATGGTCCCCTTGCTCGGCATAGTAGGAGGCCAGGCACAATGCCGCCTGGGCAGCGACCTCCCGGCGGGTGGAGGCGGCCGCCCACTCGAAGAACCGGACCTGCTCGGGGTCCTCCTGACTGGCAAGCAGTGACCCAAGGGTCAGGCTCGCTCGCGGCGCCACATCAAAGTGCCCGGAGGCGATCGCCTGCTCAAGC
>Ga0307302_10001126_pt1 | contig 11715 bp, 8 predicted proteins | sample ER_DNA_183_FD_194490 | JGI IMG/M metagenome (GOLD analysis project Ga0307302, IMG submission 194490) | Bulk soil microbial communities from the East River watershed near Crested Butte, Colorado, United States - ER_DNA_183 | ecosystem: Environmental > Terrestrial > Soil > Floodplain | place: USA... | reverse complement strand
GAGCTCGCCCTGGGCGCGCCCGAGCAGAGAGCAGTTCGGGTCGGCACGTCTCGCGAGGTCGATCCATCGCTGGGCCTGACCGAACCGCCACTTGCGTGCCAATCCGATCGCGAGGACGCACGCCTGCAGCGCCTTGGGGCCCGCCTCCTTCGTCTTCGCGTACGCCGTGTGCCCGAGGTCGATCCCCTCGCGGGGCCGCCCGCCGACGATCAGCGCGAACGCGCGCGTCCCGCGGATGGCCGGATGGCCCGGCAACAGGTCGATCGCAGCGGCCGAGCTCGAGAGTGCCTCCTCGATCAGAGCAGGATCGTCGAGCATCAGATCGCACCAGGCAAGGTTGTTCAGGTGGATGCCCCGACTCACGTCGTCGCGTTGCCCGAGCCCGGCTACCGACATCGTGCGATCCTCGTCCACGAGCTCTCGGAAGATGGTTCGGGCGGAGACGTACCCTTGGTCCTTGATCGCACGGTAGCCCAGCCATGTGCGCAGGACGACGCTCCGAGTGTTCATCGCTTCCGCTTCGTCGGTGATGCGCCGCACCTCCTCCCGATCCCCGCGCTGATCGGCCAGCATGGCGCGCGCGACCGCGAACCCCGACCGCTCCTCCGCGAGCTTCCATTCGCTGTCGGACACCGTGCGCACCAACCCGAGCCCATCCGTCCTCTGCGGGCCGTACGGGGTTCGCACGCTGTACGGGAAGAGGTTGGAGATGAGGACGCAGGCGTTGACGATCGCGAAGTCACGCAGCGTGCTCGAGGACGCATCGATCAGCGGAGCGACCGCGAACATCAGCGCGTTCATCGCCGGACCGGCCGCCGTGATCGCGAGCCGTTTCGCGCGGTAGCCCGAAGGGTCGGACGAACCCGCCATCACGTGACCGCCGAGTGGGAACAACCCGAGTACCAGACGCCACCGACCCCGCCACGCGGTCACGCTCGGACCCGCGCCGATCTTCACCTCCAACACCCGGTGCCCCACCAGCAGGGCGGCGACGGCGTGTCCCGCCTCGTGCACGCAGACGATCAGCGGGAAGAAGACGAGCAGGAGCCACGGGTCGAACGATCCGGTCGGCTGGAGGTTGAACCTGGTCGCGATCACCACGAACGCCACCGCGACCACCAGGTCCATCCAGCCGAGCGGCGCCTTGTGGAGCAGTGTGGGGCGCGGTAGAGGGTTCACCGAAGGAGGATCGGTCGGAGCACCGGGCCGATTGAGGAGCCAGTCGGCAGAGGTCGTGGAGGGCCGTTGGCTATGACCGAAGCTTCTCGACGAGCGTCGCCGCGTCTGCGGCCTCCTCGAACAGACGCTCGACGTGCTCCCTCGTGCCTCGGAGCGGCTCGCGCATCGGCACGCGCTGCAGCGCCTCGGCCCCCGTGTCGAAGATGATCGAGTCCCACGACGCCGCGGCGATCGCGTCGGGATAGCGGGAGATGCAGCGCCCCCGGAAGTAGGCCCTCGTGTCCTCGGGTGGCTCCATGACCGCCCGCTCGACCTCCTCGTCGGAGACGAGCCGCTCGACCTGACCCGTGGCGACGAGCCGGTGGTACAGCCCCTTGTCACGACGCACGTCGTGGTACTGCAGGTCGATGAGCCGCAGCTTGGCGTCCGACCACTCCAGCCCGTCCCGCTCGCGGTAGCCGTCGAGCAGCCGGTACTTCGCGACCCAGTCCAGCTCGCGTGAGAGCTGCATCGGGTCGTCCTCGAGCCCGGTCAGCACCGCCTCCCACCGTTCGAGCACTTCGAGGTTGTCCTCCGTCGTGTCCTCCTGCTCGACGTACTTCCGCGCGCGCTCGAGGTACTCCCACTGCATCTGCACCGCCGTGAGCCTTCGGCCGTCGGCCAGCCGTACGAGCGCCGTGCACGTGAGGTCCCGGGACACGTCGTGGAGCGACGGCACCGGCGTCGCCAGCGTGAGGTCGGGGACGTCGCCGTCCTCGACCAGCTTCAACACGAGCGAGGTCGTCCCGAGCTTCAGCAGCGTCGCGACCTCGCACAGGTTCGCGTCGCCGACGATCACGTGCAGGCGGCGATACTTCTCGGGGTCGGCGTGTGGCTCGTCGCGCGTGTTGATGATCGGGCGCTTCAGGGTGGTCTCCAGGCCGACCTCGGCTTCGAAGAAGTCCGCGCGCTGCGTGACCTGGTAGCGGTCCCGGGACCTCTCGTCCCACGACGCCTCCCCGCCGAGCTTCCCGGCCCCGCAGAAGATCTGCCGGGTCACGAAGAACGGCGTGAGCCCCGCGACCAGGTTCGCGAACGGCACCTGCCGGTCGACCAGATAGTTCTCGTGTGTGCCGTACGAGTTGCCCTTGCCGTCGCTGTTGTTCTTGTAGATCGCGAGCTGCTGGCCGCCGGGCATCGTGCGGCGGACCTCGTCGAGGGAGCGTTCGAGCACGCGCTCCCCCGCCTTGTCGTGGATCACGAGGTGGCGCGGCGTCAGGCACTCGGGTGTCGAGTACTCGGGGTGGGCGTGGTCCACGTAGTAGCGGGCGCCGTTGGGCAGGATCACGTTCGCGAGACCCAGATCCTCCTCGGAGGGCTCCCGAAGCTGGACCGGCTCGAACCCGCGCGCGTCGCGAAGCGGGGACTCCTGCTCGTAGTCCCAGCGGATCCGTCGGAGTGCGCCCGCGTACGTGCTGATCAGCAGCGAGGACGAGATCACCGGGTTGAACTCGGAGGACGCGACCGCGGAGATCCCGTACTCGGTCTCGGTCCCGATGACCTTGGGGATGGCCATCCGGCGACCTTACAGGTACTGGCCGGCGCTGACTCGCTCGACCTGCCTGCCCTCGCTGTCCCCGTCGCCGAGCAGGGTTCGCACGTAGACGATCCGCTCGCCCTTCTTGCCCGAGATCCGGGCCCAGTCGTCCGGGTTCGTGGTGTTCGGCAGGTCCTCGTTCTCCTTGAACTCGTCGCGGATCGCGTGTGACAGGTCCTCGGCCTTGATCCCCTTCTCCCCCATGGACAGGAAGCGCTTGATCGCCTCCTTCTTCGCGCGGCGCACGATGTTCTCGATCATCGCGCCGGAGTTGAAGTCCTTGAAGTACAGGATCTCCTTGTCGCCGCTCGCGTAGGTGACCTCGAGGAACCGATTGTCCTCGGCCTCCGAGTACATCCGGTCGATCGTCGACTGGATCATCCGCGCGGTCGTCACCTTCACGTCTCCACTCGCGCGAGCGACGTCCTCGGGGTGGATCGGCACGGTCGGGTTCAGGTACTTGGCCATGATGTCGGCCGCCTGCGCCGCGTCCGGGCGCTCGATCTTGATCTTCACGTCCAGCCGTCCGGGCCGCAGGATCGCCGGGTCGATCAGGTCCTCGCGGTTCGAGGCGCCGATCACGATCACGTTCTTCAGCGTCTCGACGCCATCGAGCTCGGACAGGAGCTGGGGCACGATCGTCGACTCGACGTCGCTCGAGATCCCGGTCCCGCGGGTCCGGAAGATCGAGTCCATCTCGTCGAAGAACACGATGACGGGCAGCCCCTCCTCGCTCCGCTCCTTGGCTCGCTGGAAGATCTGGCGGATCTGACGTTCGGTCTCGCCGACGTATTTGTTGAGAAGCTCGGGCCCCTTGATGTTGAGGAAGTACGAGTGCGCGTCCTGGCGCCCGGTCCGCTCGCGGACCTTGTCGGCGAGCGACTTGGCGACGGCCTTGGCGATCAGCGTCTTGCCACAACCCGGAGGCCCGTACAGCAGAACGCCCTTCGGCGCCTCGAGCTGGTGCTCGTGGAACAGCTCGGCGTACAGGAAGGGGAGCTCGACGGCGTCGCGTATCGCCTCGATCTGTCCCTCGAGGCCGCCGATGTCCTCGTAGGACACGTCGGGGACCTCCTCGAGCACGAGCTCCTCGACCTCTTCCTTCGGCAGCTTCTCGAGCGCGACGTTGGACCTCGGGTCGATCAACAGCGGATCCCCGGCGCGGATCTGCTCGTCCAGGAGCGCGGTGCCGAGCGTGGCCACCAGCTCCTCGTCGCCGCGTCCGATCACGATCACGCGGTCCTCGCCCAACCGGTCCTTGACCTTGACCACCTCGCCGGCCCGGTCGGGCAGCAACACCTCGACCACGTTGAGCGCCTCGTTGAGGATCACCTCGGCGCCCTTGCGTAGGAGATCGGTCTCGAGGTCCGGTGACAGGTTCACGCGCATCTTGCGGCCCGCGGTGAACACGTCGACCGAGCCATCGTCGTTGGTGCCGAGGTAGACGCCGAACGATGCCGGCGGCTGGCTGAGCTTCTCGACCTCCTCACGGAGCCCCTCGATCCGCTCCTTCTCGGCCTGCAGGGTGCCGGCGAGCTTCTCGTTCTGCGAGAGCGCGCGCGAGAGATCCGAACGCGCCTCGATGAGCTTGTCCTCGAGCAGCTTGACCTGGCGGGGGGCGTTCGTGAGCCGGCGGCGGAGGAGGGAAACCTCGTCCTCGAGGAAGCGGACCTGCGTCTGGAGCTCGTGAACCTGCTTCTCGAACTGCTCCTGCTGCTCGCGTGGATCGGGCTCCGGCATCTGCTTCACCTCCCGCCGGTGCGGAAGCATACCTCCGGTCCTCACCGCGACCGATGAAGACGGGGGAGGTCTCTTGGCCTATGCATACGGTCTTCGGCCGGTACGGCGCTTGACCTGAGCGTTTTTCAGACGCGACGGGCCAGCGTGATGAACCCGGTATGCCCCACCATCCGCTGATCCGGACGCACGCTCCGAGCGGTCACGTGCCACGAGCGGTGCAGCACCTCGAACGTCTCCAGGTGCTCGTAGGCGTTGCGCTCCAACGCGAGCACCAGCTGTTGCACCTGGTTCGTCGTCGGCAGGTACCCACAGAAGATGGCGCCCGGGGGCAGGACGGAGGAGAGCGGCTCGAGCGTTCCCCATGGCTCCGGGAGGTCCAGGATCGCTCGATCGAATGTCTCGCCGCTCCCCCCGACGTCGCGGACGTCCCCCTCGCGGAGCTCGAGCCAGTCGGGCGCCTTCCCGAAGAAGGACTCGATGTTGCGCGCGGCGCCCGCCTGGAACTCCGGCCGCAGGTCGTAGGAGACCACCCGGCCCTCGGGCCCGGTGGCTCGGCAGAGGGCGAGCGTCAGCGATCCCGAACCCGTCCCGGCCTCCAGGACCCGTGCGCCGGGGAAGACGTCGGCCCCGATCAAGATCGCGCCGACGTCCTTCGGGTAGACGAGCTGGGCGCCCCTCGGCATCTTCAGCACGAAATCGGCCAGCCGCGGACGAAACGCCCGGAACGCCATCCCCGTCGCCGAGTGCACGAGGGTCCCCTCGGGCGACCCGATCAGCAGGTCGTGGGGCAGTCCCCCGCCGTGGGAGTGCCAGGTCTCGCCGGTCTGGAGCGTGAGCAGGTACCGACGGTCGCGCTGGTCCACGAGCAGGATCTTCTCCCCCGCCTCGAAGGGGCCGTTCATCGACGGGGCGTCCCGTAGATCTCGACCGGCATGACCTCGTCGGCCAACGCCTCGGCGGTCTCACGATCGTCGGACGGCCTCCCCGGCGAGCCTCGCTCGGCCCCCGGGCCCTCGAGCCGCTCACCGAGGATCTGCGCCTGCGCGCGGCAGAACGCACAGAACCTGCCCGTCGTCGGCTGACCACAGCGCTCGCACCCGACCAGCCGGACCTCGTCCTGCATCGCGAACAGCGGCGCCGCCCGGTCGAGGTACCCGAGGAAGAACTGGGCCTTGGTACCGGGCGAGGTGGATTCGAGCTGGTTCATCGCCTCCTTGTAGCGGAGCTGCGTGTTGCCGGCGACGAGCGGGCACTCCTCCACCACGTAGTCGATCCCCCGCAGGAACGCGAAGGCCGCGGTCTCGAGCTCCGAGAGCCGGTACAGCGGCTTGACCTTGCGCGCGAATCCGTCCTCCTCGGGCAGCACGGGCGATTGGCGCGCGATGTAGTCCGTCTGCCACCGCAGGGTGTTGCCGAGCAGGGTGGCGGCCTCATCGTCGAGGTTGTGCCCCGTCGCGATCACGTCGTACCCGCCCTCGCGCGCGGCCCGGTTGAAGACGTAGCGCTTGGACAGCCCGCAGACCGCGCAGGTCGACCGCGAGCCCTTCCTGCCGGCGGTCGGCACGTCGAACCCGTAGTCGCGGGCCAGGTCGACCTCGACCAGGTGCGCATCGCGTTCGCGTGCGAAGGCACGCGCGACCTCGTGCGACCGCTCGGAGTACTCCCCGATCCCGAGGCCCAGGTACAGCCCGTGGGCCCGGTAGCCGAGCTCGAGCAGGACGTCCCACAGCGCGAGCGAGTCCTTGCCGCCCGAGACCGCGACCAGGATCCTGTCCGTGGGCCGGAACATGTCGTGCGCCCCGATCGCGCGCTTGACCTGCTCGCGCACGTGGCGAAGGAAGCAGTCGGCGCAGAACGCCGCGTTGTGCCGGCGGATCTCGACGACGGCGGGAGCCTTGCAGCGCCGGCACTTCATCCGGTTCCCGCCGGAGCCACCGCTGATCACCGGGCGGATCTCGATCACGTCGGCCTCGCCGACCCGGTCCTCGCGCGTCAGCAGCTCACGCTCGCGGATGACCAGCACGGTGTCGGGGTTGATGCCGAGCTCGCCGAGCACGTCGTGGATCTTTCGACCGCCCGCGAGCTCGACCTCCCGGTCCGGGTTGCGGAGCCTCACCTTCATGCGATCAGGCTAGCGCACCACCGGCGCGCGAAGTCCTCCGTTGCCCTGGGGGTTAGGTCGTCGCGACCGGGTTCACGCCGAGCGTGACGGTGAGCGTGTCCCGCGATCCGTCCGAGTGGACAACGCCGACCTCGACCTGGTCGCCGGGGCGGTGCTCGCGGATCAGCTCGCCGAGCCGTTCGGCCGAGTCCACGGCCTGGCCGTCGAACTGCACGACCACGTCGCCGACCTGGATCCCGCCCTGCTCGGCCGGCCCGCCGCTGACCACATCCACGATCACGGCGCCGCTCGTCACCTGCGGGTCGAACTCGAACTGGACCGACGGGTCCGACGCGTCCGCGGAGGAGATCCCCATAAACGCGACCGGCTGGGACGGGTGCTCGGCGGCCTGGAAGATCGTCGGCTTGACCGAGTCGACCTGGATCGCGAACCCGATGTTCTCGGCCTGGTTCGCCCCCGCGGTGTTGATGCCGACGACCTGCCCCGCCATGTTCAGGAGGGGTCCTCCGGAGTTCCCGGGGTTGATCGCGGCGTCGGTCTGGATCACGTCCGTGTACACCCGCTCGCCGTTGGTGCATTCGGCGCACCGCGGATCCTGCACCGTGATCCGGCGGGTGAGCGACGAGACGACGCCGGTCGTCACGGAGGGCCCTCCCGCCAGCCCGAGCGCGTAGCCGAGCGCGACGACCTGCTGGCCGAGCTGCAGATCGGAGGAGCTCCCCATCGCGACCGTCGGCAGGTCGGTCGCGTCCACCTGCAGGACGGCGAGGTCCGCCTCCTCGTCGCCCCCGATCACGCGGGCGTCGTAGTGGACCGGCTCCTCGGCCGAGCTGAGCACGGTGACCTTCGATGCGCCCTCAACCACGTGGAAGTTCGTCACGATGATGCCGTCCGAGCGCACGACGAACCCGGTCCCCTCGCCCTGTCCCTCGGAGCTTTCGGCCACGACGTTCACGACCGCCGGGAGCACGTTGTGGACAACCCGGACGACGGCGCCCTGCCCCGTGGCGAGGGTCGGCTGGCTGGACGGGAAGACCGCCTTGGGCTCGGCGGTGTTGTTGGTGGTGGTTCCGGTGGTGCACGCGGAGAACGCCAGCGCCGCAACGACGCCGAGCGCGAGGAGAGCACGCCTCATGGTCATGGCTCCAGTCTGTCGGTTACAGCGGCCATTCGACACGCGGGCCCCCCGCGTTCATCCCAGGCTCCAGGGCTCGACCGCCGCGTAACGGATCGCTACGCGATCGTCACATCTGCCGGGCCGGACGCGGGACCAACCCGGCACCCTCGACCACGCGCGGGATGGCCTCCTCGTGGTTGATCGTCATCAGGTGGATGCCCGAGACCCCGGGGATCTGCCGGACCGCGTCGACGATCTCGAGCGCGAGCCGGATCCCCTCCCCCGGCTGCGCGTCGCGAGGCACCGAGTCCATGCGTTCGATCACGTGCTCGGGCACGTCGAGCCCCGGCACCTCATCGCGTAGGTAGCGCGCGCCCGCCGCCGAGCTCGGCACGAACACCCCGGCGAGCACCCACACGTGGTCGAGCAGCCCGAGCTCGCCGCAACGCGCCATGAAGACCCGAAGCTTGTCGAGGTTGAAGCAGATCTGCGTCTGGACGAACTCCGCCACCGCCTCGATCTTCGTCCCCAGGCGCATGGGCCGGAACTCGAGCGGCGGCGCGAAGGGGTTCTCGACGGCACCGATCAGGAAGCTCGGCGGGTCGGTCAGGGCCCGGCCCGAAAGGTACGTGCCGCCGTCCCGCATGATCTTCGCCGTCCGGATCAACTGGACGGAGTCGAGGTCGTAGATCGGCTTGGTTTCGGGATGGTCGCCGGCGCTCACGTCGTCGCCGGTCATGCAGACGATGTTGCGAACCCCGAGCGCGGCCGCGCCCAGGAGGTCGGCCTGCAGGGCGAGCCGGTTGCGGTCGCGGCAGACCAGCTGCATCACCGGTTCGACGCCCTGATCCAGGAGCAGGCGAGCGGCCGCCATCGCGGCGATGTGCGCATGCGCGGAGCTGTTGTCCGTGCAGTTCACCGCGTCGACCTTGCCCCGGAGCGTCCCGGCGAGCTCGACGATGCGCGACGGATCGGCCGAGTCGCTCGTCTGCAACTCGGCCGTGACGACGAACTCGCCGTCCTGCAACAGACGGTGGAGGTGACTGCGCGGAGCGCCGTCCGTCATGGGGTGGGTCTCACGACCCCGATCCGTGCGAGGATCCCGACCAGCCCTCTGGCACCTGGCGGTCGCGTCCCGTCACGAGGTTCTCCCACGACGACGTGCCCTGGAGCCGCCAGTCGACCGGAGGCTCGACGTGCTGGATGTGATCCCGCCACAGCGGCAGGCGGCGCGAGCCCTCCCACGCGGCCACCCAGACGCACTTCATCTCGGGCAGCACCTCGCAGCTCCCGTCCTGCAGCGTGCCGCCGCAGGGGCCGTTCCGAAGGTTCTTCGGGCAACGCATCGGGCACGACAGCCCCGTCGAGTGCAGGATGCACTGCCCGCACATGCGGCAGTCCCACACCGTTTCCTTCGTCACGCGCTCGACGAGCAGGAGCGCGCGCCGGAAGCCCTTGGCGGGGGGCGCGGTCTCCGGCGGCCTCCGGTCGACCCTGGTGCCCTCCATCTCGTCGCCCCCTCGATCGGATCGGCCCCGGACCCTAGCCGCGCAGGGAGGCCGTCGGGACCTCCTTGCGGGCGTCGATGAACGGGATCGAGGCCGTTGAGACCGTGATCGGCCCGTGCTCGGACTCCACGTCGATCCTCGTCCCGGGCTCGGCCAGGTCGATCGGCACCCAGGCATACCCGATGTTCTTCTCGAGCTTCGGCGACCAGACGGCGTCGGTGACCCGTCCCACCTGCTCACCGTCCCGAACGACCGGCCAGAACCACGAGAGCTCGGCCTTGAGCTCGTCGCCCGACCACTCGATGCCGACGAGCTTGCGATCCACGCCCTTGGCCTTGAGGGCCTCGAGCGCCTCCTTGCCGATGTAGTCCTGCGGCTGGTCCTCGACGAGGTGCTCCAGGCCCATCAGGTGCAGCGGCGTGTCCTCGTGGGTCATGTCCGAGTTGTAGTTCATGATCCCCGCCTCGATGCGGCGCGCCTCGACGGGCGCGACCGGCCGGATCCCGAACTCCTCGCCCGCCGCGAAGACCGCGTCCCACAGGTCGTCGCCCCGGTCGGGGTAGAGCAGGTTGATCTCGAACCCCTGGACCGCGGTCCACCCCGTCCGGCTGATCAGCACCGGGATGTCGCCGACGTCGAACCAGTCGCACCAGTAGTACTTGAGGTCGAGCACGGCGGGACCAACGAGCTTCTCGAGGGTCTTGGCGGCCTTCGCTCCCTGGACCTGCATCGGGTACGCGTGGGGGTACGAGACCTCGACGTCGAGGTTCGACCGTGCCGCCGCGCCGAGGGCGTACAGCCCGGCGTCCGAGTCCGCGAGCTGCATCCACCAGCGATCCTGGCCGACGTGGAGCAACACCGGATCGTTGAGGATCCCACCGTCCGGCGCGGTCACGATCATGTACTTGCCCTGCTTGACGGCGCACCTCGTCAGGTCCCTGCAGGTGAGCGAGTCGACGAGGCGATCGGCGTCCGGGCCCGAGATCTCGACCGTGCGCTCGACCGCCACGTCCCACACGGTCACGTCGTTCAGCAGCGCCCAGTACTCGACCACGGGGTCGTCGAAGTACGCCGGCAGGAGCATGTGGTTGTAGACGTCATAGGCGGTGCAGCCGGCGCGCCGCGTCGCGTCGAAGAACGGAGATCGTCGGTACCAGGGTCCGAAGTAGATCGTCGCGCTCTGCTCGAGCATCTCCTGCCGTTCGTTCACCATCCGGGCACGACCCCCTCGATCCCTCGGCCGGGCGCCTCGGGACTTTGAATCATCGTTCAATTCAGCGGCGGTCGCAAGCCCGGCTCGGACCACGGGCGGCCGGGGTCGACTGAACGGCGCTTCAGTTCGGACGACCGGCGCCTCAGGAGACCGGGATCTGCTTGCCCGGGTCGACGAACGGCATCTCGACCACGGTCCCCGAACACGAACCCCACTCGGTTTCGACGGTGACGCGCTCGCCCAGCGTCGATCGCTGGACCGGCAGCCACCCGAACCCGATGTTGCGCTCCAGACGGGGCGAGTAGATCGCCGAGGTCACCCTGCCGATCTCCTCTCCCCCATCCACGATGGGCCACTTCAGGTTGTTGAGCTCGGGGAACGGTGGTCCGTCCAGCTCCAGGCCGTTGATCCTGCGGCGCACCCCATGCTCCTTGATCGTGCGAAGCGCTCGCATGGAGATGCAGGCGTCGTCCGGGAGGTCCCAGTCCACCAAGCGCTCGAGTCCCATCTCCAGCGGGTCGTTCTCGTAGGTCATGTCGGCGCCCCAGTTGAAGATGGCGCCCTCGATCCGCCGGATGTCGCTCGGGCCCGTGGGGCGGATCTCGAACTCCTCCCCCGCCTCCATGATCGCGTCGTAGACATCGGCGCCCTTCGTGGTGTCGGTGAGATACACCTCGTAGCCGACCTCCGAGGTCCAACCGGTGCGCGTGATCACGACCGGCGCCCCCGCGATCTTCGCCTCGGTCCAGAAGTAGTACCGGAGGTCGAGGATCTCCGGGCCGATCAGCTTGGCCATCAGGTCCTTCGACTTCGGCCCCTGGACCTGGAGCGGTGCGACATCCGCCTCGCGGATCGTCACGTCGAGGTCCGGGTAGGCGTTCCTCAGCCCGCGGGCGAACAGGAGGGCGTCCGAGGACGCGAGGGCGAACCAGAAGGTGTTCTCGTCCATCCGCGTCAGCACCGGATCGTTGATGATGCCGCCGTCGCTGTCGCAGATCAGGACGTACTTGCCCTGGCCGACGGCGCACGTCGACAGGTCGCGCGGCGTCAGCAGCTGGGCGAACCGGAACCCGTCCGGGCCGCCGATCTCGAGGCAGCGCTCGACCGCGACGTCCCACAGGGTCACGCCGTTGAGGAGCGTGTCGAACTCGGCCTCGAACGAGTCGAACCGGATCGGGAAGTACATGTGGTTGTAGACGGTGTAGCCCTTCGGGTCATGCTTCTGCGCCGCCTCGTGGTACGGCGTGCGGCGGTTGCGCG
>Ga0307302_10001125_pt1 | contig 11726 bp, 13 predicted proteins | sample ER_DNA_183_FD_194490 | JGI IMG/M metagenome (GOLD analysis project Ga0307302, IMG submission 194490) | Bulk soil microbial communities from the East River watershed near Crested Butte, Colorado, United States - ER_DNA_183 | ecosystem: Environmental > Terrestrial > Soil > Floodplain | place... | reverse complement strand
CGGTCTCGCGATCGTTCTGACCGCTATGCGCAGCCGACTTTCGCGGGCGGCGGCGCTCGGACTGGCGGCCGGGCTCTTCTTCTCCGACGGCGACATCTCCGCGAAGCTCGTCTCCTTTGGCGGGATGTGGCTGCTCGCGCTCATCCCGCTGATCGCCTGCTACGCCGCCGGCACAAGCGTGCTCCAGGCCGCGTTCCAGCACGGCAGTGCCCTGACCGCCGCCGGGATCGCGACTCTGGTCACGAACGCGGTCCCGATCGCCGCCGGCTTCGTGCTCTTCTCCGAGGCGTTGCCGCACGGCGCGAAGGGCGGGCTACAGATCGCCGCCTTCGCCTGCATCGTCGCCAGCGCCGGCTTGCTCGGCAGCCCCGCCGCGCCGCGACCTGACGATTAGAAGACCGTCGCCCAGTCGTTCTTGATGCTGACCACGGTCCAGCCGTCTTTGCCGGCATGCTCCAGCGCCTGCTCGGCGCCGGAGGTGTACTCGAACTCCCGCTCGCCGTCGTCGTGGAGGATGAGCAGGCGCAGGGACGGCTTGTCGTCGTGCTTGGTGAACTGGAGCATCGGCACATCGCCGTTCGAGTTACCAGCGGCGACCAGCGGGCGGCGCCCGGTTCGGCTCCAGATGCGGATCGGCTTCTGCGGCCCGTCGTCCAGATAGTCGGCCTCCGCCTTGTGCGTGATCGTGCCGCCGCGCTCGTCGGCCGCGTAGTCGAGCGTGGAGGCGCTGCCGATCACCCGCTCGCGCGGAATGCCGTACAGCTCCTCGCTGATCGGGCGCATGAAGTCGCGGCCGCCGCCCGAGGCGATGTAGTTGCTGAAGGCGTTGGCTTCCAGATAGGCGAGGAGCTCGATCATCGGCTTGTAGCCACACTCGAGGTAGGCACGACCGAGGGTCGGGTGCTGCGCGGTGTGGAGGAACTCGTCCGCGCTCGCCTCGAAGTCCTCGACGCTGATCCCCTCGTACGCCGCGAGGATGCCGCCGGCCAGGACCTTGACGTTGCTGTCGTCGCCCGCGTAGTGCTGGGTAATCAGCATGCCGAGCCAGGCGTAGTCGCGCTCGTGGGCGGCCTTCCACGGCTGTTGCTCGCGCAGCTCCGGGGTCGTCTCGGCCATCTCTGTCAGCCGGCGGAGGATGAAGTCGAGCTGGATCGGCATCGGCTTCTCGCACCACAGCGTGCCGTCGTTGTCGAACACCGCCACGCGCTCCGCGGCGGGGACCTCGCCCGCGACCTGGACGAACTCGACGATCGCCTGCTTCGCAGCGCCTTCGTTCCAGCTCGGGAGGGAATCGTGCTCCACTTCCGCCACGGCCGCGCTCAGCTGTTCTCGTTGTTTCGCCATCGAGTCCTCCAGGCTGCCGGTGAGGTGAGGATTCTCGTCCTCCGAGTGCGTTCACACCTCGCCCCGACGGGATGAAGCGATTCGAACGGCATAGAGGACAATGGAAGGCGTGAACTCTTTCAGCGAGGCCTAGCTTGCCCCGAGCACGCCCGAACCTGATCGAGCGGCGCATGTCGCGCTTCCTGCGCGAGCCCCCTTCCGTTCGGTCCGCCGCGGGCGTCATCGTCGCGGCGACGGCGACGGTTGTCGTCGGCGGCGGCATCTTGATGCGGCTGCTCGACCACGAGGAGTACTCGAACGTGTGGGTTGGGATGTGGTGGGCGCTCCAGACCGTGACGACCGTGGGCTACGGAGACGTAACGCCCAATCGCACCGCAGGCAGGATCGTTGCCGCTTTCGTGATGCTCGAGGGCATCGCCTTCCTCACGATCATCATCGCGGCCATCACGTCGACCTTCGTCGCCCGGGCAGAAGCGGAGCACGACGCCGCGGGAGCCGCGAAAGACGAACAGGCCGAGGAGCGAGTCGAGGCCGCATTCGCTGATCTGAGGGCCCGTCTGGATCGCGTCGAGGCGATGCTCTCGCGCCTGACCGGACCGTGACGTCGTGAGCCTCCTCTTGGCCGGCCTCATCGTCGTGGTCGTCGCGGCACTCGCGATCACGGCGATGCTGCTCGTCCGGCGGCGAGCTCCGGCGGGAAGCTACTTCGAGGACGGAGACCGCGCCGCCGGGGTCTTCGGAGTCCTTGCGACCGGGTTCGCCGTGCTGCTCGGGTTCGTCGTCTTCCTTGCGTTCGAGAGCTTCGACACCTCGCGCAGCGGCGCCGAGACCGAGGCCCAGATCGTAACGCAGCAGTTCGAGACGGCCCAGTTCTTCCCGGTCGCCGCTCGTGCTCCCCTCTCGGGCGCGCTCGTCTGCTACGCGCGGACGGTGATTCACCAGGAGTGGCCCCAGATGCAGAACGGCACCTTGGGCGACAAGGCCAATCCGTGGGGCGTCGCCACGTTTCGCACCCTCAAGACGGTCCAGCCACGATCCGCTACCGAACAGGCTGCGTTTGCGAAGTGGCTCGACCAGCGCTCCGACCGCGAGCAAGCGCGGGCCGACCGAATCCACGGCGGCGAGGGAGTGATCCCGGTGCCGCTCTGGATCGTGCTGCTGCTCAGTGCGGCGATCATCTTCGTGTTCATGCTGTTCTTCGCCGACAGCGCCGAGCGCTCGGTCGTACAAGCGACGATGATGGGCGGCGTGGCGGTGGTGATCTCGTCGACGCTGCTGCTCTTGTGGTTCCTCGACAATCCGTATCACGCCGGCGTCGGCGGACTCCGGCCCGTGGCGATGGAGCGCGGAATCCGGATCCTCGACCAGGAGGCGTCAATCGTCGGCGGGAAGGTCACGATCCCGTGCGACGCGCAAGGGGTTCCGAAGGAGCTGCGCTGAGCTAGGGCGACGGCCCGGTCGCGGCCGGCGGGGGAACCATCGAGGCGCGCACTGACACCAGGGGCGCGTCCGGGACCGTGATCAGGCCGCGGGTCGGCCGGTCGAGGTCGAAGGTCACGAGCAGCAGCAAGGTCATGAGCGCGGCGGCGGCCATCATCGCGATGAGGCCGCGCCCCAGAATCGAAATGTGCAGGGCCAGCAGCGCGAGCGCGACGGCCGCGCCGATCATCTCCAGCGCCAGGACCGGGCCGGGGACGCGGTTGTTCAGGGACGCGAGGCGCGCGGACTGGTCGTCGATCGTCGGGTTGAGGCTCTCGACGTAGAGACGCGGCGCGCTGGCAAGAGGCGCTGGCGCGACTGCCTGTCCGGCAAGCCGCCACAAGCGCCGTTGCAACACTCCTTGTGCGGCCGTGGTGCGCCGCATCGCAGGACTGTTCGGAGTTTCGTGCGAGATCCGGATCGCGAGGGTCGTGTAGCGACGTAGCAGGTCGAGCGATTTGCTCCGCGCAGGCTCTGCGATCAGTTGCGCGCGGAGATAGGTCGTCCCGATCGCGTTCGCCTCCGTGACGGTGGCCGCGCGACGATCTTCGTAGCGTCCGACCGCAAGCGCGAGACCGAAGGCAAGGATCAGGCCCACCACCCCGAGTAGCGCCGCCTGGAGTACCCCGAACGGTTCACGGAGCTTCTCGGAATGCTCGCGGAGATATCTGCCAAGCACGAACCCCGCGAAGGTCGCGGTCCCGATCACGGCAAGGATGATCAGCGCGAGCTCCCAGCTGCTCAGCCTGAAGAACACACGCAGATCCTGACGAGCGCACCGGTTGACCCCCGGGATCCGCGTTTACTCACCCACGGAACAGGAAAAGTCTTACCTCGCTCGCGCCCGACGATGAGCAGAGGGGTCCATTAGGCACGAGCGCGAACTGGCCTTTGCGCTCGCCGCACGCCCTTCTTTGGGAGCGAGCTGGGAGGCGGCTTACGGGGGACGGAGCCGCCTCCCTCTCTTTGGTTGGGTGGAGGCGGCGGGAATCGAACCCGCGCAAGATTTCAAACGGCTGACTCAGTAGTCGACGAGGATGCTCCCCTCGAGCGGGAGCCGTAGGCCCCGTTTGTCACGAGATCCTCGCCGTGCCGACGTTCGACCTGGCCGCCTGAGGCGGGCATCCACCCCAGGGGCCGGCACGCCGGGCTCCCTGCTTCCGTTCCCGCCGGACGAGGAGTATGGTCGGACCGCGAAGCGTTGCCGCATCGACCTCAAGGGGGTTGAGCGCTTCATGGAACGCATCACCAAGTTCTTCACGAGCCTGGGAGGAGTGCTGACGAGCCTTGCCGCGATCGTGGGCGGCGTGGTCGCGCTCTACGTGGCGTTCGGCGGCGGCGACAAGAGCTCGAGCCCTCCGCCTCCTCCGGCGGTCACCACGACGTCGAATGCGGCGCTCGAGGACTGGCGGAGCGACGCGGAGTCGATTTGCCGCGACGCGGACAGCCAGGTCATCGCGCTCGGCCCAAGTCCCGCCGTGACCGACGACTCCGACGCGCGGATTACGTGGCTTCAGAACGTGATCCCGATCGTGGCCACCTACACGAACCAACTGCGCGCGCTCGACAAGCCAGCCGAAGCGCAAGCCGACATCGACCGCCTGCTCGACACGATGGACAAGGTGACCGATTCGGCCCAGACGATGGTCAACGCGTACCAGGCGCTCGACATTGAAACGACCAACACTGCGCGCCTCGAACTCCAGGGTGCGATCGACGACATGCAGCGCCAGATGGCGGAGCTGGGCCTCAAGCGCTGCCTCACTATCTGATAGTCCGGACGCAAACGCTCCTTCGGCTCCTATTCTCTTGGGCGCGCTGTTTGGCCCGATCAGGCTCTAGCGAGCCAAGCTAGACAGCGAACTCACGTGGAGATCCAGCTCTGCGATCGCACCTTTGTTCCGTGCTAGTGAGGCGGGGGAATCGAACCGGCGCAAGATTTCAACCGGCGTCGCCTGTGGAACCGGTCGACTCACCTACAGGTATGTCGGGCTCGAACATTATTCTTGCCTGACTAGATCGACCGAGATCTCCACCGCCGGAATCGTTCCTCTGTTCTCAAGCCAGTGTGTGGTGTTCCTATCCTCGGGCCAGCCCACTCCCGGCCCATAGTCCGTCGCGACTCCATTTCGATGGTCAGTGATCGTTCCTTGCAGTATGTAGACGATGCCTGGTCTGTCCTTATGGTCGTGAATCGGGCCGAAGACGCCTCCAGGCTCGATGGTCACCATCCGCATTCGAAGTTGGCGCCCTGCCATGCCCTCGATCTCAGGGCCAAGGTCAACCGTTGCAAGTAACTCCGCCGTAACACCTTTCGTCTCAGGTGCCGCCTGTTCGTTGCTCATCGTGCTCTCCTCTCTGTACTTCCACGGCCTAACGTTCGACCTTCAACCCAGGACGAGCTGATCTCCGACACCCGCGTGTTGACTCCGTGCTTCTTCGTCCACCGCCGCCCATGTCGGCTTGCCGGCGTCGGCTCGCTACGGCTCTCGGAGAAGACGATCCGATCGAAGTCGTCATGGCTCCGCGCAAGCGGAGCCGGACTTCGATCGGGAGTGGAGGCGGCGGGAATCGAACCCGCGAACGATTCCGATCGACTGGTCGGGATCGAGCGGCCGCTGGGTTGCTGAGCGTACAACCTGTACGCAGCCGCGCGTCGGGACCTTCGGCAGGAACGCACGGCGCGAGCGCTGGGGCCCGGTCTGCCAGATCCAATGGGGGACGGTGAACGGCGTCGTGGACGTGCGGGACATACGAGAACCCCGAGCGTGTGTTCAGGGTTCAGAGCACAGGGCTCCAAACAGGGGAGAGCGTGCTGTGGGAGGCTAGGTTCGCCACACGGGTTGCATGGCTGTGCCGAGGCAGACGCCCCGGCACAGCCTCAAAGCTTCCCGCAATCGGAACAGGAGACGGCGATGGCACTAGGAGACGAAATCGACGAGGTCTTCCGGCGTGAGGTGAAGTCCCTGCCGGCTTACGCGAAGGCGCAGGCTGCGGGTGGTTCCGGGGTCGCTCCGCCGGTGGAGGAGATGAATCATCTGCTGATGGGGCTGAGCGTTGCGGTGCAGCGTTCGCTTCACCTGCTCGCCGACCGCATTGAGGACATGGAGAAGGCGTAACACTCGGCCAAACGACAGCCCGTTTGGAGGAGGTCTCGGCATGAATATAGGGCGGCGATGCGCCGCCCACAGTAGTTCAGGGTCGACAGCGGCTCGCAAATCCGACAGCGCAACAGGATCGCGGCTACGGTGTAACCAAGCGCGTTGGCTCTAGCTGTTGAAGCCGCCGAGGCTCTGCAAGTCCCTCTTCGACTGTGATACCTGGCCTGACCGCCGCAGTGCGCTCATTCGAGTGCTCTGCCCTGTAAGACCCACAGAAGGAGCACCATATGCATGCCACCATTCGTCGTTACGAAGGCGTCGACACGAGCCGCATCAACGACGTCGTCAGCAGGGTCGACGAGACGTTCGTTCCGCAGATCCGCGAGCTGCCCGGATTCGCCGGCTACTTCCTCATGGAGGCCGACAACGGCGTCCTGAGCTCAATCAGCCTCTTCGAGACGTCCGAGCAGGCTGACGAGTCCAACAAGCTCGTCAAGAATTGGATCAGCGAGGAGAACTTCAGCAAGGCGATTCCGAATGCGCCGAAGATCACGAGCGGCAAGGTCCTTGCTCAGAGCAAGCTCGTCCCCGCACTCGTCTAGCGCGACCGTACTACCGCGTCACCGAGAGGGCCCGGCGTTGCCGGGCCCTCTCATGCGTAGGCGCTCTGCCACGCCGGGCTTGGCCCAACGTTGCGTCGATCTGCGCCACCGGAGTGCCCATCCCGGGTGCCCGACAGCGACCACTACCTGCGCGGGCTGCTCGACGACACGAACGTCGCGGCGAGTAACGCTAAAGGGAGCCGAGCGACCACAGCGAGTCTCTCTCCCCGCTAAGCCTCCGCTCGGCTCCGAACCCATGTATACACACACCCGCCGGCAACGCGTGTTAACCGTGCCCGAGGCTGTACTTAGGTGGAGCCGGAGCGTGGCCGTTCCTCCTGCGGCTGAGGAACGTGCCCCTCACAAGGGGAGAGTTGAGGTGCTCCGGCTCCATATGCCGCAGACTGGTTCTCTCAGACGGCTGTCACGGTATCGCTCGGCGGGGCGCGTTCCAATAGGCCGTCCGGCCCATTCTTAAGTCGGGCCAGGCGTCTTCGCTTCGCCCGAATCATGGGAACTTCGGTCGCCCAGATCGACGCGACCTACGGCCACCTCGTGCCCGACAGTGACGACTACCTGCGCGGCCTGCTCGATACCTTCGATGCCAACTCGGGTGAGACAGGAGAGGCGGATGCTCTTCTGGCCTCCCCACGTGAAGGAAGGGTCAATAGGCCAGAACAACCTTGTCGGGTGACAGCACGCTCGCCCAAGCGACGGTGCAGGGATCAGGACGGCAAACAACGTCCTGTGACTTGGCAGTAGCCAAACCAGGCGTCGCTACCGGCGGACCGTGACCACCTGCCCGTGGAGCGTTGAACCCGCCAGGATCAGTGTTCGCCCGCAAGGCTTGCACCAGAGCACGACCTGGTAGCGGCCAGGCGAAACGTGTGGCACACGGAAGTCGAAGCGCTGGCGTACCCACGGCGTCTCTGTGCGCCGGAGATACCCGAGCAGCCGGTACGGCCTGCGCGGCGGACGCCGCGACCGAGGTGTGCAGTAGTCCTTGCCACCGTGACAGGGGAACGGTCGCGGTGCGCGGCTCTCCGGCACCAGGTAGACGGGCATCCCGGTGGCGTTCCCGTATCCGCGAAGGATGCCGCCGCTGTGGACGCGCAAGGTCGTGATCGTGAGGCCCAGGTCTGCCCGCGCCGCCTCGGTAGCGACAAGACTCAGGGCCAGCAGGAACGCCGCTGCAAGAGCGCGCACAACTTTCCTACGGTGCTAGGTAGCGGACAGGTCCACTGGAGTCCGCTCGGGTGACATTCCCGAACGCTGGCCCAGGCGAGCGCTTATGTTCCACGCGATGATTCGCGGCGGTGTCGGGAGAGCATGGGCCGGGCGCTAGGAGACATCCTCCCGCTGGCCGTCGCGGTCGCGATCTTCCCGGTGCCGATCATCGCCGTTGTGCTCGTGCTCGGGTCCGATCGAGGAACGGCGAAGGGCCTAGCCTTCGTCCTTGCCTGGTGTGTCGGCCTCACTGCGGTTGGTGGGGTCGTGCTCGTGTTCGCCGGGGTCGCGGATGCGAGTGACGAAGGAGAGCCCGCTACCTGGGTGAATGTGCTGCTGCTCGGCCTCGGGCTGCTCCTCCTGGTGGCGGCGGTCAGGCAGTGGCGGGGCCGTCCGAGCGGCGGCGAAGAGGCACGGACGCCCGGCTGGATGCGCACGATTGACGAGTTCACGATCGCGAAGGCCGGCGGAGCCGGCTTTGCACTCTCTGCGCTCAACCCGAAGAACTTGCTGTTGACCGTCGCCGCCGCCGCCGAGATCGCTGAGGTAGGGCTTTCAGGGGGCCGACAAGTCGCACTTCTACTTGCCTTCGTCCTCGTCGCATCCGCCGGTGTGCTGACTCCGCTCGTTTTTGCTCTCGCATTCGGAGACCGGTCGCGGGAGCTGCTGGAAGGTCTTAGAGCCTGGATGGCCCGTTACAACGCGGTGATCATGGGCCTGCTCTTCCTGCTCATCGGTGCGAAGCTGATCGGTGATGCCGTCTCCGGCTTTTCCAGCTGACGCGACAACGCTCACGTAGACCGACGCGCGCTTGTGTGCGCGCACGACTACAAGGCGTTTAGGCACACAGTGGGCATTCGAAGTGCGCACGTAGGCGTGTTCAAGCCGAAGTAGCCAACGCCCCAGACGTTGGAGGACGGCTGGCGGGAGGTCCGGCATGGTGGCGGGAGGTGGCTTCGCTCGCTCCTCAGTTTCCTCCCTTCGGACCGCTTGGCCATGCGGCCGCACTCTGCAGGGTTTGGGCACGGTTTGGGCACTTAGCGCCATGACCCTCCCCCGCCCCGTTAAGCTCGCCGCGAGCCGTCCGGCCCCAGGCGGAATAGGAGGACCGAATGGCTGGATCCCTTTTCAGGCTCGAGACACCGGAGGGCGCACCCGCTGACCCGCCGACGCTGGAGAGCGCCGCGCCAACTGGAAGGCCGGCGACACGATCCCGCTCGGCAAGAGGACGCTGCGCGTGATCGGCAAGCGAGACGATGAAGGCGATCAGCCGCCTGTTCTCGTCGTGGAGGACGCACAGGTTTAGTCAGCCGAACGCATCTGGCTCAGTGTGGGAGTCGGGCAAGCTTCTTTCCCTGAGAGGGGCGGCCACCAAAGGGGAAGGCGGGGTCTCCCGACTCCACTGAGCCGCGTCTTGGCGACGCGAGCGAGTTCGACCACCCATCGGAGAGGAGGAGTCGGATTGGCGGGTTTCCTATTCAGGCTCGAGACAGAGGACGGCGCGCCGGCCGAACCGCCGCAGCTAACGAGCACGGTCCCGAACTGGGGACCCGGCGACACGATCCATTTCAGCAAGAGAACGCTGCTCGTGGTCGCCGTCCGAGACGACGACGCCGACCAACCGCCGCTGCTGATCGTGGAGGACGCTTGAACTACGTGATTCAGGAACTCGACCGGATGTTTGAGCGACGACGGCCGCTTCGGAGCCGTGTCATATGGCGCGGCGAGCCTCCGGGTCGCGCAGGTCGCGCGGCCGCGCCGGAGGAACCGCCGCCCTGCCCGTTTCAGGTGACCTTGAACGTCCCGGTGATAGTGGGGTGCACGGTGCAGTAGAACCTGTACTTCCCCGCCTTGAGCCTTAGCGTGACCGTCTTCGTGCCGACGAAGCCGGTGCCGCTGATCATCTTGTTCCTGACCCCCGGGCCCTTGAGCGTGAAGTTGTGGATGCCCGCCTTGTCGCGGACGATGAAGGTGTACTTGCCGTGCCTGAGCGACTTAACTCTCTTACCGGCCGCGTTCTTCAGCGAGATCGTGTACCCCGGGCCAATGGTCCCGCGCAGCTTGGCGACCGCGGTCGTAGTCGCCGTCGCCCCGGTGGAAATGCCGATGGCTACCAGGGCAGCCGCAGATGCAACAGCGAGTAGACGAAAGCGCACGTCGCGCCTCCTTCCGTATCGAGGACTTCCCGATAGCGCCGCTCGACCTCGCTCGGAGTCCGTAAGAGGAGCCGCAGGTAAGTCCCCGGGCGGCGTCCTGGGCGGGGCCAGGCGGTCGCGGCGACTATCTCACTGCGTCACCCAAGCGTCAACATGCGCTGTGCGTCCACGTCCTAGGAGGCGCGGGCTTAGACTCGCCGGCGTGGATGCTCAGCAGGTCGCGCTGATTCACCGCTGTGCAGAGTGCGAGGCGCGCTGGCTGCCGGCCGACGAGGTTGCGCAGATGCTCGCCGGCCATGCCGACATCGGCACCACGGCCAACATCTACGCCCATCTGGACACCACAGACCTCGAGACGACGCTGCGCGCGCTGAATGAGGAGATATGACCAACCGGAATCGTTCCGACCGGAAATCCCTATTTGCAGGGACGATGGAGGCGGCGGGAATCGAACCCGCGTCCGCGGACGCACCGGCAAGAGCGTCTACAAGCTTAGGCTGCCGTTCAGTTTCGCCCGGCGGCCGGTTGGCAGCCGACCAACCTCCGGGCTAGCCATCCTTTGGGGTCGCGCCTCGGGCGATTGGCTCTCCCTTGGCGCCGAGCCCGTTTCTGACGCCGCTTGACCGAGGCACGGGCCGACCTCGGAGCGACGCGCTTCGCTACGGGTTAGGCAGCGAGAGCGAGTGCGTTGTTCTGCTTCGCACTTACGTTGTGTCCCGGTTGTTTTAGGAGGCCGACCGGGGACCTCCGCTTGCAGCTCTGCCGGAGAACCGACCACGTCGAAACCAGGTCGCCCCCGTATGTCAGTTCCGTAAGTGTAGCCGCCGCGCCGCGTTCTCCCCGTGGGCCATAACCTCGGCGGTGGGCAGGTCGAAGACGAAGGTGGAGCCCTTGCCGTCGTTCGACTCGACCCAGATCGTGCCGCCCATGCGGTCGATCAGCTCCTTGCAGATGTACAGGCCGAGGCCGGTCCCGCCCACACCGCGGGTCATCTGCGGGTCGGCGCGGTAGAACTTTTCGAAGATCCGCTCCTGATCCTCCGGGGGCACGCCGAGCCCCTCGTCGCGGACGTGGAAGCGGACGAACTCGTCGTCACGCGCCTCGACGCCGACCTCGACCCGGCCTCCGTCGGGCGAGTACTTGATCGCGTTCTCGACGAGGTTCACGAGCACCTGCCGCACCTTGTCGAGGTCCGTGGAGACCGGCGGCACCTCGTTGCTCGAGTCGACTTCGACGGTGAGCGAGGGCGGCGCGTAGGTGCGCGTGGCCTCGACGACGCGCTCGACGAGGTCGTGCGGGTCGAACGGCTCTGACTCGAGGTCGAGGCGACCGGAGTCGAGCTGGCTCGCCAGCAGGATCTCGTTGACGATCCGCCCCAGCCGCTCGGACTCGTCGGCGATCAGCGAGACGAAGCGGTCGCGGCCCGTCTCGTCGAGGGCGAAGTCGTGACGAAGCAGCGTCTGGGCGGCGCCGTAGACGGCCGCGAGCGGCGTGCGCAGCTCGTGCGAGGCGGTGGCGATGAAGTCGGCCTTGATCTGCTCGAGTTGGCGCGAGTCGGTGAGGTCGCGGAAGGCATAGACCGTGCCGCCGAAGAAGCGCACGCCGGAAATCGCGATCCAGCGCTCGCCGCGCGAGGTCTCGAGCGGAAGCATGACCTCGTCGTGCCCAGGATCGGGCGAGGCGGACACCGGCACGGTCTCGACCGCGTCCTTCCAGCCCGGGATCGCGGCTGCGGCCGCGCGGCCGATCACCTCGTCGGCGGCGATGAACGTGATCGCCTCGGCCGCCGGGTTCCAGAGTCGCACCACGCCGTTCCG
>Ga0307302_10001124_pt1 | contig 11733 bp, 10 predicted proteins | sample ER_DNA_183_FD_194490 | JGI IMG/M metagenome (GOLD analysis project Ga0307302, IMG submission 194490) | Bulk soil microbial communities from the East River watershed near Crested Butte, Colorado, United States - ER_DNA_183 | ecosystem: Environmental > Terrestrial > Soil > Floodplain | place... | reverse complement strand
TGGGCCACAAGGTCACCCTCCAGCCCGCCGCCTGACCACAACGCCCGGCCGATCCCGCCCTCACCAATCACGGCCAGGGCTGGCTGCTACCTGCCTTGCCGAGAGGCATTTTCCGGTCAGGATGGGGTCGTCGGCAATCTCACGCCGACGCGCCGAGCCGCCAGAACCCGACCAGTCCGGCGGTGTCGCTGATCGCACTGTCGAGGGTGCCGCCCGTGCGGGCGGTTTGCAGGGCGGCCTGTTCGCTGTCAGCCAGTTTGCGGTTGAAGATGGCAACCCGGCTGATCGCCCCTTGGAAGAAGCTTTTGAAATCGCGAGTGCCGATGCGGACCGGTGCGTCGCCATGCTCGGAGGTGATCGTCACCCCACCGGTGGCTGCCTGGTCGAGCAGGTCGCTGTCGCGCAACACCCCATCCCGATAGATGGACACACGGGTCGCGTCCCAGGCCCCCGCGACCAGCAGCCACTGCCTCGGAGTCAGCTCGTCTTGGAAGTGGGACCCGATGCCGAACCGGGTTCCGCCTGCCCTGGCATCCAGGTTGAACCCATAGCAGGAGATGCGGTTCTCTCGGTCTTCGGTGTTGCCGAGCTGGTACATCCGAAAGGTCCACTCGTCCTGTCCGGGAACGCCCTTGCCGAGCCAGTGGACATAGCCGGTCCGCTCCTGTGAGGGCATCTCCAGCGAGTCCGGGCGGATGAGGGCGACGACCGTCAGCTCGCCGGTGCTGGCGATGGAGTAGTCGGGGTGGTCGGCGATCTCGACGTAGTCGTCGAGGCCGTCAAACACTGCCGCGTGCTCGGTCACCACTGGCTCCACCGGTGTCCGACAGTCCGCGATCAACGATCGCCTGGTCGTAGACGCCCGAACGGCTAATGTAGCCATCAATCATCAACGAGACCTCAGCGCAGCCCCCCGCAGCGCGTGCGTCCTGCACATCCCGCTCACCACGGCACCCGATTCTCTGTCGGCTGCGCCTTGATCATCCCGATCATCATCCGGACGATGCTTCTGAAGCATCTGGAGCCGCCAAGGCGGCAGGATCGTAAGGTTTGCTAGGGACATGATCCGCTCGATCCCCTGCTCAGGCGTACATGTACCTCCTAGTCCAGTAGCCCCTTGATTGGATCAGTCTTCCACAGTTGAAACATTCCCCTGTCCGGCCGTCGTCAGCCAGCTCCACAAGGTTCGAAAACCCGATCACGGTGTCTCTGATCGTTTCCTTGTCATGGATACGCTTTTTGATTGCCGTGTAGGTGATGTCCAGCGCGCTCGGCGTTCTTCCACAAGCGCACCTTTCATGACCCGCCGCCGGGATAATCTTGAACTGGTCGATGAATCCCAGCGGCAAGTTCAGCAGCCCTTCGATATAGCGCAACTCGTCTGCAGGAGTGTCGAGGACACCTTGTTCGTCCTCGAACGCCCTCTGGGCCGCCTCCATCTCCTCGTCGGAGATCACCGCCTTCTGTCCAAATCCCTTCCGTCTCAAGCCTTCCTTGAAAGTCGCCAACGACATCTGCTCCACTGATCCTCCTTCACGCGAAACGACTTGGCGGTAAGGACTGTAGCCGCTAACACGTGGCCAGACCATGGACGCTGCAGGGCAATGCACGGAGCTACCCCCGGCAAGGACTACGCGTACCTGACGGCCACCTCTACTCTTCCTCTACTCTTCCTCTACTCTTCCTCAAGGTCGGCCCTGCGCTTGCTGGGTGTCTCGGATCGCCGCTCCAATCCGTTCACGAACCTGAACCGGGCGTCTGCGGGAGCGTCCTCGGTCGGTGGACCACCATGAAGAACGGCACACCGAACGGGTTGGGGCCGCCCCAGCCCTGGGCTGCCTCGTAGTGTGGCGGCCGCCGACGACTATGCCGACCGAGCTATCGCCCAGGCCGCGTCCCGGCCCGTCGTTCGGTCCGGTGATGTATCCGTCCAGCGAGATCGTGATGCCTGCGGCATACCTCGTCATCGGCGGCCTCCTCGATCGCTCGCAGGGACTCTGCCGGTGATTCAATGCACGCCTTCCGGGTGACAGGCGGCACTGACAAGGTGAGCGACCACGAGTAGACCGGCACGCGTACGACCTCGCGTCCCGGAAGGGGGACCGTCATGTCCGACCACGCATCCGGGTGTCTCGACGACGCCCGCGAGCTGTGGGAGCGACGGGTGTGTCTGGAGCCCGTCTCCAAGAATCTCCGCGGCGAGCTGAAGCTGCTCGACCGGGAGCGTCAGGAGTGTGAGGAGCCACGCTGCCTCACCCTCAAGACCGATCACCTGCTCAAGCTGGAGGTCGAGTCGCACGAGCCGTGCGACTCCGAGCTCGGCCGGCTGCTCGACGGCACGCTGGTTGTCCGCCGGCTGGTCCACGCCCTGGCGAACGGCACCGGGGAGGGACGTGGCCTGCACACCGGTGAGTTCCGGTGGGCCGGTGCCGATGTGCGGATCGCTGGGCACCTCTCGGGCATGACCAACGTCGGGACCCACCGCCAGCCGCCCTTCGATCCCTGCCAGGAGTGCCGCGCTCCCGGCTACATGGAAGGCCGGCTGTGCGGCAGTATCGTCCAGGCCAAGGACCGGCGGCTGGTCGGCTGCCAGGTGACGGCCGCCTACCGGCTGCTGTTCGACCCGAGCGAGGGGTTCCAGGACACCGGCGTTCGGGGGACGCTGGAGGGCCTGGTCGTGTGCTCGTGCGGCACCGGCAAGTGCCTGGACTTCACCGGCTTCGCGCTGGGGTCCCACGCCAACCCTTGGACGGTCGGCGGGCACTCGTTCCATGTGATCGACGGCAGCGGGAATCCCGCCTCGTCGGCCGACGTCATCACCCTCGGCGGGTTCACCGGTCTGCACGCGGGCTTCCAGACCAAGATCACCCTGGCGACGCCGGCGAGCGCCGTCGACATCACCCTGGTGCACTTCGCCCAACCGGCGACCGTCACCGCCTTCGACGGCAGCACCACCGCCGTCGACTCGGCCACGATGACGGTCGCGAACACGCCCGAGACGCTCCACCTGACCGGGAGCGGCATCACCACCCTGTTGGTCGACGCGCCGCAGGACGAGACCCTGATCCTCGAGCTCTGCGCCAGCTGAGCTCACGAACCCGAACCGGGGACGCCACACCGGCGTCCCCGGTTCGCGGACGGAACACGGAGCGCATCCATGCCAGTGATGACCAACCAGCTCGTCCCGCAGAGCACCGACCGCGTCTACCACATCTCGGTCCCGGCCGACCCCGGGCAGGAGGTCGCGCCGGCGATCGTGGTGTTCCACGGCGGCGGCCAGGACGCCGCCACCATCGCCCGGCGCTGGGGCATCGAAGCCGGCAACCCCGTCCCCAGCAACGTGGCCGACTACCTGCTGGTGTTCCCCGAGGCCGACGCCCGCCTGCCGGACCAGTGGGTCCACTTCAAGCAGTCCGACAGCGCCTTCCCGACCCTCGACCTGGAGTTCGTCGACCTGCTCCTGGAGACCCTGGCCACCACGGCGTACCCGACCGGCTCGGCGACCGTCCCGTACGTGTCGGCCGACCCGAGCCTGCTGTATGCCGCCGGCTTCTCCAACGGCGCCGGCATGGTGTGGCAGCTCCTCAACTCCGACCTGGTGTCCCGGTTCCGCGGCTTCGCCGCCGTCGGCAATGCCCTCAGCCCGGAGAAGGCCCAGCGCTACCGCGGCCAGCTCCCTGCCGGGACCGAGCCCTCTCCGGTGCCGGTGATGTACGTCCACGGCACCGCCGATCACACCTTCCGGCCGCCGGCCACGCTGCAGGAGGTCCCCATCGACACCACCCAGCCCGCCTTCACCGTCCAGGAGATGCTCACCCGCAACGGCATCCCGACAGGCGCCCCGGCAACGACCAGCCTGGTTCCCGGCAGCGGCAACCTCACCGAGGTGGTCGTCCAGTCCTTCGCCGGCGCCGAGGCCTTCACCTACGCCACCGTCATCAACGGCGGCCACAACTGGCCCGGCCCGACAACCGTCGGCAACCCTCCGGTGGCGTCCCATTTCGACGCCACCCAGGCCATCCTCGACTTCTGGCACGCCAACGCCGGGCTGCCCTGAGGGACCTCACTGGCGTGGTGGGTGAAGCCGGTCCAGGCCAGAAAGCCCGGGGTCGGGCCGGGTGCCATGTCGCCAGTACCGCGAGACGCCGGGGGACGAACTGGTCGGGGGCCAAGCATCCAGAGCTGCCCCGTGCGGCTGGCGCCCTCGGGATGCTCAGCCCAGTCGAATTCGAGACCCGTCAACCCACCACCATGGCAGGAAGAATCCAAGTCCCCGGCTCCACGAAACCAGAGACACACCTGAGGCCTCCGGCGATCCACGGACAGTTCGCCCATCCGCCCCCGGGGGAACTCCAAGCCGACTTCTGGCGAACGCATTCAGCCACACGACGAGAACATGACACCTCTGAGAGCATCCAGGCTACGAGCCGCCGGGCTCAGGCGAGCCTCGGGCAGTCAGCGAGCAAGGTGAGTCGGGCATGGAACGGGCGACGGCGAGCGGCTGGGAGTTGACACCAACCGACTCGCCCGCGACCATGGGCGTAACGTCCTGCTTATCGCCATAGTGACAAGAGTGGCTTTGTTGACCGCACGGCCTTCAGTCGTCAGTGATGCCGATTGTCAGCGAATTGTCGTTCCGTGTGGCGTCAACGATCGGGGATAATATGGCGGAGCAATTCACGGGCCGTGTCCAAGTGCAGTCCGAGGACGACGGGCTCACAACGATCATCCTCAATGGTAACAGCTCTGAAGTTCTCGTCGGCGACGACGGCCACGCCGGTGCGATGATCATTCGAGACGACGCTGGTACCGACCGCGTCAAGATCAGGCCACAGACAATCACCGTCCTTGATGACGCCGGGCAGATTGTCATCCAGCTCGACGGTCCCAGCGGCGACGTCCAGTTCGGGGCTGCTGGGGCCCGAGGCCAGATCACCGTCCATAACGGAGAGGGCGTAGCGACGATCCTCATCGGCGGCGGTGAGGCCACGATCGAGCTCGGCGCGGACGGCCAAGACGGCGACCTCCTCGTAAAGGACAGCGACGGTGCCGAGCGTATTCGCTTGGATGGTAACGATGGGTCGCTCACGGTCTTCGATCCCGCCTCCGGCGATCAGCTGATCCTTCTGAACGGCAACAACGCTGCCTTCAACCTCGGAGGGGCAGGCCAGGACGGGGACATCCTCCTCAAGAGCAGCGCAGGGACCGAGACGATCCATCTCGGCGGCGAAGATGCCACGATCGAGCTCGGCGCAACCGGGGAGAACGGCTCTGTTCTTGTCAAGAACGATCAGGGGCAGGAAACGATCAAGCTGACCGGCCAAGAGGCCAAGCTGCTTCTCGGCGGCAGCGGCGTCGATGGCGACGTCTTTCTTTTCCGAGGAGACGGCGACATCTCCGATACCACCACCGCGACCATTCACCTCGACACCCAGAGCGCCAATCTCCACATCGGAGGGCAGGGCGTAGAAGGCGACATCCGGCTCTTCCCCGAAGGCGGCGACCAGAACGACATCACCACAGCTTCGATCCACCTGGACGGCGAGGCCGGTGACATCATCCTGCAGAACGCCGATGTCGCTGAGGACTTCGACGTCGGGGACCTGGAGGCCATCGGGCCGGGCACGGCTGTCGTCATCGGCGACGATTCGAAGTTGCGGACCTCGCATCAGAGCTACGACAAGCGGGTTGCCGGGGTCGTCACCGGCACCGGCTCGTCCGGGCCAGGAATCATTCTCGGACGTCACCCATCCAGCCAGTCCCGCCTACCGGTGGCCCTGATCGGCAGAGTTCATTGCCGGGTGGACGCCACCACCGCACCCATCATGATCGGCGACCTGCTCACGACGTCGGCCACGCCCGGTCACGCCATGAAGGCCGAGGATGACGCCCGAGCACACGGCGCTGTCATCGGCAAGGCCCTGCAATGCCAGCCGGAGGGAACGGGAACGATTCCGATCCTGGTTGCGCTGCAATAGAGGACCGAGGGGCGCTGAGATCATGGCAACCAACGTTCGGACCGCGGTAGCCAATCGCCTAGGGAAGTCGGGCACGCTTTCTCTAAAGAAGGACGTCTTTGGGGTCTACAGCAACGTCATCCCGCCTCAGTCCCGGTCGCTGCTCCGCCAGATGGAGCTCATCCAGACCAAGCCGTTGGTTCGAGTGGTATTGGTGACGGTCACCGACACGGCCGCCAACAAGATCCCGAACTCCCAACCGCAACGCGACTTGGACAACGCCAACACCATCTACCAGCGAGAGTGCGACGCCTGGATCTACTGTCAGGACACCCGCACCCGCGATCGCCCCGACCTCACGGTCTTCGATCAGAATGACTGCGGGGGCGTCGTCGGTGGCCATGTTGTCAGCGACGATGAGGACGAGCTCTTCGACCTCGGCCGAGACCTGGGAGCAAACATCGTCTGCTACTACGTCTTTAGTGCCACCGCGTTCGGCGGGTGCGCGGCGCATCCCCCTGGACGGCGTGGATTCTGGGTGGGGAGCCCTCCGAACAACAACCCAGCCTCACCCGACGTGGCCTTCGCCCATGAGCTGACCCACGTCGTGGGAGACAACGCACACGTCTCGACCCCAGCCGACAATCTGATGACCAAGGCGAAGGGCAAGCTCGTGTCCTCGACGTTGACCCCCGCTCAGCAAACACGGATTCTCGCTGATCCGGATATGGAACAGCCATGAGCCATCGATCGAGGCTGCCATGACTGTCATGTCCGAAGAATTGCTTGAAGCACTGGAAGCAGATGAATCCGGCGATCTTGATGCGATCATCGAGCAACGCCGCCCCGAAGACTTCGACGCCCTACGAAGCCTCCTGAGGTTGGACCCAACCGTCGAGCCGTCGCACCGGGCGAAGGCCATCTACGCCTTGGGGCGATGGGGGGATCCCGCCGTGGTCGAAGCAATACAGGATCTTCTCCCGGATGTGGAAGAGGCCGAGCGCATCGGGGCAATCGACGCCCTCGGCCGGCTGCGCGCCGAAGACGCCCTCGACGACATCCTCGAGCACGTCGACGATGAATCGGTGTCGGTGCGAAAGTTCGTCGCTCGGGCGCTCGGCAGGATCAACACGCCCCGGGCTCGGGCCGAGCTGAGCAAGCTCGAGCAAACCGATCCGTCGGACTACATTCGGTCGCTGGCCTCGAAGCTGCTGTCGCGGGGGTAGGGTTCAGGGATCCAGCCCAAAGCGCCGGACGACAAGTCTGGTACACAGGACGAGCCTCACTCTTCACCCTAGCTGTCGACCGTCGCCGCCACATGGAACTGACAAAGAACTCCACGGCGCCCGCCGTTACTGACCGCCCACCTCAGGCCAGCACCACCCTGTAGCTGGGCTGCACCCAAGAGGGCCGCTTGGGGGTCCTCACGGCCGCTCGCCGGCCATGAGCCGGCCTTGACGCGTGCAAAACCCAGCCGGCCGCCGAGCGTGAGCCGTAGGTGCCCTGGCTCGTCGCTGGGTCTGCCGGCAGTGCTGGCTCCTCCTCGGGAGGAGGAAAGAGCGTCAAGACCGCGATCGGCGCGGCTGGTGCCAAGCTCGCCCGCGAAACGCAACACTCTGTTCAGAGGATCAGTCCGCCGTGCCACGGCCGACGACACGCCGTACGGCCGTCTCGGTGGCGAAGGCGTCGCTTGGGCCAGCGGTGCTCACGCGGCCCGCGACGCTGCCCACTGCTCGCCGAGGTCGCGGCAGATCTCGGTCGCCGCCTCGACAAAGGGCGAGAGGGCCAGCGGCGGTCGGCGTTCGGGGTGCCAGGCGATCCCGAGCCGGCGGGGCGGGGGCGCGGGCTGGATAGGGATGATGGCCACGTTGGGATCGTGCTCGTCGACCGTGAGCAGGGGCAGCACGGCGTAGGCCAGCCCCGAGCCGATGAGACCCTGGATGGTTGGGTGGTCGTCAGAACGGAAGACGTAGGTCGGCGAGACGGGTGCCTGGCGGAAGGCGTCGTCGATGATCTGTCGGCATCCGGGGTTGCGGGTGCCGATCATCGGGAGGTGGGCGATGTCGGCGATGCTGACCGCCCGCTGTCCGGCCTCGGGAGCAGCCGCGGGGGCCAGGAACATCATCGGGTCATCCAGCAGTGGGCGGACCTCCAGCGGCCCGGTCTCGTAGGGGCCGATGTCGATGAAGGTGAGGTCGATGTCGCCGGTCTCGACGGCGTGGATCAGCTCGGCGCTGTCGCGGGACTCGCGTAGCCCGATCTGGATGCCGGGCCACTCGGCACGGAAGGTCCCAAGCAGGCGGGGGAGGATCTTGGTGCCGACGCTTGGCAGCGTGCCCACCCGCAGCTCGCCCTGTTCGCCCAAGGCCAGTGCCCGCAGGTCAGTGGCGGCGGAACTGATGCGGGCGAGGACGGCTCGGGCGTGGGTCAGCAGCGTCTCTCCGGCTGTGGTGAGCCGTACCGGGCGGGGGCCACCGGGGCGCTCGAACAGTGGCGTGCCCACGATGCGTTCCAGGGTGGCGACCTGTTGGCTGACCGCTGACTGGGTGTAGCCGAGTTGCTCGGCGGCGGCGCTGAAGGTGCCGGTCTCGACCACGGCTACCAGGGCTCGGAGGTGCCGCATCTCCAGACCTGACCAGGCCGCCTCATAAGGCGGATTAGTAGCGCTCATGATGGTTATCAATTCTAGCTTCGATTGTGCTTATGGACCAGGGTCAGCATACTCGTGACCGAGTTGCAGGCGGCGCCTGAAGGGCCGGGATCTGAGAGGGCAGCGCGATGGCAGTGGATGCTGGCGGGATCGCGAGTGCTGTTGGTGAGGAGCTCGAGTCTGGTCTGCGGGGGGAGGTAGTCTGGCCCGGCGACCATAGCTACGACACGGCTCGCGCCGTGTTCAACGGCATGATCGATCGGCGCCCCCTCGCCGTGATCCGGCCGGTGGATGCCGCCGAGGTGGTCCGCTGCATCACCTTCGCACGTCGACACGACCTCCCACTCTCGGTGCGCGGGGGCGGGCACAGCGTGGCTGGGAACGCGGTGCGCGACGGCGCCCTCATGCTTGACCTGTCCGCCATGAAGACCCTGCGGGTTGATCCAGCAACGAGGACGGTTCGGGCCGAACCCGGGCTCACGCTGGGAGAGTTCGACCGCGCAACCCAGGCGTACGGGTTGGCGACGACGCTGGGAGTGGTGTCAACGACCGGGATCGCCGGGCTCACCCTCGGCGGCGGGCTGGGCTGGCTCAACGGCCGCTATGGGCTCGCCTGCGACAACCTGACCTCGGCCGAGGTAGCGACCGCCGACGGCCGGCTGCTGCGGGCCAGCGCGCAGGAGAACGAAGACTTGTTCTGGAGCATCCGCGGCGGCGGCGGCAACTTCGGGGTCGTCACCTCCTTGGAGTACCAGCTGCATCCGGTCGACCTCGTGCTGGCCGGCGGCCTGTCGTACCCGTTGAGCATGGCGCCGCGGGTCCTTCGTTTCTACGACGACTTCGCCAAGGCGGCCCCGGACGAGCTGTCCACGGCCGCGTCGTTCGGGCGGACTCCGGCCGGGGAGCCCACGGTGTCGATCGTGGTCTGCTACTGCGGTCCGATCGACGAGGGCGAACAGCTGCTGCGCCCGCTGCGGAAGTTCCAGTCGCCGGTGGACGACGGAATCCAGCCCATGCCGTACACGATGCTGCAGAGCGCTCGTGACGAGGCATTCCCCTCCGGTCGACACCACAATTGGAAGTCCGGCTGGCTGTGCGAGGTGACCGACGGCGCCATCGACACCCTGATGCAGTTCCTCCCCCAGATGCCCTCCTCGGCCAGCAGCATCGGCCTGCAGCAGCTGCACGGAGCGGCGAGCCGGGTCGCCCCATCGGCCACCGCCTTCCCCCATCGGGCCGAGCAGTACGACTTCCTCATCCTGTCGCAGTGGTCCGAGGCGACCGACTCGGATCGCAACCTGCAGTGGACCAGGGCCCTGTTCGAGGCGATGGTGCCGCATCTCGAGGCGTCGGTGTACGTGAATAACCTGGGGGATGAAGGCCAAGGGCGGGTCCAAGCGGCCTACGGAGAGAACTACCCGCGCCTGGCCGCTGTGAAGAGAGCCTACGACCCGGACAACCTGTTCCGCGCCAACCAGAACATCGATCCATCCACGGACATGGCCAGTGGACAGCAATGATCGGCGCCGGCGTGCGCATGCTCGTGGTCGGCGCCGGGATCGGCGGTCTGGGCGCCGCCCGAGCGCTCCGGCAGCGCGGGTTCGCCGCTGAAGTCGTCGAGCGGGAACCCGCCTGGACGCACACCGGGGCGGGCATCTACCTCCCGGGCAACGCCGCCCGGGCGCTGGGTGCTCTGGGCTTGGAGTCCGCGGTTGCCGAACGGGCATCGCTGATCTCGCACCAACGCCTCTGTGACCACCGGGGCCGCCTGCTAGCCGACGTCGACCTAGCCGCCCTGTGGGGCGACATCGGCCCCTGCCTCGCCCTGCACCGCGCCGACCTGCACGAGGTCCTGGCATCCCATGGCGATCCTCTGCCGGTCCGGATGGGGGTATCGCTGCAGGGGCTCAGCCAGCAGGACGGCACCGTAACCGTCGAGTTCGACGACGCCAGCGCTGGGCGCTACGACCTGGTCATCGGCGCCGACGGCATCCACTCCACGGTCCGCCAGCTCGCCGTCGGCGCCGGCGCGGTCCGGCCGCTGGGACAGCTCGCCTGGCGCTTTGTCACCGAGTGCCCGCCGGAGGTGACCACGTGGACGGTGCTGCTGGGACGCGGCGTCACCTTCCTGGCCGTGCCGATCGGCCGCGGCCAGGTCTACTGCTACTGCGACACGCCAGCCGACAGCACCCCTCGGCCGGACGGCGACGACGTCACCGGGCGGCTTGCCGAGCTCCTGACCGGGTTCGCAGCCCCGGTGCCGGCTATCCTCGACACGCTCGGCCCCGCCGGCGCCGTGCACGTCGGCCCGATTGAAGAGGTGACCCTCGACCGGTGGTCACGCGGATCGGTGCTGCTCGTCGGGGACGCGGCGCACGCGATGTCACCCAACATGGCCGAAGGTGCCGCGATGGCCCTCGAAGACGGCCTGGTCCTCGCCGAGTGCCTTGTCGCCGGGCGCGGCATCGCACAGACGGTGGCGAGCTTCCAGGCTCGGCGCCGCCCGCGCGCGCAATGGGTCCTTGCCCAGACGCACCGCCGGGACCGCACCCGCAACCTACCACCCGCTGTGCGCAACCTGGTGCTGCGCCGATGGGGGCGGAACATCGTCCACGCCAACTACCGCCCGCTTCTCGAACTCCCTTGAACACCTCCACGCCGATCCGCCGGGGGCTGGGTATTACCGCGGGTCTCGACGCTGGACTCGCTCGTGACCTAGCTGTCCGCTGTGAGCAGCTCGGGTACCACTCGCTATGGTCGAACGACGAGCCAGCCTCCCCCGGGATGGAGACGCTCGCACACTTCGCCCGCTGCCGCCCCGCAGCTCCAGCTAGGCGTCGGGGTGCTTCCCCTCGACCGACATCAGCCGGTCCAGATCGCGGCAGAGATCACCCGTCTCGGCCTCGGTGGCCGGCACCTAGTGTCCTGAGGCGTTGATTCGTTGGCAGTAGGTGGCGATGCTGTCGAGGATCTGGTCGGCGGTCTTGGTCCACACAAACGGCTTGGGGTCGTCGTTCCAGGTGTCGATCCAGATTCGGATGGACTGCTCGAGTTCGGCCACTGAGCGGTGGGTGCCACGACGCAGCCACTTGGTGGTCAGCTCGGCGATGAAGCGCTCGACCAGGT
>Ga0307302_10001121_pt1 | contig 11741 bp, 7 predicted proteins | sample ER_DNA_183_FD_194490 | JGI IMG/M metagenome (GOLD analysis project Ga0307302, IMG submission 194490) | Bulk soil microbial communities from the East River watershed near Crested Butte, Colorado, United States - ER_DNA_183 | ecosystem: Environmental > Terrestrial > Soil > Floodplain | place: USA... | reverse complement strand
AGCCGCTCGGTGCCGATGTCGGTGAAGCCGCGCTGGGGCTCCAGGACGACGCGGCGGACCTCGAACAGGGGGGTGGCCCGGGAGTTCCAGCCGGAGCGGGCGGTCAGGGCGTGGGCGTAGCCGGCCCGCCGGGCGGCGTCGACGGTGGCCGCGTCGTAGTCGGCGCGGCTGCCGTTGGGGTAGGCGAGCACGTCCACGGGCACGCCCAGCTCGGCCTCCAGCCGCCGCCGCGACTCGACCAGGTCCTGGAGCTGGGCCGCGGGCGACTCGCGGGCCAGGATGGCGTGGCCCATCGAGTGGGCCCCGACCGAGAAGCCGCGCCGCCGCAGCTCCCGGGCGCCGTCCCAGTCGAGGAACAGCCGCCGGTGGCCGGGCTCGCCGTCCGGCTCCAGCCGCTCCACCAGCTCGGCCACGGCCCGGCCGCGGGCCGCCTGGTCGCACCGCTTGAGGCGCTCGGTCAGCCACGGGAGGGCCCGCCGGCCGGCCGGGCCGCCGACGGCCAGAGTCCGGCCCTCCCAGTCCAGCGTCGCCCTGGAGCTGTGGGCCAGCGCCCAGGCGACCGTCTCCCACCAGGGCCCGACCGTCCCCGAGAGGATCCCGGGGACCAGGAAGAAGGTGGCCGGCAGGCCCAGGCGCTCCAGCACCGGCACCCCGACCTCGAGGTTGTCGCGGTAGCCGTCGTCGAAGGTGAGGGCGATGGCCCGGGGCGGCAGGGGCTGGCCGGTGGTGAGCTGCCGCAACGCCGGCTCGAGGGGGACGACCGTGCCCAGCCGGTCCAGCCGCCGCAGCTGCCGCTCGAACCCGGCCACGCCCGCCCCCGGGTCGGCCGGGTAGTGCCAGGTACCTTCCACGTTGTGCCAGGCGACAATGAGGAGGCGGTCGGTCATCCTGGACGTCCAGACGACGAGGAACGCAGGGGGGAGCACGGCATGCGGCGCATGCGAGGTGGGCTCGGGCGGCTGGTCCCGGCGGCGGCGATCGTGGTGGTCGTCGCCGGCTGCAGCGGCGGGCAGGCGCCCGGCCAGGCCCCGGCGCCCGGCCGCACCTCGGCGGCCGGCCCGCTGCCGGCGACGACACTGCGGCCCCTGCCCGCCCCCCCGGCCTGCCACGGCCGGACCGTCAAGGTCGGGGCCGACCTCCAGGCGGCGATCGACGCCGCCGGGCCCAACGGGCGCCTGTGCCTGGCCGCCGGCGTCCACCGGCTGCCGCGGCCGCTGCGGCCCAGGGCCGGCCAGCGGATCGGCGGGCCGGGGGCGGTCCTGTCGGGCGCGCGGCCGCTGCGGGGCTGGGCCCGCGACGCCGCCTCGGGACGCTGGTGGCACGCCGGGGCCACCCGCGACCCGGGCCGGCTGGCGGGGGAGTGCGCCGACGGCACCACCGCCTGCCTGTACCCCGACGACGTGTGGCGGGGCGGCACCCGCCTGAAGCGGGTGCTGTCGCCGGACGCGCTAGGGCCGGGCATGGTCTACCTCGACTACGGCGCCGACCGCATCTGGGTGGCCGACGACCCGACCGGCGCCAGGATGGAGATCTCGGTCACCCCGCACGCCATCCTCAGCGGCAGCAACGAGCGCGGCGTGGCCGGGGTGCGGCTGTCGGGGCTGGTGGTGGAGCGGTTCGCCAACCCGGCCCAGTCGGCCGCGGCCGTCGGGATGGGCCCGGGGTGGGTGGTGGACGGCCTGGAGGTGCGCGAGAACCACGGCACCGGGATCGACAGCGGCTCGCGCAGCGTGCTGCGCAACTCCCACGTCCACCACCAGGGCGAGCTGGGGCTGAGCGGCAGCGGCGCGGTCGGGGCGCTGGTCGAGGACAACCGGATCGACCACAACAACACCGCCGGCTACGACCCGGCCTGGGAGGCCGGCGGGGCCAAGTGGGCGGCCGGGACCGAGCGGCTGACCGTCCGCGGCAACCAGGTGTTCGACAACGACGGCCCCGGCCTGTGGACCGACGGGGACAACGTCCACACCCTGTACGAGGGCAACCTGGTCGAGGCCAACTCGGGGCCGGGCATCCTGCACGAGATCAGCTACGACGCGGTCATCCGGGACAACACGGTGCGCGACAACGCCCGCTCCTCGGCCGGCCGCTCCATCTGGTGGGGGTCGGACATCCTGGTGAACAGCGCCCAGCGCGTCGAGATCGCCCGCAACACGGTGGTCTCCAGCGTCAACGCGATCGGGCTGGTCGACGCCGACCGCGGCGCCGGCCGGCTCGGCCCCTACCGGGTGGCCCAGGTCGACATCCACGACAACCTGGTCCGGATGGCCCCCGGCGCCCAGACCGGCCTGGTCGGGCGGATGACGGCGTTCGAGCCGGGAGCCCAGGTCCGCTTCCGGCACAACACCTACCACGTGCCCGACCCGCGGGACGAGTTCTGGCAGTGGGAGGGCTCCCTGGACGCCGCCGGCTGGCGCGGCCGCGGCCAGGACCGCGACGGGGCGTTCCTGGGCGCCTGAGGTCGCCGGGGCGGTCATGGCCGGTGCTCCGGCAGGGCCAGGCGGAACTGCCACCACCAGACGACGGCGGCGGCCCAGTAGCCGGCGGCCATCCCCCAGGCGGCGCCGCCGGCGCCGCCGACCGCGGCCCCGCCGACGGCCCCGACCAGCAGCAGCGGCGCCGCCACCAGGCGGGCCCGCAGGCCGCGGCGGGCGGCGCCCAGCGCCCGCAGGCCGGTCTGGGGGCCGGCCGAGGCGGTCAGCCCGATGGTCACCAGGACGTACGGCACCAGCACCTCGGCGGCCGCGTACCAGGTCGACCCCAGCACCCTGGTCCCGACGGCGTCGGGCATGAGGACCAGCACCGTCCCCCAGGCCACGGCGCAGGCGCTCATCCCGGCCGACACCAGCAGGCTGAGGCGGGCCAGCCGGGCCACCGAACGGCTCGCCACCCGCGCCCCCTCGGCCACCGCGATCATGTTCCCGCCCATGAACAGCACGTACACCGGGCCGACCAGGATCTCGCCGGCCCGCAGGGCGCCGACCGCGGCCAGCCCGGCCACGGCGCTGATCCCGTAGCTGTTGAGCTGGGAGACGGCGCCGATGGTGAGGAACTCGCCCAGGTAGCGGCTGTTGAGGTCGCGGTGGCGGCGCCACCAGCGCAGCGGGTTGACCGGCCAGGGCACCAGCCGGGCCTGGGCGATGCCGGCGGCGGCGGCCACGGCGGCCGCCCCGGCCCAGGCCAGCTCGAAGGCCACCACCGAGCTGCGCCCGCCGGCCAGCAGGACGGCCAGGGCGGCCGCCAGCACCAGGGTCCAGACCAGGTCGTTGAGGAACGCCTGGGCGCTGCGGCCCCGGGCCACGAACGCCCAGCGCCAGACGTCCTGGAGCAGCAGGCCGGGCAGGCACACGCCGAGCACCACCAGGGCCTGGCCCAGCAGCCCCCCGGCGACCCACCCGGCCAGGACGCAGACCAGCCCGCCGGCCACGCCCAGCCCGAGGGCGCCGCCGCCGGCCTGGGCCGCGGCCTCGCGCCAGGCCGGCGCGTCGGCGGCGCTGTAGCGGACGGCCAGGGCGTCGGAGTTGAGCGAGCGCGAGACCCCGAGGGCCAGCAGGTAGGTGGCGAACACCAGGCTGAACACGCCCAGCTGGTCGACGCCGACCTGGCGGGCCACCAGCAGGTTGAGGGCGAAGTTGGTGAGGCTGGACAGGGCCTGGTCGCCGAGCCCCCAGCCGAGCTGGCCGACGGCCGGGAACCGGCCACGGCCGGGCCGCCAGGGCGGGCGCCGGTGGCGGCGGTCGGTGGCCACGGTGGTGGAGTCGCTCATGGCCGCCCCGTCGAGGTCGCGACCAGCCCGCTGCGGGCCAGCAGCTCGGTCAGGCGCTCGCGCCGCGAGGCCAGGTCGAAGGCGGGCGGCGGCGGGACAGGGTCGGTGGTGGCCGCCCGCAGCGCCTGGGCGAGCCCGCGGACGGTGGCGGCCGGGCCGGCCGCCGGCACCGCCCGGCCGCCGAGCTGGGGCGGCCCGCCGACGTCCAGGCAGACCACCGGCAGCCCCAGGGCCCGGGCCTCGGCCACGGCCCAGGGCGCCTGGTCGCGCAGGCTGGGGAAGAGGAACACGTCGACCTGCTCGCGGAGCAGCGCCAGCAGCCGCTCCCTGGGCAGCCAGCCCAGGAACTCGACCCGCCCGTCCAGGTCGAGGGCGTGGGCGAGGCGGCGCAGCCGCGCCTCGTCGGGGCCGGAGCCGGCCACCAGCAGCCGCCACTCCGGCAGCTGGGCGACCGTCCGCAGGGCCAGGCTGACGCCCTTGAGGGGCAGCAGGTCGCCGGCGTAGGCGGCCGTTGGCCGGCCCGGCCGGCCGCGGCGGCGGGGGACCGCCGGGAGGTCGAGGACGACGTTGGGCAGCAGCTCGGCCCGGTCGCGGTGCCGCCTGGGCAGCCAGCGGCGGGTCTCGGGATTCTGGACCAGGACCAGCCGCGACCGCCGCCAGGCGAGCCGGGCCAGCGGGTTGGCGTAGCGGGCGCCGAGCTCCACCGAGGTCCGGACGGCCTCGGTGGCGACGCCGCGGACTCCGAGGGTGGGCAGCAGCCGCCACGGCACCCTGGCCCCGCCGCCGACCGGCCCGTAGACGGCCGGCGGGCCGACCAGGGGCGCCACCGACCCGAACCAGACGTTGGCCAGGGTCAGGTGCCAGACCAGGTCGAACCGCTCCCGGCGGTGGGCCTCCCGGGCCGCCCGCAGGGCGGCCAGCTGCCACAGCAGGTAGTACAGGTGGATGCCGCGCCGTCCCCGCTTCCAGCGGCGGGCCCGCTCGGGCAGGTCGACGTAGACGAAGCGGAGCCGGTCGGCCTCGGGCAGGCCGGCCAGGCCGGCCTCGATCGCCTCCCGGTTGTTGGCCCTGGTGACCACCCAGGTCTCGCCCAGGCCGGCCAGCATCCGGGCCCACGACCAGCCGGCGCCGGGCTCGGAGCCCCGGCCTGGCTCGCAGGCGTAGGCGAAGACGAGGATCCGCATGGCTACCGCTCGAGCTCGTCCAGGAGGCGCCGGCGCCTCGGCTCCCGGTCGCGCTCGCCCACCCCCATGGGCCGCAGCCGGTCCTCGACCGTGCCCAGGTAGCGCCGCAGGGCCGCCTCGGCCCCGGCCGCCGGGAGGGCGGCCCCCTCGGCGTAGGCGGCCACGGCCCGCCCGACCCAGCCCGCGCCCGAGCGGAAGCCCCGCACCACGGCCTGGCGCGAGGGCCGGCCCAGCATGGCGTGGCCCTGGACCAGGTAGTGGCACAGGTCCAGGAACGGCGTCTCCTCGGCGCTGGCGTCCTCCCAGTCGATCAGGACCCAGCCGTCGGCCGTGCGCAGCAGGTTCCAGGGGGCGAAGTCGCCGTGGGCGGGCCCGGGGGCGGGGCCGGGCGAGCGCGCCCCGGCCCGGTAGAACCAGCCCATGGCGTGGGCGACCGCCGGCTCCAGCCGCCAGGGGCTCCAGCGGGCCCGCCACGACGCCGCCTCCAGCAGCAGCAGCCCGGGCTCGCTGGCCAGCACCTTGGGCGCCGACAGGGGCGCAGGGAGCAGCGGCCCCAGGGTCTCGATGGCCGCGGCCTCGCGCCGCAGCTCCTCGGCGGCCGTCTGGTCGGCGCCCACCTTGGCCAGGGCCAGGCAGGTCCCGTCGCGGTCCAGGACCAGCGCCACCCAGCGCTGCCGGCCGGGGTGGATGACGCGGGCCACGGCCAGGTTGGCCCCGGGCGGCAGGTGCGGGGCCAGGGCGGCCCGGACCGGCCGCGGGGGCCCCGCGCCGCGGGGCAGCAGCCGCAGCCCGCCGGCGGCGGCCAGCAGGCGGGCGGCCTCCCAGCCGACCCGGGACTGGGGCTTCATCGGCTGGTAGATGGCCAGCGACGAGCCGGCCGTGCGCCGGGGGCCGCGGGGGACCAGCCAGCGGGGCGACCGGCGGCCCGGCAGGCCGGCCCAGCCTGCCCCCAGCCGGGCCATGCTGCGCGCCTCCAGCAGCTCCATGACCTCCTCGGTGGCCTCCTCCAGCACCCGCTCGAAGGGCAGGGAGGCGTCCAGCCGGCGACGGCAGGCGGCCGCCGGGAGCACCTCGCGCCAGGCCGCCGACTGCCGCGCCAGCTCGGCCTCGGGCAGCTCGGCCTTGCGCTGGCGCAGCCGTCCCGGCGAGGACTCGAGGACCAGGGTGAGGTCGGGCCGGGGCAGCAGCGCCCCCAGGCGCCGGACCAGCCCCGGGGGCACCTGGAGCCGGTAGCGCCGCGGGTCCACGGCCAGGTCCCACCAGCCACGCTCCATCATCACCAGCCCGCTGCGGGCCCGCACCGGCTTGACCTTGAGCCAGCCGCCGGCCAGGAAGTCGAGCCAGTAGTAGCCGAGCAGGGCCGCCGACACCGCCCGGCCGTAAGGCGGCCGCGCGTGCGGGGTGGCCGGGTCGCCCGGCTCGCGGCCCACCACCGCCCCCGGCCGGGGCAGCAGGCCGGGCCGCCAGTGGATCCTGGCCCCGCGCCGGAACATGGCCGTGCAGCGCTCGGGGAGGGCGTCGGCCAGCGACGACTTGCCCGACCCGTCGGGGCCGGCGACCACCACCAGCAGGCCGGTGGGCCGCCGCACCCGCTCCAGCTGCCGCCGCAGGCCGACGGCCAGCCCGGTGGCCGCCCGGGTCGGGGTGCGGTAGCGGCGCAGGAGCTGGCGGCGCCGGGCCAGGCGGGCCACCGCCGGGTCGGGCGGCCGGCCGGCCAGGGCCGGCCCGGCGAGCAGGCCCGCCAACCGGCGGCCGACCACCGCGGCCAGGGCCAGCCGGTAGCGCTCGGGGTCGCCGCCGGCGAGCCGCCCGATCCGGCGCCACTCGGCGTCGCGCAGGTCGCCCTTGCGCACCCGCTTGGCCGTCAGGTAGGCCGCCTGCACCACCTCGGGGGCGGTCAGGTCCTCACCGGGGCCGAAACGGGCGGTCGGGAACCCGTCGCGCCCCAGCCCCCGAGGGTCGTCGATGGTGTCGAGGCAGACGACCTGGCCGTCGCGCTCCAGGACCCAGTACCAGCCCTTGAGGTCGTAGTGCAGGCTCTGGCAGAGCCGCCAGCCGTCGGCCAGGCGCAGCGGCCAGCGCCGGTCGAGGCCGTCCACCGCGCAGTCGACGTCCAGCCCGCTCAGGCCGGCGTCGAGCTCGGCGGGCGGGGTGTGCAGGATCATCACCCGCCGGCCGGTCAGGCCGGCCAGGCGCCGGATGCTGGATGCCTCCCGCAGCCTGATCGCCGCTCACCCCCACCCGGCCCTGGTCACCAGGGCGGTCCTACGCGTCATCCACGCTCCTTCCGAGTTGCCGTTCCCGCAGCAGCTGGGCCGCGAACAGGGCGACGAACCTGGGGTTGCGGTACAGGTAGCGCCGCCACAGCCGCCGCGGCTCGTGCGCCAGACGGTGGAGCCACTCCCTCCCCAGACCCTGGAGCGCCCGCGGCGCCTGGCGCTTGCGCCCGGAGAGGAAGTCGAAGGCCGCCCCGACCCCGATCATCACCACGGGCAGGTGCCGGTGGTCGGCCATCCACCGCTCCTGCTTGGGCGACCCCAGCCCGACGAACAGCACCCGCGTCCCCGAGCGGAGCAGCTCGTCGGTCACCCGGGCCTCCTCCTCGTCGGTCAGGGCCCGGAACGGGGGGCTCCAGCGGTAGGCGACCCGCAGCTCGGGCCAGCGCCGCCACAGCGTCGCGGTCAGGTCGTCGAGCACGTCGTCGTGGCCGCCGTAGAAGCCGACCGGGATGCCCTGGCGGGCCGCCTCCTCGCACACCAGCAGGGTCAGGTCGGGCCCGTAGACGCGGGAGGCGTCGGGGACGCCGAGCAGCCGCAGGCCCCACACCAGCGGCATGCCGTCGGGGGTGACCAGGTCGGCGGCCTCCATCATCCCGTTGTAGCCGGGGTCGTCGCAGCCCTCGATCAGGTTGTTGACCGTGGCCACGCAGACATAGCGCGACTGGCCGGCCGCGGCCCAGCGCAGCACCTGGTCGGTGGCGTGCCGGTAGCTGGTGGCGTCGACCCGCGTCCGGAGGATGCGCCGGCACCGCGGCGGCGTGGTCTGGACCATGGGCTCGGCCATCTCAGTAGGCCCCCTTGCCGCTGGCCACGGCCCCGAAGGTCCGGAGCAGGATGTAGAGGTCGAGCCCGAGCGACCAGTTCTCGATGTAGAAGCGGTCCAGGGCCAGGGCGGCCTCGGGGCTCAGGGAACTGCGGCCGTTGATCTGCCACCAGCCGGTGACGCCGGCGAGCACCTCGTGGCGCTCGCGCAGCAGCTCGACGTTGGCGGCGACCTGGTCGGCGGGGAGGGGCCGAGGACCGACCAGGCTCATGTTCCCGACCAGGACGTCCCACAGCTGCGGCAGCTCGTCCAAGCTGGTGCGGCGGATGAACCGCCCCACCCGGGTCAGCGGGGAGTCGGCGGCCATCTTGAAGAACGGGGCGCTGGTGTCGAGGGCCCGGTCGGCGCCGGTGCGCATGGTCCGGAACTTGTGCATCTGGAAGACCTTGCCGTCCTTGGTCACCCGCTCCTGGCGGAAGAACACCGGGCCCGGGGAGGACAGGCGGACGGCGAGGGCGATGGCGGCGAACAGGGGGGCGGCCAGGACCAGGCCGATCGAGGCCACGACCAGGTCGAAGCCGCGCTTGACCATCACCTGGCGCCCGGTGAGGCGGACCGGTCGCAGCGAGATGGCGATGGTCTGCCCCACCGTCTGGAAGCAGAGCCGCGAGGTGAGCATCCGCGGCAGGTTGGCCGAGACGCGGACCTCGACACCCTCCTTCCTGGCCGCCTGGGCGACCCAGGAGATGTCCTCGAAGGTCAGCGCCGAGGAGGCCACGAACAGGCAGTTGGCGGCGTGGTCGCGGATCAGCGTCTGCAGCTGCCCGAGCTCGCCCAGCAGCGGCAGGGAGTTGGCGGAGACGTCGGGGTCGGACCCGCGGACATAGCCGAGGGGCACGAAGCCGGAGGTGGGGCTGTCGAGGACGTGGGCCAGCCGCCCGGCCTCGGAGCTGGTCCCGACGATGAGGGTCCGGAACGACAGGCGCCCGGACCCCTTCAGCCTGACCTGATAGCGGCGCCAGCCTCTACGGGTGAGCAGCTCCAGCAGCAGGGCGAGCACCCAGGTGGCCCCCATCCAGACCCGCGAGAACGAGGAATGGGACCAGTAGCTCGCCACCACCAGGAGGACAATGCCGACGCTGGCCGCGCCGAAGGTGCGGCGGAATTCCTCGGGCGGCGAGAGGTGCTGGGGCGCGTACAGGCCGAAGGCCTGGAACGCGGCCAGCCACAGCAGGGGGGCGACGACGATGGTGAGCGATTCCCCGGGCGGCATCGGCCGGTTGTCATAGCGCAGGTAGTAGCCGATCAGCAGCGCGATCACGACACAGACCGCGTCCGTCACCATCAGGCCGCGGCTGATCTGGCGATAGCGGTCGAGCGCGCTGTGGGGAGCGACGCGAGGGACCGCGGCCGTCGGATCGTCGAGCCTGATCTCCCTGGACGTGTGCGCCCGCTTGTCCACCGCCATCGGCCACCCCCCCGGATGGTGCTGCCGCCAGCAGCAATTCGGATCCGACGTCCAGAGCCCTGTTCACCAGGAATTGCCCCGCGAAACCGTACAGGCGGGGGTGGAGCCGGTCATGCGCAGAACTTCGTAGATCGTCTGGTGCCTGCTGGCTAGTCGCCGTTCACGCCCGTCCAGGTGGCGACCGGCGACGTCCTTTGCCCAGGCCGTCGGGCCTGAGTACGCTGCCTCCCAAACCTGTCCAAGCGAGCGGGAGGCGGAACCCATCGTGGCCAACGAGGCCGTGCTCACCCCCCAGGGGGAGGACTTCCCCCAGTGGTACCAGGACGTCGTCGCTCGGGCCGAGCTGGCCGAGACCGGCCCGGCCCGGGGGAGCATGGTCATCCGACCGTGGGCGTGGGCCGTCTGGGAGCTCATGCAGGCCGACATGGACCGGCGGATCAAGGCCACCGGGGTCCAGAACGCCTATTTCCCGCTGTTCATCCCCATGAGCTTCCTGGAGAAGGAGCGGGAGCACGTCGAGGGGTTCTCGCCCGAGCTGGCCGTGGTCACCCACGGCGGCGGCGAGCAGCTGGCCGAGCCGCTGGTGGTGCGGCCGACCTCCGAGACGGTGATCAACCACCTGTTCGCCAAGTGGATCCAGTCCCATCGCGACCTGCCGCTGCTGATCAACCAGTGGGCCAACGTGGTCCGCTGGGAGCTGCGCCCGCGGCTGTTCCTGCGCACCACCGAGTTCCTCTGGCAGGAGGGCCACACCGCCCACGCCACCTACGAGGACGCCCAGGCCGAGACGATGCTGGCCCTCGAGGTGTACCGGGCGTTCATGGAGGACACCCTGGCCGTGGCCGTGGTGACGGGGGAGAAGTCGGCCGCCGAGCGGTTCGCCGGCGCCGACCGCACCTACACCTGCGAGGGCCTGATGCGCGACGGCAAGGCCCTGCAGATGGGGACCAGCCACAACCTCGGCCACAACTTCGCCCGCGCCTTCGACATCCAGTACCTGTCGGCCGAGGACAAGCGCGAGTACGTGGCCACCACCTCCTGGGGCAGCTCCACCCGGATGCTCGGCGGGGTGATCATGACCCACGGCGACGACCACGGCCTGCGCCTGCCCCCGGCGATCGCCCCCCACCAGGTGGTGCTGGTCCCCCTGGCCGAAGGCGAGGTCGAGCACACCGTCGACAAGCTGGCCGAGCAGCTCCGCGGCGAGGGGGTCCGGACCCACATCGACCGCCGCTTCCACCTGTCGTTCGGGCGACGCTCGGTCGACTGGGAGCTCAAAGGCGTGCCCGTCCGGGTCGAGCTGGGCCCCCGCGAGCTCGCCGCCGGCCAGGCCACCCTGGTCCGCCGGGACACAAGGGCCAAGACCCCGATGCCGATCGACGGCGTGGCGGAGGCGGCCGGTGACCTGCTCGACGAGCTCCAGCGCGGCCTCCACGCCGAGTCGCTGGCCGACCGCGAGGCCCACACCTACACGGTCGACGACCTGGGCGAGTTCCGCAAGCGGGTCGGCGGCGGCGGGTTCTTCCGGCTGGCCTGGTGCGGGTCGCCGGCCTGCGAGGCGGCCCTGGGCGAGGGCACCGGCGCCACCATCCGGGTGATCCTCGACGGGCCGGCGCCCGACGGCCCCTGCCTGGTCGACGGGGCCGCAGCCGCCCACACCGTCCTCGTCGCGCGCGCCTACTGAAGGCCGCATCTCGCTACCAGTAACTATGAAACGCGCAGGTCAGGGACCGTAGACAGCGTACGACGTTTGCAACTTCTCCGACCCGGCCCCTGGCTGCAGGCTTTTCGCACGGGGCCGAAGGGGGACCAACAAACAGCGGCGAAGCCGGCGTGGGCGCTCGCACACCAGCTTGATGTGGTGCGGACTCACCTGCTCGGCTTCGCTCGGGGGGAGTTCGATCGTGCGGCAAGAGCGACCATGGCTGCCGGTCCGCGGCCTGGGGCGCGTCGCCATATTGACAGGCGACGCACCGGTAGGCGACGCAGGCCAGTGGCGCACCAGCCAACCATCACCGACATCACCACTCCTCCGGCCACCGGTCCGGCGAGGCGTCGGAGGAGATCGATGAGGAACTCGACCACCGTGCTGGTCGACCACGCCAGCGTCCTGGAGGTGCCGCTCGCCGTCCCGCCACCGACCGCGACGACCCGCCAGTACCGCAGGATCGCGCTCGGACTGGCCGCCTCGGACGCGGCCGCCATCTGCCTGGCGCTGATCCTGTCCTACTGGCTGCGATTCGGCCTCCAGCCACTGCCAGGGCGTGAGCTGGTCCTCATC
>Ga0307302_10001120_pt1 | contig 11759 bp, 9 predicted proteins | sample ER_DNA_183_FD_194490 | JGI IMG/M metagenome (GOLD analysis project Ga0307302, IMG submission 194490) | Bulk soil microbial communities from the East River watershed near Crested Butte, Colorado, United States - ER_DNA_183 | ecosystem: Environmental > Terrestrial > Soil > Floodplain | place: USA... | reverse complement strand
TGCTCCGGCTGCCACACGCTTGCCGACGCCGGCTCGCACGGGAACCAGGGCCCGAACCTCGACGATGCCTTCTCGTACTCGAGGCGCCAGGGCTTCCACGAGGTGACGATCGAGCAGGTGGTGCGCGACCAAATCGAGCTCGCGGTGCCGCCGATGCCGCAGAACCTGGTCAAGGGCGCCGACGCCGACGCCGTCGCGGCCTACGTCGCGGCCGTCGCAGGCAAGCCCGTCGCGGGCGGTAAGCAGGCGACGAGCGGCAAGGACATCTTCACCGCCAACTGCGGCAGCTGCCACACGCTCAAAGACGCCGGCACGAGCGGCAACGTCGGGCCGAACCTCGACCAGCTCCGGCCCGACCTCGCTCGCGTCCAGCGCCAGGTGATCAACGGCGGCGGGGCGATGCCCGCCTTCAAGGGAACGCTCACCGCCGCGCAGATCGCCGCGGTCGCGAAGTACGTCTCGTCGGTCGCCGGGCGCTAGCCCGCTTCGGCCTCGAGGTCGACCACGACGTGCGTGATCGGCACGGCGAACCGTTCGCGCGCGTTCGTGACGACGCCGCGCTCGAGCCAGTTCGAGCGGCCTTCCGGATGCGTCGAGATGATGATCTCGTCGGCTCCGAACGTGCGCAGCGCGTCCTCGATCGCCTGTAGCGGGTCGCCGTCGCCGATCTCGCCGCGTGCCTGGACCCCCTCGCTCTCCAGCTGCGAGAGGCTTCGCTCGAGGCGCTGCTGCGCCTGCTCGCGCGCGGGGTCCTCGTCTGAGGCCCAGTGGCGCAGCGGCGTGTTGAGGGCGGGGCTGACGACCAGCACCTGTGTCCGCTTGCCCTGGCCTTCCTGAGCGATCCGCTCACGCAGGGCCTCGCCGCCGACGGTCTCGTTCGCGATCACCAGGATGAGGTGCTCGTCCGGGCCGCTCGGGTGCGTGGGCGCGGTCTGCGGCGCGGCGGCCTCCAACCGGCGCGAGCGCAGCCACCACCAGGCGACGAGCGCGGTGAGGACGATGAAGACGGCGAGGCCGGCCCAAGGGTTGATCACGCCCGCGATCGCGATCGCCGCGAAGTAGACGACCGCCCAAAGCAGGAACTGGAAGGCCTCGGCTTCGGAGCGGAGCGGGTTCTTCATTCTTCCCGTGTTAGAGGATGTAGACCGTCGTGTAGACGACGATCCACATTACGTCGACGAAGTGCCAGTAGATCCCGGGGATCTCGACGCCGAGATGTTCCTTTTCGGAGTAGTGGCCGCGGAAGGCGCGCACCGTCGCCGCCAGCAGCAGCGTCAGGCCGACGAAGACGTGGGCGCCGTGGAGGCCGGTGAGGCAGAAGAAGATCGTCCCGAAGGCGTCGGTGTAGGGCGCGAAGCCGATGCGGGCGTACTCCAGGATCTGCGTCAGCAGGAACGTCAGCCCGAGCAGGAACGTCAGCGTCAGCCCCGCCTGCAGGCCGGAGCGGTTCCCGCGCTTGATCGACTGCAGGGCCCAGTGCATCGTGAAGCTCGACGTCACCAGGATGATCGTGTTCAGCCCCGCGACGTAGATCGGCAGGTGGTGGCCCGGGGTCGGCCACGGCGTCCCCTCCCCGACGCGCACGAAGAAGTACGCGGTGAAGAAGGAGCCGAAGAGCATGATCTCCGACGCGATGAAGAGGAACATCCCGAGCGTGCGCGCGTCTACGCGCGAGCTCTGGTGCGCGACGGGCGGGTGGCTCTCGGCGTGAGCGCTCACGAGGTCACCGGCTCGCTTTCGCTCTCGCGCTCGACCACGACGTGCTCGACGGGCAGCCCCGTGTGCTTGCGCAGCCGCTCGACGAGGTCGCCGCGGAGCCAGCTCGAGGTCTTCTCACCCGGGAACGTCGAGACGATGATCTCGTCGATGCGCTCGTCCTGAACCGCGTGAGCCGCCGCGGTGAACGGGTCGGGATGCGCAACCTGTCCGTGGGCCTCGATCCCCTCGCCGCGCAGGATCGTCAGCGCACGGCGCAGGCGGCGCTCGGCCTGCGGGTGCGCACGGGCGTCGTCGCTCTGCGGGCAGATGATCAGGAACGAGACCGGGCCGCGCTTGGCCCGCTCGCGGATCGTGTCCAACAGCGGGTCGCCGACCACGGTCTCGTTGGCGACGACGAGCACGTTCGCCTCGCCGTCGGCTTCGCGCTCCAGGTCGACGACGACGTGCTCGACCGGCCGCCCGCCGGCCGCGTCCTTGATCCGCTCGACCACGTCGCGGCGGAGCCAGCCCGAGCGCTGCTGCGGGTGGGTCGAGACGACGATCTCGTCGGGCGAGGGCTCGAGCTGCGCGAGCGCGTCCTTCGTGGCCGAGACCGGGTCGGTCTCGACGACGAGGCCGGAAGCAGGGATTCCCGCCGCCCGCAGCGCCTTCAGGGTGTTCTCGAGCCGGCGCCCGGCCGCGGCGCGGCGCGTGTCCTCGTAGACGACGTAGCCCTCACGCGGCTGGTTGACGGGCGTGATCACCGTCACCCGCACCGGCCCGTCCTTGCGCCGGCGCTCGATCGCCTCGATCAGGCTGCGCCCGGCGACGGTCTCGTTCGCGATCACGAGCACGTGCCGCGCGTCGCTCATCGTGTGGGCACCTCCTCGAAGTCTGGCGCGCGGTCGCCGTTGAAGACGCCGTGGCGCGCGCCCGGGACGCCGTACTCGTACGGGTTGCCGACGACCTGCGGGATCTCGTCGAAGTTGAAGATCGGCGGCGGCGAGCTGACCTGCCACTCGAGCGTCATCGAGCGCCACGGATTCGGCGGTGCGAGAGGCCCGGAGCGCCAGCTCGTGACCATGTTGTAGAGGAAGACGATCGTCGAGGCGCCCAGCCCGAACGAGGCGAGCGAGATGAACAGGTTCAGGTCGGCGAACTTCGGGACGTAGTCGGCCACGCGCCGCGGCATGCCCTGGATCCCGAGCCAGTGCATCGGGAAGAAGGTCAGGTTGAAACCGACGAAGGTCAGCCAGAAGTGGAGCTTGCCGAGCCGCTCGTTGTACATCCGGCCGGTCATCTTCGGGAACCAGAAGTAGATCCCCGCGAAGATCGTGAACAGCGAGCCGCCGAAGAGCACGTAGTGGATGTGCGCGACCACGAAGTACGTGTCCGAGGTGGCGATGTCGATCGGCACGGCCGCGAGGTAGATCCCCGAGAGGCCGCCGATCACGAACATCGAGACGAAGCCGAGCGCGAACAGCATTGGCGTGTGGAAGTGGATCCGGCCTTCCCAGAGCGTCGCTAACCAGGAGAAGACCTTGATCCCCGTCGGCACGGCGATCACCATCGAGGTGACCATCATCGGCACGCGCAGCCAGGGCGCCATCCCGGCCACGAACATGTGGTGCGCCCAGACCGAGAAGCCGAGCACGAGGATCGCCATCAGCGAGAGAGCCATCAGGCGGTAGCCGAAGATCGGTTTCCGCGCCATGACGGAGATCACCTCCGAGGCGATGCCGAAGCCGGGCAGCATCATGATGTAGACGGCAGGATGTGAGTAGAACCAGAAGATGTGCTGGTAGCCGAGGGGATAGCCGCCCGCGGTGAAGTCGAAGAAGTGGGTGTGCATCACGCGGTCGAACATGACGAAGAACTGCGAGCCGGCGATGAACGGCGTCGCGATCACGACGAGCAGCGAGGTCGTGAAGTTCGCCCAGACGAGCAGCGGCATGCGCCAGAAGGTCATCCCCGGCGCGCGCATGGTGATGATCGTGACCAGGAAGTTGAGCGCGGTCATGATCGAGCTGGCGCCGGCCCACTGGACCGCCATCGAGAAGAACGTGTTCCCGAGGGGCTGGTGCACCGAGAGCGGCGTGTAGTTCGTCCACCCGGCCGCGAAGGGGCCGCCGGGGACGAGGAAGCTCGAGACCATCATCACGCCGGCGATCGGCAGCAGCCAGAACGAGAGCGCGTTCAGCCGCGGGAAGGCCATGTCGGGCGCGCCGATCATCAGCGGGATCACGTAGTTGCCGATCCCGGCGAAGGCGGGGATCACGAACAGGAAGATCATCAGCGCCGCGTGCACCGAGAAGAGCCCGTTGAAGGTCTGGTTGTCGACGAACTGCATCCCCGGCCTGGCGAGCTCGGCGCGCATGAACATCGCCAGCAGGCCGGCGATCACAAAGAAGACGATCGTCGTGACCAGGTACTGGATCCCGATCACCTTGTGGTCGGTGTTGATCCGGAAGTAGTCCTTCCAGCTGCGCGCTCCGTGGCCGGAGTGGTCCTCGGGCAGCGTCGGCGCGCCGCTCGCGTAGCGCGCCCAGTAGTCGAAGCCGCCGATCCCGGCGAGGAAGCCAAACGGCACCGCCGCGAGCTCGACGGTCACGATCACGGAGCCGGGCCAGATCGGATGCCAGGTCTCGAGCCAGCGGACGAGCACCGTGATGCCGGCGCCGATGCCGAAGAAGAGCGCGCTCATCCAGATCGCGCGCAGCCAGCCGGGCGCGAGCAGCCGGCGCAAGCCGGTCGGCGGCGGAGCGGGCGCGTGCTCGGCGTGCACGTTGTGCCCGACCGCGACGTCTGTCACTTCGAGCCTCCCGACAGGTACTTCACGAGCGCGTCGAGCTGCGCGGCGGGAAGCGTGCTGAACGTCGCCGGCATCACGCCCTTGGGATAGCCCCGCTCGACGTAGGCGTCTGGCTTCACGATCGACTCCCGGATGAACTCGTCCAGCGGTTTCCCGGCTCGGCGAGCGAGCTCGGCCAGCTTATCGAGGTCCGGGCCCACCGCTCCGTGGGCGCCTGCCGGCTTGAAGGTGTGGCACCCATCGCAGCCGTTGTTCATGAACACGGTCTTCCCCGAGACCGTGGCCGAGGCTCCGGCGCCCGCCCCCTTCGCCCAGCTGGTGAATTTGTCGCGGCTCGTGACGATCGACTCCGAGCGCATCAGCGCGTGGCCGAGGCCGCACAGCTCGGTGCAGATGACGGGGAAGGTGCCGAGCCGCTTGGGCGTGATCACGAGCTTCGTCACCATGCCCGGCACCGCGTCCTGCTTCTGGCCGAACTGGGGCACCCAGAACGAGTGGATCACGTCGAGGGCTCTCAGCCGCAGCTGGACGGGGACGTCCACCGGGAGCCGCAGCGTCGAGGAGGTCACCTTGTCGAAGCCCGGATACGTGAAGAGCCACGCGAACTGCTGGGCCGTCACGTCCACCACGAGCGGCTTCAGCGGGTCGCCCTGCCCCGAGGCGGCCGAGGCCTGCGGCAGGTGGTCGTTCCTCGATAGGACGACCGCGCTCACGATCGAGATCGCGGTCACGAGCGCCGCCGGGATCGCCGTCCACCAGATCTCGAGCCCGGTGTGCCCGTGGACGGGCGGGCCGTCGGAGTCGTCGTCGGGGCGGGCGCGGAACTTCAGCAGCGAGTAGACGATCACCGCGGCGACGAGCGCGAAGATCGCGATGCAGATCGCGGTCACGAACCAGAAGACGAAGTCGATCCGGTCGGCCTGCTCGCTTGCCGAGTCCGGTAGCCACGGGATCAGCAGCGCGACCGCGGCGGCACCGGCGCCGAAGAGCATTCCGAGGACGACGAGCTGGACGACCGATCCCCTGCGCACCGGGGCCGAGACTACTCGACGCGGAGGCGGGCCGTGGGGGAAGCGACATGCCGTTTCGGAGGCTTAGAAACTCCTGCAACGAGCGAGGTTCAGGGTGCGTGCAAATGGGTACATGCGCTCGGCAACCCCCGAAGGAGGACTCAAGTGGGACTCGGAGTAAGCATGTTGCTGATCGCGGCGGGAGCGATTCTCGCCTTCGCCGTGAACACGAACGTCTCAGGTGTGGACGTCCAGACCATCGGTTGGATCTTGCTGATCGTCGGGATCGTCGGCGCCGTGCTCTCGATGATCTTCTGGTCGACGTGGGCAGGCCCCGGTTACTGGTCGCGCCGTCGCGGGGGGTACGTGGAGGACGCACCTCCGCCCGGCTACTAGACCGGCACACGCGCACGCAGTGGTTTGGGAGCGGCCGAGAGGCCGCTCCTCGCGTTTGGAAGCGGGTGGGGCGGTGACACTCGCAGTGCATGCCTGCGGAGACCGCCAACGAGGAGCGGGCACTTCATGTGCTCGCGCGAGTCGTCACCGACAGCCCCTTCCGCGCCCGCGAGCTGATCGATCGCGTCTGCGCCGGCACCAGCGAGGCGTTCGGTTTCAAGCGCGTCGAGTGGCAGCCGCCCGACGGGCTCGTGCCCGTTCCCGGAGCGGGCGAGCCGCCGCCCGACGAGGCCGACCTCTCCGTGCTGAACGCCCTCGGCGAGGCGGCCGCCGCCGTCGCCGACCGCGCCCGCGACGTCGACCACGCCGATCGGCAGAAGTCCGACTTCGTCTCGATCGCTTCACACGAGTTGCGCACGCCGATCTCCGTCGTCCACGGAATCGCGGCCACCTTGCAGATCCGGGTCGACGAGCTCGAGGAGCACCAGGTGCACGCGCTCCTCGGAACGCTCGTCCAACAGACGGGGCGCCTGTGCGATCTCGCCGACCAGCTGCTCGACCTGTCGCGGATCGAGTCGGGCAGCGTCTCCACGCAGCGCGAGCTGTTCCGGCCGCAGGAGCGGCTGATCGATCTGATCCCGCGCATCGCGGCCGAGCGCCGCGCGGACGTCCAGGTCCTGGTCGACCCTGAGCTCGAGCTCGTCACCGACCCGGTCGGCTTCGAACGCGTCGCTGCGAACCTGATCCTCAACGCTCTCCGCTACGGCGCGGCTCCGGTCGAGGTGCGAGGCAAGTCCACCGACCGCTTCCGGCTCGTGGTCGAGGACCGCGGCCGCGGGGTCCAGCCGGAGTTCGTGCCGCGCCTGTTCGAGCGCTTCAGCCGCAGCGACGACTCACGGCGCAGCGGCACGGCCGGCTCGGGCCTCGGTCTCTCGATCGCCTCCGCCTACGCCGAGGCGATGGGCGGGTGGCTCGACTACGCGCCCGCGCAACCGCACGGGGCGCGCTTCACGCTGTCGCTACCGGCAGCTCGAAGCTGAAGCGCGAGCCCTCGCCCTCGCGGGACTCGACCCAGATCGTCCCGTTCATCCTGCGCACGAGCTCGCGGCAGATGTAGAGGCCGAGGCCCGTGCCGCCGACGCCGCGGGTGAGATTCGGGTCGACCCGGTAGAACTTGTCGAAGATCCGCCGCTGCTCGGACTGCGGAATCCCGAGGCCGTGGTCGACGACGCTGAAGCAGACTGCGTGGTCGCGGCGCTTCACCTCGACCTCGACGCGCCCTCCGTCGGGCGAGTACTTGACCGCGTTGTCGACCAGGTTCGTCAGCACCTGGCGCACCTTGTCGGGGTCTCCCGCCACAGGCGGCAGGCCGGGCTCGCAGGTCAGAGACAGCTCCAAAGACTCGGGCAGGTGCACCTGCGCCGCGTCGACCACGGTTCGTGTCAGGGCCGCGGCGTCGTGGCTGCCCAGGTCGAGCTGCAGCCGGTCGGCATCGAGCCGGCTCGCCCAGAGGATGTCGTTGACCGTCCGCGCGAGCCGGTCGGACTCGGCGGCGATCACCGCCAGCAGGTTCGCCCGCTGGACCTCGCCAAGATCGATGTCCTCCCGCTGCAGGGTCAGCGCGGCGCCGTACACCGCGGCCAGCGGCGTCCGCAGCTCGTGCGAGACCGTCGAGACGAAGTCGCTGCGCAGCTCCTCGAGCACGCGCTCCTCGGTCAGGTCGCGGAAGGCGAAGACCGTGCCCTCGGAGAAGCCGACGCCGGCGATCGAGAGCCAGACCTCGTGCCCCGGGAGCTCGAGCGGGAGCGTCTCGGCCGCGCGCGCAACAGGAGCGGCCGCGACGGGGACGCGATCCGCGATCGCTGTCCACCCGGGTATCGCCTCAGCGGCCGGACGCCCCACCACGTCTGCCGCGAGCAGGTTTGTGACGGTTTCGGCCGCGCGGTTCCAGAGGCGAATGACGCCGTCGGCGTCGAGCAGGAAGACGCCGTCGGCGATGTGCTCGAGCACGCGCGCCGCGTCGGCCCGCCGCTCGGCCGCGTCGAAGAGCAGCGCGTTGTCGACCGCCACTGCCGCGCGCCGCGCCAGCTCCTCGGTGGTGACGAGATCCTCCTCGTCGAAGAGTCGGTCGGGCCGATCGGAGAGGAGGGTGATCGCGCCGAGCACGCGGCCGCGGGCAAGCAACGGCGCACACATCAATGACGTCATCTCGATCTCGCGCAGCGCGTGCAGGAGCTCCTCGTCGCCCCTACTGGCCGCGCGCAGGTGCTCGTCCGTGACCGCTCGAATCAGCTCCGCGCGGCCAGTGCGGATCACGTGCGCGGGGCCATGCGGCGACTCGGGATCGGGCGGGAAGCGCTCCTGGAACTCGAACCCTGCGGCGCTCAGCTCTGGATCGGCATGGGCGACCGCCACGCGCTGGAGGCTGTTGTCCGGCTGGATCATGTCGACGACGCACCAGTCGCCGAGGTACGGGACGGCCAGCGCGGTCAGGCGCTGCAGCGCGGCGGTCGAGTCGAGCGTCGAGCCGAGCAGCTCGCTCGCCTCGGAGAGGAACTCGAGCCGGCGGCTGGCGGCCCGCTCGCGCTCGTAGAGCCGTGACTGGTCGATCGCCAGGGCGACGCGGTCGGCGAGCAGCTGCAGCGTGCGCTCGTCGTCCTTCATGAACACGCGTGGCCTGAGCGAGCCCACGTGCAGCACGCCGAGGAGCCGGCCTTCGACGAGCAACGGGACGCCGAGCAGCGACTTGAGGCCGCGCTTGATGAGCAGCGGGTTGACGAGCTCCGCACGCTCGACGTCCGGGATGAACACCGGCGCCCGAGTCGCCGCGACGCGACCGGCGAAGCCCTTCCCGACCGGAATGCGAACGCCGGCCTCGACCTCCTCCTCGAGGCCTCTCGCCCACGAGGCCACCAGCTCCGCGCCCGTCTCCTCGAGCAGGAGTGCGACCGCGGTGTCGGTGCGCATCACCTTGCGGATGCCGTCGAGCAGGTTCTCGAGCAGGCGGTCGAGGTCGAGGTGGGTAAAGGCCGCCTCGGAGATCACCTCGAGGTCGCGCAGGCGGCTGACGGCCTCCTCGGCGATCGCCCTGGCCTCGCGCTCGCGCGCGAACAACACGGCGTTGTCGACCGCGAGCGCCGCGCGGCTCGCGAGCCCGGTGGCGATCGCGATCTCGTCGGGCCCGTAGCGACGGTCCGACTCGGAGGTCGCCAGCGTCAGCGCGCCGATGGTGCGTGCGCGAGCCACGAGCGGTACCGCCAGTACGGACTTGGGGTCGAGCTGCGAGATCAGCTCGTAATGGCGCCGGTCACGCGTCGTGGCCTCGAGCGCGGCGGTGTCGAACTCGGCGAAGAGCACCGGCTCGCCGGAGCGCAGCGTCCGCGCGGCCGGCTGCGGCGAGTCGAGCGTCGGCGGGTAGAGCAGCCGCATCTCACGCAGGACGTCCTCCTTGTGCGGGTCGGCCGCCGAGACCGCGACCTGCTTGATCGTGACCCCGTCGTCGTCGAGCACGTCGACGATGCACCAGTCCGCCAGGGCAGGCACGACGAGCCGCGAGACCTGGACGAGCGTGTCCTCCCAGTCGAGCGAGCCGGCGAGCGCCTCACCGGCCTGGGCGAGGAAACGCACTCCCTCGTCGGCCGAGAACTGGTCGCGGATGATCACGTGGGTCGTACGGCCGCCGCGTCTGCCGCGAGCCGCCCGCCGCCTGGCTTCAGAGTGGGCCGATCGACCATAGGTCCTCGAAGGGAGCGAACTGTACTCAGCGTTTGCACCTGGGTCTCGCTTCGGGGACATTCGCGGACGCTGGCCCACGTCAGGCTCCCACCACCTGAGTAGGGCAACGGATTGGGCACGGCTCAAAAGGCCATTAGGCGAGCAGACCGAGTAGGCATAGCCTCAAGCGGGGCCGGGTTTCGGGAAGCGTCCGGAGTGACGTTCGGCTCGTCGCCCGGCCCCATGGCGCTAATTGGATGGCGAAAGAAGGAAGGCGTGAAAAGCGCCATTGTGGATTCCGCCACCCACGATCTGGCCGCGGTCGTTGATGTCTTCGGCGCTCAAATCTGTCCAGCCTGAGCCGGGCGGCGACAGAGTGTTTAGCGCAGTGCGAGTTCCGTTTTTCCAGAGGAACCCACCATCGCCATCGCCAGGAATGACACCGACCACCTGACCACTGTTGTTGATCGAGGTCGCCACGCCAGGGCCGAGCGAGATCAGACGACCACGGCGGAGCAGCACCGCGGTGTTTTCGTTCAGCGCGAAGTCGAACGAGAAGCCGACGACATCACGGGCGTTATTGATGTCGAGGGGAGACGCGCTCTCGCTCGGTGAGAGGGCGAGATTCAGGTCGATCAACGTTCCCTTCCGCCAGAGGAAGGGACTCGATCTGGGGGGAAACGCGAACACAGGCGCCGACTCGCCGACCACAACACCGCGGTCATTGATCGCCTGCGCGATGCTGTTCGCCGCGTCTGGACCCTCAGTCGGCAGGCTTGGCGTCAGGTCGATCGTCCGCCCGTTGCGGTAGAGGAACGCATGAAAGATGAACTCGGGACCTCCAGCGAGTTCGGACCAGCCGACCACGTCGCCTCGGCCGTTGATTCCGAAGGCGTTGCTGCGTGACCCGCCCAAGCCGAGAAGGGTCACCGTGCCGCGGCGATAGAGGAACGCCCGGTCGCCTAGCGTGCCGACGACCTCGCCGCGGTTGTTGATGTCGCTGGCGAAGCTGTCCGTCGATCCAGGCAGCAGGTCGATCATCCGGCCTCGCTCGTAGAGGAATGCGTGGAAGCTCACGTCTCCGCTCAGGCTGGAAGAGCCGACGATCTGCCCGCGATTGTTGATCGCGGAGGCTGAGCTTGACGCTCCGCCAAGCGTCCCAAGATCGGTGATCGAGTAAGAGCGTGTGTGCGAGGCGGTTGGGGCCGCGCTCGCGACCAGGGTCAGCGCACTGGCGAAGACGCAGGCGATGAGCAGTGCCGACGCTGCGATTAGCTTCGGTGCTGTGCATTTCCGGCTCAGGGCGCGGTAGGTACTTCTCTCTCCTAGCCAGTTGCTTTTCACCTTGCCTCCCTCCGAGTGACTCGCCCGGAGCGTGCTGCGAGTCCTGATGCGCTCAGGCCCGGTGAGGGAGTCGGAAAAGGGGGCCGCAGAACCTTCTGCGGCTTCCGCGCTAGGTCAGGGCGCACCTCGAGTATCCCACTTCGCAGTTAGCACTTACAAGAGGCAATTCGGAGCGACAGTTCGCCAGCCAGCGCAACGCCTCCAGGAATGCAACCCTTAGAACTAAGCCGGGCGGTCGTTCTCCCCTTCCGCCGTGGGAACGCTTATCCCCCAGTCCCCGGTGGGAGTCCTCCGGCCGCCCGGCCTAATAAAACTGATCCCGCTCCGGCCCCTTACTTGCGCCGCCCCCGGAGCTCGACGTCGCGAACAGCCGTCACGACCGCGTCCGCGAGGAGGTTGGCGGCCCAACTCCCCACCGCAAGACACGGGCGCGGCCGCTCTTGATTCGCTAGCCGCGACGGACCGGTTCATCAGACCCGTTCATCAGACGGCCCTCAGCGCCTCGCGCTGCTTGATCTTGCGCTGCCGCCGGCACTCAGCTCAGCGGCAGGACGCCGGTCGCGAACGCCGGCCGCGAAGCTCGCTCCGCAATCGACGCACTGGCGGTGACGCGGCCCTAGACGGCGCTGCGCGTTGTACTCCTGGACTGCCTCCGGGTGTCGTTCCCGCCAGCGGCGCACGGCCGCGCATCGGCATCCTCGGCAACGACTCGCGGCCACTGCCGATGACCTCACTCGGCCGAAAAGCCTCGAGCGGCAACCATTCGCGGCAGCTACAACACCACT
>Ga0307302_10001117_pt1 | contig 11764 bp, 5 predicted proteins | sample ER_DNA_183_FD_194490 | JGI IMG/M metagenome (GOLD analysis project Ga0307302, IMG submission 194490) | Bulk soil microbial communities from the East River watershed near Crested Butte, Colorado, United States - ER_DNA_183 | ecosystem: Environmental > Terrestrial > Soil > Floodplain | place: USA... | reverse complement strand
TCCGATCTTCCGCGATCGAGCGCCGCACGCCAGGATCGAGTTCCCCGAGGCGGACCACGGCGAGCGGCTCCTCGACGTGGTGACGGTCGCGCCGCCGACGAAGCTGGAGGCGAAGCTCGCGACCGGTCACTTCGTCGTGACGGTCGAGATGGAGCCGCCTCGTTCGTTCAACGCCGCCCGCCTGGTCGCCGCCGCGGAGACGCTCCGCGACGCGGGGGCCGACGCGATCGATGTCGCGGACTCACCCATGGCCAAGATGCGGATGAGCGCCTGGGCGGCGTGTCGCCTGATCCACGAGCAGGCCGAGATCGAGACGGTCCTGCATTTCCCCACCCGGGGCCGGAACCTCCTGCGGCTCCAAGGCGACCTCCTCGGCGCCCACGCGCTCGGGATCCGGAACCTCTTCGTGTGCGTCGGTGACCCCGTGACGATCGGCGACTACCCGCACGGGTCGAACAACGTCGACGTCACCGCCACGGGACTCCTGTCGATGGTCACGCACGCCTTCAACGCGGGGGTGGATCGGTCGGGGACCTCGATCGGGGCACCGACGTCGTTCTTCGCCGGGGCGGCGGTCGCACCGAGCGCGCCCGATCTGGAGCGGGAGGCGCGTCTGCTCGCGCGCAAGGCCGAGTCCGGCGCGCGCTTCGTCCTCACGCAGCCGTTCTACTCGGTCGATCCGTTGGTGGCGCTCCGGGAGACCTACGAGAAGGTCGCAGGTGAACCCCTCACGGTTCCCGTCATCGCCGGGGTGCTCCCGCTCATGACGAGCAGGCACGCCGAGTTCCTCCACAACGAGGTCCCCGGGATCGAGATCCCCGAGGTCGCCCGCGATCGGATGCGCTCGGCCGGCGACGACGACGAGCGGGCGTGGCGAGAGGGGGCGACGATGGCCGTCGAGCTGATCACCGCGCTCCGGGAGGAAGGGGTGGCCGGCGTGTACGTGATGCCGCAGTTCGGCCGGTACGACCGGGCCGCAGAGGTGGTCGAGGCGGCTGGCGGACCGGCTACGATGTGACTTCCGACCGTTCCATGCGAGTCGATCCACCGCTTCGAGACCCCATACACGCCGTGTCCGAAACCGCCGAGCAGACGCACGCGCTGCACCCCGTCCTCGACGCCCTGTTCGCTCGCATCCGGGCCGAGGTCCCCGCCGAGCGGCGCGATGCCCTGGAAGCATTCGCGAAGGCGTTCCTCCGCCGACTCTCCGACGAGGAGCTCGAGCATCACGGGGCGGACCTGTTGTTCTCGATGGTGTCCTCGGCGTTCGCCTTCGCCGATCAGCGCGGGAACGAGCAGTCAGCGGTCCGTGTGTTCGTGCCGACGGACGCCGATGAGGGGTACGGGTCTGTCGGGACGATCGTGGAGACGAACACGGACGACTCGCCGTTCCTGGTCGACTCGGTGAGCGAGGAGCTCGGGGCACGCGAGCTCCGGGTCCGGCTGTTGGTCCACCCGGTGGTTGGGACGGTTCGCGACGAGCGCGGCCGGATCGAGCGGGTGCTGTCGGGCCGAGACGCGTCACACCGCGAGTCGGTGATGCATTACGAGCTCGAACGGCGGCTCGGCGAGGCGGAGCGAACCGATCTGGAGCGGAAGATCGGGGAGATCCTGCACGACGTGCACCTCGTCGTCCGGGACTTCGAACCGATGCAGGAGCGAACGCGGCACATGATGGATCTGGCTCGGGCGGCCGCCGGCCGCTATTCGCCGGAGGAGGTGAGCGGTACGGTCGACTTCCTCGACTGGCTGCTCCAGCTCAACTTCGTCCTGCTGGGCTACCGCGAGTACGACCTGCTTGACCTCCCCGATGGCCGGGCGATCCATGCGACCGAGGGTTCGGGGCTCGGGATCCTGTCCGACGTGTCGCGGAGCACGTTCGCCGACGTCACGCCGCTCGACAGCCTTCCCTCGTACATCCGTCATCGGATCGAAGACGGCGACCTGCTCGTGATCTCGAAGACCAAGGCCTACTCGACCGTCCATCGCCGAGCCCGGATGGATTACGTCGGGGTGCGCAAGGTCTCGCCCGATGGACGGATCACCGGCGAGGCGCGGCTGATCGGCCTGTTCACGTCGAAGGCGTACATGGAGCCCGCCACCAAGACCCCCCTGCTGCACCACAAGCTGGAGCAGATCCTGGCGGCCGAGGATCTGATCCCGGGTTCGCACGACTACAAGACGGTCGTCGAGCTGTTCGGGACGTTCCCGAAGGACGAGCTGTTCCAGGGATCGGCCGAAGAGCTCCGGACGCTCGTCGTCGGGCTGCTGCAGTTCGAGGAGCAGGCGGGGATCCGGGTCATGGTCCGCAAGGACCTGTTCGGACGGCAGGTGTCCATCGTGGTCGCCCTGCCACGCGAGCGATTCACCGCGACGCTCCGCAAGCGACTGCAGGACATGTTCATGGAGCGTTTCCACGGCGTGACGGTGGACTACCACCTTTCTCTCGGGGAGACCGAGTCCGCCAAGATCTTCTTCACCGTGCACGTGGAAGCTGGTGTGCAGATCCCCGAGATCCGGCACGAGGAGCTGGAGGCGGAGGTCGAACGGCTCGCGCGCACCTGGGACGACGACCTGGCCGACGCGCTGGCCGCGCGTCTCGGCGAACAGGGCGGCCGCGCGCTCGCCGCGAAGTACGCGCCTCGGTTCCCCGACTACTACAAGACGTCCGACACCGACTGGGCGCTGGCCGTCGACGACGTGTTGAACCTGGAGGAGCTGGCGTCGTCGCCGGACGGCTTCGTCGTCGGGATCGGCAACGAGTCGGCGGGCGAGCGGCTCACGCGTGTGCGTCTCTACAAGACCGGGGGCAAGGTCGACCTGTCGGCCTTCATGCCTTTGCTCGAGTCCCTCGGCCTGCGGGTCGTCGAGGAGATCCCCGTCCACCTCGAGGGCGAAGGACGGGTGTTCATCCACGACTTCGGTGTCCTCGACGCTCGCGGAGCGGTGCTCGACCTTGAAGGGGTCGCGGGGGCGGTCCGTGACGCGCTCGGCGCGATGTGGCGCGGCGAGGCGGAGGTGGATTCCCTCAACCGCCTGGTCATCGTGGGGGGGCTGACCTGGGAACAGATCCACGTCCTCCGCGCGTACCGCACCTACCGGATGCGGGTCTCGGCGCGGTTCACGGACGAATACCGGAACGATTCGATGGCCGCGAACCCGCACATCGCCGCCCGGCTCGTGGAGCTCTTCGAGGCGAAGTTCGACCCGGTTCGCAACGCTCCCGCGGAGGAGGCGTCGGCGATCAGGGACCAGGTCGTGGAGGATCTGCAAGGGGTCGCGTCGCTCGACCAGGACCTGATCCTTCGCTCGCTCCTCGGCACGATCGAGGCCACGCTGCGCACGAACGCCTACCGCCCGGAGCGTCTCGCCCTCGCGATCAAGCTGCGGTCGGCCGACGTTCCCGAGATGCCGAAGCCGTTCCCGCTGTGCGAGGTCTTCGTGTATTCGGCGAACATGGAGGCGATCCACCTCCGCGGCGGGATGGTCGCCCGGGGCGGCATCCGCTGGTCCGACCGGAAAGAGGACTACCGGACCGAGGTCCTCGGCCTGATGAAGGCGCAGCGGGTCAAGAACGCGATCATCGTGCCGGACGGATCGAAGGGCGGCTTCATCCTGAAACGCCGGCCGGCGGCGCCGGACGAGCTGAAGGCGGAAGTGCTCGCCCAGTACGTCACCTTCATGCACGGGCTCCTCGACATCACGGACAACTACGTCCAGGGCGCGGTCGTGCACCCCGAAGGGGTCCGAGCGCTCGACGGACCCGACACGTATCTGGTGGTCGCCGCGGACAAGGGGACGGCGACGTTCTCGGATACGGCGAACGCGGTGAGCGAGCGGTACGGGTTCTGGCTCGGGGACGGGTTCGCCAGCGGAGGCTCCGCGGGATTCGATCACAAGGCGCTCGGCATCACCGCGCGAGGCGCGTGGGAATCGGTGAAGCGGCACTTCCGGCAGCTGGGCATCGACGTCCTCCGCGACCCTTTCACCGCGGTCGGGATCGGCGACATGTCCGGCGATGTCTTCGGCAACGGGATGCTGTACACGGACACGATCAAGCTGGTGGCCGCGTTCGACCACCGGCACGTCTTCCTCGACCCGAACCCCGATCCGGCCATCTCGTTCGCCGAGCGCAAACGGCTGTTCCAGCTGCCGGGCTCATCGTGGAACGACTACGACCGATCGATCCTGTCGGCCGGCGGGACCGTCGTGGACCGGGCGGCGAAGAGCGTGACGCCCGCACCCGAGGTCCGGACCGCTCTCGGGATCCCGCCCGAGGCGCCGGCCGGCATGACCCCGGCGGAGTTGATCCGATGGGTCGTGAGGGCACCGGTCGACCTGCTGTGGAACGGCGGGATCGGCACCTACGTGAAGTCGTCCGAAGAGACCAACGCGGACGCGGGTGACCGGACGAACGACGGTCTGCGCGTCGACGGGCGGGATCTGCGTACGAAGGTCGTCGGCGAGGGAGGGAATCTCGGGTTCACCCAGCGCGGACGGATCGAGTACGCCCGGTCCGGAGGGCGCATCAACACGGACTTCATCGACAACTCCGCCGGGGTCGACACCTCGGACCACGAGGTCAACTGGAAGATCCTGCTGGGGCTCGCGATCGCGCGTGGTGAGCTCACGCTCGAGGACAGGAACCGCATGCTGGAGGCGTGCGCTCCCGACGTCGTCGCGCACGTGCTCTACGACAACTACCTCCAGGCCCAGATCCTCTCGCAAGAGGAGGAGCAGTCGACGCAGCGGATCGAGGCCTACGAGGACCTGATGCAACAGCTCGAGGCCGAAGGCGAGCTGGAACGCGACGTCGAGTTCCTGCCCACGACCGACGAGATGACGGAGCGCCGGGCGAACGGAGCCGGGATGACGCGCCCGGAGCTTTCCGTGCTACTCGCGTACGCGAAGCGCTCCGTCTTCCGGGCGCTCCTGGAGACCGAGCTGCCGGACAGCGAGTACCTCGTCGCCGACCTCGCCCGGTACTTCCCGCCCGCGATCGTCGACGCGTTCGGCCATCTCCTCGCCGAGCACCCGTTGAGGCGGGAGATCATCGCGACGATGGCGTCGAACGACGTCGTGAACTCGCAGGGCATCACGTTCGTCTCGCGGATGGTCGCCGAGATCGGGGCCCACCCCGGCGACGTCGTCCGCGCCTTCCGGATCGCGCGCGATGTGACCGGAGCTGTCGCCCGATGGGACGAGATCGAGAAGCTGGACGGCGTGATCGATCCCGTCGTGCAGACCGACCTCCTGTCCGGCGTGGATTGGCTCGTGGAGACCACCTCGCGGTGGTACCTCGTCCAAGCGGCGGGGCAGCGCCTGGCCGATGCGGTCGACGCCTCGCGGGACTCCTTCGCCCAACTCGCGTCGCAGATCGATCAGATCGGTCCGGAAGCGTGGCGTGAGGAGCATGAGCAGATCGCGGAGCGCTTGATCGCGGAGGGGGTTCCTGAGCCGCTGGCGCGACGCACCGCGTTCCAGGGCGAGTTGGTCCACGCGCCGGACATCATCGCGGTGTCCCACGCGACCGGCCGCGCCCCGCTCGAGGTGGCGCGCGGATTCTTCCTGTTGGGGGAGCGGCTCCAGCTCGATTGGCTGGAGAACCAGCTGGAAGCACTGCCAGCCGGAACCCGGTGGCAGCGCTGGGCTCGCCAGTCGATGGAGGACGACCTGTTCTCGTTGCGACGCTCGCTCTGCGAACGGGCGCTGGAGCTGGCCGGGGGAGCGCCCATCGACGAGGCGATCGACGGCTTCCTCGCGTCCCACGAGGAAGCCGTCGCCCGCCTCCAACGATTCCTTCGATCCCTCGGGATCGAAGGCGTCACCGACCTCTCACAGCTCACCGTGGCGCTCAGGCAGGTCCGCGCCCTCGTCGGCTGAGCCGGTCGGTGCTGCGAGAGCGGTTGGCGCGGCGGGAGGACCTGGAGCCGATCTCCGTGCGCGGCAGGGCGGCGGGGATCACGACGGGGGCATGCTGGTCGGTGGTCGGTGTCACGTTGGTGTGGTCCGCCTGGTATGAGCTGACGTGCCCGCTCGGCGGTCCGCGGGGCACTTCGATCTGCGCCCACACGGTCGGGGTCGGTGGCTTGGCCGTGATGCTGGGAGCGTTGCTCGTCGTGGTCGGATCGGGGGTCCTCTGGCGGACGTCACGGAGGTTGCTCGAGCCGGAAGGGTCATCGGGGTGGACATGGGGGGAGGGCTTTTCCGTGGCCGTCGCCGGACTCGCTGTGGCCATCACGATCCCGACGTACCACTGTCCGGCCGGGTACGTGCTGACGCCGGTGTTCCACGCGTGCGCCAGTCCGACGTCCATCATCATCGATCCCCCGACCCGGATCGGCTGGAAGCTCGCCGTCGCCGCCCTGGGCCTCGTGCTCGGGCTCGTCCTTGCGCGGTGGCGGCGGATCCCGTGGCCGCTCGGAAGCGCGCTGACGGTCGCGACCGTCGCCGGAGCGACCTGGTATTCGATCCAGATGAGCGTCGGGTTGCAGAGCGTGTAGGGCTTCAGGTCGTCGGGTGCCACGCCGCCGGTCCGTCCGGGTCGGGCGAGACGTGTCCGAAGGCTTCGCCGAAATGGGTGGGCGCGACGACCGTGTCGGGCTCAGCCAGCAGCTCCTCGAGGAGCGCCCGTCGCGTGGCGGTCGAGCGTTCGTGGTCGTCGTCCGATCCGGCCCACCAGTCCGGGTGCGCGAGCTGCATCGGGTGGTTCCACGTGTCTGCCGACAACAAGGCGCCCGCCCCGTCGCTCGCCACGCGGAGGACCTGGTGCCCCGGTGTGTGACCGGGCGCGTGGCGGAGCTCGATCAGCTCGCTGACCCGATGGTCTCCATCCAGCAGCTCGAGCGCACCGGTCCGCTCGAGCGGAGCGACCAGCCGCTCGAACGAGCTTCGGTCGTCCTGATCCGTCCCGCGACGCCAGGCATCGTCCGCCCGTTGGAGCAGGTAGCGCGCCCGGGGGAACGCCGGCGCCCCTTCGCGGCTGAGGATCCCGCCGATGTGGTCGTCGTGCGCATGGCTGAGCGCGACGACGTCGATCGTCTCCGGTGCCGCGCCGACCTCCGCGAGCGAGGCCGCAGCGACGCCCGGCTCGGGGCACCAGTCCATCGCCGGTGACGACTCCGGGCCGACCCCCGTGTCGAACAGCAGGAGGCCACCCGGATGTCGGACCAGCCACACTCGAACGCGGAGCCGCCAGGCGTCGTCCTGTCCGTAGACGTTCGGGTATCGACCCTTCGCGTCGAGCATCGCTCCGGCCGGAGCGCCGGGGAAGGCGTCCGCGATCGGCTCGTCGTTCACGTCGACGTCGAGGAACGCGACGATCTCGACCTCGCCGACCGTGATCGTCTCGTGTGGCACGCGCGGGAACTTATCACCCGTGTACCCTCGGAACGGTCCGGCGTCGAAGGGGACGCCTCCTGGAGGAACGATGACGGCCACGCTCCGTGCCACCGCACGCACGAGCGCGCTGTGTGCGCTCGCGCTGCTGATGACGGGGTGCATCAAGGTCGACCTGAATATGGAGCTGCACGGCGACAACACCGTCGGTGGGACGATGGTCTTCGCGGTCAGCCGAGACCTCCTGGCGCTCACGGGCTCGTCCGCCGACGACCTCCTGGGCCAGATCACCGCGAGCGCCGGCCCGCTGCCCTCCGGGGTGCGGTTCCAGGAGTCCGCCTACGCGGACGACCGGTTCGAGGGGAAGACGTACACGTTCCAGGATGTCCCCATCGATGCGTTCAGTCAGGGCACCACGCCCGGAGAGACCATCTCGATCAAGCGGGTCGGCGACGCGTTCCAGGTCAACGGCGAGATCGACCTCACGCCGGCCGCGACCGGCCCGCTCCAGCCGGGTGCCGCTCAGTTGGCCAAGGACATGGAGCTGCGCATCGCGATCACGTTCCCGGGTCCAGTATCGCAACAGTCCGGCGGCACGATCACCGGGAACACCGTCACGTGGACGCCGGCGTTCGGCGAGAAGACCGAGATCCAGGCGACCGGGAGTGCGATCGGCAGCGGGGGCAACGGGCCGACGATGTGGATCCTGCTCGGGCTCGCGATCTTGCTGGTCGTGGTGGTAGCGCTGGTCCTCGTTCGGAGCCGACGGAGCCAGGTCGCACCGGAGGCGGGAAAGGAGACGGCGGCGACCCCTCCGGCGCCCGCGCCCCTCGCCGCGACGGACGACCCGGCGCCGCCGCCGCCCGCAGGTTGACGGGTCCTCGTCACAGGACGGCGGATTCGGCGACGAGGTCGCCCTCGACGAATCGCGAGGGCCTGAGCGGCCGGAGGTCGAACGTCTCGCCCCGCCCCCGTGTGACGAGCTCGCCGATCGCGCGCCCGGCGGCCGGCGCGTGCATGAGCCCGTGGCCCCCGAACCCGACGCAGTGGAAGACGCCCGGTACCGTCGGGTCCTCGCCGATGATCGCGTGGTGGTCCGGCGTCTCCGGGTAGAGGCCCGCCCAACACTGTGACGGATCCATCGGCAGATCGAGGATCGACGGGAACCGGTTGGGGAGTCTGGCGGCGAGCGCCGGGAGGAAGGCGGGATCGACCGACGTGTCCCACCCGGGCGGATCGCCGGGGTCGGAGTAAGCGAGGACCCACCCGCCGGCGGGCTCACGCCGCACGAGGACGCCGGTGTCCACGTCCACCGTCATCGGCGTGAGCCCGCCGGCGGGTGACGGGTCCATCACGTGCGCGAGGTTGCGACGCACGGGCTCGACCGGCACATCGCTTCCCAGGAGCCGCGCGACCGCCCCGGCTCCCGTCCCGGCCGCGTTCACGATCGCGCCCGCGCGCAGATCACCTTTCGCATGCCGGACGACGAAGCCGGGTTCGATCGCGCTCACGGGGGCGCGCGTGACGATCGTGGCGCCCCTCGTGCGCGCCTCGGCGAGGAGCGCCGCGACGAGGCCCGCGGGATCGAGGAAACCGTCTCGGGCATGGAACGCGCCTCCTCGGATCCCCTCGGCCCTGACGAAGGGAACCATGGAGGCGATCTCGGCCGGCTCGAGCCATCGGGTCTCGACGCCGAGGCGGCGCTGGAGCTCGATGGCGTCGCGCAACGTGCGTTCGCTCGCATCCGCTCCCGCCAGCAAGAGGTAACCGGTCTGATGGAACCCGAGGCCCCCGACGGTCCGCTCGAGCGTCTCCAGCTCGCCGATCGAGAACCGCGAGAAGGCGATGTTGACCTCGGTCGTGAACTGCGCCCGGATGCCGCCGTTGGCGAGTGCCGACGCGCCTCGGCCGGCCGCCTCCGCTGCCTCGAGCACCGTCACGTTCACGCCCGCAGCGGCGAGCTCGCGCGCGCACGATAGACCGATCACGCCGGCGCCGATCACGGCAACGTCGGTCCGATCCGCCATCCGCTCACGCTACCCGAGCAGCCTCGGTCTCAGCGGCGGAAGCGCCCTCGCTTCTTCTTCTCGGCCTCGGAGCTGGCCGCGAACGCCTCGGCGATCGGCGGGAGCGGCGGGCGATCGTCCGCGACGGCCTCCGGTTCGTCCAGGGCGGCTTCGAGCTCGGGTTCCGGGGGCGCAGCCGCGACGGGCGTTGGTTCGGTCGGCGCGGCCGGATCCGGGTCGAGCTCGTCGACCGTCGCATCGGCCGGATCCGCGACGATCTCGGGCGCCGGTCGATCCTCGCCTTCGGGCGCGACGTCGGCAGCGTCGTCCTCCCCGGACGGCTGGAGGTGGTCCTCGGCCGACAGGTTCCGGAAGACGGCGGCCGCCTGCGCGGACGCGCCCTTGCGATCAAGGAGCCGGAACGCGCGACGCTCGAAGGGCTTGGCTTCGTTCGGCCGGCCGGACAGGCGCAGGACCTCCGCGAGATGCAACAAGGCGTTCGCGCGGAGATCCGTCGAGTCGGTCTGTTCCGCGAGTGATACCGCCTCGCGACCGAGCTTGTCCGCGCGCTGGACGTCGCCCAGCCGGACGAGGGCCCGAGCACGCGCGGTGCGGCAACCGACGAGCGCCGTCGGTTCGGTCGCCCACGTCTCCGCGACATCCGCGAGGGCCATGGCCTCCTCGACCCGATCCTCGGTCGCGAGGACGAGGTTCGCCCACGACGCGGCGATGGTCGCTCGCAGCCGGTCGTCACGGGCGTGCGACGCGGCGGCAAGGGCTCGCTGGATCGGCGGCTCGGCGGCGTCGAACTCGCCGGCGAGCCAGCCGATCACGCCCGCGCGATGCAGGGCGACGGCGAGGTCGGCGTCGGCGACCAATCCCTCGATCGTGGCGATCGCGTTCCCGATCAGTGCGCGCGCCTCGTCGAAACGCCCTCGTCGTGCGAGGAGCACGCCGAGGACGCCGACAAGATCCTGTTCGGCGAGTGGATGTCCCGCGGCGTCGGCTCGCAGGCGCTCGCACCGGACGATCGCGTGCTCGACCGGCATCGGCCCGTCCAGCAGCGCCCGTCCGATCCCGCGGAGCGCCCGCGCGGCCTCGATCGGGTGCTGCGAAGCGCTCGCTCGCTCGGCGGCCTCGGTCAGGTCCTCCACCACCGCCGCGGCGTGCCCGCGCGCGGCATGGACCTGTCCGCGGAGCGCGGCGGCGCACGCCATCCCCCACCCGTCCTCGAGCTCGGCGAACCGCTCGTACGCCTCATCGGCGATCGCTCGTGCGCCGTCCAGCGTGGCTCGGTCGGCCGACGCGCGCAGCGATGCCCGGAGGATCCGGACGTGATGATCGATCCGATCGCCCGGGACCCCCACGGTGGCGGTCATCGCCGCGTTGATCGCGGCCTCCGCCTCCCGCACGCGCCCGGTCTCGACCTCGTGCGCGGCGGCGCGGAAGAGCAGCTCGGCGCGGACGGGGTCGTCCTTCTCCAGGAGGGAGGCCATCCGTCGTTCCAGGATCGCGGCGCCCGCTGCGTCGCCGACATCCCTGGCGTGCTCGGCGGCAGCGCTCAGCAGGTCGATCGCATCGACGCGATCCGGGTCCTCCGCCGCAACGTCCCGGCGGAGCAGGAGGGCTTCGGCCAGATGCGTGCCGGCCGACCCGGCGATACGACGCCGTCGGGAACCCGCGGCGTCCAGGATCGCCCGTGCGGCGCGGACGTGGCCCTCGGCGGCGCGGGCCGGCGACGCGCCGGTCGCAGCGGTCTCACGCGCCAGCGGGTGGACGAACGTGGTCGCCGTGCCGTCGGCAACGAGGATGCCCGCGGCGATCAACTCGGCGAGCTGCCGCTCGATATCCGCGCCCGAGCCCCCCTCGTCGTCGGACGCCAGCAGCGCGGGCGTCGGGACGGTCGTGCCCATGAGCGCCGCGACCGCCATCGTCGCCCGGACATCGGCGGGCAGCGCGCTCAGGCGGGCGTCGAGGACGTCCCCGACGGAGCCGAACGTAGGGAGCGGGTCCGCCCCGAGCGCCCATACGCCGGCGTCACGGGAGAGGGCGGGGGTCTCGACCACGAGCGTCAGGCCGTGCTCGAGCGCGAGGGGGTTGGTCCCGAGCGCTCCCACGATCGCGGCGGAGACTTCCTCGCCGGCCGCACCGAGCCGAGCCGCGACCAGCCGTTCGGCCGTCGCGACATCGAAGGGGGCCATCGGGAGCGTGTCCGTGATGCCGGGCGGTTCACCGGCGGCGGTGCAAACGATGAGCAGGGGCGTCCCGTCGAGCGCTCGTGCGAGATCGGCGAGGAAGGACGAGAAACCGAACGAGACCCGGTCGATGTCGTCGACGACCAGGATCGCCGGTCCGTCGAAGACCGCCTCGAACAGCGTGCGCATCGCCCACGTGGTCTCGTCGACGGCGCCAGAGGCGCC
>Ga0307302_10001116_pt1 | contig 11774 bp, 15 predicted proteins | sample ER_DNA_183_FD_194490 | JGI IMG/M metagenome (GOLD analysis project Ga0307302, IMG submission 194490) | Bulk soil microbial communities from the East River watershed near Crested Butte, Colorado, United States - ER_DNA_183 | ecosystem: Environmental > Terrestrial > Soil > Floodplain | place... | reverse complement strand
CGCCGGCTGCTGGCCACGGTCCTGTTCACCGACATCGTGGGGTCGACCGAGCGGGTCCAGGCGGCCGGCGACCAGCGGTGGCGGGAGCTGCTGGACGCCCACGACGAGACCGCCCGGCGGCTGGTCGGGCAGGAGGGTGGGCGGCGGATCAAGAGCACCGGCGACGGCGACGTCGGCGGCATCGCGGTCCACATCGGCGCCCGCATCATGGCCGCGGCCGGCCCCGGCGAGATCCTGGTCTCGCGGACCGTCCGCGACCTGGTCACCGGCTCCGGCATCACCCTGGAGGACCGCGGGACCCACACCCTCAGGGGCCTCTCCGACCCCTGGCAGCTGTTCGCCGCCAGCTGAGCGGCTCCGCCGGCGCGGCGGTGGTGGCGGCCATCGACGCCAGCCGGCGGAGCTCCTCGAGGTGGACGGCGCCGAGGGCGGTGAGCAGGTGTGACCCGGCCCGGGTCAGCCGCAGCCGCACCAGCCGGCGGTCGTCGTCGTCGCGCCGGCGGCGGGCCAGGCCCAGCGCCTCCACCCGGTCGACGAGCTGGACCGCGCTGTGGTGCCGGATCAGCAGGCAGGAGGCCAGCTCGCCGATGACCGCCGGACGCTACCGGCCGATCGGCGACTACGCGTTCCTGAGCGACTGCCACTCGGTGGCGCTGGTCTCCAGGGAAGGGTCGATCGACTGGTGCTGCATGCCCCGCGTCGACTCGGCCAGCGTGTTCGGGCGGCTGCTGGACTGCTTCACCATGCGCCGGGGCGGCGCCCACCAGCCCTACCGGCAGCTGCTGCGGGTGATCGAGGGGGTCCGGGGCTGGCTGCCTTCCAGTTCCACGCCGCCAGGACCAGACCGAGGACCACGAGTGAACGGCGACGACCCCACCGAACCGAGGAGGGCGACGATGACCATCGACAGCGTCCGCACCAGGCACTACCGGCTGACCTGCCGGCGCTGCCAGCGCACCTGGACGGCCACCTACCAGGTGGGCACGTTCACCGACGACGCCGGCGACCACGAGGTCTACTTCCGCGACGGGGCCTCGGCCACCGCCCCCGGGTCGACCCGCTGCCCGCACTGCGGCGGCCTGCGCGTGGTCGTCCTGCCCAGCCGCGCCGAGTAGCCCGGCTGGCGCGCTCCTAGCGCTCCCGGACGGTGCGGCCCCGGGCCTCGACCTTCCCGTGGGCCGTCGTCGGCCGCTCCTCGACCGTCTCGCCGAAGCCCTCGACGTTCGGGGCCGGCGGCTCCTTGCGTGCCCGCAGGACGTCGCCCACGAACAGGTCGTAGACGATCGCGCCGAGCACGCCGCCGATGAACGGGCCCACGATCGGGACCCAGAAGTAGTTGTGGACCCCGGGGAAGGCGACCTTGCCCCAGCCGGCCAGCCAGGCGAAGAACCGTGGGCCGAAGTCGCGGCGGGGTTGATGGCGTAGCCGGCGTTGGCGCCGAACGACATGCCAATGGCGGCCACGGCGAAGCCGATGAGCAGCGGGGCCAGGTTCGACATGGGGGGCTGGTTGCGCTCGTCGGTCAGGGCGAGCCCGAACATGAGCAGGAACGCCGTGCCCACGATCTGGTCGATCAGCGGACCGATCATGCTCGACCCGAAGTAGGGGCGGGGAAGGTGGCGAAGATGCTGAAGGTGGGCGTCGAGTCGGCCGCCCCGCCGAGCGCCCCCCGGGTGATGTGCTTGGCCGCCTCGAAGCTGGAGATGGCGTCGTGATAGACCAGGTAGATGAGCGCGCCCCCGACGAACGCCCCCAGCACCTGGGCCGCCATGTAGGGCGCGACCTTGACCCAGGGGAAGTTGCGCTTGACGGCCAGGGCGAGGGTGACCGCCGGGTTGATGTGGGCCCCGCTCACCCCGCCGGCCACATAGACGCCGAACGCGACCGCGAGCGCCCACCCCCAGGCGATCAGCAGCCAGTCGCCGCTGGCCGCGAAGATCTCGGTGCCACGGCCGGACTGGTTCAGGGCGGCCACCGCCATGGCGACCACCCCGTCGCCGAAGGCGATCAGCACGAAGGTGCCGAGGAACTCCGCCAGCAGCTCTCCCACATCGTTGCCCGCAGCCGGACGATCGCTTGGGCCATCGCAACTCACCTCTCTGGCGGCCGGGGCCGCCGGACCGTGCCGGCGTCTGAACTGATCTAAATATCGTAGCACGAGATACTCGCCCCGGAGGATGCGGCTCGACTATCGTTCTGCCATGCCAGGACTGGACCAGCGGGACTACGAGCGCCTGCTCGCCTTCCGGACCGGCCTGCGCCGGTTCCTCTACTGGAGCGGGCAGCAGGCCGAGGCGGCCGGGATCACCCCGGCCCAGCACCAGCTGCTGCTGGCCGTCCGCGGCCATCCCGACCCGCGCGGCCCCACCATCGGGGAGATCGCCGGCTACCTGCTCGTGCGCCACCACAGCGCGGTCGAGCTCATCGACCGCGCGGTCACCGCCGGCCTGGTCGCCCGCCAGCCGGACAGCGAGGACGCCCGCACGGTCCGGATCGCCCTCACCGCCCGCGGCCGCCAGCGCCTGGAGACCCTGGCCGCCTCCCACCTGGAGGAGCTGGCCCGCCTGACCAACCAGATGCACACCCTCTGGGCCGGCCTGGACGCCGAGACCTAGTGGTGGCAAATTCTATCGGAGAGCGATACAATCGTCGTAGTGGACCGGGACGGCTCCCGTCCCGGGTGACCATGCCAAGGAGGCACCATGGCAACCACAGACGACGAGGCGCTCGCGCGCACCATGCGGGAACTTCCGGGGTGGCAGCGCCACGGCGACAGCATCCGGAAGACCTACCAGTTCGACGACTTCGCCTCGGCGACGCTGTTCGTCGGCCGGGTGGCCGACGCCACCGCCGCCGCCGGCCACCAGCCCGACATCGTCATCCGCGGCGGCCAGGTCACCCTGGAGCTCGTCCCACGGGTCGGCTCGACCCTGACCGCCGACGACCTGATGGTGGCGGCCCGCATCCAGCGGCTGGTGGGCGACCACCACCACCCGGTCGGCCGGGCCACCCCATGGAGCCCGAGCGGGCGCCTGGCCGGCATCAAGCAGCGCCCGGTGGGCCCGGCCGGCCCGTAGCCGAACCGTCGGGCCCCGGGGCCCGGACCAGCGGCTCGCGCAGGTACTCGACGAAGTCGTGGCCGTGGTAGTAGCGGGGCAGCCGCGCCACGGCCACGAACTCGAGGCGCTCGTAGAAGCGGCGATGGCGGTCGGTGTCGGGGCAGCGCAGGAAGCAGCGGGCCGCGCCCAGCTCGGCCGCGCGTTCGCAGAACCGCTCGACCAGGCGGCCGCCCAGCCCCCGGCCCTGGCGGCCCTCGGCCACCAGCAGGTCGTGCAGCCGGGCCATGCCGGCCACGGCCTCGCCGAGGGCGACCCCGGCCAGCTCGCGCCCGGCCCTGGCCTCGACCACCACCGGGCGGCTGGTCCAGTCCAGGTCCGGGCCGAACAGCCGGCGGTCGGCCACCGCCCACTCCCTGGCCAGGAACTCCCGCACCTGCGGGTGCTCGGCCTCGACCACCCGGCAGACGACGGGGTCGGATCCCTCCGGTCGCATGGCCACATCTTCTATGATCGTTGCCGCCGCAGCCGCCATCGCGGGATGGGAAAGGAACCGGATGGACGTCCGCCTCACCAACGTCTACGTCGCCGACGCCAGGCTCGTCTCCGAGGGGCTGGTCCAGCCCGAGGACGCGATGGCCGTGTTCGTGGGCCGGGCCGGCAAGGGACGGCTCGCCCCGTTCGTGGTCCGCCGCTCCTACACCGGCGCCGGCGGCTGGTACCGCGAGGCCATGGCCGTTCTCGCGCCCAACGGGGACGTGGTCTGGCGCAGCCCCGAGCGCGCCCTGACCCTGCGCGGCTCCAACAAGATCGACAGCTTCACCGACGAGGTCCACGGGGTGGTGGTGGACTCCGCCGACGACCACGAGCTGGTCCTGCTCGTCGGCGGGGACGAGGTCGGCCGCGTCCCCGTGGCCGTGCTCGACGAGGACCCGCCCTGGTCGAGCGGGTCCGAGACCGACGTGCTCGACGAGGCGCTCAAGAAGAGCACGGTGGTCTGGGTCGAGGTCCCCGGCGAGGGCGGGACCGGCGACCGGGCCGTGCCCGTCTGGTACGGCACCCTCGACGGCCGCGTCTACGTCCTCGTCGGCGGGTCCGAGCAGCATGTCCCCGGGCTGGCCGAGGCCGACCGGGCGGTGCTGATCGCCCGCTCCAAGGAGCAGCAGTCGCTGGTCGCCGAGGTGGAGGCGTCCGCCCGGGTGGTCCCGCCGGACGACCCGCTGTTCGCCCGGGTGGCCCCGGTGCTGCTCCCCCGCCGCCTCAACCTGCGCGACGGCGAGCAGGCGGTGGACCGCTGGCGCAAGGAGTGCACCCTGGTCGAGCTCACCCCGTCGTCGATCCCGGCGGAGGTGTAGGGGGGTCAGGGGCGGGTAGGCAGACCCGAACCGTGCCGAACGAGCCAACGAGCCCGAGGGAGGGCCGTATGCCATTCCGGAAGTCCAAGGCAACCAAGGCCAAGGGGGCCGTCACCGAGCAGGTCCCCGACCGGACCGACGACCTGATGGCCGCCCTGGACGCGGCCAAGGAGGCGCTCGCCCGGGCGTACGCCGAGGCCGGGCGCAGGGGCGCCGAGCTGGGCGCCGAGCTCGGCAAGCAGGCCAGCGACGCCGCCGACAAGCTCATGCCCGAGCGGGCCAAGCAGCGCCGCCGCGAGGCCGCCCGCCGCCGCAACCGCCGGCTGCTGGTCGGGGCGGCCGGGCTGACCGCGGCCGGGGTCGCGGTCAGCCGGCTCACCGGGTCCAAGGCGGACAGGACCGGCGGCTGGGAGCGGGCCTCCGAGCCGGCCCGCGAGGCCGACCCGGTCGCCTCCCCGGCCGAGGTGACCCAGCTGCACACCAACGGCGCCGGCAGCGACCCGGCCCGGACGCCGCCGAGCTAGCCGGCGCCCGATCGGGCCCGGTACAGGCCGGTGCCCTGCTTGACCACGCGGCCCTCCTTGGCGAGGGCCGCGAGGCTCTTGACCACCACCCCGCGGACGTCGGGGGTGGTGAACGGGTCGATCAGGCGCTGGGTGAGCGCCCGGTCGAGCACCACCGTCCAGTGGAGGGTCTCGTCGCCGGCCTCGCCCAGCACCTGCAGGCAGGCTTCCTTGGGGTCCATGGCCCGCCCAGCCTACCGCTGGTCGTAGACTTGGGCCGATGAGCCCGCCCGTCGTCCCCGACCCGTGCCCCCTCGACCTGGAGCTGCGCCTCGAGCCCGGCGGCCGCTTCGTGTACGTCTCGGACCTGCACCTGACCGACACCGGGCCGAGCGACGACTTCGCGGCCACGGCCGAGCTGTGCGAGCTGCTCGGCGACCTCCAGGGCCATCCCGGCCAGGTGCTGCTCGCCCTCGGCGGCGACATCCTCGACCTGCTCCAGGTCGAGGATGTCGCCGCCGAGGAGCGGGTGGCCAGGGTCCTGGACGGTCCGGCGGCGACGCCGATCGGCGACGCCCTGCGCCGCCTGGCGGCCAGGCCCCGGGCGACCGTGCTGTACCTGGTCGGCAACCACGACTCGACCCTGGCCTGGGACGGGGCGGCCCGCAAGCTGGTCGCCGACCGGTTCGGCGTGACCGACTTCGCCCTCCACGCCCGGGTCCGGGTCGAGCGCGCCGACGGCGGCGGGGAGGTCGTGGTCGTGGCCGAGCACGGCGACGCCCTCGACCGCTGGAACCGGCGCACCGACCCCTTCGACCCGCTGGACGTGCCCGTCGGCGACCACGTGGTCGGCGAGTTCGTGAACCGCCTGGAGGCGGCCAGCGGCCGCTACCCCCAGCTCGCCCTGGACGAGGTCGACAACGTCCGGCCCGGGCTGCTGGTCCCCTGGTGGCTGGTCTCGAACTTCTTCTACAAGTTCATGGGCCGGGCCCTGCGCGACTTCGCCCTGCCGCTGGTGCTGCTGACCATCGCCCTCAACCTGGTCGTCGGGCTGCTGGTCGGCGACCTGGGCCGCATCGCCTACGTGGGCACCCGGGCGGTGCGCTGGGTGTCGTCGTTCGTGCTCACCAACCTGGCCCTGCTGGCGCTGCTGTCCACCTTCCTGGGCCGCAGCTTCCGCCGGGCCGCGGCCGCCTACGGCCTGCCCACCCCCGACGAGGCCGCCGACGAGGCCCAGGCCCGCAAGGGCGACCTGCCAGAGCTGCTGGCCCGGCGCGACCCGACGGCCAGCGTCCTGGTCACCGGCCACACCCACGAGCCGGGGATCATCCACCTGCCCGGTGACCGGGTGGCGGCCGACGCCGGCTGCTGGGTCAGGGGCCTGGTGCCGGTGCGGGCCTGGCTGTCGCTGCCCCCGGTGTTCGTGCCCACCTACCCGGTCACCTGGGTCGACATCCGGGCGACGCCCGACGGCGTCGTCGTCGACCTGTGGGAGCGCCGCCTGGCCGTCACCCGCCGCCTGGGCCGGATCGAGCGCCTGGTCGCCCGGCGACCCCTGCCCCCCGACACCGCCGCCCCCGCCCGGGTGGTGGCCAGCGCCGTCGTGTGAGCGTCGCCTTCGACCGCGCCGCCGGCTACTACGACGAGAGCCGCGGGCTCGACCCCGCGGTCGAGGAGCTGGTCGCCGACCGGGTGGAGGAGGCCGCCGGCCGGGTGGGACGCCTGCTGGAGGTCGGGGCCGGGCTGCCGCCGCCGCCCCTGCTCCGGGCCGACGCCACCCGCCTGCCGTTCCGCGACGCCTGCTTCGACGCCGTGCTCGCGGTCCACGTGCTGCACCTGATCCCTTCCTGGGAGCGGGCGCTGGCCGAGGCCCGGCGGGTGCTCGTCGCCGGCGGGCTGCTGCTCAGCGGCGGCGGCGGGGGCGACGAGCGGGGCCGGGGAATGGGATGGGGGCCGTGAGGCGGGACGGGGGACGGGTTTGGCGGCCGGGGATCCGCCCCTGGGAGGCCCCGTCCGATCCTCCCGCCTCACGCGCCTGAACCCCGGTCCGGCGCCTCGCTAAAGGCGGGGCAGGACCAGCTCCGCGGCCAGCTCCAGCTGCTCGTCCTCGAACAGCGCGAACGGCAGGCCGGAGAAGGTGCAGACCACCTGCTCGACCCCCAGCTCCTCCCAGCCCCTGAGCTGGGCCAGCACCTCCTCGGGAGTGCCGACCAGCCGGGAGGCGGCCCAGTCGCGCAGCTCGACCCCGTCCAGGGCCCCGCCCGGCGTCCAGGCCTGGAGCCGGCGCCAGCGCTCGACCAGGTCGTCGGCGTCGCGGCCGATCAGGGTGGACAGCCCCAGCGAGCGCCGGACCTCCCCCGGCGACCGGCCCGCCCGCTTGCAGGCCGCCTCCAGCGCCCCGAGGCGCTCGGTGTAGTCGTCGGGCGTCATCGACCAGACCACGTTCCAGCCGTCGGCCGCCCGGGCGACGACCCCGAGCAGGCGGTCGCCCTTGCCCCCGACCCACAGTGGCGGCCGGGGCCGCTGCACCGGGCCGGGGATGACCGGGGCCTGCTCGACCTGGTACCAGCGGCCGCTGAACGACCCCGGGGTGCCGGCGTCGGTGAGCAGGGCCCGCAGCACGCCGAGGCCCTCCTCGAGCATGCCCAGCCGCTCCCCGGGCCGGGGGAACGGCAGCCCGTTCTCGGTGAACTCGGCCTCGTTCCAGCCGGCCCCGAGGCCGAGGTCCAGCCGTCCCCGGCTGAGCTGGTCCAGGGTGGCCGCCATCTTGGCCAGCAGGGCCGGCGGCCGGAACCCGACCGCCATGACCAGCGTGCCCAGCCGGACCCGGCTGGTCCGCACGGCCAGGCCCGACAGCATGGTCCAGCACTCGGGGGTGCCGGCACGGGCCGGCGAGCCGCCGTAGCGGGTCATGTCCAGCCAGAAGTGGTCCGAGACCCACAGCTGGGCATAGCCGAGCGCCTCGGCCAGCTCGGCGTAGCGGGCCACCCGGTCGAAGGTGGCCGGCTGCCGGTCGGGGAACGAGATGTCGTAGTGGGGAAGGGCGAGTCCCAGCTTCATGGCGGCCAGTGTCGTGGCGGCGGTCGCCGCCCGTCAACGCGGCGCTCCGGCACGCCGGGGGGCGGCCAGGGCTACATGAACCGGAGGTCGCCGGTGTCGTCGTCGTCGACGGGGTGGGCGCAGGTCGGGCAGTACCAGCGGGCCTCAAGGGGGGTGCCGCAGGCGAGGTGGCGCAGGCCCTCGGCGTCGGGGGAGCCGGAGCGGTCGGCGCCCCACTGGGCGAGGAGGCGCAGGGCGCCGGCGAGCTCGCGGCCCGACGCGGTCAGCTCGTAGGCGAAGCGGGGCGGGCGGCGCGAGTAGGGCTGGCTGACCACCACGGTCTCGCGCTCCAGGTGCTTGAGGCGCTGGGACAGGACGTTGGGGGCGATGCCGGGGAGGGCCTCCAGGAGCTCGTTGAAGCGGCGGGGGCCGTCCAGGAGGGCCTGCACCAGCAGCAGGGTCCAGCGGTCCCCGACCCTGGCGGTGGCCTCGTCCAACGGTGAGCCGGCAGGTCTGGTCATGGCGCCATCGTACGGCCCGGGCATGGTTGCGTCGCTCCCTGGTCACTAGTAACTTGCAATCTACAAGTTACTCGGGTGGAAGGAGCGCCGCATGAGCGTGCTCGACGAGTTGGAGCAGGCCGTCCGCGAGGTGGCCGAGCGGGCCGGGCCGTCGGTGGTCGGCATCGGCCGGGGACGGGGCCGCGGGTCCGGGATCGTGCTGGCCGAGGGGATGGTGGCCACCAACGCCCACAACATCCGCGGTGAGGAGACGACCGTCGTGTTCGACGGCGACCGCAGCGCCGTGGGGCGGGTGGCCGGGGTCGACGTCGACGCCGACCTGGCCGTGATCGCGGTCGACACCGGCGGGGCGCCCGCCATCGCCTGGGCCGAGGACGCGGGGGCCGGGGTCGGCTCGGCGGTGTTCGCCCTGGCCAACCCGGGCGGGCAGCTGCGGACCACCTTCGGGCTGGTCTCGGCGGTCGGCCGGGCCTTCCGCGGGCCGCGGGGCCGGCGGATCGCCGGGAGCATCGAGCACACCGCTCCCCTGCCCCGGGGCGCCTCGGGCGGCCCGGTGGTCGACCGCGCCGGGCGGCTGCTCGGCATCGACACCAACCGGCTGGGCGACGGCTTCTACCTGGCCCTGCCGGCCGACGCCGAGCTGCGCCAGCGCCTGGACGCCCTCGGCCGGGGCGAGGCCACGGTCCGTCCCCGGCTCGGCATCGGCATCGCCCCGGCCCGGGTGGCCCGGCAGCTGCGCCGCGCCGTCGGCCTCCCCGAGCGCGACGGCCTGCTGGTGCGGGTGGTCGAGGACGGCGGACCGGCCGACCGGGCCGGCCTGCGCACCGGCGACCTGGTGGTCGAGGCCGGCGGCCGGCCGGTCACCGACGCCGACGAGCTCTACGAGGTCCTCGACCAGGTCGGCGAGGGCCAGACCCTGACCCTGCGCGTGGTCCGGGGCACCGACGAGCTCACCGTCACCGTCAGCTTCGGCGACAACGGCGCCGAGCGGGTCGGCAGCGCCTGACCGAGCCCGGGCGTCTCAGCGGCGGCGGGCGCGGGCGGCGGCGAACGTGCCCGCGGTGAGGGCGCCGGCGCCGACCGCGGTGAGGGCCAGCAGGCGGGGGCGGTCGTGGTCGGCCAGGGCCTGGCGGGCGGCCAGGTCGCCGCAGGCGCCGTGGACGCCGGCCCCGGGGGGCGCGCTGGCCCCGGCCAGGTACAGGCCCTTGACGGGCGTGCCCCAGCGCCACCAGGAGGGCCCGGGCCGGAACATGAGCTGCTGGTCGATCGCGAACGAGCCGGCCTGGATGTCGCCGCCGGCCAGGCTGGCGTCGGCGGCCTCCAGGTCGGGCGGGGTCCAGGCCCTGCGGGCCAGGACCCGGTCGCGGAAGCCGGGCGCGTGGGCCTCGATGCCGGCCTCCATCCGCTCCAGGAACGACTCGGGCGACCGGTCCCAGCCGGCCTTGGCCCGCGGCCGGCCCGCGTCCCCGGTGGGGCTGGCCGGGACGTGGGCGTAGCCCCAGAGGGTGTGCTTGCCGGCCGGGGCCCGCGAGGGATCGGCCAGCGACTGCTGGCCCAGGATCAGGGTCGGCTTGGCCGGCAGGAGGCCGTGGGCGGCCTCCCAGGCGGAACGGCTCATCTCGGTGGGGGTGTCGCCGACATGGACGACGGCGGCCCGCCGGCACTCCTCGGCCGCCCACGGCACCTGGCCGTCGAGGGCCCAGTCGACCTTGAAGGTGCCCAGGCCGGGCCGGAACCAGCGGATCTCGGCCAGGGCCCGGGGCGGGAACGACTCCTGCCCGGCCAGGCGGACCAGGGCGCCGACCTCCAGGGCGCCGATCACCGCCCGTCGGGCGCTGAGCGCCTCGCCGCCGGCCTCCACCCCCACCGCCCGGCCGCGCTCGACCACGATCCGGTCGACCCGGCGGCCGGTCACGATCTCCACCCCCTCGTGGCGGGCCTTGGCGGCCAGGGCCTCGGTGATCATGCCGGTGCCGCCCTCGACCACCGGCATGCCGAAACGCTGGCCGAGCATGGTCAGCAGCAGGGCGTACACGCCGGTGCCAGGCTCCTCGGGCTGGAGGTCGGCGTGCATGGCCGGGCCGGTGAGGAACGCCTTGGCCTGGTCGGACTCGAAGCGGTCGGTGACCGCGCTGATCCCGGACACGACGATGCGGGCGAACTCCAGCCCTCCGGACAGCCGCAGCCGCCCGATGACCTTGAGCAGCTCCTGGAGCGGATAGCGCTGCATCTGGGCCCGGAGGAAGTGCTTCATGACCGCCCCGTACGCCTCGTCGAGGGCGAACCAGGCCGCCCCGTCGCCGAGGTGGACCTTGTCGATCGAGGCCGCGGTCTCGGCCGCCGAGCGGCCGAGCGCGATCGCCTGGTTGCCGGGGAACGGGTGGGCGGTCGGCACCGGGGCGTGGACGAAGCGCAGGCCGTAGGGGGCCAGGTCGCGCCCCACGATCGACGGCGCCGGGGCGACCAGCGGGAAGAACGCGGCCCCGAAGTCGTGCTTGAACCCCGGCAGGGTGCTCTCGATGGTCCTGGCCGCCCCGCCGAGGTCGTCGTTGGCCTCCAGCAGGCACACCGACCAGCCCGCCTCGGCCAGGCGGATCGCGGCGGCGAGCCCGTTGGAGCCGCCGCCACACACGATCGCGTCGTAGTCGGCCATCGCCCCAGAGCCTACTCCGGTCGTCCACTGCCTCTACGGCGAGGCGCCCCGGCGGTCGCTACACTCCAGGAAGACGGGCGGTTTGCCCGGCACGGCTCAGAAGGGAACCATCTCTGATGGTCACGCGCGACGAAGTCATGGCAGCCCTCGGGCAGGTGATGGACCCGGAGATCCACCGGCCCATCACCGACCTCGACATGGTCAAGGACATCTCCATCGACGCGAGCGGCCTGGTCACCGTCGAGGTGCTGCTCACCGTCGCCGGCTGCCCACTCAAGGACCGCATCACCAGGGACGTCACCGCGGCCGTCTCCCCGCTGCCCGGGGTCGCCGGGGTCAACGTCAGCCTCGGGGTCATGACCGAGGACCAGCGCCAGGCCATGGTCACCCGCCTGCGGGGGCCGGACGCGGCCCAGCAGCAGAAGAAGATCTCCTTCTGGGGCGACGAGTCGACCACCAGGGTGCTGGCCGTGGCCTCGGGCAAGGGCGGGGTCGGCAAGTCCTCGGTGACGGTCAACCTGGCCGCCGGCCTGGCCGCCCAGGGGCACCGGGTGGCGGTGATCGACTGCGACATCTACGGCTTCTCGGTCCCCCGCATGCTCGGCGCCACCGGCCAGCCGGTCGGCTTCAACGGCATGATCATGCCG
>Ga0307302_10001115_pt1 | contig 11789 bp, 9 predicted proteins | sample ER_DNA_183_FD_194490 | JGI IMG/M metagenome (GOLD analysis project Ga0307302, IMG submission 194490) | Bulk soil microbial communities from the East River watershed near Crested Butte, Colorado, United States - ER_DNA_183 | ecosystem: Environmental > Terrestrial > Soil > Floodplain | place: USA... | reverse complement strand
AGACAACAATAATCGCTCGCAACCTGTCGACGCCGACCGTCGACGCGGCCGACCTCACCGCAGTAGGGCGCGTGGCCGCGTTCGCGGATCTCTTCGGAGCCGTGTCGATCGCGGTTGGAGGCGAGGTCGGGACTAGGCCGGGACCGGACTGTCGCCGGCGAGTGCTGCAGGAAGCTCGTCTCTCGAGTCGACCTGCAGCTTGCGAAAGACGCTCGTGAGGTGTCCCTCGACCGTGCGCGCGGTTACGAAGAGGGTCTGGGCGATCTCGCGGTTGCTGAGGCCCTGGCCAGCGAACTCGGCAACTCGCCGCTCGCTGGCTGTAAGCGAGTCGAGCCCGCTGAGAACGACCCGGCGCGGGCGCGCGCCGGTGGCGCGGAGCTCGGTCTAGGCGTATTCAGCGAGTAGCCTGGCGCCCGCTCCGCGGGCGGCGTCCAGTGCCTCGCGGAGCAGCTCTCGAGCTTCGATGCGTCGATTCCGTCGCCGAAGCATCGCGCCGAGGTCAGCGGAAGCCCGCGCGCTTTCCAACTTGGCGTCTCCACGCTCGAGCGCGTCGATCGCCTGACGGAGCAGGAGCTCTCCACGCTCACCTCCGGCAACGATGCCGGCGGCACGCTTCGCGACGCCTAACGCGCGTGATGTGCCGAATGACTGCGCGAGCCCGAGCTCCTCTTCTGCGAGCCGTCCCGCCGATTCGCGGTCGCCGAGCGCGAGCTGGGCAAGCGAGGCCTCCGAGCGCCAGGGAAGATAACTCGGGCAGCTGATCATCGCTCGGGTCAAGTCTGCCCCAAGGCCCAGGAAGTCCTCGAGCCCGTCTGCGACTCGTCCTTGTGCGACCCGCAGACGTCCGCGGGCGAAGCGAAGACCCCAGGCCGTGGCGAATCCGCTCCCTGCTTCGGGATCGAGCGGCGCGAGCACCTGCTCTGCGTCGTCAAGCTTGCCCTGATCGACGAGCACCTTGATGAGCAGACTGCCGTTCATGACGCGGTACATCGGTGGTGCGGGGAGCTCGGTCGCGGCAAGCGCCGTTCGGGCATCTCCTTCGGCGGCGCTGAGATCGCCGCGTCGCAGAGCAAGCCAGCCTCGATCGCGCAGGCCAACGGCGAGCCGGCCACCGTCTCCGGTCACCCGCGCCTGCGCGATCGAGGCATCGAGCAGCGGCCGCAACTGCGCATACCGTTCGGCCAAAAGAAGCGCGAACGTGGTATGCGAAAACCACGCTGCGAACGAGAACCATGGCCCGCTGTCCGAGACGGGTCCTGCGCTGTCTTGGGCCAAAAGCGCTCGGGTCGCGAGGTCGGCGCCGGTCTCGGCGGGCTCGTTCGTAAGGATGGAGACGAACGCGGCTGAGGCGAGGACCTCGGGTGGCGCCGCGGCATCGCTCGCGGCACGCTCGCGAAACCTCTCGCGGCGGAAAGCCACTGAGGGTGCGGTCACGGGGTCGTTCAGCGCGGGTAGGACGGCCGCAGCCTCGAGCTGGAGCGCGAGCTCGGCGTGACCGGGATCGAGCGCCGATGCTGCGCGATCGAGAACTTCGACCGCCTCCGTGTAGCGCTGGACGCGGCTGAGTGCGTGCGCCAGCACCATCGCTGCCTCGGCGGCCGCCGCGGCGTTCGGCGCGGTATCCACCGCACTCTGCAAGTGCTCGGGCCAATCGGCGAGCCCGGCACTCGCCTCGGCCATTCCGAGGTCGAGCAGCAGCGCCGACCGGTCGTCCGGCGGCGGCGGCTCAGCGAGTGCTCGGCGCAGAAAGACCGCCTCCGAGTCGGGCGCACCCTGCTTTCGCGCAGCGCGAGCGGCTGCGATCAGCCGCTCGACGACCCAGTGGTCGCCGGCTGGTTCGCTGACCAGCAGGTGCTCGGCAACACGCGCGTCAGCGCCCGCTTGCTCGGCGAGCAACTCGGCGGCACGGCGGTGGCCTTGCGCACGCTCCGAGCTCGAGAGCTCCGAATAGGTTCCGTCGCGGACCAGCGGATGCACGAAGGTGAGCGGCCGCCCGGACTCAAGGATCCCCGCGGTCGCCAGCAGATCGGCTGCATCGGCGGCCGCGAGCTCTTCGAGGCTGGCGAGTCGCGCCGCCTGCAGAAGGTCGCTCTGCTCGAGTACCGCCAGTGCTCGCGCGAGCCGCCCCGCATGTTCCGGTAGTCGACCGAGCCGGAGGCGAACCGAGCGGCCGACGCCCTCGACATCGCTTCCGATGCCCCCCTCGGTTAGTGCCGACACGAGCTCGCGGACGAGGAACGGCCTCCCCTGGGTTACGCGCAGGCAGGTATCGACGACGTCCTGATTCGGAGCCCGACCGAGCCCTGCCTCGAGCAGCCGGACGACGGAGGCTCTTGTCAAAGGAGCGAGATGGATCACATCAGCGGAGGAATCGGTCGTCAGGGTCGTGAGCAGCCCAGCTTCTGTGCCCGCTTCGTGAGGGCGGGTCGCGACGACGAGCGCGATGTCCAGCTCTTCAAGCCGCGTGAGCAGGAACGCCAGGTACCGCACAGACGCGGCGTCTGCCCAGTGCGCATCGTCGACCGCCAAGAAGAGCGGGCCCGCCGCGGCGAGGTTCGCGCACAGCCAGTAGAGGCCGTGGAGGATCGCAAACGAGGGGTCGACGCCCGAAGAGGGCGGAGCATCCGCAGGGCGCGCGCCCGGGAGCCCGAGCAGCCCGGCCGCCACGCCGGCAGCGTCTTGCAGCAGGTCGGCACGCTCGAGCTCCGATGCCTCGACCAGCGGCGGCTCGAACAGTTGCCGCACGACTCCGAAGGCGAAATTCGTCTCCATCTTCGTCGCACGTGAACGCAGCACGCGCATTCCACCCTCTGCCGCCGCCGTCCGCGCAGCCGCGAGCAGCGCCGTCTTGCCGATCCCGGCCGGCCCTTCGACTACAACGAACCTGCCGCGCCCCGTGCGAGCGTCGGCCAGCGCCGACTCGATTCGCGCCATCTCATCGCTCCGCTCGAGCAGCGCTCCGGTGGCCGCGGCCACTTTCATGATGCCTCAAGCCTACTCCCGCCCTCTGTATCGCAAAGTCCGGGGGGTCTCCACGGTGCGAATCACGGTCCTGGCCTTCGAGGATCGGGCCATCCGATTCCGAGCTCGATTCACGAGCTCATGACCCAGGAGACTTGACATGAGAAGGATTACTCGCACGGGCTACTGGCTGGTCGGCGCCTTCATCGCCGCGCTAGCAGGCATCGCGCTCGCGGCGCCGACCACTGCCAAAGCGATGGTCACCACAAACGTGAACGGCGACACTTTGACGGTCACGAGCGACCAGGAGGCCGACACGATCACCCTCGCCGCCGCGGGCGGGTTCATCACCGTCAACCGCCAGGCGACGACGCTCGCGGCCGACGACAACGCCAAGATCGTCGTCAACGCCGGCGACGGCGCAGATACCGTCGACGCGAGCGCGCTCGCAGCCGCCGACTACTCGGCGCTCACCGTCAACGGCGGCAATGGAGACGACCTGCTCACGGGAGGGTCGGACAACGACCACCTGCTCGGCGACGGCGGCAACGACCGCGTCGTCGGCTTCAAGGGCAATGACGATCTCGAAGGCGGCGACGGCAACGACGTGCTCGTCTGGAACAACGGCGACAACACCGACGTCATGGACGGCGAGGCCGGGGCGGACGAGGTCGAGATCAACGGCGCCCCGACGGCCGGAGACATCTTCACGGCCACCCCCAACGCCGGCCGCGTGCTCTTCACCCGCGCGAACCTGGTGCCCTTCACGGTCGACTTCAGCGCCGAACGGCTGACGGTCAACGGCCTCGGCGGCGACGACACGTTCAATGGCGCCGCAGGGCTCGCGCCGTTGACGCTCCTCGCGCTGAACGGCGGCACGGGCGACGACTCGCTCAGCGGGGGCGACGGCCCGGATCTGATCACCGGCGGTGACGGGAACGACAAGCTAGACGGCGGCGGTGGCAACGACCGCGTCGTCGGCGACCGTGGCACCGACACGCTCAGCGGCGGCGACGGCGACGACGTGCTGGTTTGGAACAACGGCGACGGCACCGACGTCATGGACGGCGACGCCGGGGCAGACAACGTCGAGATCAACGGCGCGCCGACGGCGGGTGACATCTTCACCGCCGCCCCGAACGCCGGCCGTGTGCTCTTCACCCGTACGAACCTGGTGCCCTTCACCGTCGACTCCAGCGTCGAGGCGCTGGCGGTCAACGGTGGCGGCGGGGACGACCAGCTCACGGTCTCGCCCGGCTTGCCTGGCCTGCTCGTCACCGCCGACGGTGGCTCGGGAAGTGACTCGCTGACCGGGGCCGAGGAGGCTGACAGCCTCGTCGGCGGGGCCGGAAACGACACCCTGACCGGCGGCGGGGGCAGCGACCTCCTCGACGGCCAGGACGGCGACGACCGGCTGCTCGCCCGCGACGGCCTCGGTGACCTCGTCCGCGGCGGCACCGGCAACGACAGTGCCCAGACGGACGCGCTGACGGTCGACGCCGTCGACGGGGTCGAGACGATCGACGCCACCCCCCCGCCGCCCACCCCCGACACGAAGGCGCTCCTGCCGACCATCGGACACATCACGGTTGTCCGGAGTCACGGGCACCTCATCGCCCGGGTCCCACTGTCGTGCCCCGCCGCAGAGACCGGTGGCTGCCAGACGACGGTGACGCTCACCACGGGCAGGACAATCCGACTCGGTCGGGTGCGCGCAACGCTCGTCCTCGGCTCGGGCAGCGTGAGCCTCCGCGGCGGGCAGCGCAGCACGCTGTCGATCCCCCTCGCCGCCGGCGTCGCCACGCTCGCCCGGCACGGCAGGGTCTCGACCCGCGTGCAGATCGCAACCCGCGACGCGGCAGGAAACGCCGCCAGCCGCCGGGTCGCGGTAAGCCTGCGAATCCCGCGCTAGCCAGCCATTCACTGACAAGACCCGCCACCCGGCGGGTCTTGTCTCTTTCTGCAGTCAGGAGGCCGGGACTGGAGCGCCGCCGGCGAGTGCGGCGGGAAGCTCGTCTCGCGACTGAACCCGCAGCTTGCGGAAGACGCTCGTCAGGTGACCCTCGACCGTGCGCGCGGTGATGAACAGCGTCTGGGCGATCTCGCGGTTGCTGAGGCCCTGGCTGGCGAGCTCGACGATCCGGCGTTCGCTCGCCGTCAGTGAGTCGATTCCGGTGAGAACGACCCGGCGCGGGCGCGCGCCGGTGGCGCGGAGCTCGGTCTCGGCGTAGTCGGCGAGTGGCATGGCGCCCGCTCGGTGGGCGGCGTCGAGTGCCTCGCGCAGCAGCTCTCGAGCCTCGGTGCGGCGATTGCGGCGCCGGAGCATGGCCCCGAGGTCGGCGAGCGCGCGCGCTCTTTCCAACCTCGCGCCACCGTGCTCGAAGGTATCGATCGCCTCACGGAGCAGGGACGCTCCGCGGTCACCGCCCGCCACGACGCCGGCGGCACGCAGCGCGACGCCGAGCGCGCGCGGGGCGCCGAAGGCCCGGGCGAGCTCGAGCTCCTCTTCTGCCAGACGTTCCGCCGACTCGTGATCGCCGAGCGCGAGCTGGGCGAGTGCGGCCTCCGACCGCCAGGGGAGGTAGCCCGGGCAGGTGATCGTCGCGCGCGTCAGGAGTGTGCCAACGGCCAGGAAGTCATCGAGCCCTTCGGCCAAGCGTCCCTGTGCAATCCGAAGTCGGCCGCGGGCGAAGCGAACCTCTGCGGCGATCACTGATCCGCTCTCGGCATTGGAGTCGAGCGGCGCGAGCGCTTCCTCGGCCGCGTCGAGCTCGCCCTGCTCGACGAGTGTCTTGACCAGCAGGCCTCCGTTCATCACGCGGTACATGGGTGGTGCGGGGAGCTTGATCGCGGCAAGTGCCGTCCTGGCGTCGCCCTCGGCGGCGCCTAGGTCGCCGCAGCGGAGCGCGAGCCAGCCGTGGGTTGCGAGGCCGACCGCAAGCCGACTGCTGTCACCGGTTGCGCGGGCCTGCGCGATCGAGGTATCCAGAAGCGGCCACAGCTGAGCGTACCGCTCGGCCCAAAGGAGCGAGAACGTCGCTAGCGAGAACCAGGTGGCGAACGAAAACCACGGCCTGCCGCGGGAGCCGCCAGGTGCGCTGTCTCCGGCCAGAAGCGCACGGGTCGCAAGCTCCGCGCCGACTTCGGCCGGCTCGTTGGTGAGGATGGAGGTGAACGCGGCGACGGCCAGAGGCAGCTCAGGTGGTGCCGGCTGACCGGCGACCCGCTCGCCCAGCGCCTCACGGCGGAGGGCCACCGACGGTGCGCTCCCGGGGTCGTTCATCGCGGGGGCGATGGCCGCGGCCTCGAGCAGGAGCGCGAGCTCGGAGTGCCGAGAATCGAGCGACAACGACGCGCGATCGAGAACCTCGACCGCCTCCCCAAAGCGCTGAGTGCGGCTGAGGCCGGTGGCGAGCACCATCGTTGCTTTCACGGCACCCGCGGCGTCCCGCGCAGCGTCCACGGCCCCTTGCAAGTGCTCTTGCCAGTCGGCGTGCCCAATGCTGGCCTCGGCCATCCCGAGGTCGAGCAGCAGTGCCGCCCGGTCGCCCGCAGGCGCTGGTTCGGCGAGAGCGCGACGCAGGAAGACCGCCTCCGACTCAGGAGCACCCTGCTTTCCGGCCTCACAGGCGGCTGCAACCAGCCGCTCGACGACCCAGCCATCGGCGGCGGGCTCGCTGGCCAGCAGGTGCTCGGCAACGCTCGCCTCAGCGCCGGGTTGCTCGGCGAGCAATTGGGCGGCGCGCCTGTGGCCTCGCGCGCGGTCTGCGGTGGAGAGCTCCGAGTAGATGCCGTCGCGGACCAGCGGATGCACGAACGTCAGCGGCCGGCCGGGCTCGATGATGCCCGCGGTCGTGAGCAGATCGGCTGCATCGGCTGCCTCAAGCTCTTCGAGGCCCGCAAGTAGCGCCGCTTGAAGCAGGTCGCTGTGCTCGAGGATCGCGAGCGCCCGCGCGAGCCGCCCCGCATGCTCGGGCAGCCGAAGGAGCCGGAGGCGAACCGAGCGACCGACGCTTTGTACATCGCTTCCGACGCTTCCCTCGCTCAGTGCCGTCGCGAGCTCGCGGACGAGGAACGGCCTCCCCCGCGTCACGCGCAGGGAAGTGTCGACGACGCTCGGATCCGGAGCCCGACCGAGCCCTGCTCCGAGGAGCTCGGCAACGGCGGCTCTCGACAGAGGGACGAGACGGATCGCATCAGCGGAGGAATCGGTCGTCACCGCCGTAAGCAGCTCGGCATCTGTGCGAGCTTCGGGAGGGCGGGTCGCGACGACGAGCGCGGCGTCCAGCTCTTCGAGCCGCGTGAGCAGGAAGGCCAGGTAACGGAGGGATGCGGCGTCTGCCCAGTGCGCGTCGTCGACGACCAGGCAGAGCGGGCTGACAGCGGCGAGATTCGCGCACAGCCAGTAAAGGCCGTGGAGGATCGCGAACGAGGGGTCGACGCCCGAAGAGGGCGGAGCATCCGCGGGGGGCGCGCCGGGAAGCCCGAGCAGGCCGGCCGCGACGCCGGCAGCGCCTTGCAACAGATCTGCACGCTCGAGCTCCGATGCCTCGGCCAGCGGCCGCTCGAACAGCTGTCGCACCACTCCGAAGCCGAAGTTGGTCTCCATCTCGGTCGCCCGTGACCGCAGCACGCGCATTCCTGCCTCTGCCGCGGCAGTGCGCGCCGCCGCGAGCAGCGCAGTCTTGCCCATCCCGGCCGGCCCTTCGACCACCACGAACCTGCCGCGCCCCGTGCGGGCGTCGGCCAGCGCCGACTCGATCCGCGCCAGCTCCTCGTTCCGCTCGAGCAGCGGTTCGGTGGCCGCGGCCACGTTCATGTGCTTCCAGCCTACTCCCCATCATGCGCGGAAAGTCACGTCTGTCGCCGCGGCGGCTCGCGGGCTGAGCGCTTCGCGGAAAGTCCGGGGGTTCTCCACGGTGCGAATCACCGTCCCGGCCTTCGAGGATCGACCGTCCGATCCCGGGCTCGAGCACGAGCCCATTACCCCAAGGAGGCAAAGGACATGAGAAGGCTTATGTGCAAACGATCCTTGCTACTCGGCGCGGTCGCAGCCACAGCGCTCGCTACGGCGGGCGGCGGCTCGGCCGACGCCGCGAAGACCGTCAACGGAACGGTCGGCCCTGGTTTCACGATCGGGCTGGCAATCCAGGGCAAGAAGGTCACGAAGCTGAAGGCAGGAACGCCGTACCGCTTCGTGATCCGGGACCGCGCGGCCATTCACGACTTCCATCTGACCGGGCCTGGTCTCAACCGAGTGCTTACGAGCGTGCCATTCACCGGGACGAAGAGCTTCGTGCTGAGACTGAGGAAGGGGAGCTACCGCTTCGTCTGCGACCCGCACTCCGGGATCATGCACGGGCGCTTCCTGGTCTCCTGAGCCGCGATTAGCGAGGGGCGGGACACCGGTCTCGCCCCCTCAGGTCATTGCTGCCCCGGCCGAGGCGCAAAGACAGGGGGGTCGCCACGGTGCGAATGCACGTCCGCCGCGCCCACCATCACGAGACAAGCCAATCGCGAGCCGCCCCCGCGGCTCAATCGAAAGGAGACGCACTCCGATGAAGAACCTCATTCGACTCAAGGACTTGCGCGCCGTGCGGCTGGCGGCTTCGGCAGTAGCCGTGGCCGCAGTCATCGCCGGCGCAGGCGGGATCGTGGCCGGGCAGGGGAATGCCGCGCCCCCCAACAGGGCCGACGGCCCGCGCACGAACACCGGGCCGGAGCACGCGAAGCTCAAGCACGGCCTACTGAAGGTCAAGGGGACAAGGGCGAACGACGCGATCGCGCTTCGCCTGAAGGCCGGCGATCCCGGCACGCTCCAGGTCGACTTCGGCGACGACGGCTCGGCCGATTTCAGCTTCGCGCGCAACAAGATCGCGAAGATCGCTGTCGATGCCCGGGGCGGCAACGACCGCGTGCGGATCGACGACAGCAACGGCGCCTTCACCGACGCCATCCCGACCGCCATCGATGGTGGAGACGGAAACGACACGATCGCCGGGGGCAAGGGCGACGAGCTCCTGCTCGGCGGCGACGGCACCGACTCGATCGACGGCAACGGCGGCAACGACCTGGCCCTGCTGGGTGCCGGCGACGACACCTTCGTCTGGGATCCGGGCGACGGCAGCGACACCGTCGAAGGCCAGGTCGGCACCGACACGATGCTGTTCAACGGCGCCAACGTCGCCGAGCGGGTCGGCCTGTCCGCGAACGGAAATCGCCTCGAGTTCGTCCGCGATCCCGGCAGGGTCACGATGGACACCGCCGGCGTCGAGCGGGTCGACTTCAACGCCCTCGGCGGCGCCGACCTCGTCAGCGTCGGCGACCTGAGCGGCACCGACGTCAGCGACGTGAACCTCGACCTCGCCGGCACCCTCGGCGGGGCCACCGGCGACGGCCAGGCCGACAGCGTCACCGTCGACGGCACCAACGGCAACGACACGATCAACGTCAGCGGAGACGCCTCCGGTGTCGCGGTGTCCGGTCTGGCAGCGCTGGTCGCGATTCGGCACCAGGAGCCGACCGATGGGCTTGCGGTCAACGGGCTCGGCGGCAACGACGCGATCTCGGCCGCCGCACTCGCAGCCCAGGCGATCACCCTGACCCTCGACGGCGGCACGGGAGACGACACTATTGCCGGCGCCAGGGGCGTCGAGACCGCGTTCGGCGGCGAGGGCAACGACACGATCGACGGCAACGGAGGTAACGACGCAGCGTCCCTGGGCGCCGGCGACGACACCTTCGTCTGGGATCCAGGCGACGGCAGCGACACCATCGAAGGCCAGGACGGTGTCGACAGGATGCTCTTCAACGGCGCCAACCTCGCCGAGAAGATCGAGCTGTCGGCGAACGGCAACCGGCTCCGATTCACGCGCGACATCGCCGGCATCACGATGGACACCAACGGCGTCGAACGGGTCGACTTCAACGCTCTCGGCGGCACCGACCTCGTCACTGTGAACGACCTGAGCGGCACCGACGTCGGCGGCGTGAACGTCGACCTCGCCGGCACGCTCGGCGGCGTCACCGGTGACGGCCAGCCCGACCGCGTCGTCGTCAACGCCACCAACAACGACGACACGATCAAGGTCAGCGGGGACGCGACGGAAGTGACGGCGAAGGGTCTTGCCCCCTTGGTCGCGATCTTCCACCCGGAGGCCGCAAACGACCGGCTCGAGATCAACACCCTCGCGGGCACGGACACGATCGACTCCGCCGGCCTAGCGGCCGGTGCAATCCAGCTCTTCGTGGACGGGGTGCTCGTCCCGTAGAGGAATCTCCCGAAAGAGATCGCGGGGCCTCCGACTGGGGGCCCCGCCGACCCGAAGCCAGCGGTCCCTTCGATACGACCTCTCCCAGAGAAAGGAACTCCCATGAAGCGCAAGATCACAGTGTTCATCGCCATCGCGGCGCCCTTGGCGGCCGTGCTGATCGCCGCCGGCTGCGGCACCTCCGCAAGCGGCTCGGCGTATTCCACGGGTCCTTACGGCTCGGCTGCAGTGGCGAGCGCCCGCAGTACCACCGGCGGGACTACGGTCGGCGTCGCGAGCTCGCGGTTGGGACGCATCGTCGTCGACAGCAAAGGCCGGACGCTCTACGCGTTCGCGAAGGACAAGAACGGCAGGAGCGCGTGCTCGGGGAGCTGCGCCACCTACTGGCCGCCACTACTTACGAGCGGCAAGGTGCGCGCCGGGCGCGGAGTCAAGGCTTCACTTCTCGGCACCACGAAGCGCGCCGCCGGCAAGCTGCAGGTGACGTACAACCGCCATCCGCTCTACACGTTCAAGCTCGACAGGAAGGCCGGGCAGACGAACGGCGAGGAATTGAACGACTTCGGCGGCGTCTGGGAAGCGCTCTCGCCGGCGGGCAAGAGAATCGAATCCGGTGGCTGACCGGGCCGCCCATCAGGCGACTGGCGAGTGCCTAAGCGCGATGACCCGGGAGTTGGCCCAGCGGCTAAGCGGCGCGGACGAGGTGCTCCTCCTCTGGCACCCAGAAAGCGACCGAGTGGAGCTCTCCGTCCGCAACCTGGCAACCGGCGCCGGCTGCGAGATTGAAATCGCGCCAGCCGATGCGATCGACGCCTTCTACCACCCCTTCGCCTACGTGGCCAGATGCGAGCGCTCTTGCCGCGTAGACCAAGAAGAGAGGGCGATCGTCGATGTCTAGCGTCGAGTGCCTACACGAAGCCGTCCGAATGCTCGTCGCGGAGCGACAGGCATTGCACGCGCGCAACGCGAGCCACGACGAGCTCGAGTCGAACAGGCTCGAGCTCGTCAACCGACAGCAGAAGCCCGCCCACGCACTGATCGACCGTTGCCTTCGCCGGGCCGATGCCTGAGCTGCCGCTGCGCGGCGGCTGCAACTGCGGCGCGGTCCGGTTCGAGGTGACGGAGCCGCTCGTCGCGGCGAGCTATTGCCACTGCAAGCGTTGCCAGCGTCGCACCGGCGCGGCGGCATCGCCGAACGCCCACCCCGCATCCAACGCGTTCCGGATCGTCGCCGGCGAGGACAACCTCCGCATGTGGAAGCCGCGGGACGGCGGCGAGAAGTGGTTCTGCGGCGAGTGCGGATCGTCCCTATTTGGCCGCAATCCGAGCCACGCCGACCCGATAGGCATACGGATGGGGACGTTCGACCACGACCCGGGGATCCGCCCGAGCGTCCGCCAGTTCGTTTCGTACGCCGCTCCCTGGGAGTCGATCCCCGACGACGGATTGCCCCGCCACGCTGAAAGTCGCCACAAGCCGCGGTGACGGTGGCAGCCGGATCTGTCCCAGTTGCGCGCCACACCTGGGCCCTTAACGCGACAGTGCCCCCGGCAGGAA
>Ga0307302_10001114_pt1 | contig 11791 bp, 15 predicted proteins | sample ER_DNA_183_FD_194490 | JGI IMG/M metagenome (GOLD analysis project Ga0307302, IMG submission 194490) | Bulk soil microbial communities from the East River watershed near Crested Butte, Colorado, United States - ER_DNA_183 | ecosystem: Environmental > Terrestrial > Soil > Floodplain | place... | reverse complement strand
CCTGTCGCTCGTCGGTGGCGACCCACCACGACCTGCGCGCCCTCTGCGCCCGCCAGAAGCTCGTACAGGGCCAGCACGGCGCACATTGAGGTCTTGCCGTTGCCGCGGCCGAGCATCCACCCGGCCACCCGCGGCCGAGGCCTGGAATCCCAGGTCGCCGCGATCAGCTCCCGCTGCCAGGGCCGCAACCGCAACGGTTTGCGGACACCATGGCCACGGGGCACCCGCACGTAGTCGAGGGCGAACCGCGCAACCGCCAACTCCCGGCGCCTCGATCCGCGTAGGGGCAGCGGAGAGGGGTCAACGTCCGCCTTGGGGCCGGCTCTCACGCGACCACCGGCCCGCTATCGCCGCTGGTAGAGAGTGTAATCGGCTGTTCGGCTGGTGACGGGTCGCGGGCCATGTACCTAGCCAGAACTCGGGCGCTCCGGCGGCTGTTCTCTTGGCGGCAGAGGACCCTGAGCGGTCCGGTCTCCAGTCCGCTGACGGCGACCTCGACGACGTGGTCGGCGACCAGGTCGGCGCTTGGGTGGGCGGGGTGGTCCTCCAGCCCGGGGCACCAGGCGCGGTGGTCGGCGACGAGGCGGCGGCGGCGTTCGGTCTCTGAGTAGGTGCGCATGCCTGGTCGCTTCGCTGCCTTGGCCCGGGCCACCCTGGCCGTGCACGTGCCACACCTGGGCTTGCCTCTCACCTGCTTGCCGCAGTCGAGGCAGGCGCGGAGCAGGGTGCGGGTCATCGTGGTTTGCGGCGCTTGCGTTCGCGCAGCTTCTCTTGGCACTTGGGGCAGCGCTCCCCGGGTCCGACGAACCAGGCGCGGCAGGCGCGGTAGCGGCCTTGGGCGTGGCCCACGCCGACGCTGATGTGGTGCTTACCCATGGCGTCGTAGCAGGGTGAGCAGGGTGGCCATGTTCTCGGCTCGGGCTGTTGCCTCCCTCACCCCGGCGACACCGGCCCCGAGGTAGGCCGGCGTCCGCACGACGGCGATGTGGTCGAGTTCGGCCCTGGTTCTGGTGACCCGCTGCCGGTCGGCGGACCACCGGCTCCCGCCGGGGACTTCGGCGAACCCGACTGAGAGGCCGAGGGGTACGCCGTCGCGGGCGAGGGCGAGGACCTCGTTCCCGATCATGGTGTCGGACACCAGCCACTCGCCCCAGGCGGCGTCGGCCCGGTCCTCGATGGTGAGGGTGCGGCCGATGGGGAGGGTGCCGGCGTCGCGGGGATGGGTGGCGGTCAACGGGATCGTGGCCGGGTCGGTCCCCTGCAGGGCGCCTCTCTCGAACGTCTCGGTGACGAGCCGGCCCTGGTCTACCACCTTGGCCTCCACACCCCAAGGGAGGACGGGGCCGACCAGGGTGCGGCCGTCTCCCCCGTCGCGCAGGGCGAGGGAGCTGGTGAGCTGGCGGACGTGGATCATGCGACAGCCCCTGTCTCGGGTGGGTCCTGGTCGTCGATGCCGGGGATGGGCGGGAGATCCTCCAGCTCCCTGACCTCTGAGCGCAGCTTCCAGCCGGCCCGGATCGCGGACTCATGCGCTTGGTAGCGGGTGAGCAGGTCGGTGCGCACGAGGCCGGCGGCGTTGAACTTGACCGTGGTCGTCGAGGACAGCAGCCCCGAGATGGCGGTCTCCATCGTCACGATCCAGCGCCGGAGGCAGAACTGCAGGAAGTCGAGCGCCCGCTGCTCGACGTTGGCGTAGGTGAGGCTGTTGCCGCTGTCGGCGCCGATCAGCTCGGGCTGGACACCGAAGTAGCGGGCGATGGTGCGGACGTTCGCCTGGGTCGTCTCCAGGAACTGGGCTTCCTCGGGGCTGAGGGTGACGGGTTGGAACTTGGCGCCGCCGCCGAGGACGGCGATGCCGCGGTCCTGTTGGCGCCAGCGGGCCCGCCACGTGTCGGCGATCTCCTGGTCGACGTCGCGTTCGGTGGAGAGGATCCCCACGGGGATGCCGCCGGTCCCGAAGACCTTGGCGGCGAACTTCTCAGCCCCCAGGCCCAGGCCGATGGCCTGACGGGCGTGCTGGATCGGGGAGAGGCCGACGACGCTGCCGGCGGTCGTGAACGCCTTGACGTGCCAGATGGTGGCCGGGTCGACCTCCTCGCCGTTGACGCGGTAGATGACCCTGCTGTTCGCCTCCACCTGCACCGTGTCCGGGCTCAGCAGCTCGACCTGGGCGGGCAGGAGGCCGGCGCCGGCGCGGTCGACGATCTGCCCGTAGCAGTTGCCTCTGAGCAGGAGGCTCTGGAGGGCGGCATAGAGCCAGTCGGGGAGGTTCATGGTCGCCGATGGCTGGCGGAGCAGCGGCGGCAGGTCAGGTAGCGGGGTGCGGTCGCCGCGGCGGTAGGCGGCCAGGGGCAGGGTGCTGATGCTGCCGGCGATCAGGTTCACGCACGCCCAGACGGCGCTGTGCTGCATGGCCGTGGTCGGGGTGACCGGCACGGCGGCATAGGTGGACGCCGCCGGTATGTCGCCGACCTGCCATAGCGCCCGGTCGTGGCGCTTGAACGGCCACTGCCAGGGCATCGCTCAGGTCTTCCGCGGCCGACGTGGCGGCTTGGGCTTGGCCACGGTCTTCTCGACCTTCTCGACCTCGCCGGCGTGGCTGCCGCACTTGGGGCAGGCGTGCTCGTCGGGCGGGTAGGTTTCCCCGCACCCGAGGCATCTCCGGACGACGCTCATGGGCTTAGGTCGTGTTGACGAGCGTCTTGACGGCGTTGGTGTCGATCAGGGCGCCGTCCAGGCGGAGGATGCAGCGGAAGGCGACCAAGTCGTTCTGGAACCTGAACTCATCCGACCGCTCGAAGCGGATGCCGTTGACGATGCGCACGAAGTAGCGGTCCATGGCCCCGAAGGCGATCGACTCGGCGGCGTTGGCCATGGCGGGCATGAACGGGTCGACGAAGGCCGGGTAGCCGAGGATGCTGCGGCGGTCGGTGAGGCCGTTGACGGGCTGGCCGGTGGTGTCGCGCAGCTTCCGCACGATCACGTTGGAGGCGTTGCGCATGATGAAGGCTGCGCTCGGCGACTCGGCATAGGGCTCGGCCACGCTGCCGACCAGGTTCCACAGGGCGTCGGTTCCCATGTTCAGGGTGCCTTGGGTGCCCAGGCTGGTGCCGGTGCCGGTCGGGGCGGTCACCCCGGTGGCGGCGTCCAGCAGCAGGCCCCTGGGCTCGGTCGTGCCGACACCGTTGATCAGGTCGTCGCCGTAGCCGGTGGCGCCCAGGCCCAGCGACAGGGCCGCCTGGCGGGCCAGGAAGTCCAGCAGGTTGGTCGGCGAGTCGTTCGCCAGCTCCTGGCTGATCTCGAAGTAGTTGCTGTACTTGAACGCCTTCAGCGTCACCGTCGACAGGGCCGGGTCGCTCTCGGTGATGGCCGCGCCCTCGGCCGTGATCGCGCTCGTGACGAACCCGGTGGAGCGGGGGACGACCAGGTCCTCGCCGGTCTCGGTGGTCACCACGGTGGCCCCGGCCCGCATCAGGGAGCTGGTCTCGACCAGATGCTGGACGATGGTCCCGTAGACGTCGGTGCCCAGTGCCTGGGTGGCCGTGGTCTTGAGGGTGTCTCGGGTGTGGAGGCGGACCCGGCCGGCGCGGCCGTAGACGGGCTCCGGCACCTCCTCGGGCCATTCGTCGGCCAGCTGGTCGGCGTAGACCTCGATCGGCTGGGGGTTCTTGGCGAAGATCGCCGAGCGGAACTGGCGGGCCAGCTCAGCCGACGCACGCGACAGGGTCGGGGATCGGCCGCGGGTGGCCATCGCCCGCACTTCCTGAAGCTGCCGGTCTCGCTCTTGCTCCATGGCGTCGGCCGCTTCCCGTTCGGCCGTGACATGGGCCTGATACTGCGCCAGCTCGTCGGGGGCCGGGTCCCGGCCATCGGCGGCGGCGCGGGTCAGGATCTCATCGGCGGAGGTGCGAGCGGTCGCCCGCTGCCCTCTCAGGTCGTCGAGCAGCGGTACGGTCCCACCAGCATTTCCCACCTAGGCAATCGGTTGACATGAGAGTACTAGAAAGGGTCGTGAGGCGATACTCTGAGCAGGGTGTCAACGTCACCCCGGGCCGGGGGCAGGCATGGCCCGACCGGGGAGCGAAGGGCACTGGTAGGGCCGGTCAACTTCCATCCGGCCCGTGAGGACCTCACTCGGACCGGCCCTGCGCCCCCAACGCCACCGGCCCCGGTGGGCGATCCCGGGGCCGGTGCGCTAGTTCAGCGACGGGCGCCGCGGTGGGCGACGGCCCAGCTAGCGGAGCAGCTCCCGGAACTCCTCGGCGGTCAGCCCGGCTCGGCGAAGGATCCCGGCAAGCGTGCCAAGGGCTAGCTCGCGGTGTAGCGGAACGGCCACCGTGGCGTAGGCGCCCGGACGTGGCCTCCGGGTCTTGAGGATTTGGTGATCGCCCTTGATTCGCAGCGGCCGATAGCCGACTCGTCCAAGCGCGTCGACAGTCTCCTTGCCGGAGACGCCGCGGGGCAGCCGCCCGGTCACGCCGGGATCGGCACGTCGATCGAGGTGACCAGCGGGTGAGTGGGGGCCGGTGGGAGCCCTTCCTCCTCCACGTAGACCTCGACCACATCACGAAGATTGGCGAGCGCCTGTTCGACGGACTCGCCTTGGCTGACTGCATCGATCTCTAAGCAGCGGGCGACGTACCAGTCGCCCTCCTGGGTGACGACGGCGGTGAGGTGAAGCGTCGGGGAAGAGCCGCTCAAGTCGCTCATGTACAGAGCGTACCGCGGACGGTGCAGAGAGTCAGCCTGCTGTGCCCGGCTGGTGTGCGCAGCTGGTGTCATCGGGTGAACCTCCTCGGGTCGTCGCCGACGCCGGGGAGCCGACCGTCGCGCCATGCGGTGTCGTCGGCGTCGGTCCATTCCTCGCCGTCTTCGCTAGGGGGATCCGCTACAGCCGCTACATCCGTAACATCGCTGGTCAGGATAGGAATCGGTGCCGCTACGTCCCCGCTACATGCCGCTACATCGCCGGGGTCTGTAGCGGCATGTAGCGGTTGTGTAGCGGCCGGCATTTGCCCGCTGACCTGGGCTGTTACGGATGTAGCGGCTGTAGCGGCACTGGCGCGCAGGTGTGGCGCGTAGCGGGCCCAGGCGTCGTCGAATTGCTCGACCCGGTAGCCCTTCTTGGGCGGGTCGGTGCCGTGCTCGCGGACATTGCACGGCTTGATCCCGAATGGGCGCAGCAGCTTGGCCAGCCCCGGCTGATTCAGCCCACGGCCGCGGGCCCAGTCGGCCCATGGCGATTCGTCCATGGCGATCAGCCGGTCAACCAGCGTCTTGGAGTGCAGCGCGGCGGCGTCCTCGAACACCGCGTAGGCGTCCTCCAGGAGCCGAACGCCCATCGACGCGTCCGCTTCAGCGTCGGCCTCGTCTTGGGTCAAGGCCTCGGCGGCGATCCGGGCTCGGACCGGCCAGGCCTCGCCGGCCAGCTCGGCGATGGCGACGAGCGGCTCCCAGGTGTCGGCGGCGCGATCCTCGAGCGGCATGTCCGGCGCGGCGACCCGTAGTTGCCGGAGGTGGGCGCGAACCCATTTGCCGAGCTGGCCGCGCAGCTGGTTAAGGGGCGGCGCGTCGCGGCGGCTGCGCCATGGTTCGATCTTCTCGCCGGCCGCGCGGCGCCGCATCCGGATGACGATGGCCCGGTCCATCACGGTTGCCGGCAGGTCACCGATGCTGGCCAGCATGGCCATGGAGAAGGTAGGCAGCTCATCCAGGCTGCGGCTGGTCATGTCCCAGCGCAGCAGCGGCCGGTTGCGCTGATGGCCGCTGTTCAGCAGCCCGCGCAGGTCCTCGTTCTGCTCGGCTGACTTCTTGGAGCCGAACAGGGCGTCGGCCTCGTCGACCAGCAGCGTCGGCGGGTCGTCGTGATCGATCGAGCGGACGATGGCGGCGATGGTGGCGTTGAAGGTGATGATCGGCTTGTGGCAGGTCTCGGCGATCACGTCCATGAGCCGTGACTTGCCGGAACGCTTGACGGCGGAGATGGCGGCCAGCCGGGGAGCGTGCTCCCACGCCGGCTGAGCGTGCGTCGCGGCGATCCAGAGCGTGGCCGCATCGGCGGCCTCAGCACTCGGGAACGCGACGTAGCGGCTCAGCGCGGCGTGGAGCATGTCCAGCAGCTCGGCGCCGCTACTGGCCGGCGCCATCACCCTCGGGCCGGAAGACGCGCAGGTTGTACAGGACCGTGTCCTGGCCCTTGCTCGTCTTGGTCTTGTAGAGACGACGGATGCCGATCCGCTCGCCCGGCTTCGGCTGCAGCCGGTCCCACTGGCGCTTGAGGCTCGCGCCAGAGACCGACACCGAGACCAAGGCGTCCTCGTCGAACTCGTCGGGCGGGTCGGCCATGCCGCCGAGATCGGCCTCGCCGAGCACGGCGACCTCGAACTCGCCGCCGTCATTGCCGGTGCGGGTCTCCTCGGTGACCAGCGTGCCGAGCACGACGTCGCCGTCGAGCAGCTTCAGCCCGATCGGCGGATCCTCGGCCAAGTGCTCGCGCAGCCAGTCATCAGCGCGTTGTAGAGTGGTTTCGGACATGCAGAGACTCCTGTCTCGTGTGTCTGTCGGCGGGGTTGGCTGACATGTTCGGCGCCCGAGGGAGTTGGCGGCCCTCGGGCGCCGTCGTGTGTGCGCCGCTTGTCACCTGGCACGGCTGAGCCGCTCCTGCTCGACCTCCCACGCCTCGACGGCCTCGACCCTGTAACGCAGGTGGCGGCCGACCCTGACCGCGGCCGGTCCGGTGCGCTTGTACCTCCAGGCGTACACCGTCGCTAGGGGCACCTTGAACCGCTCGGCGACCTCATCCGGCGTCATCCACGGATTCGCCGCTGCTGCCATCGCGTCTGCTCCTCAAGTCGGCGGGCTTGAGGCATAATGCAACGACGCGCGCTGGCACGCAAGTCTGCGAACCTAGAAGTTCGCATTGTTTCGTGTTACCGTTCGTCGCATGGACGCGGGCGGCACCACATACTTCGAGGGCGGATGGGTGCGGTACTACGACTCGCAGCATCCGGAACCGGTCTGGGTGCGCCTCCAGCCGACGCCCGAGGGGCGACTGGTCATCCGCGAGCTGTACCTGAACGCAGACAACGATCTCGGGTCAGAGCGCATCGACACCGACCAGCTCCGGCGGCTGTCGCCAGCGCGCATCGAGGCGACGTTGAACAGCCCAGTCGAGAAGGCGCTGGTTCTGGAGCACCTCGACAAGGCGCCCGGCCCGAAGGAGCCGCGGGGACCAACCAAGCCCTCCCCAATGATCAGGGGGGAGATGACCGTGCACGTGCACGGCGAGGGACTCGTGCCACCTCCGGGGCGCCCACGGCCGGACTCGTTCTACCAGCAGGTCGCCAGCGACTATCTCGCGGCGGCGAGCGTGAGCGTCCGACCTTCGGTGAACCTCGCCAGGGGCGCGGGCGTCCCGGTGTCCACCGTTCGTGGATGGGTCGCCGAGGCGCGTCGGCGCGGTTTGCTGCCACCCGGCCAGAAGGGCAGGCGAGGGTAGTGGCATCGGTCGAGAAGCGCATCCGAGCCGGCAAGACCACCTACCGCGTCCGCTACCGCGACCCGGCCGGCCGCCAGCGATCCAAGGTGTTCACCCGCAAGGCCGACGCCGACGGCTGGCTTACCGACAACGACTATGCTAAGCGCCATAGCGGCTGGGTCGACCCAGCCGCCGGCAAGGTCCGGCTCGGCGAGTGGGCCGAACGCTGGTATGGGACCACCGCAGCGCTGCGCCCCACCACCCGCCGCGACTACCGGAAGCTGCTCGACCTGGAGATCCTGCCCACCTTTGCGGCGGCGCCGATCGCCAGCATCGACGCCCTCGCGGTCCGCGAGTGGCTTGCTGCCCTGGCTGCCGGTGGTCTCGGCCCCAAGCGGGCCGGCAAGGCGCGGGCGGTGCTCAGCCAGGTACTCGCCTCAGCGGTCGAGGGTGGCAAGCTCAGCCGCAACGTCGCCGCCGGGGTCAAGCCGCCCAAGCTCCAGCGCGCCGAGATGTGCTTCCTGGACGCCGGCCAGGTCGAGGCGCTCGCCGAGGCGATCGACCCGCGGTACGTGACGCTGATCCGATTCGGCGACTACTCGGGCCTGCGGCCCAGCGAGCTGACCGCGCTCAAGGTCGGCCGCCTGGACCTGCTGCGGGGCACCGTCCGTGTGGTCGAGGCGGCGACCGAGGTCGACGGGCGCCTGCACTGGGGCGGGGTGAAGACCCACGAGGCGCGCACCGTGCGGCTGCCCCGGTCGATCACCGACGAGCTGGCCGCCCACCTCGCCATCCGGCCCCACGATCCCGAGGACCTGGTCTTCCCGGCGCCGCTGGGCGGGCCGATGCGCTGGTCGAAGTGGACCAAGCGGTACTTCAAGCCGGCCGCCCTCACCGCGGGCCTGCCCGAACGGCTGCGGCTGTACGACCTGCGCCACACGTGTGCATCGTTGCTGATCCGCGAGGGCGCCACCGTCAAGGCCGTCCAAGCCCAGCTCGGCCACGCCACCGCCTCGATCACCCTGGACACCTATGGGCACCTGTTCCCCGACGAACTCGACCAGCTTGCCGGGCGCCTGGAGGCGGCCCGGGCCGCGGCGCTGGACGCTCGGGCCGCCGGTGTGTGGCCCCACAGTGGCCCCACCGTCGTTCCGCTCGGCAAAGGCGCAGGCAGATGACCGTGAACCCCGGCGGAGGAGGTGGGATTCGAACCCACGGGGCCCTCTCGGGTCCGGCGACTTTCAAGGTCGCTGCCTTCGGCCGCTCGGCCACTCCTCCGGGCCGTAGTGTAGGGCTCGGGAGGGGGGTCAGCCTGGTCAACGGCGCCGCAGGCGCCTCCGGCCGGCCGGTGGGTCGGGGGGCGGTTGGCGGCGGCGGAGAGCCAGGATCGCGACCAGGGCGCTCCCCGCTGCGACCAGGCCGCCGAGGGCGGCGGCGACCCGGCGGCCGCGGGTGCCGCCAGGGATGATCGTGGCGGCCAGTTCGCGCCTGGCCTCGATGACCCGCTCGCGCTGCTCCATCCGGCGGCCCAGCTCGAGCAGGGTGTCGTCATCGACCAGGTCCTCGATGGCGGTCAGCAGCACCGAGTCCTCGTCGTCCAGGTGGGTCCGGACCTGCTCGGCCAGCACCGTGAGCTTGGCCCTGCGCCTGTCGCCGTCGAGCTCGGGGTCGGTCAGCTCGGTGGCCAGCCGGTCGATCAGGCGGTGCTGCTCGACCGCCCGGTCGAGGGGCGCCAGGTCGACCTCGGCCTGCCGGGCCCGGTCCCGGAAGATCGTGTAGAGGATGGTCTCCTCCTGGTCGACGTGGTGGCGGATCGCGGCCTGGACCTGCCGGAGGGCCTCGCGGTCGCCGCGGACGTGGCCGTCGAGCCCTTCGCACCGCTGCAGCAGCTCCTCGAGCTTGTGGTGGTCCTGCCTGACCAGGGTCAGCGCGTCCATGCCCATCCCTCGCGTTCGGCGGTCACCCGAAGCGTGCACCACCCGTGGCGGGCCCGCCAAACCCGGCTCGGGCGGCGGTTCACGCCCCGGACCGGGTGCGCTTGCGGTGGCGCAGCCCGTTCCGGGCGATCATTGACCGGTCCGACGACCACGGCGCGTACGGGGCCATGGTCAGCGCGGCCAGCGCCAGCAGCACCCGGTCGTAATTGACCCGCCAGCCGGCGAAGTCGCGCCAGGCCTGCTCCAGGTCGGGCTTGAGGGGCACGCCGGCCTCGGCCAGCTCCCGGCAGACCTGGTCGAACTCGCGCCGGTCGATCGAGATCGACACCTCCGGCCAGTGCGGGTCGGGATTGTGATCGACGCCGAAGAAGTCGGCGATCCGCCGGAGGGCGATGTAGCCGGCGCGGATGCAGAGCTCGGCGTCGGGGCTGCGCGGGCGGTCCACCGTCGACGCCCGCAGCGACGCCCCGTCCAGCACCGCCCCCGACGCGGTCACCCACGACTGCTCCCAGTGCGGGGAGCGGAAGAACACCAGCGCGGGCAGCGAGGTGTGGGTCTCGGTGATGTCGACGAACCACGCCTCCCATTCCCGCCACAGCGCCTCGAGTCGGTCCCAGCCGCCGATGATCGACGACCGGATGAGCATGGCGGTGGCCGTCGGCGGGGTGTTGGCCCGCACGTCCAGCGCCGTCACCGCTGCCTCCCGGCGCTGGAACGACTGGTACATCGAGGGCAGGTAGCTGATCAGCATGGCCAGCAGCACCAGGCCGAACCCGGCCTCGGAGAACGCCAGCACCATGGTCGGCAGGTTCGCGGGCACCACGAACCCCAGGGTGTAGATCGAGGAGCCGCTGAGCTCGAGCGCCTTCACCAGCGGCCGCACCCCGAGCGACCAGAACAGCAGCGTGTAGCCGAGACCGGTCAGCACCAGCCAGGTCGCGGCCAGGGTGAACAGGCTGATCGGCCCGTACAGGGCCATGTCCCGGTCGCGCGCCTCGAAGCTCCTGGCCCGGCCCCCGCGCAGCTTGAACAGCGCCCGCATCCCCATGAAGACCCACCGGGTGATCATCACCGGGAGCGCCCTGGGCACGACCAGGGTCATGATCGCCGACAGCACCGTCGTCGCCACGATCAGCGCCCCGACCACGAAGGCGAGTACCGCCAGCACGGTGGTCTCCACCGCCAGCCTTCCTCCCTTCGCGCCGGTCTAGTCGCCGCGGCGCCGCGCCGCCGCCAGGACCCTTGCCGCCTCCCTGGCCCGCCCCCTGGGCACCCAGACCCGGTGCCCGCCGACGCCGGCCAGGCTCACTAACCGATCCAGCAGCCGGCCCCACCTCTCCGGACGGTCCGGGTCGGGGTCGTCGCTGGAGGGGATGCCGGCCTCGGCCAGCACCGCCCGAACCCTGGAAGCCAGCTCGGCGGTCCGGAAATTCCCCAACCGCCGCCGCGCCGCCCCCGGCGGCAGGCTACCCGACCCCTCGTCCATCCCCGGATCATCCCATCCACCCGCTTGGGTCGACGTCCAGGGTTGCCTACAATGTTCCCTCCCAGGCAGCCGGCTTGGGAAATCTGGAGGCATCGCCTAGTCTGGTCTATGGCGCCCGCCTGCTAAGCGGGTTTGGGGTTCATCCCCCATCGTGCGTTCGAATCGCACTGCCTCCGCTCTGCGCCGCTAGCTCAACGGATAGAGCACCAGACTACGGATCTGGCGGTTGGGGGTTCGAATCCCTCGCGGCGCGCACAATCAGCCCAGGTCAGCGGCCTGGGCTTCTTGCTTTGCTTGCTCTGAGTCAACGACGCGGTCAACGATTCTCCAGAATTCCGCATCGAACGAGGGAGCAAGTGTGACGATCCGGCCCCGCCGTGGCGGCTATCAGGTGATCGTCTACGCCGGCATCGACCCGGTCACCGGTCGGCAACGCCAGATCGCCCGACAGGTCAAGGGAAAGCGCGAGGCCGAGCGACTGGAGGCCAAGCTGCGCACCGAGGTCGCCGACGGCCGCCACCGCGGTACCAGCGCCCGCACCGTCGGAGAGCTGCTGGACGTCTACCTCGCCTGGCGGGAGACCAGCGGCAAGCCCCTCTCCCCCGCCACGCTCAACGACTACCGGACCATCGTCGAGACCAAGCTCAAGCCGGCCCTCGGTAAGCTGCGACTCCCCCAGCTCGACCCGGTCACCCTGGACCGCTTCTACGGGCAGCTACGCCGCCGGGGCCGCAAGGATGCGGCGGCGCTCAGCACCAGCCGGGTCCGGCAGGTCCACGCCGTGCTGTCGGGCGCGCTGGGCCTGGCCGCTCGCTACGGGTGGATCGGCTTCAATCCGGCGCGGCTGGCGAGGCCGCCGGCCGCCGAGAACGACAAGCGTCCGGTCCCGAC
>Ga0307302_10001113_pt1 | contig 11799 bp, 7 predicted proteins | sample ER_DNA_183_FD_194490 | JGI IMG/M metagenome (GOLD analysis project Ga0307302, IMG submission 194490) | Bulk soil microbial communities from the East River watershed near Crested Butte, Colorado, United States - ER_DNA_183 | ecosystem: Environmental > Terrestrial > Soil > Floodplain | place: USA... | reverse complement strand
TCGAGCACGCCCTCGACGGAGGGCCACTCGTAGCCGATGTTGGCGGCCCGCTCCTGCATCTCCTGGCTGGCGGCGAGGGCCGGCAGGATCCGGCTGACGCCGTCGAGGGCGCCCTTCGGCTCGGCCCGGGCTGCGCCAGGGTCCCCTTCGGCGGCAGCTCCGGCCCGCTCGTCCGCCTTGATCCGCTCCCACTGGCGGTTGACGTCCGAGGCGGTTCGAGCCTCCGCGTCGCCGAACACATGTGGATGGCGGCGGACGATCTTGGCCGAGATTGCGGCATTGACATCGGTCAGGTCGAAGACGCCCTCCTCGGCCGCCAGCTGGGCATGGAGGATCACCTGCAGGAGCAGGTCGCCGAGCTCCTCGGCGAGGGCCGGCGTGGCCCCGCTACCTAGTGCGTCATAGACCTCGTACGCCTCCTCGAGGAGATGGTTACGGAGCGATTCGTGGGTCTGTTCGCGGTCCCATGGGCAGCCATCGGGGCGGCGCAGCCGATCGGAGATCCAGGGCATCGCCCACGGGCTCGCCACCGCCAGCTCGGCGGCGACCGGGCCGAGGTAGAACGGGCCGTCGAGGTCGGCGGCGACGAGCTCGGACACCGTGCATCCCTCGGGGGCCCCGAACCGCCCGACCGGATGATCCAGCGGATAGAGCCGCCGCAGGACGTCGAGCGGATCGCGACCGCCCGGCCCGTGTCGGCCGGGCAGCGGCTCTGGCGCAGCGCTGCCGTCGTCAGCTACGCGGAGGGTAGCCAGCGGGACGACGAGGACCGGCCGCGACGGCTCGATCGGGGTTGCCGCGAGGCGCTCGGCCGCGATCACCTGGAGGCCCGCCGCGAGGTCGAGACCCCATCGGAGCCGCGCTTCGGCGACGAGCGCGTCGAGCACCGCCGCCTACTGCGTGATGCCGGAATCGACGAGGAGGTTGCGGCTGACCGTCACGGCGTCCTTCTTCTCGCCATACCAGTTCGTGAACGCCCGCTGCTGGAGTAGCTGAAGCTGGGTCGCGTCCGGGGTCTTCGTCTCCTCGGCGAGGACCTTGAACAGGAACGTCCCGACGTTCGGTACGTCGACGACTTCGCTGACCTGGCCGATCGGCGTGGCGAAGATCGCTCGGCTGAGGCGGGCGTCGAGCTGACCCTGGGCGACGAACCCGAGATCCCCGCCCTTGCCGGCCTCCGGGCCCTCCGAGTTGTCGCGGGCGAGCTGCGAGAAGTCGGTGCCGGCGATCGCCTGGTCACGGAGCTTCTTCATCTGATCGACGTCCGGCGGGCGGTACATGACCTGGATGACGTGCCAGCCGAAGGCACTCTTGACCGGCGGCAGGAGCTCTCCGGGGTTCAGGCCATCCTTCAGGATCGCGTCGGCAAACGCCTGGTCGACCTGGCTCGTCTCGTCGAAGTACGGCAGCTTGCCGCCGGTCCCCGTGTCGCCCTGAGCCGATTGCTCGTCGCTGTCCTTGCGGGCGAGCTCGTCGAACTTCGACGGATCCGCCTTCAGCTTGTCGTACTCCGCCTGGGCGGCCAGTTGGGCGACGGTCCAGCTCGGATCGTCGGCCGGCAGCGCCGAGGCGCCGCTCGGGTCGTGCTTCGGTGAGAAGAGGATATGCCGGACCTTGATCGCCTTTGCCCCCGGCGGGGTCTGGGGCGCCTGGATCGAGATCTCGAGGACGTGGCGCTGCGGGCCGGGCTTGCTCGCGTCAGCGACGACCTTGTCCTCGAGCGCCTTTCGGACGACCTCACCCTGGACGAGGCTGCGATAGGTCTCGAGCTTGAGATTGGCGTCCTTGAGCTTGTCGAGCCAGGCATTGTCGACCGTCGCCGGCGCGATCTCGGTCACCCGTCCGATTCGGTAGATCCCGTCCTCGCCCTCGACGACCGCCGTCGGCTTGTCCTGCTCGGCGGCGAATACGGCGTCGACGAAGGCCTTGTCATCGGTCGAGCTCTTGTCGAGCCAGCCGAGGTCGCCGCCGGTCGCCTTCGACACGTCGGTCGAGACCGACTTGGCGACGTCTTCCCACTTCTTGCCGCCGGTGGTGATGTCCGTCAGGGCCTGCTGGGCGATCGCCTTCGCGGCCGCCTTCTGGGCGTCGGTCGGGACCGTCTTGCCGTCGTCGACGGCCGGCTCGACCGCGATCACCCAGGTGTGCCGTGATTCGGGCGTCGTCGATTCCTCGACGATTTTCGCGTCGACCTGCTCGGGCGTGACGCTGATCCCCTCCTGGGCCGCCAGGCCGGCCTGGATCTTGCCGTCGATCAGCCGCTCGAGGACGGTCGGCACGAGCTGATCGCTCTGGCCCTCGGCCTGGATCGACTGGATCTGGGTGCTCGCCTCGGCGCTCGTCAGGTGGTTGGCGGCGAGGGATGCATTGACCCGGGAGATCTGCTGCTGGAGCTTCCAGACCTCGACCTGGGCCGCGTCCCTGAACTCGTCCTTCGTGATCGTCTGGCCGTTGACGGTCGCCGCCGCGGCGAGATGGTCGCTGTAGAAGCGGACGACTGCCACCCCGACGAGGATGGCCACGGCGAGGAAGACGGCGATGCCGAAACCGACGTTGAGATAGAGATTTCGGCGGCTCTGGCCGTCGCGCGACGGGCGTGACGGGCGGGTCGCGACAGGTTTGGCTCGGAAGGTCATGGGGTCATGCGGTCCTGCGGGGAAGATGGGGTCGACGGCGAAGTCGCCGGACGGACGGACGGTATCGTAGCGTAACGGCGCTTCGCGCCCCTTCCACCGGCGATCAGCCGCGAACGAGGTCCTCGACGAGGCGGATATAGGCAACCGCCTCGTGCTCCCATGACCGCTCGCGGACGATCGCCAGAGTCGCCGCAACGGCGGCGTCGCGCCTGTCGGGGTCGTCTGCGATGGCGGCGATCGCGGCAGCCAGCGAGCCGGCGTCGCCCGGCTCGTAAGTCCGGACGGTTCCGGCCGGGAAGGTCCGCTCGACGAGCGGCAGGCGGGCGGCCACGACCGGCTTGCCCATCGCCGCGTATTCGAAGACCTTCGTCGACAGGCTGACGTCGGTGAATCGATCCAGGCGGGTCGGGGCGAGGCCGACATCGGCGGAGGCGACGGCGGCCGGGACGGCCTCGATCGGGATCCGGCCGTGAAACCTGACCCGATCGGCGACGCCGAGGCGCTCGGCCTGGGCGCGGAGGCCCGGTTCCGCGTCGCCGCGGCCATAGACGTCGAAGACCAGCGGCAGATCCGGCCGGTGTGCCGCCAGCCGGCCGATGGCGTCCAGCGCCACGTCGAGCTCGTAGGTCGGCGTCAGCGCGCCGGCATAGACGAGGCGGATGGAGGCGTCCTCGCCAAAGGCGCGCGCAGGCTGGGCTGCCCGGTCGAACCGGGCCAGCGACGGCCGGTTGACGACGACGTGGACCTTGTCCCGGTGCACGCCGAGCCCGACCAGCCGCTCGACCATCGCCTCGTTGACGGTCACGACCGCGGTCGCCAGCCGGATCGACAGCCGCTCCTGGATGCGGAGCAAGCGGTAGAAAAGCGGGTTCGAGGCCCGTGGGAAGCGGCTCCGGAAGAATTCGGGCATGGCCTCATGGAGATCGAGCAGGAGCGGCACCCCGGCCAGGCGGAGGGGCACGGCCGCGAAGGCGAGGAAGTCCGGCAGGCTGTGGACCTGGACCAACCCGTAATGGCGGCGTCGATGGGCACGGGTCAGCGCCCAGCCCGCTCGCACGAGGAATGACACGTACTCGCGGAGATAGACCGCGATCCCGGCTCCCTGGTGGCGCTGGACGCCGAGCCGCCGAACATTGACCCCGGCAACGTCAGCCTCCATCGCGTCGTCCTCGCGACGAAGGGCGAAGACGTCGACGGCGTAGCCGGCTGCGACCAGTGACTCGGCCTCGCGGCGGACTCGCGGATCCTCGTCGTAGTAGGAGTGGACGAGCATCGCAATCGGCCGGCGGGGCCGTTCCGACGCGACCGCAGCGCCGATCGGCTGCGGGTCGATCATCGCCTTGTCGGCCGGGCGGCCGGCTGCGCGCCGCTCAGGCGGGACTCCAGCCGGCACCGAGCCGCAGGACCTGGCGCACCCGCGGCGATCGACCGGCCGAGCTGTTGACCGTGTCGACGACGAGATCGGCGTCGCGGTAGATCCGGTCGAGATCGACGTCGCGGTGAGCCGTGACGACGACGATGACGTCGCTCTCGGCGAGGAGCTCGTCCAGCCCGACCGAGGCGAGCTCCTCGCCGTCGGCGGCCCGGAACGTCGGCACGTGGGGGTCGTGGTAGGCGACCTCCGCGCCGCGGCGGCGGAGCCCGGCGATGACGTCGGCCGCCGGCGAGTTGCGGGCGTCGCGGACATTGGGCTTGAAGGCCACGCCGATCACTCCGACCCGGGACGCCCGCAGGGCGCGGCCGCGATCGTTGAGGGCCTCGGCGACGAGATCGACGACGTGGCGCGGCATCGCGAAGTTGATGTCGCCCGCGAGTTCGACGAAGCGGTCAATGAAGTCGAATTCGCGAGCCCGCCAGGCGAGGTAATAGGGATCAACGGGGATGCAGTGGCCGCCGACCCCGGGGCCGGGGGTGAAACGCATGAAGCCGAACGGCTTCGTCGCCGCCGCGTCGATCACCTCCCAGACGTCGATGCCCATCCGTTCACAGAGCAGGGCGAGCTGGTTGACGAGGGCGATGTTGACGTTACGGAAGACGTTCTCGAGGAGCTTGGCCAGCTCGGCGGCGTCGGGCGAGGAGAGCTCGAGCACATCGTCGTTGATCCGGCCGAGGAGGGCGGCCGCCCGCTTCGTCGCGGCCGGCGAGGTCGCCCCGACGAGGCGCGGCACCCCCTTCGACGCGGAAGCCGGATCGCCCGGGTTGACTCGCTCCGGGGCGAAGGCAAGGTCGAAGTCGCGACCCGCGACCAGGCCGGATCGCTCGAGCTCCTCGCGGAACGGGCCGTTCGTCGTTCCCGGGAAGGTCGTCGACTGGAGGACGATCAGCTGGCCCGCCCGGAGCCGGCCACGGATCAGGCGGGCCGCGCCGAGGACAGGACCGAGATCGGGATCCTTGGACTTCGCGATCGGGGTGGGGACGCAGACGAAGACGACGTCGGCCTCGCCGAGATGGGCGCCTGCCGGCTCGACCACGGTCAATCCCCGGGCGAGGGCGGCTTTCAGTCGATCGTCCGCGATGTCGTCGATCGGCGATCGCCCGGCCGCGAGCTCGGCGACGCGCGGGGCGTAGGCATCGATGCCCTCGACCGTCAGGCCCGCTTCGACGAACGAGATCGCCAGCGGCAAGCCGACGTAGCCAAGGCCGATGATCGCCAGCCGGGGTTCACTAGTCACACGATCTCCATCACACGCGGTTGCCACAATTTCGAGGCGAACAGGGTCCCGTGATCGGCACGGATCGCCTCCGGCCCGGGCCCAGTCAGGCGTGCTACCGTTGGCGACCCATGCAGCTCACCTCGGAGGCGCCCGCCTCGTTTCGTTCCTCGGCCGACCGGCCGGGCCCCCTGGGATTGGTGCGCGAGGGGCTGACGGACATCCTCTCACGACGGCGCCTGATCGCGTATCTCGTGCAGGCCGGGCTCAGGAAGAGCGGCGCCGACACGCTCTTCGGGAACATCTGGTGGATCCTCGATCCCCTGCTCCAGATGCTGGTCTACGTCATCCTCGTGTCGGTTATCTTCCAGCGAGATCAGCCGGCCTACCCGCTGTTCATCTTCGCCGCGATCCTGCCATGGAAGTGGTTCGGATCGGCGATCCAGGACGGCACGGTTTCCGTTGTCACCCAGGAGCGGCTGATCAAGCAGATCCACTTCCCGAAGCTCGTCCTGCCGGTCGCCTCCGTCTCGTCCGGGATCGTCAACTTCGCCTTCGGCCTGATACCCCTGACGGCCCTCATCCTGCTCTTCTACAGCGATCGCCTGAGCGTCTGGTTGCTTCTCATCCCGATCGTCGCACTCGTCCAGTTCCTGTTCACCCTGCCGCTGGCCATCGCTCTCGGCGCCGTGAACGTCTTCTACCGCGATATCTCCAACGTCACCCGCCACATCCTGCGCCTCTGGTTCTACCTGTCGCCGGGGCTGTACGCGATCGAACAGCTGCACGGCATCGGGTCGCGTTACCCGATCATCGGTGAGCTGCTCCTGCTGAATCCGTTCGCGACGCTGTTCGGGGCGTATCGCGACGTGATCTACAACATGAAGGCACCGGACTGGGTCGCGCTGGCGACGCTGGCCGGGGGCTCGTTGATCCTGCTGGCCGCGTCGGTGTACCTCTTCAAGCGGCTCGAGCCGAGCTTCGCCAAGGTCCTGTGATGGCCGACCCCTTACGTCAGATCGACGAGCTCTCGATGGACACCTCGACCCCCGTTGCCATCGACGTCCGCAAGCTCGGCGTGCGCTACAGCCTGCGGTTCACCCGCAAGACGACCCTCCGGAAGTCGTTCACCAACCTGCTGACCAGGAACACAGGCGAGCAGTCGTTCTGGGCCCTCCGCGAGGTCGACTTCCGGCTCGTCAACGGGGAGTCGCTGGCCATCATCGGCCCGAACGGCGCCGGCAAGAGCACGCTCCTCCAGGTCCTGGCCGGGATCATCACGCCCTCCGAAGGTGTCGTCGACGTGCGCGGCCACATCTCCAGCCTCCTCACGCTCGGCGCCGGCTTCGACCAGGAGCTCACCGGCCGAGAGAACGTCCGGCTGGCCGGTGCGTTCATGGGGATTGCCCACTCGGAGATGGGCGAGCGAACGCCGGCGATCATCGAGTTCGCCGACCTCGGTGCGTTCATCGACGCCCCGCTCAAGACCTACTCGTCCGGGATGCGGGCGAGGCTCGGTTTCGCGATCGCGACGAGCGTCGACCCGGATGTCCTGTTGCTCGACGAGGTCCTCTCGACCGGCGACCAGGTCTTCCGGGAGAAGTCCAAGTCGCGAGTCCTGGAGCTCGTCAAGCAGGCCAAGGCCATCGTCCTGGTGACCCACGACATGCATTGGGTGACCGAGTTCTGCAACCGGGCGATCCTCCTCGAGAAGGGCCGGGTCATCGCCGAGGGCGATCCCGAGGAGGTCGTCGCGATCCACCAGGAGCACTCGGTCAAGGGCCGCGAGGCCGCCGGAGGGGCCGTCCTCCAGCCATCCGCCTGACGGCCCGCGTCTCGCTTACGGGTTTTCGGCGTGAGGCTCGATCGCCCGGCTTGCGGTCGGTGACGTGGCCAGGTCGGCCGCCAGGTCGGCCAGGATCGTGTCGATCCGGTGGGCGAACGTGTGCCGCTCGAGGACCGCTCGACGGCCGCGCTCGGCGAGACGGCGGCGCCGATCCGGATCGGCCAGGTCGTCGTGGATCGCCCAGCGCAGCTCGCCCGCCGAGGACACGGACACGACCCCGCCGTCGAATTCCTCGTCCATTCCCTCGACGGCATCGGAGATGACGAACCCGCCTGCTGCCAGCGCGTCATACAGCCGGTTCGACAGGAAGCCCTCGGCCTGCATGTCCGGCCAGTGGTCGTTGAGGACGACGCCGGCCGAGCCGTACCAGCGATTGAGCTCGGCGTTCGGGACGTGCTCGCCGCGAATGAATGGCGCGTCCGGGAACTGGCGCGACCAGCCCTGACCGTAGACCGCGAGGTCGAGCGTCGTCGGGACTAGGTCCTCGACGATCCGGCGGCGGACGCCGCGCGTGTTGCCGACGAAGAGGACGCCGTGCTCGGGTCCCGTCGGGTCGAGGCGGAATCGCTCGGGGTCGGTGGCCTGGTGGAGCGCCGTCACCGGCTTGTCGGTCTGGCTGGCGATGCGCTCCGCCGTCCGGTCGGAGGCGACGTAGATCCGTTCGGCGCCGGCGAGCATCGCCGCCGATACCCGGTCCGGGTGACTGATCACCCACAGGATCGTCCGCTGGCCGGGGAGCACCGCCCGCTCGCTGAGGCCGAAGATGTGGATGACGACGTCGTCACGGGCCGAGACGCGGTCGGTCCAGTCCGGCAGCAGGTGCACCCGCGTCGCGTGGCCCCGCCGCTCGAGCTGGCGCTGAAGAGCCCGGGCGAAGTGGAGATCGCCCCAGGCCTCGGCGACATCCCAGGAGGGAATGCCGATCGCTATCCCGATCCGGAGCCCATGCGCCCAGCGCCGCAATGCCGCTTCCAGGCCGTCGGCGGTACCGTCGGGCCAGCGGACCGTCGGGGCAACGCCGCTTGGTTTCTCCGCGCCGATCGCGGCGACCTTCTGCGCCGTCACCGCCACGCCGCCTTCCAGCGCCGTCGCCACAGATTCGTCCGGGACGACGACCAGGTCGACATCGTCCAGCCAGGACCGGTCGACCCACTGCATGGCATCCGCCACGACGGCGACGAGGACAGGTCCGCGGGGCAGGCCGCGAAGGTCCCGCGACGGGTCGGCGACGAAGGTGACGTCGGCGCGGCCCGGGTCCGCGACGAGCGTCCAACCGGCGGCGGCAAACGCGGCGGGGAGCGCGGCGGCGATCGCCGCGGGCCTCGCGGCGGCGATCTCGGCGGGCGATCCCGAACCGACTGGATCCGGGCCGAGGATGGCCACCCAAAGCTCGCCCGGCCGGTCGAGCTTCTCGAGGAACGACCGCCGGAACGCCGCCGGAGTCGGCAGGCCCGCCGGCACCCTGAGCTGTGCGCCGCTACTCCCGCCTATCAGCGTCGGTGGTGGCGACACGCGCCGGCGGAGAGCGCGGACCGGTTCGAGTCCGGCGCGGAGCCGATCGTCGACGGCCCGGGCGACCCGCATCGAACGCCGCGTCCGCATCCGCCGCAGCGCAGTGATCGCGGCGTCTCGATCGCGCCGGGCCCGCTCCACGTCGCGCTCGAGGTCCCGTGCCGCCGCAGCGAGCACGGCTCGTTCGGCTGCCGCCCAGCGTTCGTCCTCGGGGTCGAGCGGCGGCGGAGCGCCCGGCGGCGGAGCGCCCGGCGGCGGAGCGCCCGGCGGCGGAGCGCCCGGCGGCGGAGCGCCCGGCGGCGGAGCGCCCGACGACGGAGCGCCCGACGACGGATCGCTCACGGCCCCCGCCTCAACTCGGCGATCGTCTCGAGGAGCCACGGGATCGTCGCCTCGAACGCCTCGTCCCAGGTGGAAGGGAGGCTGATCCCGGCGGGTTCGGGGGCGCCAGCTTCGGCGGCCGCCGTCGCTCGCCGGATCGCGGCAGCGAGCGCCTCCGGATCCGGCTCGACCGCATCGATCCGCGGCGAGATCGCCCGGAAGACGTCGGCGGTCTTCACCGAGAAGACGTTCGTCACGACGCGGCCGCCGGCCGCGGCCATCTCGAGTGGCGGATAGCTCGTGTGGGGCGACAGCATGAGCGAGAGCATCACGTCCGAGTGGGAGACGAACGCGGCGTAGGCCGGGTAGTCCATCCACGGGGCCGGCTGGAGGAGGCGGCCATGGCCGAGGTCGAGCTCGGGGATCTCGGCGCCGAGCGACAGGACATCCCAGCGCGCGGGATCCAGGCCTCCGGCGTCGACGGCCAGCCGCAGGGCCCGAAGACCGATGTCGAAGAGGTTCCGCTCGTTGCGCGGCCGCCCGTAGAACAGCAGCCGCCGCCGTCCACCGTCCGGCGGCTCGGCGGCGCGGCGGAACAGGCCCTGATCGACTGCCGGCTCGAACGAGGTCCACGGCACCTCGGATCCCGAGCGCCCGAACGAGCCGATCCGATGGGTGACGAAGTGGTCTCGCAGGAGAGCGGTGTTGAAGACGGCCCGGATCGGCAGGCGGTAGGTCGCGAGCGCCAGCGAGTGGTTCGTCGAGAAGGCGAAGAAGCCGGCCTCGAAGTCCTGGATGAGGTAGATGAATGCCGGTGCGGTCGTGTGGAGGCGAGCGGCCTCGGCGATGTGGGCCGTCTGCCAGGACGTCGCGACGAAGACGTCGTCGGGGGCCACCTCGAGCGGCTCCGTCAGGCTGACCTCGCCCAGCTCCACGTCCGGGGCGAGCGACCGTCCGGCGAGGTGGGCGATGTGCTCGCGAACGAGGTCCGGCTCCGGGTCGAGAGCTGCCAGCGTCGCAACGATCCTCAAGTGCACGCCGTGCTCGCCAAGCCTGGCAATGAGGTTCAGGGCGGTGTTCGGTCCGCCCGTCATCCTGCCCATCTCGAGGCCCGGCATCAGCAACGTCAGCCGCCCGCCCCCAATCGCGGGTACCTCGACGATCGGAGGGATCGGAACGAGGACCGGCCCGGCGGGATCGAGTCGGCTGGCGAAGGGGTCCGGCCGGGGCGGTTCGGACCGGAAGGCCCGAGCGGCGCGGACGAACGGGCGAGCCAGCCGGCGCCCTCGCGCCGAGACCGAGCGCACGACCCTCTCGGCGAATCGGCGCGCACTGGATTCAGGCATCGCCGCCTCCCGATCCCGCGGGCTCGATCGTCATCGGTCGTCCTGCCACGAGCGAGTCGACGATCCCCACGAGCGTGTCGGTCCGGTGGCCGAACGTGTGACGGGCGAGAACGGCCCGCCGACCTCGCTCGGCACGCTCGCGACGCGCCGCCGCGTCGCCGAGGAACTGCTCGATCGCGGCGACGGCCTCGGCGGTCGAGCCGCAGCCGACGACCCCACCGTCGAACTCCCCGGCGAGGTCCCGGACGTCGTCCGACAGCACGAACGCGCCGGACGCGAGGGCATCGTAGACACGATTCGAGATGAAGCCGAGATCGCGCATGTCGTCGTAATGATCCGTCAGGACGATCGACGCGCCCGAATACCACGCGGCGAGCTCGTCGTTGGGGACCCACTCACCACGCAGATAGCGCGGGTCGAGGAGGTCCGCCGTCCAGCCGCCACCGTAGACGGCGAGGTCGTGTCCGGAGGCGATGGCGGCATCGACCATCGGGCGTCGCTGGCCGCGCGAGCTGCCGACGAACAGGAGCTCATGGACGGGGCCGCCCGAGGTCGGCCGGAAGCGATCGGGGTCGGTCGCCTGGTGGAGTGGACGAACCGGGACGTCGGTCTGCGAGCTGAGATCGGCGGCGAACAGGTCGGAGGCCACGAGGACCTGATCGTACCCGGCGCATCGGCCGCCATCGATCCGCTCCGGGTGACTGATCACCCAGAGCAGCGTCACCGGCCCCGACGCGGGTTGTGGCGCGCGGGCGCCGAACAGATGGATGACGACGTCCGTCCGACCGGCCGCCGCGGCCCATTCGTCGTGGACATGGACGGTCGTGGGCCGATCGCGCCGCGCCAGCTGGCGCTGGAGGGCATGCGCGAAATAGGTATCGCCCCACGAACGAGCGGCTTCGCGCGTCCGCGGGCCGATGACGACGGCCCAGCGCTCGGCACGGCACCAGTCCGCGAGGATATCGCGCAGCTCCGTGGCCCGCCGCTCGTAGGTGTGGCGTTCGAGGACGACCGCCCGGTAGCGGGCCACGAGCTCGTCGGTCCGCGCCTCGTCGGCGAGGAGGGCGGCGGTCGCGCTGGCGAGACTCTCGGGGTCGGACCAGGTCGGGAAGTCGGGATCCATCAGCTCGGCGGCGCCGACGACGTTGTTGGTGATCACGATCGTTCCGGTCGCGAGGGCGTCGAAGACCCGCGAGTTCATCATGCCGAGGTCGCGGGTCGCTCCCTCGTTCGCGTCGTCGACGACGATCCGGGTGGAGCGGTAGACATCGGGGACGCGGTCGTATGCGATCGGACCGCGATCGAGCCCGGCGACCGCCGGCACGTCGGCCCAGCCCTTGCCCCAGACCCCGACGCGCACGCCGCGCTCGGCGATCGCGGGCAGGCCGCGGGCGATCGCGCGCTCGAGACCGAAATGGCTGCCGACGAAGGCCACCTCGGTTGCGAGCGCCTCGTCTGGTCGGCCGGGCGCGAAGCGCTCCGGGTTG
>Ga0307302_10001112_pt1 | contig 11804 bp, 10 predicted proteins | sample ER_DNA_183_FD_194490 | JGI IMG/M metagenome (GOLD analysis project Ga0307302, IMG submission 194490) | Bulk soil microbial communities from the East River watershed near Crested Butte, Colorado, United States - ER_DNA_183 | ecosystem: Environmental > Terrestrial > Soil > Floodplain | place... | reverse complement strand
ATCGCGAGGCGTCCCAGGACTGTCCGCGCCGATGGTCGGTCGCGCCTCAGAGCTCGACCTCCTCCGGAGCATCCTCGAGCGGGTCGTCCAGGAGCGGCGCCCGCACCTCGTCACGGTGTACGGCGAGGCCGGGGTCGGGAAGTCTCGACTGACCGCGGAGTTCCTCCGATGGGCGGAGTCGACCGACCCGCCGCCGACGGTCCTGCGGGGCCGGTGCCTCCCGTACGGCGACGGCATCACGTACTGGCCCCTCGCCGAGATCCTGAAGGGGCATGCGGGGATCCTGGATTCCGACCCGCCGGAGCTGGCGGTCGAGAAGGTCCGCAAGACCGGTCGCGACCTCCTGACCCAGGAGGTCGCGACCGATCCTGCCCGGTCGACGGCAGCCCTCGCGTACACGGTGGGACTCGAGGACCCGGAGGTGTCCTTCGCTCACGCCGACCCGCGTGAGGTCCGCGACGAGCTCCATGCCGCGTGGCGGTCGTTCTTCACCGCACTCGGGCAGAGCGTTCCCATCATCGTCGTCATCGAGGACATCCATTGGGCCGACCCCGTGCTCCTGGATCTCCTCGACGAGCTCGCGGAGCACGTCGAGGGCTCGGTCGTCTTCCTCTGTCCGGCGCGACCTGACCTGACAGCGAAGCGCCCCAGTTGGGGCGGCGGGCGACGGAACATGTCGTCGATCGCATTGGATCCGCTGTCGAGCGACGAGGCCGATCGGCTGGTACGGCTGCTGCTGACCGTCGACGATCTCCCCACCTCCATCCACGGCAAGATCCTCGAGCGCGCCGAGGGGAACCCGTTCTACCTCGAGGAGATCGTCAGGAGGCTGATCGACGGTGGGTTCCTCTTCCGGGAAGACGATCGCTGGCGCGCGGCATCCGGTATCGAGGACGTGGACATCCCCGACACCGTGCAAGCCGTCCTAGCGTCACGGATCGATCTGCTGGAGCCGGACGACAAGCGCTTGCTCCAGGCGGCTTCCGTCGTCGGGAGGGTGTTCTGGTCGGGGCCGGTGATCGAGCTCACGGGCGTGTCGGCCGTCGACGCCGACGGATCGCTCCGCCGTCTGCACGATCGGGAGCTCGTGCTCTCTCGGCCGGGGTCGACGCTCGCCGGTCAGCGCGAATACATCTTCAAGCACGTCCTGACGCGCGACGTCGCGTACGAATCGCTGCCATGGCGCGATCGGATCGACGCCCACGCGAACGTCGCCGCGTGGCTCGAACGCACGGCGGGTGAGCGCAGTGCGGAGTTCGCGGAGCTGCTCGCCTACCACTACGTGACGGCCGCCGGTCTGGCGCAGGAGACACGTGGGGCGGCGCCCGACGAGCTCCGCGCCGCCGCCCTGGGCTGGCTCCTCCGCGCGTCGCGCGATTCGCTGCGGCGGCTCGGGATCCGGAAAGCTCAGCGGTTCGCCGAGCAGGCGATGGAACTTGCCGCGAGCGATACCGAGCGGGTCGACGCGCTCGAGGCGATGGCCGAGGCGTGCTTCGACGCCTACGAAGGCGACCTGGCGTGGCGGTACTTCCGTGAAGCGGCGGAGGTGCTCAGCCGCTCGGCGCCAGACGAAGGTGAACGGATCGCCTACCTGGCCGCCCGCGCCTGCGAAGTGCCCCAGCGGTGGCCGGGCTCGATCCGTGGGGCGCCTCCGACCGAAGCGGAGGCCACCGAGGTCTACGAGCTCGGGAGGGCCGCGCTACCGCCGGGCGACAGCGAGGCGCGGATCCGGCTCCTCGGGGTGCGGGCCGGCTGGCTGTTCGGCTACCCGCTTCCCGAACAGGCGACGATGGAGGACCTTCGACCGTACGAGTCCGCGGGGATCGAGGCCGCCGAGGTAGCGATTCGCATGGGCTTGCCCGACCTCGCGTCGGGGGCTCTCGACGCTGCGAACGCAGCATGGGTCTCGTTGGGGTACTACAACCGGATGTTTCCTCTGTGGGAGCGACGAGCGGAGCTCCTTCCGGTGCTGACCGATCCGCTCGAGATCGGGGACTGCTACTCGGCGGGCGCGTGGTGCCTCTTCGAGCTGGGGCGGTATCCGGAGGCCCTGGGTATCGCCGACGACGGCCTCGTCCAGATCGCGGGGAGAGGTCCCAACGTGGAGCTGCACGTCCGTTCGTGGCGGGTCGCGATCCTGCATCGGATGGCGAGGTGGGACGAGGCGTTGGCGGAACACGATCTCATCCGGGAGCTGCTGGACGAGCGGCGCGACGATCCCCCGTACTTCGTGTCGCAAGCGATCGCCGTCGTGGGGATGATCCACGAATCTCGTGGGGACCGGGTCGAGAGCGACCGGATGACCGGAACGCTCACGCGGATCGCCTCCGGCAGCAGCCGCGTGCAGGCATTCCTCCGCCGCCTGTTGGCGATGCGGGGTGACCTCGGTACCGCGCGGTCCTTCGAACGCACCGTCCAGTGGCGCATCCACGCGAACGATGAATACGAGGCCGACGCGGAGGTCCTCGCGGCGGCAGGCACCTGGGACGGGGCGCCACGGATCGTCGATGAGATGCGGGAGCACGAGTCGCGGACCGGTACGACGGCGCTCGTCGCGTTCGCGGACCGCCTCGAGGGGCGCGCGGCATCCGCCGCGGGCGACGCCGCCCGCGCCGAGGCCTCGCTCCGATCGGCGATCGAACGGTTCGACCGGCTAGGGACGCCGTGGGAACGCGCCCTCACCGAGGTCGACCTCGCCGGCGTGTTCGCGAGCGACGGCCGAGATGACGAGGCGCAGGCGATCCTCGCGCCTGCGCTCGTCACGTTCGAGGGACTGCGTGCCGTCAAGGACCTGGCGGTCGCCCGCCAGGTCCTCGACCGATCCTGAGCCGCTCTACGCGCGGACCTCCCGGCGCACCCCGAAGGCCAGCACGATCTGACCGATCCCCCGGAACAACGACATGAAGCCAACCCAGATCAGGATCAACTCCGCGCGTGCCGGGTAGTACCGCTGGGAAGCCCAGATGCCGAGCAGCAACAGGAGGATCCCGGTCACGAGCCCGAGGCCCCAGAGGGGGTTGAAGGCCCGAGACATCGTGGCCCGGATGATGTCGAGCGTCCCCATGAAGACCAGCAAGAACCCCAGCACCGACGCGAGCGCGAAGAACGTGTCGTACGGGCGGAAGAAACCGTACAGGGCACCGAGCACGAACAGGAGCCCCATGAGCCAGTGCAGCCACTTCCAGGTATCGACCATGCCGGCGGCGACGAACTCGTTGACGGCCGCGAACACGAACAGCGCGCCGATCAGGAATCCGACGGTCGCGACCGAGGTCAGTGGGTCCGTCTGGTACCGGAGCACGATGACCGCGATGACCATCCATGCGATGCCGGTGATGAGGAAAACCCACCATGGGAAATCGACCATCGAACCGGTTCTGCTGCGCGTTTCCATCTGCTCCATCAGCCAGCCCCCTTCGTATCCCTGACGACCGCACGGCCGCCCCGCGCGGATAGTCCCCCAGATAGCGGTTCCGGTCCAATACCCGCTGAGCGGGGGATCCAGGTCGACGCTGCTACGCGGTTCGCTCGTGACGTTCGCCGCGCTTCTTGGCGGCGTGCTGCTCGCGAGGGATCAGCGTCGGATTCACCCCGGTCAGGACCACATCGCGATCGACGAGGCACCGCGTCACGTCCTCACGGGAGGGCAGCTCGTACATCACGTTGAGCAGGACCTCCTCCATGATCGCCCGGAGTCCGCGGGCGCCCGTCCCGCGTTGGATCGCCTGCTCGGCGATCGCCCGCATCGCGTCGTCGGTGAACTCGAGCTCGACCCCGTCGAACTCGAAGAACTTCATGTACTGGCGCACGAGCGCGTTCTTCGGCTTCGTCAAGATGTCGACGAGCGCGTCCTCATCGAGGTTGTTGACGTGGGTCAGCACCGGCAACCGTCCGACGAACTCGGGGATCAACCCGTACTTCAAGAGGTCTTCGGGAAGGACCTGACCGAACAGCTCACCCAGGTCCTTGTCCTCCCGGGACACGATCTCCGCCCCGAAGCCGACACCCTTGCGGCCGATCCGGCTCTCGATGATCTTGTCCAGCCCCGCGAACGCGCCGCCGCAGATGAACAGGATGTTGGTGGTGTCGATCTGGATGAACTCCTGGTGCGGATGCTTGCGGCCTCCCTGTGGCGGGACGCTCGCCGTCGTTCCCTCGAGGATCTTCAGGAGCGCTTGCTGGACGCCCTCGCCGCTCACGTCGCGCGTGATCGACGGGTTCTCGGACTTGCGGGCGATCTTGTCGATCTCGTCGATGTAGATGATCCCGGTCTCGGCCTTCTTCACGTCGTAGTCGGCGGCCTGGATCAGCTTCAGCAGGATGTTCTCGACGTCCTCACCGACGTAGCCGGCCTCGGTGAGCGCGGTGGCGTCGGCGATCGCGAACGGGACATTGAGCAGGCGAGCCAGCGTCTGGGCGAGGTACGTCTTGCCACACCCCGTGGGGCCGAGCGTCAGGATGTTCGACTTCTGGAGCTCGACGTCTTGGTCCTTCGCTCCAACCTGGATCCGCTTGTAGTGGTTGTACACGGCCACGGACAGGACCTTCTTCGCGTGCTCCTGTCCGACCACGTACTCGTCGAGGAACGAGTAGATCTCCGCCGGCTTGGGCAGCTCGTCCAGCTTGAGCTCGGCGGTCTCGGAGAGCTCCTCCTCGATGATCTCGTTGCACAGATCGATGCACTCGTCGCAGATGTACACGCCGGGACCGGCGATCAGCTTCTTCACCTGCTTCTGGCTCTTCCCGCAGAACGAGCACTTCAGCAGGTCCGAGTCCCCGAACTTCGCCATCGGCTTCCTCTCCGAACGAACGACCGAGCCATGAGCTCGGTCGTGGCGCGGATATTACGCCCCGTTGGGGCTCGTTGCTGCTAACTCCGGTGTGATCCCTCGGCGCGTGATGATCTCGTCGAGGATGCCGTACTCGAGCGCCTCATCCGCGGTGAGGATGAAGTCGCGGTCCGTGTCCTTCTCGACCTTCTCGAGCGGCTGACCCGTGTGCTTCGCGATCAGGCTGTCGAGGAGCTTGCGGAGGCGGATCATCTCTCGCGCCTGGATCTCGATGTCGACCGCCTGGCCCTGCGCACCACCGTGCGGCTGGTGGAGCAGGATCCGCGCGTTCGGCAACGCGAAGCGCTTGCCCTTCGAGCCGGCGAGGGCGAGCACGGCTGCTGCGGACGCCGCTAGACCCATCACGATGGTGCTCACGTCCGGCTTGATGTACTGCATCGTGTCGTAGATCGCGAGCAACGCGCTCACGTCACCACCCGGAGAGTTGATGTACAGGTTGATGTCCTTGTCCGGATCCTCGGACTCCAGGTGGAGCAGCTGCGCCATGATGAGGTTCCCGACGGCGTCGTCGATCGGCGTCCCCAGGAAGACGATGCGGTCCTTCAGCAAGCGCGAGTAGATGTCGAACGAGCGTTCACCGCGGCTGGTCTGCTCGACCACCACGGGTACGAGGTAATCCTGCACGGGTTCCATCAGTCGGTCTCCTTCGGCTCCTCGGCTCGTTCCGCGGGCGTCGCGTTCACAGCCTCGGGGCTCTCGTCGGCGATATCGGCGTCTCGCACGAGGATGTCGAGCGCCTTCGTACGGATGATATCTCCGGCCAGCGTGACGATCTGGCCGGTCCGGTCGAGCTGCTTCGCCAGCTCCTTGGGGTCGCGGTCGTATGTCTGTGCGAGGGAGCCGATCTCGGCGCCCAGTTCTTCGGCCGTCACTTCGAGCTGCTCGGCCCGAGCGACGGCTTCGAGGACCAGGTCGGCCTTGATCGCGCGGACGGCGTGATCCCTGCTGTCGTCGCGGAGCCGGTCTCGGTCCCAGCCCTGGATCTCCAGCATCTGATCCAACGTGAGCCCGTACCTGCCGGCGTTCTCCTCAGCGTGACGCACGCGGTGGCCGGTCTCGTCCTCGATCAAGGAGTCGGGGAGGTCGACGTCGACGGTGTCCACCATCGCCTGGAGGACCCGGTCGCGGATCACGCCTTCGATCTCGCGCTCCTTCACTTCGCGAACCTTCTCGCGGAGATCCGCGCGGAGCGCATCCATCGCGTCGAACTCCGACGCCGTTTTCGCGAAGGCGTCGTCGGCGTCCGGAAGCTTCAGCGCCTTGACGTCCTTCACGAGCACCTGGAACGACGCGGGGCCCGCGAGTTCCTCGCCGACCCGTGCGGCCTCGAGCGTGTCGTCGAACCGGAGGATGTCACCCGGCTTCGTGCTGCTCAGCTCCGCGTCCAGGCGTGCACCGAACTCTCCCGAACCGATCGCGTACAGGTAGTCCTCACGGCTGAGGCGTTCGACCTCGGTGCCGTCCTTCGTGACCGTGATGTTCACGGTCACGAAGTCGCCGTCGAGCGCCGCGCGCTCGACGGGCTCCAGCTCGGCGAACTGACGACGCAGGCGTTCGACCCAGGAGTCGACCTCGCCGTCGGCCACCTCAGTGGACGGTCTCGTGACGTGGACGCCTTTGTAATCGGCCTCGGTCAGCTCGAGGCGCGGACGGACCTCGACGGTCGCGGTGAAGATGAAGGCCTTGCCGGGCTCTAGTTGTTCGACGTCGACCTCCGGGTCGCCGATCGGAGCCAGATCCTCGTCCGTGACCGCCGTCCGGAAATACGTTGGCACGGAAGCGTTGACGAACTCCTCGAGGACGACGTCATGTCCGACCTGCGCATCGATGATGGGCTTGGGAGCCTTGCCCGGACGGAACCCGGGGATCTTCACCTCGCGCGCGATCGCGCGATAGGTCTGGTCCAGGTCCTTGTCCACCTGGTCGGGCGGCACCTCGATCGTGAGCTTCACGGTGTGCTCGGCGGTGCGTTCGACGGTGGTCTGCATGGCTGCGACCAAGGCTACCCGAGATCCCAGGTCACGACCGATGTGACCTGCAGGTAGGCTGCGCCGCGTGTACGAGCATGAGCGCGCCTCGGCGATCGGATGGGCCGATCGCGCCGCCGAGATCGCGATGGGGTTGTTCCGCGGCGACGGCCTCGAGGTCCGTCGCAAGGCGGACATGACCCTCGTGACGCAGGCCGATACGTCGGTCGAGCGGATGCTGCGCGAGCAGATCGCCGCCGCTTTCCCCGACGACGCGATCCTTGGCGAAGAGGAGGGGGGTTCGCACGATCCATCCGGGCGGGTCTGGATCCTGGACCCGATCGATGGCACGGCGAACTTCGCCCGCGGCGTGCAGGTGTGGGCGACGTTGATCGCGCTCCAGATCGACGGCGAGGGCGTCCTCGGGGTGGTCAACGCACCGGCGCTCGGCGAGCGGTACGTCGCCGTCGCTGGCGAGGGCGCGACGCTGAACGGCGACCCGATCCACGTGAGCGACGTGGCCGAGATCCGAGATGCCCACGTGCTCTTCCAGGAGCTCCAGGACCTGCTCGCCGGGCCTTATTCCGCTGCGACGCAGGCCCTCATCGCCGATTCCTGGCGTTCCCGGGGGTTCGGGGATTTCTGGGCGCACATGCTAGTGGCGCGGGGCTCCGCCGAGGTGATGCTGGAGCCACAGCTGGCGACCTGGGATCTCGCCGCACCCAAGGTCGTCCTCGAAGAAGCGGGCGGGCGGTGCACCACCTTCGAGGGCGGTCCGCTCGGACACGAGCGGAGCATGCTCGCGACGAACGGGCTCGTGCACGACGAGGTCCTTGCGCTACTGGCCGCTCGGTGACGCGTCACAGCCCGATCCACTCGCCCGCCTCGGGCGCAACGTTCGCGAGCACCGCGTTCGCGGCGGCGACATCTTGCACGCCGACGCCGGTGAGATCGATCACCGTCAGCTGATCGTCGTCAGTTCGCCCGGTCTCTGTTCCGGCACAGATCAGGCCGATCTCGACGGCGCGATCCGCCTGCTCGGGAGCGTGTTGGAGCTCTCCCAGCCGGAGACACTGCTCGAGCGCGTCGACGACGAGCAGGTCGGCACGCCGGAGCAACTCGGGATCGAGCTCCTGCTTCCCGACACCGTCGGATCCGATGGCCGTCACGTGGGCGCCCGGGCGCACGTCGTCGGCCATGAGGATCGGCTCTCGCGACGCCGTGCAGGTGATGACGACGTCGGCGGCGCGCGCGGCCTCCGCGACGGTGGCGGCAACGACACCAGCGACGTCGGAGGCCGCGCGCGCCGCCCGCGCGGGGTCGCGTCCCCAGACACGGATCTCGCGCAGCTGGGGCCGAAGGACCCGGAGCGCTTCGACCTGCTTGCGTGCCTGGAGGCCGCTACCGATCACGGCCACGACCTCCGCGCGCTCGGGCGCCAGCCATCTCGCGGCGACCCCGCCGGCCGCACCCGTTCGCTGGTCCGTCACGAACCCGCCGTCCAGCAGGAACGCGACGGGCGAGCCGGTCCGGGCATCGAAGACGACAACCAGCCCGTCGAGCGCCGGCGGATCCACGCCGGAGAATCCGCTCGACACCTTCACGGCGTACGCAGGCGCGCCGTCCAGGTGACCCGCCTTCACGTGGATCTCGCCTCCCGCCTCGGGAACGTCGAGGTGGATCACGCTCGGGATCTGGGCACCGCCGGTCGAGTACGCGACGAACGCGGCCTCGACCGCGTCGATACAGGCCGCCATCGGAAGCGCCGTGCGCACGTCGTCGTGCCGCAGGATCCGAACGCCCGTGGTCATCGTGCGGGAGCGTCGCGTGCTGAAGTCCTCGGGTCAACCCGACGGGGCTTGGCGGCTCCCACCGCGGGCGCTAGCGTCACCCCCATGACGCACATCGATCCGTTCGAGATGGAGCGATACCAGTCCCGGTACTGGCACCTCGTCGACTACGACCTTTCGGAATCCGGCGTCACCCCGCTGACGATCCGCGAACTGCTCGGCCCGGACGCCGATGCGGAGTTCTTCCTCCAGCAGACCCTCGGGTACCCGCTGTCCGAGGGTTCGTACGAGACCCGCGCGAACATCGCCCAGTGGTATCCGGAGTGCTCGCCCGAGAACGTCACCCTGATGAACGGCGGATCCGAATCGAACCTGCTCTCGCTCTGGTCGCTCCTGGGACCTCGCGACCGGCTCGCCTTCATGCTTCCCAACTACTGCCAGGGGCTCGGCTTGGGTCCGTTCTTCGGCGACGGCGTCGACACCTTCAAGCTGAAGCTCCGCGACGGACGCTGGTCCCTGGACGTCGAGGGGCTCGACCGGGCCGTCGGCAAGCGAACCTCGGTGATCATGCTCTGCAACCCGAACAACCCGACCGGCGCCGTGCTGACGGAGGGCGAGATGCAGGCCGTGATCGACGTCGCGGCGCGCGCCGGCGCATGGATCGTCGCGGACGAGATCTACCGCGGCGCGGAGCTGGACACCGATGTCGCCTCACCGACCTTCTGGGGTCGCTACGACAAGGTGATCGTCACGTCGGGATTGTCGAAGGCCTTCGCGATGCCGGGGCTCCGGGTCGGGTGGGCGGTGGCTCCGGAGGAGGCGATCGCGAAGATCTGGTCGCGCCACGACTACACGACACTCACGCCCGGCGTCGTCAGCGACCGCCTCGCGGCACTCACGATGCGACCCGACGTCCGGGAGAACGTGCTGGGACGGACCCGTTCGATCGTGCGGGCGAACCTCCCCCGGCTCGAGGCCTGGATCGAGGCCCACCCGTACTTCCACTACGTGCGACCGCTCGCTGGCGCGATCGCCTACGTCGCGTACGACCTCCCCGTCCGGTCGCCGGAGCTCGCCGAACGGATCCGTGTCGAGCAGAGCGTGCTCCTCGTGCCGGGGACGATGTTCGGTCTCAAGAAAGGGATCCGCTTCGGGTTCGGCTACGACATCGAATACACGATGAAGGGTCTCGCGAGGGTCGACGGAACGCTCGCCGACGTGGTGTCGTCGGTGGCCTCGCATGCGACCTGATACGACCACCCGGAAGCCCAGCGCTCGCGCCGAGGCCAAGCGCGAGCTCATCGTGGGCTGCGCGATGCGTCATTTCGCTGAGGATGGCTTGCAGGGGGCGCGCATCGAGGACATGGCCCTCGAGCTCGGGATCGCGAAGGGCTCGATCTTCCAGCACTACGGCTCGAAGGCCGGCCTGTTCCTCGCGTGCTACAAGCGCGCCGTCACCGCACTCCCGGCGTGGCTCGACGCTCCTGCCGAGGTCCAGGAGGCGGGGTTCTTCCCCGTGGTGCGTTACTGGTTGGACCGGACCGAGCACTACGTCGAGGACGATCGCATCCCCTACCGGGTCGTCCTGATCGGCAACTACAGCACCGACCTGGAGCTCCGGCGCGACATCAACCGATGGCTCGTGAGCGAGGACCCCTACGGAACCCTCGAGTTCGTCGAGTGGGGGCAGCGACGCGGCGAGGTCCGAACGGACGTCGACCTCGAGACGATCGTGTCCCTGCTGGATTGGCTCTCGGGTGCGATCCAGGACGCGCTCGTCACCGAGGAGCTCGACCCCGGTCTGTTCCACCGATGGCGGAACCAACCCGAGCGACAACGGATGCGCGTGGATCACTTCGGCGTGCTGCTGCAGAGCGCGATCGGAACCGCGGACGGCGTTACGCCGGGGACCGGCGGATGAGCGCAGCGTCCGCATCGTCTGCGGTCACCACCCGACGCCGGTAGTTCCGGAGCGCGAACCGATCACACGCGGTCTCCGCCGCGGACTTCTTGCCGAGCTGCTCACGCAGGTACCAATGCATCCATTCGTGCAGGTAGAGGAACCGGAGCACCTCGCGCTCCGTCCGGAAGGTGACGCCTTCGGTCAGCCAGATGAACTTCAGCCCCTTGCCCGGGCGCCGCTGCGCCCCGTACGGCACGACCTCGCCGAACGGGAGGAAGGGCTCGGGCACCTGCAAGGTGATCGTCCGCTCCGAGAAATCCGTCCAGGCCGAAAGGTGCGGCCGCTGACGGTAGCGGAGCGGCTTGACCTCGATCGCGTACCGCCGGGCTTCGGGCAGGCCGGAGAGGGCGCGACGGATACGCTCGACGGGAAGCTCCGGGCAGCTGGACCGAACCCTCATGGCGCCAACAGGGTACGAGCGGCCGTCGATAGCATCGGCGGATGGCAGAGACCTCGGGCGATCGCGGCTTCCGAGAAGGCGCGGTGGCGGTCGTCCCGATGGCGGTCGCCGTCTTCGGGTTCGGTCTGTCGTACGGGGTCCTCGCACGGGCAGCCGGGATGGGCGGCGTGGCCCCCGTCGTCATGTCGATCACGACGTTCGCGGGATCGGCGCAGTTCGCGGCCGCGTCGGTCCTCCAGGCCGGCGGTGCGGCGGCCACCGCCGCCCTCTCGGCCCTCATGCTCAACGCGCGCTACCTGCCGATCGGTGTGACGGTCGCGCCGTGGCTCCGGGGCAGCATCTGGTCACGTCTGCTCCACGCCCACCTCACGGTGGACGAGTCGTGGGTGATCGCGGCCGAGGGGACGGGCCGGTGGAACCCGCGCGTCCTGCTTGCAGCGGGGATGGGGATCTGGATCGCCTGGGTCCTCGGAACGATCGGCGGCGTGGTCTTCGGCGACGTGATCGGCGATCCAGCGCGGCTCGGTCTGGACGCTGCGTTCCCGGCGCTGTTCCTCGCGCTGCTCGTGCCGCAGCTCCGCAGCGCCGAACGCACGACGCAGCTGGCGGGGCTCCGGATCGGAGCCCCGCCACCCGTGATCGCCGCGGCCCTCGGCGCAGCGATCGCCCTCGCGCTCACGCCCTTCACGCCGGCGGGGGTCCCGATCGTGGCCGCCGGGGCCGCGTGTTTGATCGGTCTTCGGAGACGGCCGTGAGTACCGTGTGGATCGTCGTCATCGTGTCCGGGGTCGGCACGCTCGCGCTCAAGGCCGCAGGCCCGGTGCTCTTGGGAGG
>Ga0307302_10001110_pt1 | contig 11809 bp, 15 predicted proteins | sample ER_DNA_183_FD_194490 | JGI IMG/M metagenome (GOLD analysis project Ga0307302, IMG submission 194490) | Bulk soil microbial communities from the East River watershed near Crested Butte, Colorado, United States - ER_DNA_183 | ecosystem: Environmental > Terrestrial > Soil > Floodplain | place... | reverse complement strand
TCGCGTAGAGGTGTCGGTCGCCGCCACCGGCTACTCGGCGGTGTCGATCTGTGCCTTCTGGAGCTTGCCCGAGTAGTCGACGTAGATCGACTTCCACTCGGTGAAGAAGTCGAGCGCGGCCTGACCGGCCTCTCGGTGGCCGTTGCCGGTGTCCTTGACGCCCCCGAAGGGCAGGTGGACCTCGGCGCCGATCGTGCCGGCGTTGATGTACGTGATACCGGCCTTCAGGTCGCGCATAGCGCGGAACGCCTTGTTCACATCCCCGGTGAAGATCGAGGACGACAGGCCGTACTGGATCCCGTTCGACACCCGGATCGCTTCGTCCAGGTCGCGCACATTGAGCACCGCAACGGTCGGCCCGAAGATCTCTTCCTGGGCGATCCGCATCTCGGGGTCGACGTCGCCGAAGACCGTCGGCCGGTAGTAGAAGCCCTTGTCGAGCCCGTTGCCCGAGGCGACCTCGCCGCCGGTGAGAAGCGTGGCGCCCTCGTCGCGGCCGATCGTGGTGTACGAGTCGATCTTGTCGAGCGCCGACTGGTTGATGACCGGGCCGACGTCGGTGTCTTCTTCCCAGCCGAGCCCGAGCCGGAGCTTCTCGGCCTCGCGCACCAGCCGCGAGGCAAGCTCGTCGTAGACCCCTTCGTGCGCGATCACGCGACTTGCCGCGGTGCAGCGCTGGCCGGACGTGCCGAACGCAGACCAGACGATTCCGTCGACCGCCAGGTCGAGATCGGCGTCGTCGAGCACGATGATCGCGTTCTTGCCGCCCAGCTCGAGGTGGACGTGTTTGAGCCGGTCGGCGGCGTCCTTCGTCACCTGCACGCCGGTCTCGCGCGAGCCGGTGAGGGTGATCACGGGCACATCGGGATGCGTGACGATCGCGGTCCCGACCTCTCCGCCGCCGCCGTGCACGACGTTGACGACACCGGCAGGCACGCCCGACTCGACGAGCAGTTCGACGAAGCGCTCTCCCAGGATGGGTGTGTCGGTCGCGGGCTTGAAGACGACGGTGTTCCCGCTGACGAGCGCGGGCAGGATCTTCCAGGAGGGGATGGCGATCGGGAAGTTCCACGGCGTGATCACGCCGACGACGCCGATCGGCATGCGGACGCTCATGTTGAACTTGTCGCGGAGCTCCGACGGAGTCGTCTGGCCGAACAGCCGCCGGCCCTCCCCGCCCATGTAGTAGGCCATGTCGATGGCCTCCTGCACGTCGCCGCGCGCCTCGGGCAGCACCTTGCCCATCTCGTGCGCCATCAGCTGCGCGAGGTCTTCCTTCCGCTCTGACAGGACCTGGGCGAAGCGGAAGAGGATCTCGCCGCGTTTCGGCGCCGGTACGAGCCGCCAGTCCTCGTAGGCCTCCTTTGCCGCGGCAACCGCGCGGTCGACGTCGCCTTGCCCCGACTTCGGGAAGACACCGAGCGTCTCGCCGTTCGCAGGGCTCGTGCTTTCGAACGTCTCGCCGGATAGGGCGTCGACCCACTCGCCGGCGATGTAGTTCTGGAATGTCTTCGCGCCCAGGATGGCCACGGCGCGATTCTAGTCAGCGGATCCGGCTTCGCCCTCGGTCTCGAGGAATGTGCCGGGAATCCGCGGCCGCCGCCGGTCGCGGGTCTCGCGCTTGCCGCCGCTCTGACGCCCCGCGCGCCGGTCGGGCCCCTCGCGGCGCTCGAGGATGACGCTCACGTTCGGGTTGTCCTTGTAGTACTCGACCATCTTGTCGAAGAGCTCATCTTCGAGCTCGAGCGGGATCACGCAATAGATCACGCCCTGATTGTAGGGCGGGCGCGTGCCGAGTCGAGGCCTTAGAGCCGGGCGATCTCCGGAACGACGCGGCCGTCGGGATCGACCCGCGCATTCCACGTCCTGAACGAGGGCTCGAGCTCGTCGAGCTCGTGACCCCGCTCGGCGAGACGCACCGGCTGGGCCGAGTCGAAGAGGACGCGGTACTGGTACCACGAGATGTCCCAGGCGACGGTGACGACGACCTCTGTGTTGACGCCCGAGAGCGGCACCACGCTGACGTGCGGCTTCCCGAGACTCTTGCCGATGCCTCCGACAGTCCGCCGGTACGCGCTCGCGTTGAACAGGTCGGCGGCCTCGACCATCGCCCGCTCGTGCTCGGAGAGACGGCGCAGGATCGGCTCCGGGGCGATCGTCTCCTCGGGCGCCGCCTTGCGCGGGTCCAGGAACGAGCTCAGTCCGAAGCGCTTGCGCCGAGGCTCGACCGCGTCGAACGTCGGCGTCGTCGGGCTCCCTTCTTTCAACCAGCCCTGCTCGGCTGCGATCTCCTGACAGAGCGGACAGACGTCCAGGAACTCCTCACCGTCCGGAGAGAAACGCGTCGTCCGCTCGCCGACAAGCAGGGTGCGATCGCAGATCGCGCAGGTCTGTGTGGCAACAGTGCGGGAAGGCCGCATGGGTCGCGACTATAGCCCACGCGCTTTAGGGCGCTTCGACTGCTAGGCTGGCCACTATGTGTGTTTTACACTGTAAGTTGCTGCGAAGCTTGTGAAAGGCCGCACGCTGCCCCGCGGCGCCCGCTGCCGCCGCCGGGTCGGCCCGGGCCGCTGGCGCGTTCGCGCGCGGCTCGAACGGTTCATCGAGCCCGCCGTGCTCCTCGTCCTGCGAGACAGCCCCGGCCACGGCTACGAGCTCCTCGAGCAACTTCAGACGCTCATGCCGTCCGAGCGGATCGACATGGGCAACCTCTATCGAATTCTTCGCTCGCTCGAGCGCGAGGGTCTCGTGGCGTCGACCTGGCACGAAGATGTGCCGGGTCCCGCAAAGCGGATCTATGTGATCACGCAGTCCGGGAGCCGCGTCCTCGCCCAGTGGGTCGGGGCCTTCAAGAAGACCGAGCACCAGATCGCCGTCTTCACCGAGCGCTACGAAAAAGGAAGGGGGTGACCATGCATCACGGACACAGACGTTTCCGCGGCCGCGGCGTCGGCCGACGCTGGTACGAGCCAGCGCGCGTCCTCGAACGCCTCGAGGAGTACCAGCGCGACCTAGAGCAGGAGCTCGCTGACGTTGCCGACCTGATCGGCAGGCTGAAGAAAGACCAGCCGGCCTCGGTCTAGCTTTCGCGGAGTGACAGCAAGAGGCGAAGCGTCGAGCCTTAGACCTTCGCCTCTTCGCGCTCCTTCTTGGTCTCTTCGATCAGCTTTTGCGCGACGTGGCTTGGGACCTCGTCGTAGCGCAGGAACTGCATGTGGTAGTCGCCCCGGCCGCCGGTCATCGACGTCAGCGCCTGCCCGTAGGTGAGCATCTCGGCCATCGGCACTTCGGCCCTGATCTGAGTCATGCCGCCCTGCGGCTCCATTCCTTGCAGCCTGCCCCGCCGGGAGTTCAGGTCGCCGTTCACCGCGCCGACGGTGTCGTCGGGGACGGTTACGTCGACGTCCATGATCGGCTCGAGCAGGACCGGATCGGCCGCCTCGTAGGCCTGCTTGAACGCCATCGAGCCGGCGATCTTGAACGCCATCTCCGACGAGTCGACGGTGTGATAGGAACCGTCGACGAGCTGCACGCGCAGGCCCTGAACCGGTGCGCCTGCAAGCTCGCCCTGCAGCATCGCCTCCTGGATCCCCTTGTCGACGGCCGGCCGGAACCCTTGCGGGATCGAGCCGCCGACGATCTTGTCGACGAACTCGTAGCCGGTGTGCCCTTCGAGCGGCTCGAGCACGATGTGGCAGTCGCCGAACTGGCCGCGGCCGCCGGTCTGCTTCTTGTAGCGGCCGTGACCCTTCGACTGCTTGCGGATCGTCTCGAGATACGGGACTCGGGGCTGTCGGAGGTCGACCTCGACGCCGAAGCGCCGCTTCAGACGGTCGACCGCGACTTCGACGTGCATCTGCGTCATGCCTGAGAGAAGCTGCTCGCCTGTCTGGGGGTCGCGCCGAAGGCTGAGGGTGGGGTCCTCGTCGCTGAGGCGGCGGAGCGAGGTCGCCACCTTCTCCTCGTCGCCCTTCGCCTTGGGCGTAATCGCGAAGCTCATGACGGGCTCCGGGAAGTCGAGGCTCGGCAACTCGACTTGGCGATCGGCGTCGAGCAGCAGATCGCCAGTCATCACGTCCTTCAGCTTCGAGACAGCTCCGATGTCGCCCTCGCCGAACTCCTGCGCCGACTCGTGTTCCTTGCCCTGCAGTGTCAGCAGCTGCCCGACACGCTCCTTGTCGTGCGTGCGTGCGTTCGCGACGGTGGTGTCGGAAGTGAGCTTGCCCGTGAGGACGCGGAAGATGTTGATGCGCCCCGCGAATGGATCGGCCACGGTCTTGAAGACGAACGCGGCGTTCTCGGCGCCTTCGATCTCGATTGGGGCGCCCTTCTTCGCCGGCGAAGGGATACCCTCGACGAGCAGGTCGAGCACCGCCGTCGTGCCGAGATTCTTCGTGGCGACCCCGCAGGCGACCGGGAAAAGCTCACCGCGGGTGACCGCCGTCTTCAGCGCGGCCGCGACCTCCTCGGGCGAGAGCTCCTGCCCGTCCAGGTAGCGCTCCATCAGGCCCTCGTCGGTCTCGACGACGGAATCGAGGAGCTGTGTGCGGAGCTCGGCGACCTGGTCGGCGAGCTCGGGTGCAATCTCGCCCGGCTTGCCCTCCCGGTCTCCTTCGGGGCTCGTATACGCCGTCATGTGCAGGAGGTCGACGATCCCGGTCAGCTCGTGTTCGGAGCCGATCGGCATGTGAATCGCAACGCACTGCGAGCCAAGCTGGGAGCGCAGCTGCTCGAGCGTCCGGAAGAAATCGGCGCGCTCGCGATCGAGCATGTTCACGAAGACGACTCGCGCCAGCCCTAGCTCCTCGGCGCGATGCCAGTTTCGGGCCGTCTGGACCTCCACACCCATCACGCCGCTGAGCGTGATCAGCGCGCCTTCGACGACGTGCAGGGAAGAGATCGCGTCCCCCTGGAAGCTGGGCTCGCCCGGGGTGTCGATCAGGTTGATCTTCCGGCCCTGCCACTCGAGGTGGCAGAGCGTCGCGGAGATCGACATCTCGCGCGATTGCTCGTCCTCGTCCCAGTCCGAGACCGTGGTGCCCTGCTCGACGACGCCCAGCCGGTTGGTCGCGCCCGCCTGAAAGAGCATCGCCTCCACGAGCGAGGTCTTCCCCGTGCCTCGGTGACCGACGACGGCGATGTTGCGGATCTTCCCGGGCTCGACTGCGGGCATGCGAAGGCTCCTCCTCGGCTGGTTTCACGCGATCTTAGCGAGGCACCCGCTGGAGAAAAACCGTCACCGACCCGGCGCGAAGCCGTGACCCACGCGTGCGATTGCCCTCGTTACGCTCGTCAGCGGGGAGGAGGCCGGGTGCACCTTTAAACGCGTCAGCTGCCGGAGTCGCGCGGCGGCGAGCCGGAAAGGCGGGCCTTCAGCCGGAGGACCGCCTTCGTGTGCAGCTGGGAGACCCGCGACTCGGTCACTCCGAGCACCTCGCCGATCTCGCGCAGCGTCAGCTCCTCGTAGTAGTAGAGCGTGACAACGAGCTTCTCGCGCTCGGGCAGTCTGGCGATCGCCTCGCCGAGTGCCTCCTTCAGCTCGGTCTGTGCGAGCGCCGACTGCGGCTCAGGGCCCTGCGTATCCTCGATCGTGTCGATGAGCGCGACCTGATCGCCGCCGGAGGACGAGATCGTCCACAGCTCGTCGAGCGCGGCGATCGACGAGCGCGAGATCTCTGTCAGGCTCTCCTCGAGCTCCTCGGTCTCGATCCCGAGCTTGCCGGCGATCTCGCCGTCGGTCGGCGCCCTGTGCAGCTTCGCCTCGAGCTCGCCGATTGCCCGCTCGATGTGGCGCGCCCGCGCGCGAACGGACCGGGGCACCCAGTCCATCGCGCGCAACTCGTCGATGATCGCCCCCTTGATGCGGGAGATCGCGTACGTCTCGAACTTGACGTCACGGTCGGGGTCGTAGCGCTCGATCGCGCCGATCAGGCCGAGCAGACCGTAGGAGACGAGGTCGCCCTCGTCGACGTGGGCCGGCAACCCGCTGCCGAGCCGGCCGGCGACGTACTTGACGAGCGGGGCGTACGTGAGGATGAGCCGGTCGCGAACGGCCTTGTCCCCCGACTTGCGGAACTCCTGCCAGAGACCTTGCGTTTCGTCCGTCTGCGCCACGACGTAGAGAATACGGCGCGCCGCGGCGGAATCCTCAGCGCGCGCGCCTCGCCAAGAGTGCCCTGAGGCCGAATGTCCCGATCCAGAGGGCCAGCACGCCCGCTGCAACGCCAATCCCCACGGCCAATCCTCCGGCGCGCACCGCAGTCACCGCGATTCCGATGAAGAAGACAGCGAGAAAGAGAAAGAGAACGCCAAGCACTCGGCGCGAGTTGTCGGGGGCCACGGTCCGACTCTACTGGCCCCGGGAAACCGGCAGTACAATCGGTCGGCAACCCAGGGGCGTAGCTCAATTGGCAGAGCACCGGTCTCCAAAACCGGGGGTTGCAGGTTCGAGTCCTGCCGCCCCTGTAGGACCGATCGCCTTCGACCCTTGAGTGCGTCTGCTGCGGCTTCTACTAGCGAGGAAGCAGCACGACGGACACCTGCAGCACGTGGCCGTGACCGAGCATGAAGTCCGTCGCCCGAGTCCCGGGCTTCCCGGTACCGAGCCGGCATCGGCGAAAGCCCCCGAACGGCCCGCAGACGACGGACGGATACGCGCGCCGTACGTCGGCCTCGGCGGAGTCGACACCGAGCCCCGAAGCCGTGCGCTCGGTCGAGCGCGTCGTCGTGACCTCGACGACCCGGCCGAGACGGAACCCGACCCAGACCCGGGGGTAGTAGAACCGGACTCCGCCGGCCATCGGCGCACCGAGACGTGCCCGAACCTGCGCCTTGGTCATCCCGAGCACGACACGCGACATGCCGTACTGCGGCCTGATCGTGGCGGCGGCCGACTGGACGGCGAGGAGTGCGATCCCCATCGCGGTGAGGATTGGAATCCTCACCAAGAAGACGAGGAGGCGGCGCATGTCTTTCGGTTCAGTCGGCCGATTCGAGGTCGCCCTCGACCCCCGGTCGAGGAGTCTCGAGCATGTGCGCCCCGACGTCGGGGTGGCTCGCCTGCCAGGCCTTCAGGTACAGATCGACCTCCATGCGCGCCTGCTCCTCGCCGAGGGCTTCCGGGACCTCGACGAGCACAGTCCGCTCGTCCTCGATGCGGGCCTCGCAATGGGCTCGCCGAAGGAACTCGATGAGGTCCTGCCGAGCATCTGGATGCACCTGAATCCTCATCGTTCCCCCATAGCTTCACTCTGGGCGATTTCGTAGGTCTTGTCGAGTTTTCAGCAGTTGCAGGGGTTACCGGCCTGCGCTGCCGCTACGCTCACGAGAATGGCGGTTTTAAGCTCGCAGGTCGAGCGCGAATCAGACGTCTTCACCAAACGCCGCGAACGGATGGAAGCCCTCGTCGCGGAGCTTCGCAAGCGCACCGCGCAGGTCGCGCGCGGAGGCGGAGAGAAGGCGATCGAGCGCCACCGCTCGCGCGGGAAGCTGACCGTGCGTGAGCGCGTCGACCGGCTGCTCGATCCGGGCAGTGCTTTCCTCGAGATCGGCGCCCTTGCAGCCTGGGAGATGTACGACGGCCAGGCCCCCTCGGGCGGGATCGTGACCGGGGTTGGAGTCATCGAAGGTCAGGAGTGTGTGATCGTCGCCAACGACGCGACCGTAAAAGGAGGCACCTACTTCCCGCTGACGGTGAAGAAGCACCTTCGCGCGCAGGAGATCGCCGAGCAAAACCACCTTCCGTGCATCTATCTCGTCGACTCCGGCGGTGCCTTCCTCCCGCTCCAGGCCGAGGTTTTCCCCGACCGCGACCATTTCGGTCGCATCTTCTTCAACCAGGCGCGAATGTCGGCGAAGGGGATCCCGCAGATCGCCGCCGTGATGGGCTCGTGCACCGCGGGCGGCGCGTACGTCCCCGCGATGAGCGACGAGACGATCATCGTCAAGGGCACCGGCACGATCTTCATCGGCGGGCCGCCGCTCGTGAAGGCGGCGACCGGGCAGGACGTCACCGCCGAGGAGCTCGGGGGTGCCGATGTCCACACGCGCCGCTCGGGTGTCGCCGACCACTACGCGACGAGCGACGAGCACGCACTCGCGCTCGTTCGCTCGATCGTGCGCAACCTTTACCGCCGCAAGGACGCGCCGTGGGACGTCGCCGAGCCGGACGAGCCGACCGTCGACCCGGCGGACCTCTACGGGCTGATCCCCGAGGACTACCGGCAGGCCTTCGACGCGCGCGAGGTAATCGCCCGGATCGTCGACGGTAGCCGGTTCCACGAGTTCAAGGAGCTCTACGGCGAAACCCTCGTCTGCGGGTTCGCGCGCATCGAGGGATATCCGGTCGGGATCCTCGCCAACAACGGCGTGCTCTTCGCGGAGTCGGCGCAGAAGGGGGCGCACTTCATCGAGCTCGCCTGCGAGCGAAAGGTGCCGCTGGTCTTCCTCCAGAACATCACCGGGTTCATGGTCGGCACCGAGTACGAGGCGGGCGGGATCGCGCGTGACGGCGCCAAGCTCGTGATGGCGGTCGCGTGCGCCGAGGTCCCGAAGTTCACCGTCGTGATCGGGGGCTCGTTCGGCGCGGGCAACTACGGGATGGCGGGCAGGGCGTACTCGCCGCGGCAGCTCTGGATGTGGCCGAATGCGCGCATCTCGGTCATGGGCGGCGAACAGGCGGCGATCGTGCTGACGATGGTCGGCGACGCCGATGCCGACGAGATCCGCGCGAAGTACGACCACGAGGGGAACCCGTACTACTCGACCGCCCGGCTCTGGGACGACGGGATCATCGACCCGGCCGACACGCGGCGAGTGCTGGCGCTCGGGATCTCGGCCGCCCTGAACGCGCCGATTCCCGAGACGAAGTTCGGCATCTTCCGCATGTAATGGCGAGGTACGACGTCGTCCATCTCTCCGAGCTCGACGGAGTCGTCAAGAAGGTCCGGAAGGCGCTCGGCGTCACCGCATTCGGCGTCAACTACTTCGATCTCCCACCCGGAGCGGAAGGCCTCGAGCACAACGAGACGCAGACGAACCAGGAAGAGGTCTACGTCTACGTGAAGGGCTCGGGTCGGCTACGTGTCGGCGGCGCCGAGGTCGAGGTGGGCGAGGGTATGGCCGTGCGGGTCGATCCCGAGGTCACGCGCCAGCCGGTTGCGGGTGACGAGGGGCTGTCGTGGGTCGCGATCGGGGCACCGCGCGACGGCGTCTACGTTCCGCCGCCCTGGGGTTAGGCCGCGTGCTGCTCCGGTTGGTTCTCTGGAATCTCGCCGATTCGAAGACGACGATCGCCGAGCTGCGCCGTTACCTCCGGGACGAGTCCGTCGACGCGTTCGAGGACGTGCCGGGCCTGCGCTTCAAGGCGTGGATCTCGGACGAGACGACCGACCGGTGGGGCGCGGTCTACCTCTGGGAGTCGCGCGAGGCGGCCGATCAGGAGCTGCCGAGCCGCGTGCGCGAGCTGATCGGCAAGGAGCCGGAGGTCGGCGAGGAGTTCGACGTCGAGGCGACGATCGAGGGCCAGTTCGACTTCGCGGAGCTCTCACGTCGGGGCCTCGCATTCGAGTAGCGCACTTTCGGCACAGAGCCGTCACCCACCCGTGCGAATTTCCCCGCTACGATCGCAGCGGGGAGGAGGTCGGTGGTACCTGAAAACAGGGACCGTCCGGCTAGAGGACGAGCTCTTCGGGGAACACCGCGCCCTCGCCGAAGCGCTCGAGCCGGTACGGCGCGAGGTCGAATGAGGTCTCGCCCTCGAGGAGCTCCGCGGCCACGGCCGCGCCCACCGCCGGGGACTGCATGAAGCCGTGCCCCGAGAAGCCGCAGGCGACGTACACGCCCTCGGCTGCCCAGCCGATGAGCGGATGCGCATCGGGGGTCATGTCGTAGAGCCCCGCCCACGCCTGCTCGATCCGAGTCTCCGCTGCAGGCGGGTAGCGATGCACGAGGCGCGCGAGTCGGTCGGGAAAGAGCGACTCGTCGACCTCGGTCTCGAAACCCCACCGCGGCGAAGGATCGACCATCGCCACCACCAGCTTGTCCCCTCGCCGGCGGAAGTGGAAGCCTGTCTCGGACTCGATCGTCATCGGCAGCCGTTCCGGCAGGCCCTCGATCGCTCCTGTTTCGAGCAGCTGGCGGCAGAGAGGGCGCACCGGCAACTCGATACCGCGCTCTGCTGCGAGCTCGGCCGACCAGGGACCGCAGGCGATGACGAGCACATCGCCCTCGACCTCGGCTGCAGCCGTCTGCTCCCGAACCTCGACGCCGCCCTCGGCAGCGCGACGAACGAGCTCGCGCGTCACGCCGGGCGGGTCGGCCACACCGTCCTCGGCGCAAAGGACGGCTCCGAGCACATCGTCGGTCCGCAGCCCAGGAACAGTGCTCGCGTCGATCCGCTCCACCGGCACCCCGAGCTCTGCCTGAAGCTTCCGACGCGCCTCGACCTCCGAGAGCCCCTCCTCCGTCGTCGCCAGGAACATGTAACCGACCTGATCGAAGAACGGCGAGCCGAGCTCCTCGAAGAAGCGGATGGACGCCTGTGCGAGGCGCACCTCGGGCGCGGTCGAGAACTGCTGCCGGACGCCGCCCATCGCTCGCGCCGTCGAGCCGCCGGCGATCGCACCACGATCCGCGAGCACCACGTCCTCGCCGCCGGCAAGCGCAAGGTGATACGCGATGCTCGCGCCGATCGCGCCCGCGCCGGCTATGACGATTCGAGCCATCGCTCCAGCTCAGCCCGCTCATCGGCGTTCAGGACGCGCAATGGGGCGCGCACGTCCTGGCGTACGGGGACGCCGCGATGAGCAACGCACGCCTTGACCGCCGCCTGGAACGGAAAGCGTTCGAGCATCGCTCGGGTCTGCCCCACATCGCCGGCGCGGTCGCGGACGAGGCTCGCAACGAGCTCGGGAAACGCGGCCGCCAGGCCCGAGACCGCGCCCGCAGCGCCGCGCTCGAGCCCCTGCAGCAGAAGTGACTCCGCTCCCACGAACACGTCAAGCCCCTCGAGCAGGTACGGCTCCACCTCGGCAAACGGCTGATTCGAGACTTTGAGGCCCGCGAGGTTCGGAGCCAGCTCGCGTAGCCGCTCGATCGCGCCGAGCGGGATCGAATAGCCGCAGCGAGCGCGGAACTCGTAGAGGTAGAACGGAATCGGCCGACAGGCGTCGGCAGCCGCGGCAAAGTGCCGGACGAGCGCCGGTTCGTCCAGTGCGTAATACGGAGGACCGATGACGGCGATCGCGTCGGCTCCCTGTTCTGCGGCAGCCGCCGCAAGCGAAACCGTGTCCGCGGTCGTCTGCGCACCACAGTGGACGGCTACCTGGAGCCGGCCCTCGGAGGCCTCGATGAAGAGCGCAGCAGCCCGCTGCCGCTCCTCGCGCGAGAGCAGAATGCCCTCGCCTGTCGTGCCGAGCGTGAGGATCCCGTCGAGCCCGCCTTCGGCGAGAAAGTCGAGATACGGGGCGAAGGCGTCCTCGTCCAATGACTCGCCGTCGTCGCGAAGCGGCGTGATCGCAGCTGCGAGAGTGCCTCTGAGCACGACACGACTTTAAGCTGGCGGCAATGAGCGCGCTTCGCATGGAACGAGAGGGAAGCGTCTTGCGCGTCACGCTCGCGCGTCCCGAGCGGCGCAATGCCTTCGACGCCGAGCTGATTCGCGCGCTCACGGAAGCATTCGCAGACGTCGGCGATGCGCGTGTCGTCGTGCTCGCCGGCGACGGCGAGAGCTTCTGCGCCGGCGCCGACATCGAATGGCAGCGCTCCGCGATCGACCTGTCGTACGAGGAGAACGTCGAGGACGCGCTCC
>Ga0307302_10001109_pt1 | contig 11809 bp, 13 predicted proteins | sample ER_DNA_183_FD_194490 | JGI IMG/M metagenome (GOLD analysis project Ga0307302, IMG submission 194490) | Bulk soil microbial communities from the East River watershed near Crested Butte, Colorado, United States - ER_DNA_183 | ecosystem: Environmental > Terrestrial > Soil > Floodplain | place... | reverse complement strand
GGCCGCCACCCCCACCGCCGGCCTCAACGTCCAGCTGTGCGGCGACGCCCACCTCTCCAACTTCGGGGCCTTCGCCTCGCCCGAGCGGCGGCTGCTGTTCGACCTCAACGACTTCGACGAGACCCTGCCGGGGCCGTTTGAGTACGACGTCAAGCGGATGGCGGCCAGCTTCACCATCGCCGCTCGTAACAACGGCTTCACCAAGGCCGACACCAAGGCGGCGACGCTGGGGTCGGTGGCGGCCTATCGGGAGGCGATGGCCGGCTTCGCCCAGATGGGCACCATGGACATCTGGTATGCCCACCTGGACGAGGACCAGCTCCTGAGCGGGATCCAGAGCGCTACCGCCGAGGCCGCCAAGGCCTCCAAGAAGACCGCCAAGGCGGCCAAGCAGGCCGGGAGGACGGCGCGCAGGAGCGCCGCCAAGGCCCACACCCGCGACAGCCTGCAGGCGCTGTCGAAACTCGGCGAGCGGGTCGACGGCCAGTATCGGATCGTGAGCCAGCCCCCGATCGTGGTCCCGGCCCGGGAGCTGGCAGCCACCTACGGCCTGTCCGGCGACCAGATGGGGCGGGTGCTCCGGGAGCAGTTCCGCGGCTACCGGGCCACCCTGCAGGATGATCGGCGGCGGCTGCTGGAGCGGTTCCAGTTCGTCGACCTGGCCCGCAAGGTGGTCGGGGTGGGCAGCGTCGGCACCCGGGCCTTCATCGTCCTGCTCCAGGGCCGCGACCAGCAGGACCCGTTGTTCTTGCAGGTCAAGGAGGCGACCAGGTCGGTGCTGGAGGGTCCGCTGCGGAAGAGCCGCTTCAAGCAGCCCGGTGAGCGGGTGGTCCAGGGGCAGCGGATGATGCAGGCGGCCAGCGACATCTTCCTGGGCTGGACCAAGGGGGTGGAGGACGACCGCTACTTCTACTGGCGGCAGCTGCGGGACATGAAGGGCTCGGCCGTGGTCGAGTCGATGGCGCCCGTCGCCCTCAACTTCTACGCGGGGATCTGTGGGTGGACGCTGGCCCGGGCGCATGCCCGGTCGGGAGACCCGGTCGCGATCGCCGCCTACCTGGGTGAGGACGACCGGTTCGACCGGTCGATCGTCGACTTCTCGAAGGGCTACGCCGACCAGAACGAGCTGGACTACCAGGAGTTCGCGGAGGCGATCCGATCGGGACGGCTGGAAGCGCTCGAAGGCACCTGAGCGCCGCCGTGCCAGTCATCAGGTGTGCATGGTGAACGAAGCTGCCAACCTCCACGGGAGCTCGTCCAGGCGGCAGCGCCCAGGAATTAGTCCCAACCGGGTGATGCGCGGCGGCTCCCCACGCAACAGACTCGCCGGAGTCAAGCTGCCGAGCGAAAGGAAAGGCCATGGCCATCGGTCCGGTGCAGTTGCTGGTCCTGGGGTTCAACCATCCCAACTTCCACGGCGAGGTCATCGAGGAGCTGGAGCGGCTGCGCGAGAGCGACACCGTCCGGGTGATCGACGCCCTGGCCGTCCACAAGGACGCCGACGGCGAGATCGAGGTGGCCCATCTCAGCAACCTCACCGAGGACGAGGCGATCGAGCTGGGCAGCAAGGTCGGCGCCCTGATCGGGCTGGGCATCGAGGGCGAGGAGGGCCTGGAGAAGGGTGCCGAGGCCGGCGCCGAGGCCGCCGCCGACGGCTTCGAGGTGTTCAGCGACGAGCAGGCCTGGGATGTCCTGGAGGACATCCCCAACGACTCAGCCGCGGCGCTCATCTTGATCGAGCATCACTGGGCGGTGCCGCTGCGCGACGCGATCGCCCGGGCGGGAGGGTTCCGGCTGTCAGATGGGTTCATCAGCCCGCTGGACCTGGTCGAGATCGGGCTGCTGTCGGCCGAGGAGGCCGAGGACCTGCACGCCATGGAGACGAGTGCGGCCGATGCCAAGCAATGACGGCCGCACCGGTCCCCACCAACTGGAGGAGGCAACCATGTTCGGATCCCGAAGGGTGGCGCGTCGCACCGGGCGTCGCACCGCCAGGCGCGTCTCCCGACGCCGCTAGCTAGCGGTACCCACGGCAGGCGCTCCGGCGACAGGCAAGGAGGAGTCCAGCGGCTGGGCGGTCGGGTTCATCCTGTTCGCCGGGATCTTGATGATCATGGGCCGTCGCCGTCCACGGCCGCGACATGCGGGAACCGGTCTGAGCCGAGGCGGGGGAGATGACGGGCAGCCACGACGGGCGCGTCTGCCTGTGTGACCGATCCGATGGGATCTGTGCCGGCTTGGCCGTGCGGCGGCTGAGCCCGGCCCGGGTCCAGGACCTGGCCGAGGAGATCTGGACGGCGTCGTCCGGAGACCTGCTGCCGGCCCGCCCCGCGGCCGACCCGCGGTCCAGCCGGGCCGGCGCCTCGGCCCAGGCCGCCTACCTGCGCCGCCGCGAGCAGGAGCGCCAGAGCTGGCGCCTCGACTGGGCCTGGTGGAGCCTTGCGGTGATCGGCGTCGCCCTTGCCGGCGCAACCCTGGTCGGCGCGACCGTCGGCGGCTGGCTGGCCGGGCCGGCGGCCCTGCTGCTGGCGGTGTGGACCGGGTGGCGGCTGCGCTTCCGTCTCTCGCTCGAGGCGACCATCTGCAGACGGCTGGCGGCAATGCAGCGACGCACGGCTGGCCGGCTGGCACCCCTGGCCGACGAGGGCTGGCAGGTGCTGCACGACGTCACCCTGCCGGGGTGGCTGGACAGCCTGGAGCACCTGGCGGTCGGCCCCACCGGCGTCTGGGTGGTGGCGTCCTGGCAGCGGCCGCGGCGGCTGCTCGGCGGTACCGTGCCGGTGGAGGTCCTGCACGGGCTGCGCTCCCAGGCCGAAGGGGTGGCCGAGATGCTCGGCGGGTGGGCCCAGGTCCCGGTCCGGGCGCTGCTGTGCGTGCACGGCGCCTGGTCGGGCACCGGGCAGATGCTGCATGATGTCCGGGTCACGGCCCCCCGGCAGCTGGCCGACGCCATCCAGGGCCGCGGCGCACCGCTGCCGCCGGGCGAGGTCGAGGGCGCCACCGCCCGCCTGATCCAGGTGCTGCGACCGGCGGCCTGAGACCGAGGAGGAGCCGACGATGGGTTGTCTGTTCGCGCTGCTGGCAGGGTTTGCCCCACGGATCGCCCTGGTGCTGGTATGGATCTTCACCAACCTGGTCGACCGGGCGTTCACCGGCTTCCTCGTCCCATTGCTGGGGCTGATCTTCCTGCCGTATGCCACGCTGTTCTACGTCCTGTCCTGGAGCCCCATCGGTGGCGTGAGCGGCTGGGGATGGTTCTTCGTGATCCTCGGGCTCATCTTCGACATCGGCCACTGGGCGGGCGGCGGCTATACCGGTCGGCAGCGGTACGCGACGGCGACCTGAGACGGGGGACTCTGTCTGGCCTGGTCGACGCGGCGGCCAGAGGTTCCCTGACAGCAGGCTGATCAGGGGGAGTAGAGCCAGGGCTGCTTGAGGTCGAAGAACTCGGGGACGCCGACGCTGATGGTGGCCATCTCGTCCATCTGGGCCTGGAGCTCGGGGGGCAGCTCCTTGCGTTCGCCCTCGCGGGCCTCGGCCTCGGAGGTGAAGTACATGGCCATGGTGTAGGCCCCGCCGTCGTGGCCGACGGCCACGCTGCCGATGATGTCGGGACGGAAGGCGGCCCACTCCTCGGAGTTCTGGGACATGAGCTCCTGGGCGCGGTCGGGGTCGGTGCCCTGACCCTGCATGACCTGGACGAAGCCGGCGTCGTCGGGCTCGCCGGCGGCGTCCACGGTGACGTCGTTGCTGTCGCGGAAGCTGGGCTCGCCGGTGAACAGCCGCGAGGTCTCGCTCCACCACCGGTCCTGCTCGGGTCGGTCGCTGTTGCGGCGGGCCGCCTCCTCGGACTCGAAGCGGGCCAGCGCGATGAAGCGGCCATCCTCGGTCACGCCGGCGGTCGAGCCCAGCCAGCCGCTGGCCCCGGGCGCCAGCTCCTGGACCCAGCGGTCCATCGCCGCCCGGACCTTCGCCGCGTCGTCGACCTGTCCCTGAATCACCTGAACGAACACCGCGACCCCCTCTGGTGGATGTGCCGAGCGTGGGCACAAGCTTATCCCGCTTCCCGGCCGTCGGTTGCTCCTCCGGTCACTCGGTTCCGCGGGCCATGTGCTGCACCGCCTGGTCGATCCCCTGGCCACCTTCGACGTCCTCGAGATAGAGCCGGCCCCAGACGACGCGGTCGTCGCGGACCCCGAAGATGGTGACCCCGCGCATGTCGAGCCGGGTCCCGTCGGTGCGGGTGCCGCGCCAGTGCCACTCGGCCCACCCGGTGTCGCCCTGGTACGCCGACCGCAGCAGCTCGGCCTGGAAGTCGGGGACGCCGGCGAAGACCTCGGCCCAGTTCCTCCGCACCTGCTCGCTGCCGACGAACGCCCGGTCGGGATGCACGGGCTGCTCGCTGCGGTACCGCGGGTCGAAGCAGGCGACGAAGCTGTCAAGGTCGTGGGCGTTCTGGGCGTCGCGGAGCCGCTCGATCACGTCAGTTCCCAACGGTCTCGCCTCCTGGCGTTCCGGGCCTGGTGAAGCTCCAGCGGGTGGCGGTGGTGGTGAACAGCCCCTCGCGCTCGATGATGCCGAAGACGACATGGGGACGGACGGTGAAGACCGGGTTCTGGGCCGGGTCGGGGAAGCCGGTGCCGTACTTGTGGCGGTAGGCGGCCAGCAGGGTGGAGAGGGTCGCCGGGTCGGTGGTGGGGGAGGCCACGCCCTCGACGACCACCGACTCCTCGGCGTGGTCGGGGGTGACGACGCAGCGGGGCTCGGCGGCCAGGTTGCGGGCCTTGCGGGAGCGGCCGCCGGTGCTGAAGTGGAAGGCGCCGTCGCGCCACAGGCCCCAGACGGCCGCGAGGTGGGGGGGCCCGTTCGGGCGGCTGGTCGCCACCCAGTAGCTGTGGGCCCGTTCCAGGCGCTCGACCGCCCAGGTCCAGGGGAGCAGGCCGTCGCCGTCCTCGGCGGGGGAGAGGCCGTAGCCGGGCATGTGAGGGCGGCTGGCGGCGGGTTCGGGAACGGCTGAGCTGGACATGGGGCTGTCACCAACCTGACGATCTTGGGCGGGCTGCGGGCGTATTCTGGCTGAGAAGGAGTACGCGGCGATGAACGCGGTGGTCTGGGTCATCTTGGCGGCGATCCTCGGGGTTGCCGAGATCTTCACGTTGACGGCCGCGCTCGGGCTGCTGGCCGTGGCCGCCCTGGCGGCGGCGGGGGTGGCCGCGCTCGGGATGGGGGAGCTTGCCCAGTTCGCCACCTTCGCCGTGGTGGCCGTGGCCGGGCTGGTGGGGATCCGGCCACTGGTCAGGCGCCAGGCGCGGCCGCGGTTCGGGCCGCAGTACCGCTTCGGGGTGGCGGCGCTGGTGGGGCGGCAGGCACGGGTGGTCCAGGAGGTCACCGGGCATGCCGGGCGGGTGCGGATCGGCGGCGAGGAGTGGTCGGCCCGCTCCTACGACGAGACGCTGGTGATCCCCGCCGGGTCGACCGTCGACGTGATCGAGATCGAGGGCGCGACCGCCCTCGTGTACCCGCGGGAGTGAAGCAATGGAAGTCATCATCGTCGTGGCCGTCATCGCCCTGCTCGCGGCGGTGGTGGTGCTCCGTTCGGTGCGGATCGTGCCCCAGGCGCGGGCCCGCAACGTCGAGCGGCTCGGCCGCTACACCAAGACCCTCGAACCGGGCCTCCACTTCATCATCCCCTTCGTCGACCGCGTGCGGGCGTCGATCGACCTGCGCGAGCAGGTCGTGTCGTTCCAGCCCCAGCCGGTGATCACCGAGGACAACCTGGTCGTGAACATCGACACGGTGCTGTACTTCCACGTCACCGACGCCCGGGCGGCCGCCTATGAGATCAACAACTTCATCCAGGCGGCCGAGCAGCTGACCGTCACCACCCTGCGCAACGTGATCGGCGGGATGGACCTGGAGGAGACGCTGACCTCCCGGGAGAAGATCAACAGCGAGCTGCGGGGCGTGCTCGACGAGGCCACCGGCAAGTGGGGGATCCGGGTCAACCGGGTCGAGATCAAGGCGATCGACCCGCCGGCGCCGATCAAGCAGGCCATGGAGAAGCAGATGCGCGCCGACCGCGACAAGCGGGCCGCCATCCTCACCGCCGAGGGGGTGCGGCAGTCGCAGATCCTGACCGCCGAGGGCGAGAAGCAGAGCGCCATCCTGCGGGCCGAGGGCGAGCGGCAGTCGGCCATCCTCAAGGCCGAGGGCCAGGCCCAGGCCATCGGGACGGTGTTCCGGGCCGTCCACGACAACGACCCCGACCCCAAGCTGCTGGCCTACCAGTACCTGCAGACCCTGCCCCAGCTGGCCCAGAACCCGGGCAACACCTTCTGGGTCATCCCGAGCGAGGTCACCAGCGCCCTGCGGTCGCTCAGCAAGGCCTTCAGCACCGACGACCAGCAGGACCCAGCCCCGGAGGCCAGGCGGATCGAGCCGCCGCGCGACGGCCGCTAGCCGCCCCCGCGAGCACCACATGGAGCGGGTGCGGGTCGACCGCTGGCTGTGGGCGGTGCGGCTGACCAAGACACGCTCGGGGGCGGCCCAGGCCTGCCGGGCCGGCCACGTGCAGGTCAACGGGGTGCGGGCCAAGCCGGCCACGCCGGTCAAGGTCGAGGACACCGTCCGCGTCCGGGTCGGCGACCGCGAGCGGGTTGTGGAGGTCGTCCGCCTGATCGAGACCAGGGTCGGGGCCGAGCCGGCGGCCGCCTGCCTGGTCGACCGCAGCCCGCCCCCGCCGCCGCGCGACCCCCTGGACCGGCCGGGCCGCCGCGACCCGGGCATGGGCCGCCCGACCAAGCGCGACCGCCGCCGGCTCGACCGCACCCGGGGCCGCCGGGCGTGAGCGGTCGCCGGCGCCCGGACCCGGCCCGGGGTCGCTAGAGCCGCAGCCGCTCCAGCCAGGCGTCGAGGACCTCGCGGTCGCCCAGGACCTCCACACCCTCGCTGTCCGGGGGCAGGCGGCGGGTGACGACCCGGAGCAGGTCGGCGAGCGGGGCCCGGACGGCCACGGTCGCCTGCTCGTGGCCGTGCCGCCAGGTGAAGCCGGGGGACCCGAGCTCGACCAGCCACTCGGCGGCCCCGCCGGGGGCGGCGTCGGTGGGGTGGAGGTGGACGGTCCCGCCGGGTCCCGGGTCGCCGCCGGTCTCCGGGCCCTCGGCGGCCCCGAAGCCATCGGCCAGCAGGTCCAGGAACTCGTCGACGGCGTCGGCGGCCAGGTCCGGGGCGACGCGGTAGCTGGCGCCGACCGCCCCGGCGGCGTCGGCCCGGTGCACGACCAGGTCGTTGGCGGCCCGGCGGGCCCAGGCGGCGGTCGGCCAGCGGACCTGCCAGATCTGGGCCTCGGCGTCGGGGCCGGCCCCGCCCAGGGTGGCGGCGGCCCTGGCCGCCCCCTCGGCCAGCCAGGCGTCGATCGCGGCCGGGTCGTCGCCGGGCGGGCCGCCGTGGTCGGGCACCTGCCGCTCCGGCTCGGTGACGGCGGTGCCGGTGCGGACGGCCGTCTCCACCGAGCGCAGGTTGCCGCCGACGTGGCGCAGCAGCTGGGCCAGGGTCCAGTCGGGGGTGGTCGGCACCGTCACCGACAGGTCGGCGCCGGCCACCACCTCGCGCAGCAGGCCGGTCTGGTCGACCACCTCGTCGCAGAACCGGTTGTAGGGAAGGCGGGTCATGGGCGCACCGTGCGGTTGTCGGCTGTCCGGGGGCGACCCTACCATCGGGCACCATGGAAGCGGGCAAGCCGGTGCTGCTCACGGTCGACGACGACCCGGGGGTGTCGCGCGCGGTCGCGCGGGACCTGCGCCGGCGCTACGGGCAGGACTACCGGATCGTGCGCGCCGAGTCGGGCCGCCAGGCCCTGGAGGCGCTGCGGGAGATCAAGCTCCGCGGCGACCCGGTGGCGGTGCTGCTGGCCGACTACCGCATGCCGGAGATGAGCGGCCTGGAGTTCCTGGAGCAGGCCATGGACCTGTTCCCCAACGCCCGGCGGGCCCTGCTGACCGCCTACGCCGACACCGACGCCGCCATCCAGGCGATCAACGTCATCGACCTCGACCACTACCTGCTGAAGCCGTGGGAGCCGCCGGAGGAGAAGCTGTTCCCGGTCGTGGACGAGCTGGTCGAGCTGTGGCACACCGCCGGCGACCAGCCGGTCACCGCGACCCAGGTCGTCGGGCACCGCTGGTCGGCGCGCTCCTACGAGGTGCGCGACTTCCTGGCCCGCAACTCGGTGTCCTACCGCTGGCTCACCGCCGACCAGCCCGAGGGCCGGCGGCTGCTGGAGGCGGCCGGGCTCGACGAGGCCAGCATCCCGCTGGTGGTCACGCCCGACGGCGACTCCCTGGTCGACCCGAGCGTGGAGGAGCTGGCGGCCAGGGTCGGCCTGTCGACCACCCCGGCCACCGACTTCTACGACACCGTGATCGTCGGCGGCGGGCCCGCCGGGCTGGGCGCGGCCGTGTACGCCGCCTCCGAGGGGCTGCGCACGGTCCTGGTCGAGCGGGAGGCCACCGGCGGTCAGGCCGGCCAGAGCACGCGCATCGAGAACTACCTCGGCTTCCCCGACGGGGTCAGCGGCGTCCAGCTCACCGACCGGGCCCGCCGCCAGGCGACCAGGTTCGGGGCCGAGATCCTCACCGCGGCCGCCGTCACCGGCCTGGAGGTGCGCGGCTCGTCGCGGGTGGTGCGCTTCGCCGACGGCGGCGAGGTCGCCGCCCACACCGTGGTCCTGGCCACCGGGGTCGCCTACGCCACCCTGGACGCCCCCGGCACCGCGGAGCTCACCGGCCGCGGCATCTTCTACGGGTCGGCGGCCACCGAGGCCCCGTCGTGTGCCGACGAGGACGTCTACGTGGTCGGCGGGGCCAACTCGGCCGGCCAGGCGGCCGTGTTCCTGTCCAGGCACGCCCGGCGGGTCACCATGCTGGTCCGCGCCGACGACCTGGAGCGGTCGATGTCCCACTACCTGGTCCGCCAGATCCGCGACACGCCCAACATCGAGGTGCGACCCAACACCACGGTCGCCGGCGCGTCCGGCGGCGAGCACCTGGAGCGCCTGCGCCTGTGCGACACCGGCACCGGGGCGGTGGAGGAGGTGCCGGCGGCCTTCCTGTTCGTGTTCATCGGGGCGGCGCCCTGCACCGACTGGCTCGACAGGGTGGTCCAGCGCGACCGGCGGGGCTTCGTCGTCACCGGCCCCGACCTGCTGGTCGGCGGGAAGCGGCCGCGGGGCTGGCCGCTGGACCGCGACCCCTACTACCTGGAGGGCAGCGTGCCCGGGGTGTTCGCGGCCGGTGACGCCCGGGCCAACTCGGTCAAGCGGGTCGCCTCGGCCGTCGGCGAGGGCGCCATGGCCATCCAGCTCGTCCACCGCTACCTGGAGGCCCAGTGAGCACGGCGGGCGCAGTCGTGGCCGTTCGCGAGCAGGAGGAGCGCCAATGACCGGGCGGCTCGGCCCCGACGAGCTCCGGGAGCTGTTCCTGTTCGAGAAGCTGACCGACGAGCAGCTGGCCTGGCTGGCCGAGCGGGGCGAGGTCGCCGCCTACGAGGCGGGCACCACCATCTACCGCGTCGGCGAGCCCGCCACCTGCCTGTACGTGCTCCTGGAGGGCACCCTGTCGATGGTCATGCGGGCCCCCTTGGGAGAGATCGAGGTCAACCGGACCGACCACCGCGGCACCTACGCGGGGGCGTTCTTCGCCTACCTCGACCTGCCGCTGGCCCGCTCCTACAGCACCGGGCTGCGCGCCGTGACCGACTGCCGCTTCTGGGTGCTGGGAGCCGAGGACTTCGGCCGGGCGGTGCGGGAGTGGTTCCCGATGGCCACCCACATGCTGGAGGGGTTCGCCATCCAGGGGATGGGCTCCCAGCAGACGGTCAGCACCCGCGAGCGGCTGGTCGCCCTGGGCACCGTCACCGCCGGCCTCACCCACGAGCTCAACAACCCGGCCACGGCCGCCGCCCGGGCCACCCACACCCTGGCCGAGCGGCTGCGCGGCCTCTGGGACGAGCTGGCCGCCCTGGCCGGGGGCGGGCTGGCCGCCGACCGGCTGGCCGCCCTGATCGACCTGATCCGCCAGGCCGAGGGTCTGACCGACCAGGCGCCGCTGTCCCCCCTGGAGGCCTCGGACCGCGAGGACGAGCTGGGCGGCTGGCTGGAGGAGCACGGCGTCACCGGCGCCTGGGACCTGGCCCCGCCGCTGGTCGCGGCCGGTGTCGACACCGGCTGGCTGGAGCGGGTGGCCGCCGCCGTCGGTGCCGGGGCGCTGCCCCACGCCGTCGGGGTGGCCGCCATCGCCTGCGAGGCCGAGAGCCTGCTGGAGGAGGCCGCCGAGGCCTCCGGGCGTATCTCGGCCCTGATCGGCGCGGCCAAGCAGTACAGCCAGATGGACCGCGGCCCCCTCCAGCAGGTCGACGTCCACGACGGGCTCGAGTCCACCCTGACCATGCTCAAGCACAAGCTGGAGACCGGCATCGAGGTGGTGCGCGACTACGACCGGTCCCTGCCCGAGCTGCCCGCCTACGCCGGCGAGCTCAACCAGGTCTGGACCAACCTGGTCGACAACGCCGCCGCCGCCATGGAGGGCATGGACGGCCGCGGCAGGCTGACCGTGCGCACCGCCCGCGACGGCGACCGGGCACTGGTCGAGATCGGCGACAACGGCCCCGGCATCCCCGAGGCCGCCGCCCCCCACGTCCTGGAGCCCTTCTACACCACCAAGCCGGTCGGCAAGGGCACCGGCCTCGGGCTCGACATCTGCTGGCGGATCGTCGTGCAGCGCCACCACGGCGACCTGCGCTTCACCTCCACCCCCGGCGACACCCGCTTCCAGGTGCTGCTGCCGCTCACCTGGTAGCGGCCCCAAGTCACCCCATCGGGGGATGAGCGCCGCCGGCCGACCCACGCCGAGAGGAGAAAGAGCCCGGGCAGGCGGCTTGCCTGCCCGGGCTCCTCCGCGTGTGCTGCCCGCCCGATCTGTCAGACCGGCTCGCGCAGGTCGCCGCCGTGGGCGGCCAGGGCCCAGATGACCAAGACATCCAGGGTGATGAGGAGCAGCGACCAGAACGGGTAGTAGGGAACGAACAGGAAGTTGGCGATCGCGCTCAGCACCGCCAGGGTGATGGCGAGCACTCGCGCCCAGGTCCGCCCGGAGAGCAGCCCCCAGCCGGCGAAGGCCACGACCAGGCCCAGGATCAGGTGGATCCAGCCCCAGGTCGTGGCGTCGAACTTGAAGATGTAGTTGCGGGTGGCCGCGTAGAACTCGTTCTCGAAGATGGCGATGAGGCCCTGCAATGCCTGGAACACCCCGACCATGATCATCATGATCGCGGCGAACAGGATGAGGCCGACCGCCCACCCGCTGGTCTCCCGGCTCGCCCGGCGCGCCTCGGACGACCCGTACGCCTCGTTGGACATCTAGCGATCCCTCCTCTGCTGTGCAGCCAGCGACGACCGCCGGCCGCTACGGACGACCGACCGCACGATCGCACCGGCTCGAGCCGCCAGCATCACCCTTTTGGGATGAGTTTCCGGCCCCCGGGTTCACCCATTCCGGGGGATGCGGGAGGATCCGGCCAGGCCGCTACTGGAGCGGTCAGCAAAGGCGAGGAAGGTGGGACGCCGATGGGCGGGCCGGTGGCGGCCGGGCGCGGCGGCCGGGGCCGCAGGCTCCGGCCCTTCGACCGGCGGCTGCTCGGTCGGGTGGCGGTGGCCCGCCGCACGCTGGCCGTGTGCGTCGCCGCCGGGCTGGGGGCGGCGCTGCTGCTCCTGGTCCAGATGGCGCTGCTGGCCGCCGTGATCGCCGACGCCGCC
>Ga0307302_10001108_pt1 | contig 11813 bp, 14 predicted proteins | sample ER_DNA_183_FD_194490 | JGI IMG/M metagenome (GOLD analysis project Ga0307302, IMG submission 194490) | Bulk soil microbial communities from the East River watershed near Crested Butte, Colorado, United States - ER_DNA_183 | ecosystem: Environmental > Terrestrial > Soil > Floodplain | place... | reverse complement strand
ATCGGGAACAGCGGGTTGGTCACCGATGTCGATCGGGTGAACGGCGCCGCGACCAGGTCGCGGCGTGCGCTATCCGGTGCGAGCGGGAGGTCGCCGAGGCCTGCGGCGTCCAGCTGCGCTTGCGATGGCTGCGGGACTGCGGTCGAGACGCTGGGCTGGCATCCCAGACCGGACGTGGCGCCGCTCGGCTCGGACGCGGCGGCCCACGTCGTGGCGGCGGCGAGAAGAAGGAACGACGCCGCGGATGCGGCGATCTTGAGCTTGCGCATGACTTCCTCCCTGGCGGTCCGTGTCGTTTGCTGCGTCGATTTTCGTTCCCGTTCGCTGACTCCACGCTGAATGGATGCGCCTACAACCGTCGCGCGTAGCCCTCCGGGCGTGGGACGGCCGAGCCGGGCGATCAAGCCCGGCTCGGCCGGGTGTACTCGTCGAGAACGGCGGTTCAGCCGGTGACGCTGACGAGTTGTGCGAACTCGCTCGTGCCGGTGAGCGCTTGTTCGCGCACGATGCCGATCCCAGGTCCGTAGACCTTCTCGTCGTAGGCGCCGGGCTCGATCCTCGTGGCCTCGAGGGTCGAGAGGACGTCGCGCACCTTCCCGTACGTGATCGACACCGAGCCGGTCGTGCCGACGACCCAGGCAGTGTCCTCGGCTTCGCCGGCGGCGCACTCCTGGCGGTAGGCGTCAGGGATCTGCGGGTTCGCCTCCATGATGATCCCCGGTTGCGCACCGTTGATTCCTGCAACGAACGAGCCGGATGTGTCGGTCTTCCCGTTGGGGAGGAATGCGGTGGTGTCCTCGCCCAGGTACCAAACGTTGCCCTGCTTGTCCTGCGCGTAGAAGTCGAAGGTCTTCTCGAGCACGGTACTGCCGTGGGTCGCGACGTCATCCACGACCGTGGTCTGGATACCGAGGATGAGCTTCTTCTGGTCGGTGACCGTGACGGTGTCCGTCTGGGTCTGCCCGTCCCTGACCCCTTGATAGACGAGCTTCCTCCCCACCGGCAGGGGGAAGTAGGGATTGTCGATCACGGTGACGAAGTTCACCGGGTCGAGGACCGGTGCGTACGTCGTGCCGCACGCCGATGTGCTGCTCGGCGCTCCGGACGCCCAAGGCGCCCAGACGAACGCCATCGTTCCGGCGATCGCCGCGAAGCTGAACGCTGCAAGGACTCTCTTCCCCATGTGGGACCTCCTTTGGCTCGCGTCCCGGATCCGAACCTACGTCCCACGTCCTGAAGGCACGTTGAACGATCCTGATTGGGCGCTGAACCCGCGACGGTCTCGTAGTGAGATCGAGCTGGGCTCGCTGACACGCCATACCACTCTGACCTGTCCGCGAAACGCCCACGCCCGAGCGAGCGCCCCACCCAGCGACGAGTCGGCGTCTACATCTCTGGTCGTCTGCGTCTGAGGCACAGGACTCCGATTTGCGGGATCCGCCTCCTTGCGGTTGGATACAGTGACGGTCGCGGCCGTGACCGCAAAGATGGAAGGGGGCTCCCCCGTGCCTCGTCGACGGCTCATCTTCGGTGTGATCCTCGCCCTTCTGCTCGGCGCGATGGTTCCGCCATCCGCGACGGCGGCGCCCCCAGGGTTCAAGACGTCGCAACCACCGGCGGCTGTTGCGCTCGTGCCGAACGTCACGATCGACCCGCTGCTCACGGCCGGCGACGTCGTCGGCGCCTATCAGGCCAGCGGCACGATGGACGGCCTCGGCTTCTATCGCTCGTCGAACTCCTCCATCGAGCTTCTGATCGACCATGAACTCGCGAACAAGGTTCGGGATCCGGTCAATGCCACGGACAACTTCGACGCGCGCGTCTCTCACCTCACGCTCTCCAACCCGGGACGCATCTCGGCCGCCGAGTACGCCCTCGACGGCAGCGAGGGGTTCATCTGGTTCTGCTCGGGCAACTTGACCGTCCTCGACGGCACGCCGTGGTTCTTCACCGGCGAAGAGGACCAGAACTACTTCAGCCCGCACGGTGGGACCACGATCGCGATCGACGCGACGGACCCCTCGACGTATCGCGTCCTCAACCACTTCGGGTATATGGCGCACGAGCAGGAGCTGCCGATCCTCGGGCTCGACGGGGCAACCTTCCTGCTCCCAGAGGACAATCCGGGCACGGTCTTCGCCGGCACGACCACACCCAACATCAGTCAGCTCTACTCCTACACAGCGAGCGATTGGGGGAGCGCCATCGACGGAACAGGCCAGCTCGGCGTGTTCGTGCCTGATGGAACGTTCTCTGACGGGAACCCGTCGACGAACGACATCCACAAGGGTGAGACCCTCACGGGTCATTTCGCGCCGCTCGACCAGGCGACCGATAACGCGAACCAGCAGGCTCTCGAGGCGGCGGCGCAGGCCGCCGGCGCCTTCGATTTCGTCCGGCTCGAGGACGTGACGCAGTCGAGGACCCAGCCCGGCGTCGCGTATTTCGCCGACACCGGCCGCATCGGTCGCGAGACCGTTCGCGGACGCGTCTACCAGCTCGCCCTGGACCCGGCCGACCCCACGCAGGCGAAGCTGTCCGTCCTGCTCGACGGCGACGCCGGCGACCCGATCATCAACCCAGACAACCTCGCCGCGTCGTCCAAGGCCCTCATCATCCAGGAGGATCGGAACGCCGAGCATCGCTTCGCGGCGGGCGTCGGCAGCTCGCTCCTGAAACCTGGGGAGTCGCCGTACTCGCTGATGTACGTCTACACGTTCGGCAACGGGAAGCTCCGCGCCGTCGCTCGCCCCGATACCCTCGCGTCGCTAATCCCGGCTCGTGGCCAGGGGGATTGGGAGTCCAGCGGCATCACGGACGCGAGTTCTCTCTGGGGGAAGGGCTGGTGGCTCTTCGACGTCCAGATGCACCACACGAGCGTGGGGCAACCGGACACCGCGACCCTGACGCCCAACGCGACGACGGGCGAGAGCGCCCAACTCCTGCGCGTCTACATCCCTGGAACGTAGGCGTTCTCGCGCCCTCTGCTTCATCAGGGCCGGGAGCTACCCGGGCTGGGTGAGGCATAAGAACGTGAAGCGCTCGAGGAGGTCGGCGATCTCCAACCGCCTGGTCCGATTCCAGCAATAGCGCGGTGACAACCTCATGACAGCGCCTCGTTATCTAGCGCACTCAGTCTTGTACCGGGGCCACGAAACGCCCATGCCCGGGGGAGCGCCCCACCCAGCCCCTCAAACGCAGGACGGGCCTCTGTGGCGGCGCGCCCGGTTGTGCGGTAACCCGGACACGGGTCTGCCTGCCCGGTCAGGCTTCGGCTCGGCGGCGCGGGGGTCTGGCGGGGCCGGGCTGGGTCGGGGCTGGGCGGCTTGGGGGGCGAGGCGCGGGGCTCAGGGAGTCGAGACATCAACACCCCCCTGCATGGTTCGGGGAATGGACTCAGCGGACGGACCACTTGATGCCCTGGCGGTGTCAGATCGTTTGAGTTGCGGGCCGCAAACCTGACGCAGATGATGGAGCCCCATGGGGAAAGTCCGCACAGGGCTCTCGGTCTCTCTCGACGGGTTTATCAGCGGGCCGAACGACGGCCCTGAAGCACCCATGGGTGTCGGCGGCGAGAGGCTTTTGGCGTGGTACGCCGCTGGCGATACGGAGTACAAGCTGCCTGGAACGGACATGGTCTTCATGGTCTCGCCGCAGACCGCCGAGTACCTCGCCGAAACGCGGAGAACGACAGGAGCGTTGGTATTCGGTCGAAGGACATTCGACCTGACCCATGGGTGGGGGGGCAAACACCCCTTGGACGTTCCGGTCTTCGTGGTTTCCAGCTCGGTCCCGCAGGACTGGGCCTACGAAGGATCGCCGTTCACGTTCGTTACCGACGGACTCGAAAGCGCCCTAGCACAAGCAAAGGCGGTCGCAGGCGACAAGGACGTTGGCGTCGGTGCAGCAAGCATCGTGCAACAGTGCATCAAGGCTGGGCTCCTCGACGAGATACACCTGGACCTGGTGCACGTCCTGCTCGGGGGCGGCGTCTCCTTGTTCGATCACCTAGGGACGGGGCCGATCGACCTAGAAAGCACCAGGGTGATCGAGGGCGCTGGAGTCACGCATCTCACCTACCGCGTCATCAAGTGAAGCTGGGGAGCCAAGTTCCGGGTGATGTCGCCCTGCGCGAGCTGCGCGAGCTTGGTTCAACGCTTCACCCCTGTGTTGTGGTTGCCACAATGCTTGAGGCGTCTGCTCGCCAAAGAACCACCGCTCCAATCGCGGCCGATGCGTGCAGGAGCGCGACAACGATTGCCGTGAGGCCGAGGCCCGCGTTTGATTCCGAGAACTGGTGCGCCGCCACAGAGGCCCCGTCAAACGCAGGACGGGTTAGGCCATAGGCAGCTCAGGAATCGGAGTTCGTGTCCGGGAGAGATCGATGCGCAGGGTTAGGTAGGGGGTTGGTTCGACGGAGGGTGGGCTGCGGCGACACGCCTCCCTCGCCATATCAGCCAAGCACCAATCGCTATCATCGAGAGTCCCACGAAGAGCAAACCCGCGTGCCAACCAGCAAGAACCGCAAGGATCCCCGTGAGCCCACAACCAAACAAGAGCAGCCCGAAATAGAAGGAGAGGGGGTAGCTTCTGGCGGTTCTCATTGCCCAAGGAAGGCTACTCTCGCCGACACGACCGCGACGGATAACGTGGCGTTCAAGCAAGGCGGTGCCTCCGGCGCCGTCGATTTCATCGATCTCAAGCTCGGGGGACCCCTCCGGAAGGTCGAGTGAGCCGTCCTGGATCAAGATCGCCGTCTCGAGCCGTTGCAGCTCCATGCTGGGGTCGATCCCCAGCTCATCGGCGAGCACGCGCCGGGTGTCACGAGCCACCTCGAGGGCGTCCGCCTGGCGACCACATCGGTAGAGGGCGATCATCAGCTGGGCGCGGAAGTCCTCCTGAAGCGGATGCGAGCGAACGAGCCCTCCGAGCTCGCCGACCACGCTGGCGTGATGCCCGAGCGCCAACTCCGCGCCGATCAGCTCCTGCCAAATCGAGCGGTGAAGTGCTTCGAAGCGCGCAATCGCAACTTGGGCGAACGGCTCGTACATGAATTCAGAAAGCGCAGGTCCTCGCCAGAGGGCGAGCGCGGATCGCAGCGCGTTCGATCCATGGACTAGGTCGCCATCGCGGATCTCGCGTCGCCCCGCTTCGCGGAGCCGGTCGAACAGCTCCGCATCGAGCTCATCGGGTCCGACGCGGATCAGGTAACCGGGCGATCGGGTCACGACCACCTGCGCCGCACCGTGGCGAGGTCCGATAGCCCTGATCGCGCGTCGCAGGTGCGAGACGTGGACCTGGATCGCGTTCGCCGACGACTCCGGAGGCTCCTCGCCCCAGAGCGCATCGACGAGTTCATCGGTGGAGACGATGGCGTTCGGGCGGACCAGAAGGGCGGCCAGCAGCGTTCGCTCCTTGCCGCTCCTGACCGGGGCGACGTTCCCTTCGCACGCGACCTCGAGTGGTCCGAGGATCCGGTACTCCAAGCCACCCTCTCTCTTCCGGCGCGACCCCCCGATGGATTTCCCTCAGACGCAACCGAACCTAGCACAGCGAGCCTTCGCGGGCACAGGGGCCGATTAAGCCGCTTAAGCGAAGCGACAGCCCGTGTTCAGCCTCGGAAGGAATCCTAACGACGACGACCCGCGACGGACACGGGCCGAGGAGGAGGGGGACGTGAAGACGCGTATAGGCCCCGCCGTCGTGGTGGCGCTCGTTGCAGCCACGGTCCTGGCGATGCCGGCAGCGAAGACGCCGGTTCGCGCGTCGACGCTCTCGCCACAGGTCGCGCTCGACTGGAACCTCAACGCCGTCACCGCCGTACGCGGCGCCACGGTTCCGCTGCCGAAGTTCCAAGCCGAAGGCATGATCCACATGTCGTACGTCCAGGCCGCTGTGTACGACGCGGTGACCAAGATCGAAGGACGCTACGAGCCGTATCACCATTTCAAGGTGAGCCACGGTATCGACGTGCATCATGCGTCTCCCGACGCCGCGGTCATCCAGGCCACGTACTCGACGCTCGCGCATTACCTGAGCGATCAGCCTGCGACGCTGCTTGATCCGCTGAAAGCGAAGTACGACGCAGCGGTCGCGGCGCTGCCTGCGGCCGGGAAGTCCGACGGCCTCGCCGTCGGACTCGCCGCAGCGAACGACATCATCAAGTTCCGGGCGCACGACGGTCTCGCTGATCCGAGCGTGACGTTCACGCCGGGCCCTCCGGGGCCGGGCGTCTACCAGTTCGCGCCGGCTCCATCCCTACAGTTCGCGCAGACGCCGTGGGTTGCTTCGTTCACACCGTTCCTGCTGAAGAGCCCGTCGCAGTTCCGGCCCGATGGACCTCCTCATCTGTCGAGCCACCGGTGGGCAGAGGCGTTCAACGAGGTCAAGGCGTACGGGGGAGCGACCGGGTCTCTCAGGAGCCCGGACCAAACGGCCACCGCATGGTTCTGGACCGCCAACGTGGTCAGTCAATACAACCAAGCGTTCCGCGACCTCGCCGTCGCACATGGGTTCGACCTCGTGGACACGGTTCGGGCGCTCGCGATGGCGAACATGATGGGCGCCGACGCGCTCATCGGATGCTTCGACGGGAAATATCACTTCGCATTCTGGCGGCCCGTCACGGCGATCAGGAGCGCCGACACTGACGGCAATTCCGAGACGTCGAGCGACCCGACATGGACGCCACTACTCGTCACGCCGAACCACCCCGAATACCCCAGCGCACACGGATCGATCACTGGAGCCGAGGCGGACGTGTTCGCCGCGCTCCTCGGCACGAAGCACATCGAGGTGAACATCGTGGGCTTCAACCCCGCGGACGGGTTGACGGACCTGACACGGCACTTCGAGACCACGTCTGACCTGCGGCACGAGGTCGTCGATGCCCGGACCTGGGGCGGTTTGCACTACCGCTTCTCGACGGTCCGGGGCGAGGACATGGGACATCGCACGGCGAAGTGGGCGCTGGAGCGGTACTTCCTCCCCGTAGATCGCGACTGACCTTCTCGACGCGGCCGGCGGCTCGATGCCGCCGGCCGCCCCACCCAGCCCCCTCAGACGTTGGGCGCGCGGGTGTGGCGGCGCGCCCGGTTGTGCGGTCACCCGGACACGGGTGCTCTGTGCCTCGGGCTTCGGCTGGCGGCGCTCGGATCGGCGGCGCGAGGCTCGATCGGGGCTGGGCAGCTTCGGGGTGAGGCGGCGCGTCGTGCATCGACCAGCCGAGCTCTCGAAGTCGGACACCCGCTGGGAGCCGGGAGCACCCCAGCAAGCGAGATCAACCCAGCCGTTGTCACGGTGGTGGAGGAGATCGGCCTCGACCTGTCGAAGGAGTTCCCGAAGCCGCTCACGACGGACATAGTCGAGGCGGCAGACGTCGTGATCACGATGGGTTGGGCTGATGCTTGCCCGGTCTTCCCAGGCAAGCGCTACCTCGATTGGGAACTGCCCGACCCCGCCGGCAAGTCGATCGAGTTCCTACCGCCATCGACGCTTGACCGCGGTCGGGCGGACGCGGGAACGCCCGCCCGACACGCGCCGCGGTCACGGGATCAGGTTGAAGATGAAGTCGAACTCGGTGCCGCCGTTGCGTGATTTCAGCGTCATCGTTCCCCGTGCGTTCCGGTAGACGCCGGTTCCTCCGGTGACGGCCATCACGCTGTCGCGCGTGTCGAAGAACGGTCCCTCAATCGTCAACGAGCCGCCGGCCAGCCGCGTCACCCACCGGCATTCCCAAGACCCCCGGCTTGGAGAGATGCGGATGCAGTCACCCTGATCGCGGCCGACGGTCTTGGCGTTCTTGGGGCCGAACACTGCGTTGTGGAACGTCAGCAGATCGCCCGTCGTATCACCTGCCGCTCCTGTGTCGATCACCGTGTCAGTAGTGGCGTGTTCGATCACGTGAATCCGTACGGGTGCTGCGATGTTCGGACCCGCTGCGACGGCAGCCGCAACGAGGCCGACGACGAGCGCAACGACGATACCGAACCCGATCGCGCGCCAGCTCTTCATCTCTCCCCCCTCCCGGCGATGCCCACGCCTCGCCGACGGGTGCAGCCTATCCCGATGACCGTACTGCCGTGGAACGGGACGCGCGCCGCGTCCTAGTGACGTCATAAGCTCCGAGTTGTGGCGTCTCTCGCGTCGTTCCCGACGATGATGCAGCGCGATCGGAAGCGTGAGGGGCTCCGCATCTGTCGGGCGGCCTGGCTGCTCGGGGGGACAGTCCGCGAGTATCGGGCACTCGAGGCAGGTGAGGCCGTCCCCGACTTCGACACGTGGAGTCGGATCTGCAAGCTGTACGGGTGGCCGCAGACGTCCGCGGGTCAGCCATGACCGACGCCGAGTTGGCGAGCCTCCTCGCCGAGATCACGCGGGAGGGTCGCCGCGTTCTTCGGATGCGCCAGGATTAGCACCGTGAGCCCGACGATCGAGATGGAGACGACGACGATGATGACCGACCAGCGTTTCATGTCCGGGTCAGTATCGGCCAGTCGGCGTCCGTCGCTAAGCTCCGAGGATGCCGACCTTGGCCGCGTACCCGGGGATGATGCAGCGCGCTCGGAAGCGCGAGGGTCTCAGGGTCTGTCGCGCGGCTTGGTTGGTATGTGTCAGCGTCCGGGAGTATCGGGAGATCGAAGCCGGCGACCGCATGCCGAGCCCAGGCACGTACCAGCGGATCTCCGAGCTGTACGGGTGGCCGCAGACGTTCGTTACGCATCAATGATGGTTGTTTTGGGAACCGGAGCGGCCGGGAGGATCGGTACGAGCAATTCCCGACTCTCATGAGAGGCGGAGCCCGTGACGAACGCCAAGGAGACGAATGGGCCGACCGGCAGGTGGCTTGACTATCTGCCGAGCCTGCCCGCTATGGCGGCACTGCTCGTTTCACCGACTCGCAGATTGGACGCCGAAGACTGAATGTCAGGGAACCGACGGTCGCGTCCGCGCCGTCACAGCATGTATGCGCATGTCGCTGACGCTCGCCCTCGCCCTCACACTGTCGCTCGTAGGGTGCGCCCAATCGTCGAGCCCGTCAGCATCATCGACTGGGATCTACGGGACGGTGATGGCGGGTCCGACGTGTCCGGTCGAACGAGCTGAGTCGCCGTGCCCGCCGAGAACCTGGAGCGGCACCGTGCGTGCCACCGATCGCAACGGGCAGTCGTACGACGCCGAGATGGACGCACGGGGCAACTATTCGCTATCACTCCCGCCCGGAACCTACGATGTGTTCCCGGTGACGGAGAGCGCACTCCCAATAGGCATTCCCACCAATGCAACCGTGACCGACGGGTCTATGCAACGCCTCGATCTGCAGGTCGACACCGGTATCCGGTGAGGAGACCGGGCTCGCAGTAGCGTTGGCCCCCACGATGGCTGCGCGACTCCTCCTCGGCATAGGTCTCTCACTCCTGCTGCTGTGGGCGGTCCTGCTGGCTACGCTCGCGGTCGTTCGCCCGAAAGGTTCATCGCTCCGCGAGGCTGTGCGGCTACTCCCCGACACCCTTCGGTTGCTGCAATCGATAGCGCGCGATCGAAGCTTGGAAAAGAGCATCCGAGTCCGTCTGTGGTTGTTGTTCGCGTACATGGCGTTCCCGATCGATCTCGTCCCGGACTTCATCCCGGTCCTCGGCTACGCGGATGATGCGATCATCGTCGCCCTGGTGCTACGGGGGGTCGTACGTCGCGCAGGCCCGGATGGTATCCAGCGGCATTGGCGCGGTTCGCCCGAGGGCTTGGCCGCTCTTCGGAAGCTCGCCGGCCTTCCCAGCTGAAGAGTGGCTGCGTTAGCGGGTTGAACCAAGGGTGATCGCTCGTGGGCTCCTTAGAGGTCTGCGCGAGACGGCACGGGTTTGTGCGCGGGTCGCCTGAACAGGAAGTTGCCGAGGATGCCGTTGTTCTGCATCCCGAAGCCGCCGTAGCCGACGTATCCCTTCTCGGCCCACACCCAGCCGGCGTGCTCCAAGTGCCAGCCGACGTTCTCGACCCACTGGATCAGGTACGCCGTGTTCGCTGAACCGTCGATCGTCAGCAGGTACCAGGTATAGCCCTGATCCCAATGGGCTTGGGCCTCCGTTTCTGACTCGTGCCCCTATCTCCTCGACGGTTGGCTTCGGCACAGTTTTGACCTCCTTGACCAGTTGCGGGTGGACACCACGCACTGGTTGGCTAGCCTGGAGCCGTGGGTGATCTCGGCGAAGATCCCGAGCTTCGAGACCTAATGCTGCAACTCTCGCCCCCGGCACGCGACGAGCGGATCGTCTTCCTGGGCACGCCCATCGACGACGCGGTGGGCAATCTGATCATGGCCCAGCTCCTGCACCTCGAGAGCGAGGACCCGGAGAAGGACATCAACCTCTACATCAACTCGCCGGGCGGCAGCATGACGACGCTGTTCGCGATCCAAGCCAAGGAGTTCGTTCGCAACCGGGAGCTGATGAACGGGATCATCGCCCCCATACAGGGCAGCCGCTCGAGCGCGTGTCCAAGGACACCGACCGCGACTTCATCCTGACCGCCGAGCAAGCCGTGGAGTACGGAGCCGTCGACGAGGTCATCACGAGCCGGTAGATCCGGCCGTTGCTTGCCGCGGCACCCGCAGAAGGCTCGTAACCGAACCTCCCAGTGCACGCGCAGGAGCCTGCAGCGGCGCCCGCGCTCAGAGCAGAACCAGCGGGGCGCTCGCTGCTCCGTTCGGAAGAGGTAACGACCAAGCGATAGCGTCTCGGTGACGAGGTGTGCGCTTGGGTTCCCGTCCCGTAGAAGTTGTGGATGGTGCTGCCGGTAGGAGCCGGGGGTCCCGTTAGCGAGTTGCACCACGTCGAGCGGTCCGTAGACGTCGGTGAGGTCGGACCCATCGGTCGTCGTCGTGTAGACGTACTGGGTGTCGACATCACCTGCGAGCGCGGTCACGGCGGCACGCATCGCCGCTGAGAGCGTCCGGTGGATGGTGCCGTCGTCGTCGTCGTCGTCGTCGTCGTTGTACTCCGTCGTGGAGGGCCGCATCGACGGCCGAGAACGTCCACGCACCAGGCCTCATTCTCCCGGCCGGGTTGCCACCACCGCGGGGTAGGGTTGCACCCGTGATCACCCGCGAGGATCTCGAGACCATGACCTCCCGCGACCTGCACGACCGAGCCATCGGCACGGCCAAGGCGGAAGGCGACCTCGATTGGCTATGGCACCTCCTGCGCTCGATCCCTGCGGCCGAGGGCGAGGTCGGCGACCTCGAGGACTCGGGCATGGACATGGTCAGCACGGTCTCCGCCATCAACGGCTACACCCGGGCCGACCGCGACCTCCCCGGCACCCTTCGATCGCAGTACGTCGACTACCTCCTGGAGCACCTGTAGCGACGCCGTGGTGGGGTACAAGAAACTCGATCAGGCAGCCCCGCCCGGCTAGCGAGGCGTCGATGACCTTCAGTGTTGTTCGTCGTCGCGAAAGGCGTCGATCGTCCTCAGGGTCCCGGCCTCCTCGTCCGACAGGCGAAGGTGCTCGAGGCCGAGATTCGCATTTCTCGAACCCGATGGACTGGCCGAGACGCGAATCGAATACTCGGACGCGGCGCTGAACCAGGGCTGCCTTCAACAGCATCTCGAAGGAGTGCTGGAGATGGAGCAGGACGGTCGTCACACGTCCGTCGTCATCGTACGAGTTGAACGCGGCCGTCGCCCGCCGTAGGGAGGAGATCGCTTTGTCCTTCAAAATCCTCGTCTCACGCCTGAGCTTCATGTGCAGGTTGTCGCATGGAGCGCTCAGCTATCGGTTGGCCGACGTTCTGTGAGCAGGTGTGAGCAAGAACGCCC
>Ga0307302_10001107_pt1 | contig 11819 bp, 8 predicted proteins | sample ER_DNA_183_FD_194490 | JGI IMG/M metagenome (GOLD analysis project Ga0307302, IMG submission 194490) | Bulk soil microbial communities from the East River watershed near Crested Butte, Colorado, United States - ER_DNA_183 | ecosystem: Environmental > Terrestrial > Soil > Floodplain | place: USA... | reverse complement strand
ATCGAGCGCGTCGGGACCTCTCCCATCACACCTTCTCCGCCTCGCCTGATCCGAGCAGGCCGCCCGGCCGGAAGATCAGGACGAGGACAAGGACGAGGAACGTAAACGCGTCCTTCAGCTGGAACGAGGAGGGGATCCCGTAGCCGGTGAGGATCAGCGCCGGACCGACCGACTGCAGGAGCCCGAGCATGACGCCGCCGAGCGCCGCGCCCGAGATGCTGCCGATCCCACCGAGCACAGCCGCGGTGAACGCTGCGATCCCGACCCGGAAGCCCATCGTGAAGCTCACCGACTCGAACGTGATCGAGAACAGCACCGCGGCGATGCCGGCCAGCAGCCCCCCGATGGCGAACGTGGTCACGATCACGCGGTCGACCCGGATCCCCATGAGGCTCGAGATCTCGCTGTCCGCCGCCACCGCGCGCATCGACTTCCCGGTCGTGGTCTTCGAAACGAACAGCGACAGGGCCGTGACGGCCACGATCACGGTCACCAGCACGACGACCTGGATCCGGTCGACCTCGATGCCGAGGATCGTCCACGTGCCGTCGAGCGCCTCGGGCACGCCGAACCCGCGGCTCTGCGACCCGAAGAACCCGCGCGCCGTGTTCGCCAGGAACAGCGAGGCGCCGATCGCCGTGATCAGCGGCACCAGCCGGGGGGCGTTGCGGAGCGGACGGTAGGCGATGCGCTCGAGCATGATCGCCACGCCCATCGACACGAGCATCGCGATCACCAGCAGGAGCGCCAACGACAGGACCGGGTTGCGGTCCAGGAAGCCGCTCTGTTCCCAGGCGTCGGAGAAGAAGAAGGCCCCGAACGCGCCGAACATGAACACCTCGCCGTGCGCGAAGTTGATCATCCGCAGGATCCCGTAGACGAGGGTGTAGCCGAGCGCGATGAGCCCGATGATGGCCCCCTGGGCCAGGCCCAGGACGATGAAGTTCTTCCAGGTCGTCGACGAGTACCGCTCGTCGGCGGGCAGGGTCAGCGTCTTGTACGCGCCGATCGCGACCACGCCCACGATCACGATCGAGAGCACGACCAGGATGATGCGCCGCCAGGGGAAGCGTTCGAGCAGTCCGAGCTCGGCACCGCGGAGCTTCTCGTCGGTGGCGGTGGCCATCGCCGGAGCCTAGCCCATCCCTCCGGGCAACGCTGCGGGTGGGCCGACAGCCCACCCGCAGCGTTCCGTGCCGATCGAACTAGATCACGTCGGCCAGCGTCTTGGTCTCCGAGAAGACCGGATCGGTCGGGTCCACGCCGCCCTCGACCGGCCAGTGGTCGTACTCGAACACGCCGATCGTGACGTCGGTCGCGCAGTCCCCGAGCGGGGTGCAGGTGATCGTCCCGGTCATGCCCGCGTAGCCACTCGTCGCGAAGACGGCGTCCTTGAGGGCCGTCCGGGAGATCGTCAGGTTGCCGCTCCCGTCGTCCACGGCGACGGCCTCGATCGCGTCGAACAGGACGTTCGTGGCGTCGTACGCGTGCGCGTTGAACACCGACGTCGGCTTCCCGAACTGGTCGGTGTATGCGGGCAGGTACTCGTTCTTGTAAAAGTCACCGCTCTGGTACGCGCTGACGTCCGGTGAGGACGCGTAGTACGCGAAGTCCTTGACCGGCGCGCCGACCGTGTCCAGGAACGAGGTCTCGAGGCATCCGTCGGAGCCGATCTGGATCGTCCCCTTCGCCAGGATGTCGGAGCCCTGCGTGTAGCTCAGCGCGCAGACCGGGTTGAAGTTCGGCCCGTACACGACCTCCGGTTCGCTCGCCGCGATGTTCGTGAACACCGGGCCCAGGTCCGTGTCGCTGCTGCTGACCTGCTCCACGTCGGTGATCGTGCCGCCGAGCGCCTCGAAGTTGTCGCGGAAGGCCGCGGCCAGCCCGTCGGCGTACGGGCTCTCGTCGTTGATCGTCGCGGCCGTCTTGAGGCCGAGCTCCGTGAACACGAAGTCGGCCACGATCGCGCCCTGGATCTTGTCGTTGTGCGCCGTGCGCGCGTAGAAGGCCTGGTGCGCCTCCTCCGACGTGAGTCCGGGGTTCGTGTTCGACGGCGAGAACAGCAGGATGCCCTTGTCGCCCAGGATCGTGTCCGCCACGCCGAGCGCAGAGCTCGAGCACGAGGTCCCGATCACGGCGACGACGTCCGGGTTGGCCGCGATCGCGGTCGCGCCGGCCTGGCCGCCCTCCGCCGAGCACCCGTCGTCCTCCTGCGTGAGTTCGACGTCGTGCCCGAGGAGCTGGCCGGGCGTCCCGTCGAACGCGTCGTCCAGGTAGTCGATCGCCAGCTCGACGCCGTGGTTGCTGTCCGTCCCGAGGAACGCGGTGTCCCCGGTGATCGAGAGCAACGACGCCAGCTGGATCGGATCACCCGCGGCGATCTCCACGCAGCCGAATTCGTCCGCAGTGCAGTCGACGGCGCCGCCCGTGGCGGGCGTGCCTCCCCCACCACCGGTCTCCCCACCATCGTCGTCGCCGCAGGCCGCGGCCACGAGCATCAGAGCCGCGAGGAGCGCCAACATCGCGAAGTACTTGCGGTTCTTCATCCAACCCCCCTCCGAACGTGTCCTACGATCGTGGTAGTACCCGAACGCTATGTCGTACGCGAACGTTCATTAGGAACGGCGGTTCGCCCCCTTTCTCGCCCTCCGTCGGGTGGTACCTATCACATTCCGCAGGTAGCAGGCCACCCCCGCCCGATGCCGGATGGATCCCGCCGACCGTCGTGAAAGGTGTACGGAATCGGGAGCACGCGCGGACTGCACGGGAGACAGCCGAACACGTGGCTACGACGGCGTCGCCGCTCGGAACGCCCGGGCGAGCCGGAGGGCGGTTGCCGTGTCTCCGTCGAGCAACGGGCGGACGAGCGCGCTCCCCACAACGCCGCCGTCGGCGAACGCGCACGCCTCCGCGGCGTGCGACGGCTCGGCGATCCCGACCCCAACCAGGAGCGGGCGGGACGCGAGCGGGCGGAGCCGCCCGACGAGCTCGGCGGCCGTCTCGGCCAGCCGGTCTCGCGCGCCCGTGACCCCGTAGGTCGCGACGCAGTAGACGAACCCGCGCGAGGCGTCGCCGATCGCGCGCAGCCGGCCGTCCGAGGTGCCAGGCGCCGCCAGGAAGACCGGGGCCACCGAGGCTCGCCGGCACGCGGCGGTCCAGTCGCTGGCCTCGTCCACGGGGAGGTCGGGCACGATCACGCCCGTCACGCCGGCGTCGACGCACGCCGCGAGGAACGCTGCGTGGCCCGCGTGCCAGACGGGGTTCGCGTAGGTCATGACGGCGACGGGGACCTCGAGCCCGGCCTCCTTGATCGAGCCGAGCACGCTCGATGGCGTGGCTCCGTCCACGAGCGCGCGACGCGAGGCCTCCTGGATCACCGGCCCGTCCATGACGGGGTCCGAGAAGGGGATCCCCACCTCGATCGCATCGGCCCCGGCCTCCTCCAACCCCCGTAGCAGCTCGGCGTCCACGCCCGCGAGCCCGCCGGTGACGTACGGGACGAAGGCGCGACCGCCCGCGTCCAGCCGCGATCGCAGCGACAGCTCGAGGTCAGGCACGCGGCGCCCCCGGGACCGAGCCCAACGCCGCCCGCACCGTCTCGAGGTCCTTGTCGCCCCGGCCCGACAGGTTGACCAGCACGAGCGACCCCTCGGCCAGCGGACGCCGCAGGAGCCAGCCGATCGCATGGGCCGGTTCGAGCGCCGGCAGGATCCCTTCGAGCGTCGCCAGCGCGCGGAAGCCCTCGAGCGCCTCTCCGTCGGTGACCGACACGTAGGTGGCGCGGCCGGCGTCCTTCAGGAACGCGTGCTCGGGGCCCACGCCCGGGTAGTCCAGCCCCGCCGAGATCGAGTGCGTGGGCACCACCTGCCCCTGCTCGTCCTGCAGGAGAAAGGAGTACGACCCGTGCAGCACGCCCGGCTCGCCGAGCGTGAGCGACCGGCAGTGCTCCCCGAGCCCGTCGCCCCGGCCTCCGGCCTCGACGCCCACGAGCCCGACGCCCGGTTCGGGGAGGAACGCCTCGAAGATCCCGATCGCGTTGCTCCCGCCGCCGACACAGGCCACCACCACGTCCGGGTCGCGACCCTCGCGCTCGCGCAGCTGGACCCTGGCCTCGTCGCCGATCACGCGCTGGAGATCGCGGACGAGCGCGGGGAACGGATGGGGGCCCGCGACCGAGCCGAGGACGTAGTGCGTGTCGACCACGCTGGCCGCCCAGTCCCGCAGCGCCTCGTTGAGCGCGTCCTTCAGCGTTCGGCTGCCGGAGGTGACCGTGACGACCTCGGCGCCGAGCAGCTGCATCCGGGCGACGTTCGGCGCCTGCCGGATCGTGTCCTCCTCGCCCATGTAGACCACGCACGGCAGCCCGAACAGGGCACACGCCGTGGCCGTCGCCACCCCGTGCATCCCCGCGCCCGTCTCGGCGATGATCCGTCCCTTGCCGAGACGGCGGGCGAGCAGCACCTGGCCCAGGGTGTTGTTGATCTTGTGCGCCCCGGTGTGGTTCAGATCCTCGCGCTTGAGGTGGATGCGGTAGCCGGTCGCCTCCGACAGCCGGGGCGCGAAGGTCATCGCCGAGGGCCGGCCGACGAAGTCCCGGAGCAGCGCGTCGAGCTCGCCGCGGAAGGCCGGATCGCCCCGGAGGCTCGACCAGGCGGCCGCGAGTTCCTCGAGCGCGGGGATCAGCACCTCCGGTACGTACCGGCCCCCGTACGCGCCGAACCGCCCCCGTTCGTCGGGGAGCGCCTCCATCGCGATCACGCCGCACCCCGCAGCGATCGGATCGTGGCCCCGGGGTCGCGGGACCGCATCAGCGTCTCGCCGACCAGCACTCCCCGAGCGCCTGCCTCGATCGCGCGCTCGACGTCCTCACGGGTCGAGACCCCGCTCTCGAGCACGGCGACGCGGTCCGACGGCACCCCGGGGAGCATCGAGAGGGCGCGTTCGACGTCGACGTCGAGCGTCTCCAGGTCCCGCGCGTTCACGCCGATCACCGGCGCATCGGTCGCCAGCGCCTTGGCGAGATCCTCCTGCGAGTGGGTCTCGACCAGCGCGCCGAGCCCGAGGTCGGCCGCGACCGCCAGCATCCCCTTCAGCTCGAGCTCCGACAGGACCGCGGCGATCAGCAGGACGGCGTCGCTTCCCGCGGCTCGAGACTCGATCACCTGCGCGGGGTGGACAAGGAAATCCTTCCGCAGCACGGGGAGGCCCACGGCGAGTCGAACCGCACGGAGGTCCGCCAGCGCGCCGTCGAACCGCGTCGGCTCGGTCAGCACCGAGATCGCGGCCGCTCCCCCCTCATCGTAGGCCTGCGCCTGGCTCGCGACGTCCGGTCCGGCGATCGGCCCGGCCGACGGGGACGACCGCTTGTACTCGGCGATCAGCGCCGGCGGTGTCCCGCGTAAGGCGTCCTCGAACGGTCGTGGCGGCGGGAGGTGCATCGCGACGGCCAGCAGCCCCGACTCGTCGAGCGGGTCGCGTTCGAGGCGACGACGGAGGTCTCCGATGAGGTCGGTCAGGAAGCCCATGGGGGCCGCAAGTCTACGCACGCGAACGGCGCAGCCCCCGGCGTCAGGCGACCGCGGCGATCACGGCGCGCAGGTCCAGCCCCTCGTACAGCGCCCGGCCGATCACCGCGCCCTCGATCCGGCCGTCGAGCGCGGCGACGGCTCGCAGGTCGTCGACGCTCCGGATCCCGCCAGCCACGACGACCGGCACGGGCGAGTAGTGGGCGAACGCCTTGATCGCGTCGAGATCCGGACCCTCGAGCCCGCCGGCGCGCCCCACCTCGGTGAACAGGTACCGGCGGACCTCGAGACCGGCCAGCCAGACGAGGAGGTCCCGGAGCGGCAGCTCGAGGTCGGTGCCACGCGGCCGCACGGTGTGGCCGTCCGCCTCGATCCCGACGACGAGCCGGTCGCCGAACCGCCGGACGAGCGCCTCGGCCTCGTCGCGATCGCGCAACGCCGCCGAGCCGAGCACGACCCGATCGGCTCCGCGGGCGAGTAGCGCATCGACCTGCTCCCCGGTGCGGACTCCGCCGCTCGCCTGCACGGGCATCCCCAGGCCGCACACGGCAGCGAGGACTTCGGCGTTCCCCACCTCGCCCGAGCCCGCGAGATCGACGTCGACCACGTGGAGGCGCGTGGCGCCCCCGTCGAGGAACGCCATCGCGGCCGTCAATGGGTCGGAGCCGAAGGCCGTCCCCGCGACCTGCCCGGACCCCAGGACGTGGATGAGACGCCCGCCGGCGACGTCGATCGCCGGGATGACCTCGAGTGACATGGGTCCGAACGCTACCGGGTGGCCGCGGGGACGCCGGCCGCCGAGAGGACGACCACGTCGTCCGGTTCGAGGGGCGCCAGACGAACGGCCTCGGTGCCGAGCAGGACCCGCAGCTCGGAGAGCAGCCCGGCGCCGGGTTCGACTCGGAAGGTGCCGACGTCGAACGGCCGCACGCCCTGGGACGAATGGAACCGCACCTGGACCGGCGACGAGCCCCTGTGCGCCCCGAGCAGCTCCTTGAGCGTCGCGATCACCGTGCCGGTGCAGCTCTGGGCGGTCAGGTCGATCACGAGGCGGCCGGCCGGGGGGGCCGGCCGGCCGCCGTCCCCCAGATCGGGTTCGGAGACCTCGACCGCGCGCAGCTGCAGCTCCTCGCCGCGACCGCGGCGGTCGGCGCGACCCTTCACCAGCAGGATCGAGTCGTGCTCGAGCAGGTGCTGCAGGCTCTCGTACTGGCCGGGGAACACGACCACCGTGACGCCGCCGGCCAGGTCCTCGAGGCGGAACTGCGCGTAGGGCTCCCCCTTCTTCGTGTAGCGGCGCGAGACCGAGGCGACGATCCCCGCGACCGTGACGAGATCGCCGTCGCCCAGGCCCTCGGTCTCGGCGATCTCCATGTCGGCTAGCGCGGCCAGCCGCTCCTTCACGCCCAGGAGCGGGTGGTCGGTCACGAACTGGCCGAGCACCTCCTTCTCCAGACGGAGGAGCGTTCGCCGGTCGTACTCGTCGGACGTGATCACGCCCTCGTCGATCTCGTTCGCCGCCTGCTCGCCACCCCCGAACAGCGAGAACTGTCCAGCGGCCTCGGCCTTGCGCTCGGCCGAGATCGGGATCGAGATCTTGTCCTGGTTCTCGACGAGCCCGCGCCGCCGGTACCCGAACGAGTCGAACGCCCCCGCGTAGATCAGGCTCTCGAGCACCTTCTTGGTCAGGACCGAGGGATCCACCTTGCGGCAGTAGTCCGCGTAGCCGGTGAACGAGCCCTTCGTGCGCCGGGCCTCGATGATCTGCTGCACCGCGCCCGAGCCCACGTTGCGCACGGCGGAGAGCCCGTATCGGATCTTGGGGTCGCCGCTCGTGACCGGCGCGAAGTCCTGTTCCGACTCGTTCACGTCGGGAGGCAGGACCTCGAGCCCCATCAGGCGGCACGCGTTCAGGTAGAAGGGCTTGCGGTCCTTGTCGTCGCGGACGCTCGTCAGGATCGCCGACATGTACTCGACGGGGTGATGCGCCTTGAGGTACGCCGTCTGGTACGCGATGTACCCGTACGCGCATGCGTGCGAGGCGTTGAACCCGTAGTCGGCGAACGGCTCCATCAGCTCGAACAGGTCCGTGCCCAGCCGGTCCGGGTAGCCGTTGTCGACGCAACCCTGGATGAACTTCTCGCGGTGCACCATCAGCTTGGCGCGGATCTTCTTGCCCATCGCCTGGCGGAGCATGTCGGCCTCGGCCATCGAGTACCCCGCCATCCGCACCGCGATCTGCATCACCTGCTCCTGGTACACCATGATCCCGTACGTCGGGACGAGGATCTCCTCGAGATCCGCGTGCGGGTACGAAACCGGGCGGCGCCCGTGCTTGCGTTCGGCGTACTCGACGTGCATCCCCGCGCTGAGCGGCCCCGGCCGGTACAGCGCCACCAGCGCCATCAGGTCCTCGAACCGGTCGGGGGCGAGCTGCTTGATCAGCGAGCGCATCCCGCCGCCCTCGAGCTGGAAGACGCCGGTCGTGTCGGCCCGGCACAGCATCGCGTAGGTGTCGGCGTCGTCGAGCGGCACGTGGTCGATGTCGAGCTCGACGTCCCTGCGCCGCAGGTGCGAGAGCGTGTCCTCGATCACCGACAGCGTCCGCAGACCGAGGAAGTCCATCTTGAGCAGGCCGAGTTCCTCCACGCCGTGCATGTCGAACTGCGTGACGATCCTGCGGGAGTCGTCGCGGGAATCCTTGGAGAGCTTGAGCGGCAGGTAGGTCACGAGAGGTGCGTCGCCGATGACCACCCCGGCCGCGTGGACCGAGTCCTCGCGCCTGAGGCCCTCGAGCGCCCGTGCCGTGTCCACGATCTCGCGGGCCTCGGGCTCCCGCTCGTAGGCGTCGCGGAGCTCGTGCGAGAGCTGGAGCGCCTTCTCGATCGGCTCGTCGCGCCCCATGATCGCCGCCGGGTACATCTTGCAGAGGCGGTCCCCGACGCTCGCGGGGAACCCGAGCACGCGCGCGGCGTCGCGGATCCCCTGCTTCCCCTTGATCGTCTGGAACGTGATGATCTGCGCCACGCGGTCCGATCCGTACTTCGCGGCCACGTACCGGATCACCTCGTCGCGCCGGCGCTCGTCGAAGTCCATGTCGATGTCGGGCATCTGGATCCGCCCGGGGTTGAGGAATCGCTCGAAGATCAGGTCGTACCGGAGCGGATCGAGGTCGGTGATCCGCAGCGAGTACGAGACCACCGAGCCGGCCGCCGAGCCACGTCCGGGTCCGACGCGGATGCCGCTCTCGCGCGCGAACCGGATCAGGTCCCACACGATCAGGAAGTAGCCGGAGAAGCCCATCGACGTGATCACGCCGAGCTCCTGCTCGATGCGTTCGAGGATCGGGGGCGTCAGGGTCCCGTACCGCTCGCGCGCACCCTGCATCACGAGCTCGTGCAGGTAGGCGTCGCGATCCTTGCCCTGCGGCGGCTCGAACCGCGGGACGTGGAAGCGCTCCTCGGGCGGCGCCGAGCTCCCGTGGACGAGCTCCAGCTCGCACATCTCCGCGATCTGCAGCGTCGCATCGCAGGCCCCGGGGAGCTCGCGGAAGACCTCGCGCATCTCCTCGGCGGTCTTCAGGTAGAACTCGGCCGAGTCGAACCGCAGCCGGTTCGTGTCCGACTGCAGTTTCTGCTGCTGGATGCAGAGCAGGACGTCGTGGGGCTTCGCGTCTTCGCGCTGCGTGTAGTGCAGGTCGTTCGTGGCCACGAGCGGCAGGCCGGTGCGGCTCGCGAGCTCCACCAGCTCGGGCAGGATCTCCCGCTGTTCGGACAGGCCGTGATCCTGCAGCTCGATGAAGAAGTTCCCCTTCCCGAAGATGTCCGCGTACGTCGCGGCCGCCTCGTCGGCCTTGGCGGGCTGACCACCGAGCAGGAGCTGCGAGACCTCGGACGCGAGGCACCCCGAGAGCCCGATCAGCCCCTCGCCGTGCTCGGCCAAGAGCTCCTTGTCCACGCGGGGCCGGTGGTAGAAGCCTTCGAGATGCGCGTCCGTGACCAGCTTGAGGAGGTTGCGGTACCCGGTCTCGTTGCGGGCCAGGATCGTGAGGTGCCGGTACTTCTGCTCGCTCTCACCCGGCGCCCGCTCGAACCGAGAGCTTGGCGCCACGTAGGTCTCGACGCCCAGGATGGGCTTGACCCCCGCCCCCATGCCCGCCTCATAGAACTGCAGCGCCCCGAACATCGCGCCGTGATCGGTGAGCGCGAGCGCCGGCATCTGGAACTCGGCGGCCCGCTCGAACAGCGCCTTGATCCTGGCGGCCCCGTCCAGCAGGGAGAACTCGGAGTGCACGTGGAGGTGAACGAAGCTTTCCGGCACGACTCTCCAGGTCCCCCTCGTGGAATCTTTGTGGATTCGATGTTAATAACAGCTCTGTGATTCCGAGAGAGCGAGAGTATCGTCGTGCCGCCTCAGGGTCAACGCCTCGCGGTCAACAGGACTGGCGCCTTGTCTCCTGGCGGATCCGCCTGACGAACCGTTGGTACAGGTAGTGGCAGCGAAGAGCCCGATCGCGGTGAAGGCTACGACGGAGCCAATGATCGAAAGCGAGATCGCCGACGCTGCAGCGCGCCACTGCGTGGGGTGAAAGACCAAAGCTCCGATCCCGAGCAGGAGACCCAAACCAAGAGCGCCCGCCGCTGCGGCCGGCAGGAGTCCCAAGATCAATGACTTGAGCCGTCACAAGCAATCCCGCCTGACCAGGCCCGTGCAAGGATCGCGAAGAGTATCGCCAGAATGGAGCCCCCGACGGCAAGCACGGCCCCCGCGACCGCCAGCAGGGACGCGATCCGAACTCGCCGAGACGTCGTACCGGGAGTGTCGACTCCAGCCACACTGGCAACGTCGACCCTCGGCTCCCCTCTCTTGAATCCACACTTGGCCAGACTCGAAAATTGCGTGTGGATAACTACACGCTTGTAATTGCCCGTTCCGTGGCCGTACACTCGGGCGCTGACCTAGAGGCCCGGAGGGCTGGATGCGCCTCTCCTACTCGAGCATCAACACCTACGAAACCTGCCCCGCCAAGTTCAAGTTCCAGTACGAGGACCGCGTGCCGCAGGCGCGCTCGGCGGCGCTCTCGTTCGGGGACTCGCTCCACCGAGCCCTGTACCTGTTCCACAACCGGCCGGTGCCGGTCCCGCCCTCGATCGGCGAGCTCCACGACATGCTCGAGGCGTCCTGGGTCTCGGAGGGGTTTGGCGACGCGTCGGAGGAGCAGACCTACCGTGACCATGGTCGGCAGGTCCTGTCGCTGTACCACCGCGCGAACGCCGACGCGTACCGGATCCCGGCCGCGCTCGAGTTCCGCTTCACGATCGAGGTGGAGGGAGTCGCGCTGTCCGGCGTGATCGACCGGATGGACAGGATGCCCGGCGGGGGCTACGAGATCGTCGACTACAAGACCAACCGGCGACTGCCGCCGCAGTCGCGGATCGACCAGGATCTCCAGCTGTCGATCTACCACATGGCCGCGCGGCAGATCTGGGGCATCGAGCCCGAACGCCTCACGCTGTACTACCTGCTCCCCGGCCAACGGATGACGACGGTCCGAACGCCCGCCGACGTCGACGAGCTCCGCCGGCGGATCGCGGTGGTCGCCGAGCGGATCGAGGCCGGGAAGTTCGAGGCGCGGCAGAACCCGCTCTGCGATTGGTGCGAGTACCAGGCCCTGTGCCCGTTGTTCCGCCACCGATACGAGAAGGAGCAGGGCGACCCGACCCCGCGCGTGACCGAGATGGTGGACGAATGGATCAGGCTGAAGCGCGAGACCCGCGCGGCGTACCGTCGGTTCGACGAGCTGGTCCCGCTGATCAACGCGTTCGGGGACGAGCACGGATACCGCCGCCTGTTCGGCTCCGACGGCGCCGCGATCGACCGACGGGCGCAGCACGTGACGGCCCCGGTCGAGGAGAAGGTGCGCGAGATCCTCGAGCCGCTCGGGCTGTGGGAGCAGATGCTCTCGGTCGACCCGACGAAGCTCAACGCGCTGATCGAGTCGAGGTCGCTCTCCCCCGACGTGGAGGACGCGCTCCTCGCCTCGCGCGAGGAGGTCCGCACCCAGCACGCGCTCTACCTGCGCGAGGCCGAACGGGCCCGGCGCTGATCAGGCGGAGCCGATCCTCGCCCGCTCGAGCGCGCGCCGCAGGTCGGGCGGCAGCGCGTCCCCCAGGTCGATCCGCTCGCCCGTGATGGGGTGGTCGAACGCGATCCGCCAGGCGTGCAGGAACGGACGCTCGAGCCCGAGCTCGCGCGCGTCGTCCCCTCCCCCGCCGTAGCGCCGGTCCCCGAGGA
>Ga0307302_10001106_pt1 | contig 11826 bp, 10 predicted proteins | sample ER_DNA_183_FD_194490 | JGI IMG/M metagenome (GOLD analysis project Ga0307302, IMG submission 194490) | Bulk soil microbial communities from the East River watershed near Crested Butte, Colorado, United States - ER_DNA_183 | ecosystem: Environmental > Terrestrial > Soil > Floodplain | place... | reverse complement strand
CCCGCTGTACGTCTGGCTGCCCGACGCCATGGCCGGCCCGACCCCGGTGTCGGCCCTCATCCACGCCGCCACCATGGTCACCGCCGGGGTGTTCCTGGTCGCCCGGGCCCACAGCGTCTTCGAGGCCTCCGGCACCGCCCAGACGGTGGTCGTGCTGGTCGGGGCCGGCACCGCTCTGCTGGCCGCGATCATCGCCATCGGCCAGGACGACATCAAGAAGATCCTCGCCTACTCGACCGTCTCCCAGCTCGGCTACATGTTCATCGGCGTCGGGCTGGGCCCCATCGGCTACGCCGCCGGCATGTTCCACCTGGTCACCCACGCCTTCTTCAAGGCCCAGCTGTTCCTCGGGGCCGGGTCGGTGATGCACGGCAACGACGACGACACCGACATCAAGCACTTCGGCGGCCTGCGCTCGGCCATGCCGCTCACCTTCTGGACAACCATGGCCGCCTGGGCGGCCATCATCGGGGTGCCGCTGGCCTCCGGCTGGTTCTCCAAGGACCAGGTCCTGGACGCCGCCTTCGAGCACGGCGGGGTCGGGCTGCTGGCCTGGGTGGTCGGGGTGCTGACGGCCGGGCTGACCGCCTTCTACATGTCGCGCTACGTGTTCCTGACCTTCTTCGGCGAGCGGCGCTGGCCCGAGGGCCGCCACCCCCACGAGTCGCCGGCGGTCATGACCCTGCCCCTGGTCGTGCTCGGGTTCCTGGCCCTGGTGGCCGGGCTCGCCCTCAGCACCGTCACCGGCGAGGGCGGCCGCATCCAGACCTTCCTGGAGCCGGTGCTGGGCGGCCCCGCGGAGTACGAGTCGACGTCGGCCGCGCTGGCGCTGTCGGTCGTGGCCACCGGGATGGCCGCGGTCGGGGCGGTCGTCGCCTGGCTGCTGTACATCCGCCCCTTCGACTGGCTGGCCCTTCGCCGCCGCTACGCCGGGGCCTGGCGGGCCCTGGCCGACGGGCTCTACGTCGACCAGGCCTACGAGTTCTTCACCGTCAACCTGGGCCGGGCCCTGGCCGCCTTCCTGGCCCGCACCGTCGACCAGCGGGGCATCGACGGCGCCGTCAACGGCGTGGCCGAGGTGGTCGGGGACGTGGCCCGCAGCGGCCGGCGCGTCCAGTCCGGCCTGGTCCGCAGCTACGCCCTCGGCGTCCTCGGGGGCGCCGTGCTGATCGTCGCCTTCCTGGTGTTCCGGCCATGACCCCCTCGTCCCTGGAGCCGCCCCCGTGCTGCTGACCGCAACCCTGTTCGTCCCCCTGGTCGGGGCGCTGGTGGTCGCCTTCGTCCCCGAGGCCAACCATCGCCTGGCCCGGCTGGTGGCGCTGGCGGCCAGCCTGGCCGCGCTCGCCCTGGCGGTGGTCCTGGCCGCCCGCTTCCGCACCGGCGAGGCCGGGTTCCAGCTGGGCCAGACCGCCCAGTGGGTGCCGGCCTTCGGGGTCAGCTACCGGGTCGGGGTCGACGGGGTCAGCCTGCCCCTGGTCCTGCTCACCACCGTGCTGACGACGCTGGCCATCACCGGCTCCTGGCGCATGGCCGACCGGCCGCGCACCTACCTGGCGCTGCTGCTGGTCCTGGAGACGGCCATGCTGGGCGTGTTCGTCAGCCTGGACCTGTTCCTGTTCTACGTGTTCTGGGAGGCGGTGCTGGTCCCGGCCTACTTCCTGATCGGCTCCTTCGGCGGGCAGCGCCGGGTCTACGCCGCGGTCAAGTTCTTCGTCTACACCCTGCTCGGCGGCCTGCTCATGCTGGTCGGCATCATCGCCCTGTTCTGGCTGCACCAGAAGGCGACCGGGACCGCGACCTTCGACTACGAGGCCCTGGTCGACTTCGACAAGGCGCCGACCACCCAGCGCTGGCTGTTCGCGGCCTTCTTCGCCGCCTTCGCCATCAAGACCCCGCTGTGGCCGTTCCACACCTGGCTGCCCGACGCCTACACCGAGGCCCCGACCACCACCACCGTGCTGCTGGCCGGGGTCATGTCCAAGCTCGGCGTCTACGGGTTCCTGCGCATGGCCCTGCCGCTGGTCCCCGACGGCGCCCGCTGGGCCCAGCCGCTGCTGCTGACCCTGGCCGTGGTCGGGATCCTCTACTGCGCCCTGGTCGCCACCATGCAGCGCGACTTCAAGACCCTGATCGCCTACTCGTCCGTGTCGCACCTGGGCTTCATCGTGCTGGGCATCTTCGCCTTCAACATCCAGGGGCTCCAGGGCGGGGTGTTCTACATGGTCGCCCACGGGCTGGTCATCGGCGGGCTGTTCTTCGTCACCGGCATGCTGGAGGAGCGCCGCGGCACCCGCCGCATCGAGGAGTTCGGCGGCCTCCAGCAGGCGGTGCCCCGCATGGCCGGGGTCATGCTGGTCCTCACCCTCGGGTCCGTCGCCCTGCCCGGGCTGGTCGGGTTCGTGGGCGAGTTCCTGACCCTGCTGGGGGCGTTCCTGGAGAACCGGGCCTACGCCGTGCTGGCCACCCTCGGGGTCATCCTGGGCGCCGTCTACCTGCTCTGGGCCTACCAGCGGATGTGGCACGGGCCCCTGGAGCGGGAGGAGAACCGGGCCCTGCCCGACCTGACCGGTCGGGAATGGGCCATCCTGGCCCCGCTGGTCGCCGCCATCATCGTCCTGGGCCTGTTCCCCCGGCCGGTGCTCGAACGGGTCGAGCCGTCGGCTCAGCGCGTCGTCGAGCAGACCCAGGCCTCGAGTCCCTGATCCCGGAGGAGCGACGTGCACCCCCTGGCCCAAGCCAACACCCAGCCCCTGCCCGTGCCGCAGGTCGACTGGCGCGCCATCGCCCCCGAGCTGGCCCTGCTCGTCGCCGGGGTGGTGCTGCTGCTGGTGGTCGCCTTCCGGCCCGGGGCCGGGCGGAGCCTGCTCGCCGGCCTGACCCTGGCCGGCCTGGCCGTGGCCGCCGCCCTCACCGCCTGGAACTGGGGCCTGGAGCGGGTCGCCTTCGAGGGGGCGGTGTCGCTGGACGGCATCACCCGCTACGCCACGGCGGTGCTGCTGGCCAGCGGCGTCCTGGCCACCCTGATGATCGCCCAGGGCGATGGACCCGAGGGGGAGCCGGACGACAGCCCACCCGAGGTGTACCCGCTGCTGGTGTTCGCCCTGCTCGGGATGGTGCTGCTGGCCGCCGCCTCCGACCTGCTGGTGGTGTTCATCGCCCTGGAGATCCTGTCGCTCAGCCTGTACGTGCTGGCCGGCGAGACCCGGCGCACGGCCGCCCAGGAGGCGGCCATGAAGTACTTCCTGCTGGGGGCGTTCTCCTCGGCCTTCCTGCTGTACGGCATCGCCCTGTGCTACGGGGCCACCGGCACCACCAACCTGCTCGGCATCGCCAGGGCCTCCGCCGACCCGACCAGCGACGGCACCCTGCTGCTGGCCGGGGTCGGGCTGCTGGCGGTCGGCTTCTTCTTCAAGGTGTCGGCGGTGCCGTTCCACATGTGGACCCCCGACGTCTACCAGGGCACCCCGACCCCGGTGACCGCGTTCATGGCCGCCGCCACCAAGGTGGCCGCCTTCTCGGTCTTCCTGCGCGTGTTCTCCGGGGCCCTGGGCGGGCTGGTCGTCTCCTGGCGGCCGGTGATCGCCGCCGTGGCCGCGGTCACCATGCTGGTCGGGGCGGCCCTGGCCGTGGTCCAGACCGACCTCAAGCGGATGCTCGCCTACTCCTCGATCAGCCATGCCGGCTACCTGCTGATCGGGGTGGCCGCGGCCGCCACCGTGCCCGCCGGCGTCTCGGCGTCCCTGTTCTACCTGCTGGTCTACGCGTTCATGGTCATGGGGGCGTTCATGGTCGTGCAGTACGTGTCGCGGCTCGGGCCGCCCGACGACGACGCCGTCCGGGAGCGGTCGTCGCTGGACGACTACCGGGGGCTGGCCAGGCGCCACCCGTGGGCGGCCGGGCTGCTGGCCGTGTTCATGCTGTCCCTCACCGGGATCCCGCCGCTGTCGGGCTTCTGGGCCAAGTACTACGTGTTCCTGTCCGGCGTCCAGGCCGGGCTGACCTGGCTGGTGGTGGTGGCCGTGATCAGCTCGGTCATCTCGGCCTTCTTCTACCTGCGGGTGCTGGTCGTGGCCTACCTCCAGGAGCCGGCGGGCGAGCAGGCCGAGACCGCGCCGGGGCGGACCCCGGCCCTGGGGCTCGCCCTCGGCCTGGCCGGGCTGCTCACCGTGGCCATCGGCCTGGCCCCCGAGGCGCTGATCTCGGCGGCCAGGTCGGCCGAGAGGATCCTGGGGTAGGCGTGCGCGCCGCCGGGCCCGACACCAACCTCGCCGGCATCCAGGCCGACGTCAAGGCCCGGCTGGGCCGGGTCGAGGAGGCGCTGGGCGAGGCGGTGACCACCGCCGACCCCTTCGTCCACGAGGCGGCCAGCTACCTGGTCGCCGCCGGGGGCAAGCGGCTGCGCCCGACCCTGGTCCTGATCGCCGGCCACGCCGGCGACCCGGGCGAGCCCCGCCTGGTCGGGGCGGCCGTGGCCATCGAGCTCACCCACCTGTCCAGCCTCTACCACGACGACGTCATGGACGAGGCCGAGCTGCGGCGGGGCAAGCGCTCGGCCAACGCCCGCTTCGACAACAAGGTGGCCGTGCTCACCGGCGACTACCTGTTCGCCAGGGCCTCGGAGGTCACGGCCAGCCTCGGCACCGAGGCCACCCGGGTGCTGGCCCGGGCGATCGCCCGCCTCACCCAGGGCCAGATCCGCGAGGTCCGCGGCCCCGGCCCCGGCGACGACCCGGTCGAGCACTACCTGGCCGTGCTGGCCGACAAGACCGGCGCCCTCATCTCGGCCGCGTGCCGGCTCGGCGGCTACCTGGCCGGGGCCGACCAGCGGGTGGTGGCGGCCCTGACCGAGTTCGGCGAGCGGGTCGGGCGGGCCTTCCAGCTCGGCGACGACCTGCTCGACATCACCGCCGACGCCGCCGTGGCCGGCAAGGCCCCCGGCGGCGACCTGCGGGCCGGGGTCCGCACCCTGCCCGTCCTCTACCTGCTCCGCCGGGGCGGCCCCGACGCCGACCGGATCACCGCCGTCCTCGACGGCGACCACGACAACGGCGCCGTCGACGCCGCCCTCGACCTGCTGCGCCGCTCCCCGGCCCTCGCCGAGGCCCGCCGCACCGCCCAGGCCGAGGTCGACGCCGCCCGCGCCGCCCTCGACGGCGTCCCCTCCGGCCCGGTCCGCGCCGCCCTCCAGGCGGTCGCCGACCAGGTCCTGGACCGCCAGGTCTGACCGGCGAGCCCCAGCCCGGGTAAACCCCGCGGACGCCTCGCGGCACGTACCAGTGTGACGAGCGAGCAGGGAGCGGGCATGGGACTGCCGGAGGTCGAGGCCGGCGTCGCCCCGGCGACCGGGGGCGCCGAGAGCTTCGAGGCCTTCTACGTCCGCGAGTACCCCGCGGTCGTGCGGCTGGCCTATGCCCTGTCCGGGAGCCGGCTGGTCGCCGAGGACATCGCCCAGGACGCGTTCCTGCGCGCCTTCCACGACTGGCAGCGGATCCGGCGCCCGTCGGCCTGGGTGCGCAAGGTGGCGGTGCGGCGGGCCGGCCGGACCGTGCAGCGCCGGCTGCTGGAGGCCCGGGCGCTGGCCCGGCTGGTCGCCGGCCGGGGCCCGGCCGTGGCCGAGCTGCCCGAGCCGGACGCCGAGGTGTGGCGGGCGGTCCGGGCCCTGCCGAGACGGCAGGCGCAGGTGATCGCCCTGCGGTACGTGACGACGCCCCGGTGGCCGAGATCGCCCGGACGCTCGGCCTGGCCGAGGGGACGGTCAAGGCCCAGCTCCACCGGGGCCGCCAGGCCTTGGCGGCCCGCCTCGCCACCGCCGGGGGGAGGACGACCATGACCGATGAGCGCCTGCACAGGGCCGCGGTGGCCCTGGAGCGCAGCGTCGCCGAGCTGGACGTGCAGCGGCGATTGGAGGAGCTCGGCCGACGCCACCGGCGCCGGCGGCTGACCAGCCTGGCCATGGCCCTGGTGGTGTCCACGGCCGTGCTCGGCGGGGCGGTCGCCGCCGTCCGGCGGGGACGTGGGCCGGAGCCGGCGGCCGGGCCCACCGCGGCGCCTCCCGCCCGTGTGGTGGCGACCCTGCCGCTGCCGGGCACACCGGTCGCGGTGGCGGTGGGAGCCGGCGGTGTCTGGGTGGTCGCCGCCGACAGGAACCAGGTGGTCCGCCTCGATCCCGGCACGGGCCGGGTGGTGGCGACAGTGCCGCTGCCGGTCGGGCCGGCCCAGCTGGCGCTGGCCCCGGACGCGCTCTGGGTGCTGAGCCCGCCCGACAACAGCGTCTCCCGGATCGACCCGGCCACCGGCCGGGTGGTGGCCACCGTCCCGGTCGGCCGCGAGGCGTCCGGCCTGGCCCTGGCCGCCGGGTCGGTCTGGGTCTCCAGCGCCCTCGACGACGAGGTGATCAGGATCGACGCGGCGACCAACCGGGTGGCGGCGACCATCCCGACGGGGCGGGCCCCGGGGGCGCTGGCCGTGGCCGGCGGGTCGGTCTGGGTCGCGCTGCCCGAGCGCGGCGGGCTCGGCCGCGTCGACCCGGCCGGCAACCGGCTGACCGTGGTCCGGGTGCCGCGCTGCTGCGTCGGCGGGCTGGCCGGCGGCGAGGGGGCGCTGTGGGCCGCCAACGCCTGGGACGGGACCCTGGTCCGGCTCGACCCCCGCTCCGGCCGGGTGCTGGCCAGGACCGCCCTGCCGCTGGCCGCGGCCCAGCACCCTTGGCAGGTCGCGGCCGGTGACGGCGCCGTCTGGGTGACCAGCGCCAGCGACCGGCTGGGCGTGGCCAGGGTCCTGTGGCGGGTCGGCCCGGCGACCGGTCGGCTCGCCGGGAGCATGACGCTGGGCCCCGCCTCCTCCCGGCGGATCCCCGACGCCGTCGCCACCGGGGACGGGACGCTCTGGGTGGCCAGCGGGGACGGTGGCGCGGTGCTCCGGCTGGCCCCGCGGCCCTGACCGCCCGGGCTCAGCGGGCGGCGACCGCGCCGGCGCCGGCCCCCCGAACCGTGCCCTCCGACAGGCGCTGGGCCAGCCAGATCGGGAGCACCGAGATCAGGACCAGGAGGACCGCGACCACGTTGACCACCGGGGCCTGGTTGGGGCGGGTGAGGTTGGTGAAGATCCAGATGGGGAGGGTCTGGTCGCCGGCGCCGGCGGTGAAGGTGGTCACGATGATCTCGTCGAAGGAGAGGGCGAAGGCCAGCAGGGCGCCGGCCAGCAGGGCCGAGCGCAGGGCGGGGAAGGTGACCAGGCGGAAGGTCTGGACGCCGTCGGCGCCCAGGTCCATGGACGCCTCCTCCAGCGACCGCGACACCCGGCGCAGCCGGGCCACGGTGTTGTTGAACACGACCACGATGCAGAAGGTGGCGTGGCCGGCGACGATCGTCCACAGCGACAGCGGCACCCCGAGGAACCGGAAGGCCGACTGGAGCGCGATCCCGGTGACGATCCCGGGCAGGGCGATCGGCAGCACCACCAGCAGCGACAGGGTCTCGCGGCCGAAGAAGCGGAAGCGCTGCACCGCGAACGACAGCAGGGTGCCCAGCAGCAGGGCGACGATGGTCGCCCCGGCGGCCGCCTTGACCGAGGTCCACAGGGCGGTCCGCGCCCCCGGGTTGTCCCAGGCCCGTGTCCACCAGTCGACCGTGAACCCGTCCGGCGGCCAGCTCGCCACCCGGTCGGGGTTGAAGGAGTTGACCATCACCACCAGCAGGGGCAGGTACACGAAGACCAGCACCACCGCCGTGACCACCCGCAGGGTCACCCTGGCCGGGCCGGACAGGTGCATCAGAGGCTCTCCAGCGCCCCGGCCCGCCGTGCGGCCAGCAGGTAGACGACCATGATGACCACCGGCACGCAGGCCAGGGCGGCCGCGAAGGGCAGGTTGTTGGCGGCCCCGACGTTGGCGTAGATGACGTTGCCGATCATCTGGGTCTTGCCGCCGACGATGTTGACGGCCACGAAGTCGCCGAGGGTGAGCGAGAAGGTGAAGATCGACCCGGCCACCACCGCCGGCAGGGCCAGGGGCAGGATCACCGACCGGAAGGTCCGCAGGGCGTGGGCGCCGAGATCGGACGAAGCCTCGAGCAGCGAGTCGGGCAGCCGGTCGAGGCCGGCGAAGATGGGCAGGATCATGTACGGCAGCCACAGGTAGGCCAGGACCAGCCAGACCGCGGTCAGGCCGAACCCGGGGCCGTGCAGCCCGACCGGGCCCAGGACCCAGTCCAGCACCCCGCCGGAGCCCACCATCACCCGCCAGGCGTACGCCTTGACCAGGTAGCTGGCCCACAGCGGGGTGAGCACGGCCGCCAGCAGCAGCGGCCGCCAGCGGCGCCGGGCCACCTTGGCCATGAAGAACGCCACCGGGAACCCGAGCAGCACGTCGACCACCGTGACCCCGACGGCCAGGGCCAGGGTGCGCAGGGTGATGGCCCGGTAGACCTCGCCCCGCAGCAGGGTGGTGAAGTTGTCGGCGGTCGGCCGGCGGACGATCGCCCCGGTGAAGCTGTCGGTGCTCCACAGCGCGGAGGCGAACAGCACCGCCAGCGACCCCAGGTAGGCGACCACCAGCCAGCCGACCGGCGCCGACAGCAGCAGGGCGAGCTTCAGCCGGGGCCGGCGCCACAGCGCCCGCGACAGCGGCCGGAGCGCACCCTGCGCGCTCACTGGCGCACCCTCCTATCGATCAACGTGTCGTATGCGCCCGCCCTGCGCACTGGCTCAGCCCTTGATCTCGGTCCAGGCCGTGGTCCACTCCGAGTAGTCCTTGCAGACCGCGCCGCGGTCGTCGCCGCAGTCCTTGATCGGGGTGCTCCAGTAGGCGACCTTGTCGAAGTAGGTCTCGTCCTCGGCGTGGAAGACGGCGCAGTGGTTCTTGTCGGCCGTCTCCTGGCACGACAGCTTGTTGGCCGGGGCCTCGCCGAACCACTCGGCCACCTGGGCGTTGGCCTTGGGCGAGATGATGTGGTCCATCCACATGTAGGCGCAGTTGGGGTTGGCCGCCTTGGAGGAGATCATCCAGGTGTCGGACCAGCCGGTGCTGCCCTCCTTGGGCAGGGTCACCTGGACCGGCGCCTTGTCGCCCTGGGCCAGGTTGGCGATGACCTGCCAGGTCGTCCCGACCACGCTGGAGCCGCTCTTGAACGCCTGGATCTCCTTGGTGTAGTCGCTCCAGTACTCGCCGATCACCCCGGCCTGCTGCTTGAGCAGGTCGACCGAGGCCTGGAACTGCTTGTCGTCCAGCTCGTACGGGTTGGTGATGCCGAGCTCGGGCTTGGTCGCCTTGAGGTACAGGGCGGCGTCGGCGATGTAGATGGGCGAGTCGTAGGCGGTGACCTTGCCCTTGTAGGGCGAGGCGGGGTCGAACACCACGGCCCAGGAGTCGGGGGCCGGCTTGACCACGTCGGTGCGCCACATGAGCAGGTTGGCCCCGCGGCCGTGGGGGATGCCGTAGGCCTTGCCGTTGACCGAGTTCCAGGGCTGCATCTTGAGGCTGTCGAACACGTCGGCGTAGTTCTTGACCAGCGCCGTGTTGACCGGGGCGACGTCGCCGGCGGCGATCAGCCGCAGCGACGCGTCCCCGGAGGCCGACACGGCGTCGTACTGGCCGGTCTTCATCAGCTGGACCATCTCGTCGGAGGTGGCGGCCACCTTGACGTTGACCTGGCAGCCGGTCGCCTTCTCGAACGGGGTCACCCAGTCGACCTTGGGGTCGGTCGACCCGTCCTCGACATAGCCCGCCCAGGCGACCAGGTTGACCTTGCCCTCACCCGCCCCCAGGGACTGCTGCATCGGCACGTTGGGCGGGGTGAACCCCTGGGAGGCGCCGCCCCCCGACGAGCTGGTCGGCTCGTCGGAGCCGCAGCCGGCCAGCGCCACCAGGGCCACGGCCATGGCCAGCGGGAGCAGGCGCGCTCGGGTTCTCGCTCGCATGGTCAACCTCCTGCGGAAGCCGGCACCGGGGCCGGGGACAGACGGAAGTTGTGCTCGGGGCGCCAGACGAGCTTGACCCGGCTGCCGGCGAGCTCGGCCACCTCGGCCGAGGTGGTGGAGAGGTTCTGCTGGAGCACGACCAGCTCGCCGCCGACCTCCAGCGCGACGGTGAGGCGGGTCACCGGCCCGGCGTAGGCGACGTCGCGGACGGTCCCGGCGGCCTGGCAGTGGCCGGGTGGGGTCTCGGCGCCGGCGTCGAGCACGTGGATCTTCTCGGGCCGCACGGTGAAGGTGCCCGGCTCGCCCACCAGCTCGGCCGCGGCCCGGCCGGCGAGCACGTTGGAGGTGCCGACGAACCCGGCCACGAACGGGTTGGCCGGCCGCTCGTAGACCTCGGCCGGGACGCCGACCTGCTCGATGCGGCCGTCGCGGAGCACGGCGATGCGGTCGCTCATGGTCAGGGCCTCCTCCTGGTCGTGGGTCACGACCACGAAGGTGATCCCGACCGCGGCCTGGATGGCCTTCAGCTCGACCTGCATCTCCTGGCGCAGCTGCCGGTCCAGGGCCCCCAGGGGCTCGTCCAGCAGCAGCACCCGGGGGCGGTTGACCAGGGCCCGGGCCAGGGCGACCCGCTGGCGCTGGCCGCCCGAGAGCTGGGAGGGGCGGCGGTCGCCGAAGTCGTCCAGGCGGACCTGGGCCAGGGCGGCCGCGACCCGCTCCCGGCGCTCGGCCCTCGCGACCTTGCGGACCCGCAGGCCGTAGCCGATGTTCTCGGCCACGCTCATGTGCGGGAACAGGGCGTAGTCCTGGAAGACGGTGTTGACGTCGCGCTCGAAGGGCGGCCTGGTGGTGACCTCCACCCCGCCCAGGTGGATGGTGCCCTCGCTGGGCAGCTCGAAGCCGGCGACCATGCGCAGGGTGGTGGTCTTGCCCGACCCCGAGGGCCCGAGCAGGGTGAGCAGCTCGCCCTCGCGGATGTCGAGGTCGATCCCGTCGACGGCCGTGACCTGCCCGTAGCGCTTGGTCAACCCACGCAGGCTCACGGCGGTCGTGCTCGGGTCGCTCATTGGTGAACCGTACGCGGTGGCGAGCCCGGAAGCATCTTCACATTCCGTCCATACCCGGGCGCCCACTCCGCCGGTTCGTACAACCGGCGGACGCCTTCCTTCAGGGCGTCGGCGCCAGCGCCGGCCGCGCGAGGGCGTCGAGGTCGCCCCGCACTCCCTGGACGAACGCCTCCAGGCCGTCCGTCACCGGTCACCCCCTGGCCAGGGCCACCGGCACGCGTGCCCGGGCCGTGGCCGGGGTGCGCATCTTCAGCAGCGGCACGCCGACCCCGTAGGTCAGGAACGCGCCCTGGGGGGCGACCTCGACGATGCTGGCCGAGGCCCGCCGCTCGGCCGGCAGCAGCGACCCCAGCGCCTCGGACAGCGCGCCGACCTCGGGCGAGCCGGCCGGGTGGACGACCGCCGTGCCGTGGAAGCTGATGGTCGCCGGCGGGATCGGCGCGACCAGGGACAGGATCCCGCCCCGGCGCACCGGCACGGTCACCGCCACCCGCCCGTCGGCCGCGATGTGCCTCGCCTTCCAGCCGTCGGGGGCGACGGCCACGTACAGCCGCCGGCCGAGGACCTTGTAGAGGACGCCGCTGGACCGGGGCTCCCCGCTGGGGGTGACGTGGCTGATGACCGCGAACGACTCCTTGGCGACCCGGTCCCAGACCTGCTCGGTGGATGCCATGACGACCAACCTCCTTCGCCCCCCTGGGACCAGTAGACCGGCCGGCCGCCGCCGCCGGTAGGGGCGGACGGCCGGGGTCGCTCGGGACCCTCGGCAGGGAGGTGGGAGGCACCGGGTCGAGCTTGGCCGCCTGCCCGCCCACTGGACTAGAATCGGCGCCACTTATGACCA
>Ga0307302_10001103_pt1 | contig 11861 bp, 11 predicted proteins | sample ER_DNA_183_FD_194490 | JGI IMG/M metagenome (GOLD analysis project Ga0307302, IMG submission 194490) | Bulk soil microbial communities from the East River watershed near Crested Butte, Colorado, United States - ER_DNA_183 | ecosystem: Environmental > Terrestrial > Soil > Floodplain | place... | reverse complement strand
CGCCGAGGTATGCGAGTGTGAAGAGCGGTGCCGCCAGGACGAGGATCGTCGCCTGGATCCCGGTGTTCTGTCCGAGCGCGAGCTGATTGAAGACTGCGACCACGAGCCCGATCGCGAGGCACCGCCAGAACGCCCGCCCATAGACGCGGATCGCGTCGGCGACAAGTTGGCCGACGGTGCGGTCAGCCGGGGTGAGCTCTGCCGGAGGAGCTGCCATGGGCGAAAACGGTATCGGCGTGCGAGGATTCGGCCATGGGCCACAGCGTGTTTCGCGTCGACGAGCAGGAGTTCTCGGCGCCGAGCGGAGGCGATCAGAGCCGTGGAATCCTTCGGCTCTCGGACTCGATGCGGCAGATGCGGGCCAATATCTGGCGCTACCCGCCGGGGACGCGCGGTCGCCGGCACGCGGAGCACGTCCAGGAGGAAGTCTTCGTCGTCCTCGAGGGCATCGCGACGCTGATCTTCGGCGACCCGCCGGAGCGCGTCGAGCTTCGGGCGGGGTCGGTGGCGGTCGTCGAGCCGGGGACTGCGATTCAGGTCTCGAACGCGAGCGACGAGGATGTGGCGATCTTCATCGTCGGCGCCCCACCGGAGCAGGGGCAGGCGGACTACCTGCCTGGTTAGGCCGCTGCCGCTTCGGCGGCCTTCGCCTTCTCGAAGACGAGCTCACCGCCTTGGACGGACACTCGCACGGTGTCGCCCTCGGCGAAGTCGCCTTCGAGGAGCCGCAGCGATAGCGGGTTCTCGACCAGTCGCTGGATCGCGCGCTTCAGCGGCCTCGCGCCGTAGGTCGGGTCCCAGCCCGCTTCGGCGAGATGCTCCTTGGCTTCGTCGGTGAGCTTGAGCTGGATGCCGCGCTCGGCGAGCCGATCCCGGAGTCGCTCGAGCTGCAGGTCGACGATCTCGCCGATCTGCTCGCGGGTCAGCGGCTCGAACTCGACGATCTCGTCGATCCGGTTCAGGAACTCGGGCCGGAACGTGTCGCGCATTCCTTCTTCCGAGCGCACGTTCGAGGTCATGATCAAGACGGTGTTGCGGAAATCGACCGTGCGGCCCTGCCCGTCGGTCAGGCGTCCGTCGTCGAGCACCTGGAGCAGGATGTTGAACACCTCGGGGTGCGCCTTCTCGATCTCGTCGAGCAGGACGACCGAGTACGGCCGCCGGCGAACCGCTTCCGTCAGCTGGCCGCCCTCCTCGAACCCGACGTAGCCGGGCGGCGCCCCGACCAGGCGCGAGACCGTGTGCTTCTCCTGGTACTCGGACATGTCGAGGCGAACCATGGCCCGCTCGTCGTCGAACATGAACTCGGCGAGTGCCCGGGCGAGCTCGGTCTTTCCCACGCCCGTCGGGCCGAGGAAGACGAACGAGCCGATCGGGCGGTTCGGGTCCTGGAGACCGGAGCGCGCGCGGCGGAGCGCGTTGGCCACCGCCTCGACGGCCTTGTCCTGGCCGACGACGCGCTGGTGGAGGCGCTCCTCCATGTGGATCAGCTTCTCCGTCTCGCCCTCCAAGAGGCGCGACACCGGAATCCCCGTCCAGCGGGCGACGACCTCGGCGACGTCGTCCTCGTCGACCTCTTCCTTCACCATCGGCTCGACTTCGGGCTCGGCGCGCTCCTCGAGCTCACGCTCGAGCTCTGGCAGCTCGCCGTAGCGGATCTCGGCGACGCGCTCCAACTCGCCGTGGCGCTCAGCCCGCTCGGCCTCCATCCGCAGCTCGTCGATGCGGCGCTTGATCTCGCTGACGCGGTCGAGCGCCTCCTTCTCGCGAGACCAGCGCGCGGCCAGCCCGTCGCGACGCTCCTTGGCCTCGGCCAGCTCGCGCTCGACCGGCTCGCGCCGCTCCTTTGACTCCTTGCCCATTGCGGCCAGCTCGATCTCGAGCTGGCGCACGCGGCGCTCGGCCTCGTCGAGCTCGAGCGGAGCGGAATCGATCTCCATGCGCAGGCGAGATGCGGACTCGTCGACGAGGTCGATCGCCTTGTCCGGCAGCTGCCGGTCCGAGATGTAGCGGTCCGAGAGGACCGCGGCGGCGACAAGCGCCGCGTCGCGGATGCGGACACCGTGGTGCGCCTCGTAGCGCTCCTTCAGGCCGCGGAGGATCGCGATCGTGTCCGTCACGGACGGCTCGCCAACGAAGACGGGCTGGAAGCGCCGCTCGAGGGCCGCGTCCTTCTCGATGTGCTTACGGTATTCGTCGAGCGTCGTCGCGCCGATCGCCCGCAGCTCCCCGCGCGACAGCATCGGCTTCAGCAGATTCGCCGCGTCGACAGCGCCCTCGGCCGCGCCTGCGCCGACGATCGTGTGCAGCTCGTCGATGAAGAGGACGATCTCGCCCTCCGAGCTCTTGATCTCCTGGAGCACCGCCTTGATCCGCTCCTCGAACTCCCCGCGGTACTTCGATCCCGCGAGGAGCGCGCCGATGTCGAGCGCCCATACTCGCTTGCCCTTCAGGCCCTCAGGAACGTCGCCCGCGACGATCCGCTGCGCGAGGCCCTCGACGATCGCGGTCTTCCCCACTCCGGGATCGCCGATCAAAACCGGGTTGTTCTTCGTCCGCCGGGAGAGCACCTGAATGACGCGGCGCACCTCCTCGTCGCGCCCGATCACCGGGTCGAGCTTGCCTTGCTCGGCGAGCTCGGTCAGGTCACGGCCGAACTTCTCCAGCGCCTGGTATGTGCCCTCTGGATCCTGCGAGGTGACGCGCTGGCCGCCGCGCACTCCCTTCAGGCGCGCGAGTAGCTCGTCGCGCGGGACGGCATCGAGGGCGAGCAGGAGGTGCTCGGTCGAGACGAACTCGTCCTCGAGCTTCCGCATCTCCTCCTCGGCGCGGTCGAGGACCGTGCTGAACGCGGTTGAGGCAGTCGGCTGCTGCGCGGCACCCTGGAGCGACGGCTTCTCGCGCAGTGTGGCCTCGGCCTTCGCACACAGATCGTCGGCGTCAGGCACCAGCTCTCGGGGCAGGTCCTGCCCGAGGAGTGCCAGCAACAGATGCTCCGGATAGATCTCGGGGTTGCCGCGACGGCGCGCATCCTCCTGCGCGGCCGCGATCGCCTCCTGGGATTTCAGCGTCAGCTTGTTGAAGTCCATCGAGCCCTCACCAGTCGCGTGTTCTCGGGGTCATAGGGAACGAGGTCGCGCCGGTACTGGCGGTGCACCTCGGCGACCTGCTCGCGCAGCTCGCGCTCGAGCCGCTCGATTGCGCGCTGCATTCGCCGCATCTGTTCCTCGAGGCGGATCACTTGCTCGACGCCCGCGAGGTTCAGGCCGAGCTCGGTCGTCAACTGCTGAATGAGGCGCAGTCGCTCGAGGTCCGCCTCGGAGTAGAGCCGTGTGTTGCCGGCCGTCCGCTGCGGGGTGACGAGGCCTTTAGCCTCGTAGATCCGCAACGTCTGGGGATGCATGCCGACGAGGTCGGCGGCGACGCTGATCATGTAGCGGGGTCGATCGTCCATCAGCGCTCCCGCAGCGGTCGAACGACCCGAGTGACGATGGCAAACAGCAAGATCGCCCAGGCGCCCACGTCGACGAGATCGAATCCGTGCGAGAGCTCGAAGGCCACGAGCAAGGCGGCCCCCAGGGTGCTGCCGACGAGCCAGACATAGGGGTTATTCCTCATCAGCGCGCCGCCCTCTGCACCTTCTGGAGCTGCTCGAGGAGCTCACGCTCCTTCTTGTTCGGCTTCTTCGGGACGGAGATCTTCAGCCGCACGAGCACGTCACCACGACCGCCTCCGTTGAGTTTCGGAGCGCCTCGGCCCTTGATCCGCAGCAGCTTCCCGCTCTCGGAGCCGGCGGGAACCTTCAGCGAGACCGGGCCCTCCGGGGTCGGGACCTCGACGCTCGAACCGAGCGCGGCGTCCGCGAAGGTGACAGGAACTTCAACGACCAGATCCGAGCCTCGGCGCTCGTAGAGAGGCGAGTCGGCCACGCGCGTGAGGACGATCAGGTCGCCGGGCGGGCCGCCTCCGTAGCCGGGCTCGCCCTTGCCCTTCAGGCGGATCTGCGTGCCGTCCTTGACGCCGGCCGGGATCTTGACCTTGTAGCGCTTGGTGCGCCGCTCGCGGCCGGTGCCGCGGCACTTCGGGCACGGCTTCTCGACGATCGTCCCGGTGCCGTGGCAGCGCGGGCAGGCGTGCGAGAGACCGAACATGCCCTGGCTCTCGACAATCACGCCGCGCCCCTTGCACTCGGGACACACCTGCGGCGACGAGCCGGCCCGCGCCCCGGAGCCTCCGCACTCGCGGCAGGCGGTTTCGGCGTCGACGGGGATCTGCGTCTCGACTCCGCGCAGCGAGTCTTCGAAGGAGAGGCCGACCTCGACTTGCAGGTCGGCGCCACGGCCCGCGCGCTGGCGCGTCTGACCGCGGCCGAAGATGTCCCCGAATCCTCCGAAGAGGTCGGAGATGTCCCCGAAGTCGAAGTTGAAGTTACCGCCGCCCGGAAAGCCGGCGCGCCCGTCCGCCGAGCCGAAGGAGTCGTACTGCTTGCGCTTCTCGGCATCCGAGAGCACGTCGTAGGCACCCTGGATCTCCTTGAAGCGCTCCTCGGCCTCCTTGTCGCCCGGGTTGCGATCCGGGTGGTGCTCGCGGACGAGCTTGCGGTAGGCCTTCTTGATCTCGTCCTGCGAGGCCGTCTTCGAGACCCCGAGAGCGTCGTAGTGTGACTTAGAGCGTGTGGCCATTGGAGTTCACTCGTGTCGACCGGTCATTTCCGACGGCGCGCGGGCTGAGCCCGCACGCCTGAGGTCGGCGCCGCAAGCGTCGCCTAGAGCGTGTCGCCATCGGAGGCGTCGTCCTCCTTCGGCCCCGCGACCACCACCCTCGCTGGCCGCAGCACGCGGTCGCCGAGGCGATAGCCCTTCTGCAGCACCTCGATCACGGCTCCCTCCTCGTCCGCGGACGGCTGGGTGAGGAGCGCCTCGTGCACGTGGGGGTCGAACTTGCCGTCGGTCTTGACCGGTGAGAGGCCCTCCCGCTCGAGAATCTGCTCGAGCTGGCGGTGGACGAGCGTGACGCCCTCCTCCAGCTTCGCCTCCTCGTGGGCGTGGGCCGCCTCGAGCGCGCGCTCGAGGTCGTCGAGCACCGGCAGAAGCTCCTTCACGATCCGCTCGCCGGCCCGCGCGACCAGGCTATCCTGGTCGCGCGTGGCCCGCTTGCGGTAGTTGTCGAACTCGGCCTTAACGCGCTGGAGGGTGTCGATGAGCTCCTCGTTCTCGTTGCGGAGCGCTTCGAGCTCGTCGACCTCAGGCTCGGCCTGCTCGGTGTTCTCGACGTCTTCAGGCATGGCGTCCCGTCAAGCCATGTCCAGGGCCTGGCCCTGGACTAGGCCTTCTTGGCCTCCTCTTCGTCGATGACCTCGTAGTCGGCCTCCTCGACGACCTCGTCGTCAGAGGCGCTGTCGCCGTTGCCGGCGCCCGGCTGCGCGGACTGGTCCGCGGTCGCCTGGGCGTAGAGCACCTCGGCGAGCTTCTGCGAGGCCTCCTGGAGCGCGTCGGTCTTCTGCTTGATCTCGTTCACGTCCGTGCTCTCGAGCACCTGCTTGAGCTCCATCACGCGGCCCTCGATCGTCGAGGCCTCGGACTCGTCGAGCTTGTCGCGATGCTCCTTGAGCGTGCGCTCCGTCTGGTAGGCCAGCTGCTCGGCGAGGTTCCGTGCGTCCGCGAGCTCGCGCATCGTCCGCGCCTCGCCCGCGTGCGTCTCGGCCTCGTTGATCATCCGCTGGACGTCCTCCTCGTTCAGGCCCGAGCCGCCCTCGATCCGAATCTGCTGCTCGTTGCCCGTCCCGAGATCCTTCGCCGAGACGTTGATGATCCCGTTCGCGTCGATGTCGAACGTGACCTCGATCTGCGGCATGCCGCGAGGAGCCGGCGGGATGCCCGTGAGGTTGAACCTCCCGAGCGTCTTGTTGTAGGCCATCATCTCCGACTCGCCCTGGCCGACGTGAACCTCGACCTCGGGTTGGTTGTCGTCGGCGGTCGTGAAAACCTCCGACTTCTTCGTCGGGATGGTCGTGTTCCGCTCGATCAGCTTCGTGAAGATGTCGCCCTTGGTCTTGATGCCGAGGGAGAGCGGCGTCACGTCGAGCAGGAGCACGTCCTTGACCTCGCCCTTGAGGACGCCACCCTGGATGGCCGCGCCGACAGCGACGACCTCGTCCGGGTTGACGCCCTTGTGCGGCTCCTTACCGATCAGCTCCTTGACCTTGTCGACGACCGCCGGCATGCGGGTCATGCCGCCGACGAGGACGACATGGTCGATCGCGCTCGGCTCGAGGCCCGCGTCTGCAAGCGCCTGCTTGGTCGGCTCGACCGTGCGGTTGAGCAGATCGGCCGTCAGCTCGTTCAGCTTCGCGCGCGTGAGCTGGAGATCGAGATGCTTCGGGCCCTCCTGTGTCGCCGTGATGAACGGGAGGTTGACCTGCGTCGTCATCGTGGACGAGAGCTCGATCTTGGCCTTCTCGGCGGCTTCGTAGAGCCGCTGGAGCGCCATCTTGTCGGCCGCCAGGTCGATGCCCTGGTCCTTCTTGAACTCGGCGACCATCCAGTCGACGATCGCCTTGTCGAAGTTGTCGCCGCCGAGGTGGTTGTCGCCGTTCGTGGCCTTCACCTCGAAGACGCCTTCGCCGAGCTCGAGGATCGAGACGTCGAAGGTGCCGCCGCCGAGGTCCCAGACGAGGATCGTCTGGTCGGACTCCTTGTCGAGCCCGTAGGCGAGCGACGCCGCCGTCGGCTCGTTGATGATGCGGACGACGTTGAGGCCGGCGATCTTGCCGGCATCCTTCGTCGCCTCCCGCTGCGCGTTGTTGAAGTACGCGGGGACGGTGACGACCGCGTCCGCGACCGGCTCGCCGAGGTACGCCTCGGCGTCGGTCTTCAGCTTCTGCAGGATCATCGCCGAGATCTCCGGCGGGGCGTACTCCTTGCCCGCGGCCTTCACGCGAACATCGCCGCTGGGGCCCTGGACGACCTCGTACGGAATGATCTTCATCTCTTCCGAGACCTCGTCGAACTTGCGCCCCATGAAGCGCTTGATGGACGAGACCGTGTTCTGCGGGTTCGTCACCTGCTGGCGCTTGGCCGGCGGGCCGACGAGTCGCTGTCCGTCCTTCGTGAACGCGACGACGGACGGCGTTGTGCGACCGCCCTCGGCGTTCGGAATGACGGTAGGCTCACCGCCCTCGAGCACCGCCATGCAGCTGTTGGTCGTGCCGAGGTCGATACCGATCGTCTTTGCCATGTTGTGCTGTTCCTTTCCTTGAGTCTTATGTTCGGAAAAAATCTAAGTCTAAGTATAGCAAGGGAGAATCGTGGCAGACCCGCGCGTTGAGCGGTACGCGAAGCTTCTGGTGGAGCGGTGCCTGGACGTTCAGCCGGGCTGGCAGGTCGTCGTCGTCGCCAGCGCACTCGCGCGACCGCTCCTCGAGGAGGTCGTCCGCGCGATCGGCCGTCGCGGCGCCATCCCGGTCGTCCAGATGAGCTTCGGCGGCATGGACTCCTGGCCGTTCGAGACGATCTGGGCGGAGACGGCGCCGCCGGAGCTGATCGCCGAGCGATCGCCGATCCGGGTCGTGATCGAGGACGAGTGCCAGGCGTGGCTACGCATCGGCGCGCCCGAGAACACGAGAGAGGGCGCCGACCTCGACGCCGAGCTCCAGGACGCGATCGCAACGGGCGCGCATCCCCTCGTCTCGCGCCGGCTGGCGCTCGACATCCCGTGGGTCACGTGCCGCTACCCCACTCCCGCCATGGCCCAGGACGCAGGCATGAGCCTGAAGGCGTTCGAGGATTTCCTCTTCGGCGCGGTCCTTCTCGACTGGGACGCAGAGGGTCAGAAGATGCAGCGGATCAAGGATCGCTTCGACCCGGCGGAGGAGGTGCGGATCGTCGGGCACGAGACGGACCTCCGGTTCAGCATCGCCGGCCGGGAGGGCGAGATCGACGACGGGCACCTGAACATGCCCGGCGGCGAAGTCTTCTACTGCCCGGTCGAGGACTCGACGGAAGGCCTCGTCACCTTCTCGGAGTTTCCGGCCGTGCGCGCGCCGGATGTCGTCGACGGCGTCAGGATGCGTTACGAGAACGGCCGCGTCGTCGAGGCGTCGGCCACCTCGAACGAGGACGTCCTTCTCCAGGCGCTCGACATCGACGAGGGGGCACGCGTGCTGGGCGAGTTCGGGATCGGCTGCAACCCCGGCATCCGGCGGCACATGAAGAACACGCTCTTCGACGAGAAGATGTACGGGACGATCCATCTCGCCGTCGGTGCGGGCATCCCGATCGCCGGGGGCAAGAACCAAAGCGCGACGCACTGGGACATGGTCAAGGACCTGCGGAACGGCGGCCGCATCGAGCTGGACGGCGAGATCGTCCAGGAAAACGGCGAGTGGCTGTTCTAGTGCCCCTGCCAGTGATGCTGCCGAGCTTCTGGGTCGCGAGCACCAAGCAGCGTGATCGCGGGCCAGAGGCCGGCAAGTATTGCTGGTAGGGGCACAGCTAGGCGGCTCGGCGCAGCCGGGTCCACGGGCCCGGCGGGGTGAGCAGCGACTCGGCGCGGAGGTAGGCGAGGCCGACAAGCGGGAAGTCGCTCATGCGCTCGAGGCAGAGGAAGCGAGGGCGCCACTCCGGGAAGAACTTGCCGGTGAAGCTGAGGAGGCGTTCGAGCTGGAAGACCCTGTCGAGCGACTGGAGCCCGTAGCGCGCCACCCGTCCCGGTACGGAGCGCTCGCCCTCGCGCAGCAGGTCGGCGAAGACGCAGAAGTTGAGGGAGATCTCCGCTGCGCCGTGTGCGCGGCTCCACGCGATCGCCTCGACGATCAGGAACTCCATCAGCCCGTTCGGGGTCTCACTACAGCGCCGCATCGCGCTCAGCGAGTAGCCCCCGGACGCAGGAACGAGGTGCAGGAAGCCGCCGACCTTGCCGCCGGCGTCGCGGGCGACGACGAACATCGTCTCGCGCTCGCCGAAGAGCTCGTCCATGGCCATCGTGAAGCCGCGCTCCGGCCAGTTGCCGCGCCACTCCTCGGAGACCCGGAGCAACTCCTTCCGCAACTCGGGGCCCACCTCGTGCTCTCGCAGGACGGCTGCGCTGTAGCCGGCGCGGTGCAGCCGATGGACAGACTGGCGGACTTTGCGGATCGGCCGACCCTCCAAGCTGAAGCCTGCGGTGCGCACGATCGCCTCGTCGCCGACCTTGATCGCGTGCAGGCCCGCCGATCGGTAGAGCGGAAGCAGCTCCTCGCTGGCGCTCAGAATGGCGACGCGCCAGCCTCGCCCGTGGGCCATCCCGCGGAAGCGCTCGAGCAGCTCGCCGAGCTCGGATCGGTCGCCGACCGGGTCGCCGCTGACGAGGGCCGAGCCGCCAAGGACGGTGTAGGCGAGGAACGAGTGTCGGCTCGACGAGAAGAAGTAGCTCTTGTCTCGGCGTAGGGCGAAGTAGGAGAGCGTGTCGCGACCGTGCTCCTCGACGAGAGTGCGAGCGAGTGCCCGATCGCGCGCCGTCGGCGAATCGCGCTTCCGCCACGAGCGAAGCCACAGATAGAGCGTGCGGAACGCCAGGAGCGTCGCAGTCGCGGTCAGCACATCCAACACGTCCTCCGGCGCGAGGCTCTCGTCCAGCTCGTAGAGGACGATGACGCCGAGAAGCGATCCCAGCGCCAGCATGTTCAGCACGAGCGGCCGGGTTTCGGGGTCACCCGGTACATCGAAATGCTTGCGGTAGGTGACGAGAGCGGCGAGCAGCGCGACGCTCATGCCTGCCTCCTCCGCGTCGAGCCCTTTCGCCAGGTGGGCCACGGCGACTCCGGCGACGAGAACGACCGCGAGCTGCCACGCGCGGTGCTTGCCACGACTGAGTGAGCCCGCAAGCCAGACGAGGGCGAGCCCGAAGGCGAGGGCGACCCAACGCGCGACCTCGGGGAGCCCAGGCGGGAGCACCCCCTGGACAAGATCGATCCTGTTGGCGAGACTCGGCGTCAGCGCCGACGCGATGCTGAGGACACCGACGGCTCCCGACAGCACTCCGAGGACCGCGGGTGGCCGAAGCGTTGGGCGTCGCACGGCTCTAGGTTACGCGCGAGGACCGGTCGGCAGCCTGAACCGAAGCGCACCGGCCGCGGAAGGCTCAGAGACGACAATGCCGGCCAGGATGACCGCGCACCCCGCCCAGCCGAGCGTTCCCAGCCGGTCGCCCGCAAGGAAGTAGCCGGCGAGGCCGGCGAAGACGGGCTCGAGCGCGAAGACGAGGGCTGTCCGCGTCGCGCTCGTGCGCTGCTGGGCCCACGTCTGGACGAGAAAGGCCAGGGCGCTCGCAAAAACGCCGGTGACGACGAGCGCAGCCCAGACGGTCCAGCCGTGTGGAATTCGAAGGTCGCCGAGCGCGACGGCGATCGCCGTGAAACCCACGCAGGCCGCGAGCATCTCCGCGAGCGTGAGCGCCAGCGGGTCGTACTCGGGGGCGAAGCGCTCCATGAGCACGATCTGGAGGGCGTACGCGAGCGCACCGGCGAGCACGAGCGCGTCGCCGACCGCGGAGCCCGCTTCGATCCCGGAGAGCATGCCGAGACCGATCGTCGCCAGCGCCACCCCGACCCAGGCTGCCGGCTCGATTCGGTAGCGAAAGAGCACGAGGGCCGTCACGGGGGTGAGCACCACACACAGCCCTGTGATGAAGCCTGTGCTCGACACGGTCGTCCGTGCGAGGCCGGCTGTCTGGAGCGCGTAGCCGAGCGCGAGCAGGCCGCCGAGCCCCAAGCCCGCGCCGAGGCCGCGGCGGTCGAGACTCCGCATCCGCCTCGCCGCGATCGGCGCAAGCGTCGCGCTTGCGATCGCGAACCGCACCGCGAGGAACGCGAACAGGGGATAGATCTCGACCGCATCCTTGACCTGGACGAACGTGATGCCCCAGATCGCGGTGACGACGACGAGCGCGAGGAGAGGCATTACCCTGCTGCTGCGGCCTGGATCGCCCGAAGCCAGCGTCTCCTGATGAGCGCCGAGAAGGGGCCGATCGCGAACCAGTAGCGACGGAACGCGCGTCGCGCGTCGTCGTCGGTCGCCTTCACCCTGGTCTCTGTCGTGAGCCGGGAGCCGCCGGGAATCTTCTCGGCCCGGAAGTCGGCTGCGGCCTTGATCGTGCCGGGGACCTCCGCGGCCCGCCACGCCTCGGCGTCTTCGAGCGCGACGAGCCCGCCGCGTGGCCGCCAGACTGCGGCGACTGCGCCGGCGACCCATTCGGTCGGCGTCTGCGCCAGGACGACAAAGCGGTGCGCGAGGAAAAAGCCCTCGATGGTCGCGTCCCGGGCGGTCATCCCGCGGAGGCTGACGAGGACACGGACGATCCCGTCCGGTGCCGCGGGCGTCGCCAGTGCGAGCTCGAGCGCTCGCGCGGGATCGACCGGCAGCGCGACGTCGTGCCGCTCGCCGACGTCGTACTCGGGCAGCCAGTCGTCGATGAGCGGCACGTGCCGAGCCTAGAGGCGCTCTCGGTTGGCCGCAATTGGGTCGTTCGTCACCTCTTTTCTGGCAACCAAAGAGGGCGCCCCGCATGGCGCCCTCGACTTTCGATCAGGTGGCCTCGGGCAACGCGAGGCGTATGTACCGCGTTCCAGGGAGTCCCGAAACCTCGCTAACCTCTCAGGGAGTGGAGCCGCTGGTCGATTCCTGGGACCGAGAGATCCGCAGCGTGCGGGTCTCGGTCACCGACAAATGCAATTTCCGTTGCCGCTACTGCATGCCGGCGGAGGGATTGGAGTGGCTCCCACGCGACGAGCTGCTCAGCTTCGAGGAGATCGCACAGCTCGTGGGAGTGCTCGCTTCCATGGGAGTGGACGAGGTTCGACTGACCGGCGGTGAGCCTCTCGTGCG
>Ga0307302_10001102_pt1 | contig 11864 bp, 16 predicted proteins | sample ER_DNA_183_FD_194490 | JGI IMG/M metagenome (GOLD analysis project Ga0307302, IMG submission 194490) | Bulk soil microbial communities from the East River watershed near Crested Butte, Colorado, United States - ER_DNA_183 | ecosystem: Environmental > Terrestrial > Soil > Floodplain | place... | reverse complement strand
AACGTCTTCGGTGACATGCAGCTGATCAAGCGGCTCTACGAGCCCGACGTCGCCGTTCTGCCGATCGGCGGCCACTACACGATGGATCCGCGCGAGGCGGCCGTCGCGCTCGAGTTCCTCGGCGTCAGGAAGTGCGTGCCGTGCCACTACGGCACCTTCCCGCTTCTCGCCGGCACACCGGACCAGCTCAGGGAGCTCGCGCCGTCCGGGGTGGAAATCGTTTCGCCCGAGCCGGGAGAGACGATCGAGGTTTGAGGCAGCGCTGGTTCGGTGGGACACGGAAGCAGGTTCCTCAGCTCGCGCTCGAGGGTGAGATCGAGTTCCCCGCAGAGCCGCTCGTGCTCGACGAGCTGGACGACGCCCCGCTGCGCCAGGCGCACGAGGAGGGAACACCGGTCGTCGTACGGGCCGACACAGAGGAGAAGGTGCTGGCAGCCCTTGCCCGTCCCGAAGTAGCCTGCGTCCTCGTGCCATCGAAGGAGCTGCTCGAAATCGACCTGATCGAGGCAACTTATGGCCGAAGGGATTAATCCGACTGTATCGACCGGTCATTTCCGACGGACGCGCGAGACAAGCTCGCACGTCCTGAGGACGGCGCCGCAAGCGTCGCCTTGGGCTAGGCCGCTGATCGCGACGTACTCGATCGTCGCCTGCGACCTCGACGCCGAGCAGTGGGGCGTCTCGGTGCAGTCGAAGTTCCTGTCCGTCGGCTCCGTCGTCCCGTGGGCCGAGCCGCACGTGGGCGCGATCGCGACGCAGGCCTACGCGAACCCGCGCTACGGCCCGAACGGGCTCGAGCTGCTCCGCCAGGGGCTCTCAGCTCAGGAGGTGGTCGACAAGCTGACGGGCGAGGACGAGGGGCGAGACCATCGGCAGCTCGGTGTCGTCGACGGGCAAGGCCGTGCCGCCACGTACACGGGCAAGGACTGCCTGGACTGGGCGGGCGGGCGCACGGGCGACGGATACGCCGCACAGGGAAACATCCTCGTCTCCAAAGAGACGGTCGACGCGCTGGCCGAGACGTACGAGGCGACCACCGGTCCGCTCGCCGAGCGGCTCATCGACTGCCTCGCGGCGGCTCAAGAGGCGGGCGGAGACAGCCGTGGCCAGCAATCGTCCGCGCTTCTCGTCGTCCAGCGCGACGGGGGCTACGCGAACATGTCGGACGTCGTCGTCGAGCTGCGCGTCGAGGACCACGAGCGCCCGATCGACGAGCTGCACCGCATCTACACGCTCCACGACGAGATCTTCGGGAAGACCCCACGCCGCTTGTGGCTCGACGTCGACGAGACCCTGGCGACCGAGCTGCGCGAACGCCTGGCCAAGCTCGGCTACGACGGCGAGCTCGCGGACGCATTTACCAGCTGGACCGGGAAGGAAAACCTCGAAGACCGCGTTGACGGAGTCGAGCAGATCGATCCAGTCGTCCTCGAAGCCCTTAGGAGCCGCACGTGAGCGAAAAGGCGTACGAAGTCGCGCACCTCGACGAGCTCGACCGCTTCCCGGTCGACGACGAGGGCCTGCTCTGGCGCCCTGTCCGGCGACGGCTCGGGATCACCGCCTTCGGGACGAATGCGTACACCGCCGAGAAGGGCGACGAGCGGGTGGTCGAGGAGCACTACGAGAAGGACGGCCACGACGAGCTCTATTTCGTTGCCAGCGGACGCGCGACATTCGTCCTCGGCGACGACGAGATCGACGCGCCGGCCGGCACCTTCGTCCACGCCGAGCCCGGAACGAAGCGCGGCGCCGTCGCTACCGAGCCGAACACGACCGTGCTCGCGATCGGTGCGAAGCCGGGCGCGACGCACGTGATCTCGAAGTGGGAGGAGATCTTCGTCGCCTTCGGTCACTACCGGAACGGTGACGAGTCAGCCGCGCGCGAGCACCTCACCGATTTCGTCGAGCAGAACCCGGGCGAGTGGCAGGGGCACTACAACCTCGCCTGCTTCGAGGCGCTGACGAAGAACCGCGCCGGCGCGATCGAGCGCCTGAATCGAGCGATCGAGCTCGATCCGCAGGCGAAGGAGTACGCGGCCAAAGACGAGGATTTCGACTGGTTACGCGACGATCCGGAGTTCCCGGCGTGAGCGGCAGCGCGCACATCTCGGATCTGAAGCTGGAGGTCGGCGGTTCGGGCTGGGTGCCTGTCCGGAGCCATTTCGGAGTCTCCTCGTTCGGCGTCAACGCCTACGTTGCAAGCGAGGCGGGAGGCCGAATCATCGGCGAGCACGACGAGACGGGCCCGAGGTCGGCCCGGCACGAGGAGCTGTACTTCGTCGCGAATGGTCACGCCACGTTCACCGTCAACGGCGACGAGATCGACGCGCCCGCCGGCACCTTCGTGTTCGTCCGCGATCCGGCGGCCAAGCGGAAGGCGGTGGCGAAGGAAGGCGAGACGACCGTCATCGCCGTCGGAGGGACGCCGGGCAAGGCATTCACGCCCTCGGAGTGGGAGCGCCAGGCTCCGGTGCTCGCGTTCTTCGCGCGGAAGGAGTACGACAAGGCGATCGAGGCGCTCGAGGAGTTGCGCGCCGAGACTCCGGACGACCCGACCGTCAACTTCAACCTGGCTTGCGCCTACTCGCTGACCGCAGAGAAGAGCAAGGCGCTCGAGCATCTGCGCCGCGCGGTCGAGATCGACAGCGACTTCCTCGACAACGCGAAGAACGACTCGGATCTCGACTCGATCCGTGACGACCCGGAGTTCTCAGCGATCACCGGGCAGGCGGACGCCGCGCGCTCGAGCTCGTAGCGCCGGGACCGGATCGGCCTCCGGCCGAGCCACGAGCAGGACCGCGCCGTAACCCTCGCCGGCGAGCGCGTCGACGATCAGCTGCAGGCCGATCGCGAGGGCGAAGGCCTTGTGCGCCTGCTCGCCGCCGAACGGAACGAGCTCTTCCGGCGAGGCCGCGCCGGCGAGCACGTCGCCGTACGTGACCGCGCCCATGGAGACGTCGGCGACGATCGGCCGCCCGTCCGAGCTCGGGACCGCGATCGCGAGCGGGTTCGTGCCGGCCAGCGGCTCGCCCCCCTCGGGATGGGGCAGCCGCGCGGGCGAGCTCGCCGTGAGCGCCGCCACCAGGCCGCCGCCGGCGAGCTTGCGAACCCAGTGACCGAGCATCCCGGTCGGGAAGCAGTTCGAGGCGACGACGACGCGTGCATGCGCGGGCGGATCCGCGAGCTGCGCCCGGCAGATCGCGGCCAGTGTCAGGTAGCCGAGCGCCCCGCGTCCGTCCCAGCGCTCGAACCCGGGCTCTGAAACGAGCCGTTCGGGCCGTGCGCCGGGATCCAGGTCGGGGAGCGTCGAGAGCCAGTCGACCCGCGTCAGCCCGTGTCCCCGGCGGCCGCGAGCCTTGGCGTCGAGAAAATGGTCGGCGAGGACATCCACGTCTTCCTCAATGAAGCCAAGCGCGCGCAGCTTTGCGAGAACTTCGTCGCGGTCAGTCATCTCAACCCAGCCTTTCCTCACGAAATCTTTACGAAGAGCACCCGAAGTCTTCACGGCGAAGCGAGATCTTCTCAGCGACCACGAAAGGGGGAGTAATCGGCATGCGCCGTATGAAGAACGCTTTCTGGCTCGGTGTCATAGGCCTCTTCGTCCTGGTGGGAACCGCGGCCGCTGTCCAGCCTCGACCCCAGACGTCGGACGTGTCCACCGCCTTCAGCGCCGACCAGGTGCGCTCGCACAGTCGTACCTGCACGTCCGGTGGCAACACGTTCCGGATCACGAACGCGACCTGGCGCGGGACGGCCACGAGCTCCGAGGTGCGGCTCGCCGGCCGCGTCGTCATCGCGACCCACGCGGTTGTGAACGAGACAACCGGTGACGGCTGGCTCACGGGCACGTGGCGCTCGAATGGCACGTCCTCCATGAATCCCGGCAGGAGGGGGCGGCCTCGATCGCACGCGACTCTGCGTGCGGTGATCGACAACGGCAACCACGTGGACGGGCTCGCCACCGGTGAGGTCCGGGCGCCGTACAGCCGGCTGATGGGCAACTGGTCCGCGACGATCGTCGGGACGACGCTCGCCGGCGAGATCGGCGCAGACGCGCCGGTCGCGCCCGACAACGCCGCGCTGATCTATCTCGGCGGCTGCTAAGGGGCAAGCCGAGAGTTAGGCCGAAGGGCGCCTCCGGGCGCCCTTCGTGTCTAGGAGGTCGCGAGCGGGAGCGACTTCTTGACGGTTCCAGGCGCCTTGCCTGACGCGGTGATCGACTCCGCGATCTCGAAGATCGTCCGAGCAGTCTCGTTCTCCGGCTCCGCCCAGACGAGTGGCTCGCCCTCATCGGCCTGCTCGCGCAGCCTCGGGTCGAACGGCACCTTGCCGAGGAGCGGCGCGTCGATCTCGGCCGCGAGCTCCTCGCCGCCTCCCGCGCCGAACAGCTCGTCGCCGCTGCCGACCAGATAGGACATGTTCTCAAGCGCCCCGATCAGGCGCATGCCGGTCTTCTGCGCCATCTGGGCGGCGCGCACGGCGACCTGCTGCGCGGCCCGCTGAGGCGTCGTCACGACGATGACCTCTGCACGCGGAAGGAGCTGGCCGAGCGAGATCGCGACGTCTCCCGTTCCCGGGGGCATGTCCACGACGAGCGTGTCCAACTCGCCCCAGTGCACATCCGACAGGAACTGCTCGAGCGCGCGATGGAGCATCGGCCCGCGCCACATGACCGGCGCGTTCTCCTCGAGGAAGAAGCCGATCGACATCAGCTTCAGATCGCCGCGCACAGGCGGCACGATCATCTTGTCGACGACCACCGGCCGCTGCGTGACCCCCAGCATGTGCGGAATCGAGTGCCCGTAGACATCCGCGTCGAGGATCCCGGTGCGCTGGCCGAGCCGGTCGAACGCGGCCGCCAGGTTGACCGAGAGCGTCGACTTGCCGACGCCGCCCTTGCCGCTCGCGATCGCCAGCACACGGGTGGAAGCATCCACCGAGATCCCCTTCGAGCGGCCGCTGACGGCCCCGCGGAGCTTCGTTGTCAGCGCGGCGCGCTCCTCCGGGCTCATGACGTCGAACTCGAGCGAGACCGACCCGACGCCCGGGAGCGGGAGCAGGTGCTCAGAGACCTGCGACTCGAAGCTCGAGCGAAGCGGACAGCCGGCGACCGTGAGAGCGATGGTGACCGCGACGTGCCCTTTCTCGACGCGCACCTCGCGCACCATGTCGAGCTCCGTGACCGGGCGCTTGAGCTCCGGGTCGATGACCTTGCCGAGCGCCTCGGTGATCTGCTGCGGTGTTGGCTGCTCCACGCTTTCGAGCGTACCAGCGGTCAGGCGCCCTGCGGCTTCCTGAGCCAGATCCGTTCTTGACGGCGTACCCCCGATGCGGACATCACGTGGCGACGATGTGCGCGAGCTGCTCGCAGACCTCTTGCGTCGCGGCGGCTGCGACCGGCGAGCGTGCTGCCGTATCGAGCGGCCCCTCGTCGAACGGCCCCGCGTCCACGAAGATGATCGGCAGCCCTACTTCTCGGAGCAGGAGCTGAGCTGCGGCGATGTCGACGGCCCGCGCCTCCTTCAGCGAGCAGACGGCGTCGACGCGGCCGGCCGCAAGGGAGCAGAGCGAGAGGGCAAGCGATCCCATGATCCGCAGCCGCTTCGCAAGCGGCGCGAACGCGAGCGCCTTCTCGGCCACCGACGCCGCGACGGTCGCCTCGAGGGCGAGCACCTCGATCTTCTCCTTCGGTGCGATCGCCCCGAGCGGCTCGCCGTTCAGCCGGGCGCCCTTGCCCCTCTCGGCAGTCCACTCTTCGCCGGTTCCGAAGTCATGAACGAAGCCGAACACGACGTCCTTCATCGTCGAGCCCTCGGCCACGGCGATCGAGACCGAGAAGTACGGGATGTTGCGCTTCGCGTTCAGCGAGCCGTCGATCGGGTCGACGATGACGCGAATGCTCGGGTCGGACCCGAAGGTTCGCTCGCCGAGCTCCTCCGAAACGAGATGGAAGTCGACGCCTTCCTCGTCGTGGAGCGCCGCCAGGCGGGTGACGATCGCAGCCTCCGCGGCCGCGTCGACCGCGGTCGTCTCGTCACCGCCCACGCCGTCTCCGACGACAGGCTCGCGCTCGATGCGCGTCGGCATCGCGGCAAAGACCTCGTGGAGGTCACCGACGGACGCGCGGCAGAGCTCGAGCCAGGGCTTCACGCGTCGAGCGGGTGGAAGAGCAGGCCGGAAACGAGCTTGGGATAGAAGTACGTGCTCTTCTGCGGCATCGTCTCGCCGCGCGCGGCGACCTCGAAGACATCGTCGACCCGCAGGGGTCGGACGAGGAATGCTCCTTCGGCCTCGCCACGATCGACCGCCGCCATCGCGTCCTCGAGCGAGGCCGTGTAGGTCACGTCCCCCCGCGCCTGAGCCTCGACGAGCTCGACGTCGAGTTGGCCCTCGCCGCCCGCGATCAGCGAGATGCGCCCCTCGCGCCGGTAGAGAACCGCTGCCGCCTGGCCTCGCGGCTGTCCTTCCAGATCGTGCAGTGCCGCGCGAACATCGTCATGCGTCGGGCTCGGTCCGTTGACGCTCGCGGCGAGGCGATGCGTCGGGAAGATCATCAGGCCGGGGTCCGATTTGCTCACGAGCACGACCATCATGTAACCGCTCTCGGGAGTTCCACGCTCCTCGTGATAGGCGAGCGCGGTCTCATAGCGGTGGTGACCGTCGGCGATCAGAAGACGGCGGTCGCCGAACGCGTCTCCGATCGCGGAGTCGTCGAGGCGCCAGAGACGCGTGCCCTCGACCTCGATGTCGGCGGCTCTGCCGGGCACCTCGAAGGGGGCCTGTCCCTCGTAGATCAGGAAGATCGGCTCGAGCTGAGTCTGAGTGGCGCGCAGCAGCCGCAGGCGCCCCTCCTTCGGGCCGCGATGCGTGCGCTCGTGCGGCAGGACGACCCCGTTGTCATATGGCTCGATGCGGAGAGAGGCGACGAGGCCCGTCCGTGTGCGCGAAACGCCGTCCGGGCCGACGTCGTCCTGGGACAGGGCCCAGAAGGCGGACTGCTCGATCTCGAGGATGCCGTCCTCCCGCCACGAGTGGAGGGAGCGGCCGGCCTCTTCCTCCGAGTCCGGAAGCGTCAGATGGACGACGTTGTACGGGCTGCGCGCGAGGTATTTCTCGCGCTCCTCCGGCCCGATCACGTCGTACGGAGGCGCGACGAGATCGTCGAGCGCACCTGCGCGGTCGGAGTCGTAGCGAAGCGCTCGAAACGGCTTGATCTCGGCCAAAGCGCGAGGACCGTAGCATCCGTCTTCGGCCCTAGACTCGACTCGTGTCTGCGATCGCCGAACTCGAGCACGACCGAGTCGTCGAGGGCGTGTACGCAGTCGCGAAGAAGGAGCGGCTGCGCACGCGCGGCGGCGCCCCCTATCTGGCCCTCGAGCTGGTCGACCCCAGCGGCCGGATCCAGGCGCGGGTCTGGAGCGACGTCGATCTCCTCGACAGCCGGTTCGACGAGGGGGACGCGGTGCGTGTGCTCGGCCGCGTGGACCGCTATCGCGACCGGCTCCAGCTGGAGATCAGGACGCTCGAGCCGGCGGACGATCTCGATCCCGCCGCGCTCGCGCCGAGACTGCGCCGCGACGCCGACGAGCTCGAGGGCTTCCTCGAGTTCCTGGCCGCAGAGATCTCGCATCCGGGATTGAGGGCCGCCGTCGGACGCTTCGTCGGCGACGACGAGTTCCGCGCACGGCTGCGCTCGCTGCCGGCGACGGCCGACGGGCATCACAGCTACGCGGGAGGACTGCTCGAGCACACGGTGGGAGTCGCGACGATCTGCCGCGAGATCTCGCAGCTGCATCCCCGGCTACGCGCCGATCTCCTGCTCGCAGCGGCGCTCCTGCACGACGTCGGCCGGACGGTCGAGCTCACGCGGGGACCGGTCTTCCGCCCAACCGACGAAGGACGGCTGCTCGGCCACGTGCATCTGGGTCTGCGACTGATCGAAGAGCGCGCCGCTCCGCTCGAGGCGGGGGTTCGAACGGAGCTCCTGCACGCGGTCGGGTCGCATCACGACGCGCGGGCAGCCAGAACAGCAGAGGCGTCGGTGCTGTACCACGCGAACCAACTCGACGCCGTCGCTGCGACGCGACCGGTGCCCGAGAGTTAGCCGAGCTCGTCGACGAGGCCGGCGATCCGGTCGCGGATCTGGCGCACGACCTCGATCGGCATTCCGGCCGGATCCTGCAGGTTCCAGTCGAGGTAGCGCTTCCCGGGGAGCACCGGGCAGGCGTCGCCGCAGCCCATCGTCACGACGAGGTCCGCCCATTCCACGTCTTCCTCAGAAACCTTGTGCGGAACGCGGCCGTCGAGGTCAATCCCGAGCTCGTGCATCGCCTCGGCGACCTCTGGATGGACGTGAGTCTCGGGCCGCGTGCCGGCGGAACGCGCATCGATCCCGGCGCGCTCGGCGAACGCCTGCGCCATCTGGGAGCGGCCCGCATTCCCGATGCAGACGAAGAGAACTCGCTCAGCCGGCAACGGTCGCCTCGGCCGTGGCGAGCACGAACTCCGGCCTCGGAGCCCCGCCGAGCGCGAAGGCGAGCGCCTCGACCGCCTCGGGGACGAGCCGGTAGAAGACCCACGTCTTCCTTTTGAACGCGACCTCGACCAGGCCGGCTTCGCGGAGCACCTTGAGGTGGTGGGAGATCGTCGGTTGAGAGACGCCGAGCGTCAGGAACTCGCAGACGCAGGCCGCGTTGCGACTGGCGAGCCGATTGACGATCGCCAGCCTGGTCGGATCGGCGAGGGCCTTGAAGCCGGCCGAGAGGCGCTCGAACTCCTTGGGCTTGAGGGGCGGCGCTCCGGGAGCGCAGCAGGTCACCGTCGCAAACCTCTTCATTGACATCCATCAATATAGCAGTCTAGGCTTACATCGATGACGATCAATGGAAGGAGGCGTCGCATGGCCCGTTGCAACTGCTGTGACTGCGACTGTGAGAACTGCGACTGCGGCTGCTGCTAGCCGCTAGACGTTGAAGCGGATGTTGAGGATGTCTCCGTCGGCGACGACGTAGTCCTTTCCCTCCAGCCGCTGCTGGCCGCGGCGGGCGGCTTCGGCGCGACTCCCCGCCTCCACGAGGTCGCGCCACGCGATCACCTCGCAACGGATGAACCCGTGTGCGATGTCGGTGTGGATGGACGCGGCCGCGTCCAGGGCCGTGCTTCCCTGCCGCAGCGTCCACGCGCGTGTTTCCTTGTCGCCGCCGGTGAAGAACGTGAGCAGGCCAGCGGTATCGAACAGGCTCGACAGAACGTTCTCGAAACCGGACGGTCCGTCGCGAAACTCCGCGGCCTCCTCGGAAGAGAGCTCGGCGAGCTCGGCCTCCAGCGCGAGGTCGAAGCCGCCGTCTCCGCCGTTGACGACCTGGACGAGCGGCTTGGTGGTCAGCGGATGCAGCTCCTGCGGGAGCGGGCGCTCATGAGTTCGGAGAGGGTGGCCCCCTTCGACGTGCGCGAGCACGCGCTCGAGCTCGGCGACCTCATCGCGCAGACGCGGATCGCCCGACTTCGCCTGGCTGCGCACACGTTCGAGCCGCTTCTCGACGTGGTCGCGATCGGCCACGACGAGCTCGAGCTGGATCGACTCCAGGTCGTGCGCCGTGTCCGCCTCGGGGCCGAAGTTGCGGAGTACGGCGAGGAGAGCGTCGGCCTTGCGGAGCTCGCCGAGCACGGGAGCGCTCAGCCCAGGCGGGTCAACGAGCCTGATCGTCGCAGGCGTCGTCTTGGCCGAGCTCTCGACAGCCGCGATCGGGTCGAGCCGCTCGTCGGGGATCGGCGCGATTCCGACATGCTCCTGGCCGTACGCCGTCGCGGAGATGCCCGTCAGCGCAGTGAAGAGCGTCGTCTTGCCCGCGCCGGGCAAGCCCACGATTCCGACGTCGAGCGGCACTTCTCAGGGACGGTACCGTCCACCTCCTCCCCGCTGCGATCGTACTGAGGAAATCCGCACACGTCTGTGACGGCTTCGTGACGAATCTGCGAAAGCCGCTACGGGCTGACGAGCTGCTTCTGGAGCGAGGCGAGCGCGCGGTGCTGCAACGACTTCACGGCGCCCTCGGTCTTGCCGAGGATCCCCGCCACCTCCGCGTTCACGAAGCCGAACAGGAACTTCAGCGTCAGCACCTGCCGCTGCTCCGCTGACAGCTGCTCGATCAGCTCGAGCATCCCCGCCCGCCCGATCGAGTCGAATGCCTGCTCCTCGGCCGAGGACTCCTCCTGGCCGATCGGCTCGGGCACCTCGTCCTCGGTCTGCACGCGCTTTCGGGCCCGGAAATGGTCGATCGCAAGGTTGTGCGCGATCCGGAACAACCACGCCGAGAAAGGCGCCGACTGCCAGCGGAAGCGCCCGATCGCCTCCAGCATCTTGAGAAACGTCTGCGTCGTCAGGTCCTCGGCGTCGTGACGGTTTCCGACGCTCATATGGAGGTAGCTGTAGATCCGGTCGAAATGCAGGAGGTACAGCTCTTCGAGCGCCGCCCGGTCACCCTTCTGCGCCCGCTCGACGAGCGCACGCACGTCCACCTCCTGGTTGCTGCCGTTCACAGACGTCGGGGTTTCGACACCCACCACTCAGGAGGATGCCCACCGGGAACGGTCCTCTAACTCAGCCTCCGCTGAAGCCGACGCGACCTTCGCGTGAATACCGCTTGACGTAGACGATTCGCGCGAGCGGGATCGTGTAGCGGCCATCCTCGGCCTCGATCTGCACGGTGCCGCTCGAACCGCCGTCGAGCCCCTGCTCGAGCTCGTCGGCAGCCGACACGGAGACGTGCGCGCTCATGACCTGTCCGCCGTCGAACCCGATCTCGATGCGTAAGCGATCCGTCTCAGCCACTCGCCACCAACTCTGCCAGAACTCCGTGCAGCGACTCGGGGTGGACGAACGCGACCTCGAGCCCGAAGAGCCCTCGATGGGGCTCCTCGTCGATCACGTGGACACCCTGCTCCGCCAGATCGGCGATCTCCTGGCGCAGGTTCCCGACCGCGTACGCGACGTGATGCACGCCGGGGCCGCGCTTGGCCAGGAACTTGCCGACGGGCGTCTCCTCGCCGAGTGACGCGAGCAGCTCGACGCGACTCTCGCCCATCCGCACAGCTGCGGCTTCAACGCCCTGCGACTCGACGATGTCGCGCTGCTCGACCTCGGCCCCGAACACCTTGCGGTACGTGTCCACGGCCTCGTCGAGGTCCTCGACCGCGACTCCGACATGGTGAATCCCCTTCGCCCGCACCGGGGCTGATGCTATCCGCTGCTAGGGGTGGTCTCGTCGGGCTCGTCTTCGTCGACCCGCACGAGCGGCACGACGCGGCCGACGGTCTCCGACGCGCTCGATTCGGCATCGACGTCGGAGAGGAGCGCGAGCATCTCGGCCCGGACGAGCGTCTCCTTCTCCAGCAGCGCCTGCGCAAGCCTGTCGAGCGACACGCGGTGCTTCGTGATGAGGCGGACTGCCTCTGCGTAGGCGTCGTCGGTGAGGCGCGCCTGCTCCTGGTCACGCATTCGCTTCGTCTCCTCCGACAGCGCGTAGTTGTCCGCACGCAGCGTCCGGGAGACGACGCCCTCCGACATTCCATACTCGAAGACCATCGAGCGCGCGAGCTCCGTGACCTTCTCCAGATCGTTCGCGGCGCCGTTCGTCACGCGCCCGAACACGACCTGCTCGGCTGCCCGGCCGGCGAGCGCGATCTTCATCCAGTCGATGAACTCCTCGCGTGTGTGCAGGTAGCGGTCCTCCTCGGGCAGGTTGAACGTGTAGCCGAGAGCCATTCCGCGGGGCACGATCGTCGCCTTCTGCACGGGGAAGCTCTCGCCCATCAGGTGCGACATGAGCGCGTGGCCGCCCTCGTGGTAGGCGAGGATGCGCTTC
>Ga0307302_10001099_pt1 | contig 11880 bp, 12 predicted proteins | sample ER_DNA_183_FD_194490 | JGI IMG/M metagenome (GOLD analysis project Ga0307302, IMG submission 194490) | Bulk soil microbial communities from the East River watershed near Crested Butte, Colorado, United States - ER_DNA_183 | ecosystem: Environmental > Terrestrial > Soil > Floodplain | place... | reverse complement strand
CCTCCCGCCCCGACAGCTGAAAGGAGGACCCATGCCCCAACGGTCGCTGACGGTCGGGACCGTCCAGGTCACCGCCGTGTGCGACGTCACCGGCGACTTCCCCGCCCCCCTCGACCAGGCCTTCCCCGGGGTCGAGGCGGCGGCGTGGGCGCCATGGCGGCGGCGCCACCCGGACGCGTTCAGCGGCCCCGACCGGTGGCGGCTGCGCGACTGGTGCTTCGTGGTCCGGGCCCGGGAGCGGGTGGTGCTGGTCGACACCGGGGTCGGGGGCGAGGGGGTGCCCGGCGCCACCTGGATCGGGACGCCGGGACGGCTCCCCGAGGAGCTGGCCGCCGCCGGCGTCGAGCCGGACGAGATCGACCTGGTCGTCCTCACCCACCTGCACCTCGACCACATCGGCTGGAACCTGGCCTGGGACGGCGACCGGCCCCGGCAACGGTTCCCGCGGGCCCGCTACCTGGTCCAGCGGGCCGACTGGGAGCTGTTCGCCACCTGGGGCGACGAGGACGACCGGGCCGCGTTCGACCGCTGCGTGGCCCCGCTCCAGTCCCTCGGGGTGGCCGAGCTGCTGGACGGCGACCGGGTCCTCGACGACCAGCTCAGCCTGGTCCACACCCCCGGGCACACCCCGGGCTCCCAGAGCCTGCTGGTCCGCTCCGGCGACGACGCGGCCCTGCTCTGGGGCGACGTCGCCAACCACCCGGCCCAGGTCGGCGAGCCCGACTGGGGGCCGGGCAGCGACGTCCAGCCCGAGGTGGCCCGCGGCACCAGGCGGCGGCTGCTCGACCGGATCGAGACCGAGGGCATGTGGCTGGCCCCGGCCCACTTCCCCGAGCCGTTCGGCACCGTGACCCGGGCCGGTGACGGCCGCCGCTGGCAGGGCCGCCGGTGACGGTCGGGCCGCCCGTCTTGAGGGCACACCCCTAGCTCCTCATACGCCATAGCCGTTGGATTAGCATTGGCCCATGGTGGAGGTCGTTGACGAGGGAGCCTTCGATCCGGCGGAGTTCGGGGACGAGCTCGCGCGCGCGGCGGGCAACCTCGAGGTGGGCACGCGGCTCTGGTTCCAGAACGACCGGGTCAAGGTCTGGGAGGTCCGCCTCGAACCGGGGGAGCGGGGCCCGTTCCACGCCCACACGCGCCGGTACTTCTGGACGGTGGTGTCGCCGGGGACGGGCCGGCAGCGGTCGCCCGACGGCAGTGTCAAGGTCCGGCGCTACGAGGTCGGCGACACCCAGTACTCGGAGCACTCGGAGGCCGACCCGATGATCCACGACCTCGAGAACGCCGGCGAGACGACGCTCCGGTTCGTCACCGTGGAGCTGCTCGACTGACAGAAGGGGAGGGTGCCGTGTCCTTCAAGGTCGCCAAGGTCCTCGACGTCGCCCAGGGGGTGCAGAAGGACCAGTTCACGGTCGTGTCGCGAGAGGAGAAGGAGTCGCTCGACGACCTCGACCCGGTGTACCGCCGGCTGCTCGACGAGCCGGTGACCGCCGTGATCGCGGTCATGGGCGACGACGGGCGTCCCTGGCTGACGCCGGTCTGGTTCAACTACTCCGGGGACAGGGTGCTGCTCAACCTGGCCGAGCACCGCCGCAAGACCGGCTGCATCCGGCGCAACCCGCAGGTGACCATGCTGCTGATGAACCCGGAGAACCCCTACCACTGGGTCAGCCTCAAGGCGACCGCCGAGCGTGAGGTCCAGGAGGACGACCCGGCCGAGGGCGGCCGGGCCACCGAGACCATCGACCAGTCATGGACCAAGTACACCGGCGCCGAGCCGCCCTACGGCCTCCGCGACCCGGCCATGGACGAGCGGCGGGTGCTGTTCGAGTGCCGCGTCGACAGCGTGGCCGTGTTCGGCCAGCCGTAGGGGCGGCCGCGGGGAACCGCCGTGCCCGACTGGCCGCGGGTCGCGGTGGTCGGGGGCTCGCTCGGCGGGCTCACGGCCGCGCTGGTCCTGCGCGACCTCGGCTGCGAGGTCGACGTGTTCGAGCGGTCGGCCGCGGAGCTGGAGAGCCGCGGCGCCGGCATCGTGGTGCTCGACGCCACCATCCGCTACCTGCGCGAACGGACCGACCTCGACCTGGGCCGGCTCACCACCACCACCGGCCACCTGCGCTACCTGGGCCGTGACGGCGGCATCGTCTACCAGGAGCCGCGGCGCTACCGGTACTCGGCCTGGCACACCATCTACCGGGCGCTGCTCGGCCGCTTCGGCCGCCGCCGCTACCACCTGGGCAGGGAGCTGGTCGGCTTCGAGCAGCGGACCGGGCGGGTCGCCCTGCGGTTCGCCGACGGCTCGGAGGGCGCCTGCGAGCTGCTGGTGTCGGCCGACGGCATCGCCTCCCGGGCCCGGGCCGCGCTCCAGCCCCGGGCCCGGCCGGCCTACGCCGGGTACGTGGCCTGGCGGGGCACGGTCGGCGAGGGCCGGCTCGGCCCGGCCGTGCGCGACCTGCTGGCCGACTCGATCTGCTACCAGCTCGTGCCGGCCAGCCACATCCTCTGCTACCCGATCCCGGCGCCGGACGGGTCGGTGGCCCCCGGCCGGCGCCTGGCCAACTTCGTCTGGTACCGGAACTACACCCCCGAGGAGCTGGAGGACCTCATGACCGACCGGGACGGGGCCCGCCGCGAGGTCACCCTGCCGCCGGGCGCGGCCCGCGAGGCCCACCTGCGCGAGCTGCGGGCCGTGGCCGGCGACCAGCTCGCCCCCCAGCTGGCCGAGGTCGTGGAACGCACCGAGCGCCCCTTCGTCCAGGTGATCTCCGACATCGAGGTCGAGCGGATGGCGTTCGGGCGGGTCTGCCTGCTCGGCGACGCCGCCTTCGCCCTGCGCCCCCACGCCGCCGCGGGCACGGCCAAGGCGGCCGCCGACGCCTGGGCGCTGGCCGAGGCGCTGGCGGCCAGCGGCGGCGACCTGGCGGTCGCGCTGCCCCGCTGGGAGCGCCAGCAGCTCGCCGTCGGGCGGGCGGTGCTCCAGCGCACCCGCCGCAACGGCGACCGCTCGCAGTTCGAGGGGAGCTGGCGTCCCGGCGACCCGGAGCTCGTGTTCGGCCTCTACGGACCGGGCCGCTGACCGGCTGTCGCCGGGGGTCGGGCGAGGTTATGGTGACGGGCGTGGGACAGCAGCCTGCCTCGCCCCCCGCCCCGACGGCGGTCGTCGCCGAGTCGGAGTTCCCGCCGCTGTACCTGGCGGCCGACAAGAACTCGCTCGACGGCCAGCGCCGCTTCCTCAACGCCACCCGCCTGCGCCTGGCCATGCTGGTCCTGGCGGCGGCGTTCGGGCTGTTCACCTGGCGGACGGCCGGCGGCGACCTGGCCGGGATCGGGGCCGCGGTCGCCTTCGTCGTCGCCCTGCTGGCCGAGCTGTACCTGCTCCAGGCGCGGCCCGACCGGCTCTGGTACGACGGGCGGGCGGTGGCCGAGTCGGCCAAGACCCTGACCTGGCGCTACCTGGTCGGCGGCAGCCCGTTCGGCCGGGAGGAGGTCAACGAGCGCGAGGCCGACAAGCTGCTGCTGGACCGGTTCCGCCAGATCACCGGCAACCTCGGGGGAGCGCACCTGGTCCCGATCATCGGCGCCGCCGAGCAGATCAGCCCGGCGATGCGGCGCTACCGCTCGCTCCCGCTGGAGGAGCGGCGCGAGCTCTACCGCAACGAGCGGATCGGCGGCCAGCAGTCCTGGTACGCGCGCACGGCCCGCTGGAACGAGCGCCGGGCCACCCAGTGGTCGCTGGTCCTCACCACCCTGGAGGCGCTGGGGCTGGCCGGGGGCGTGCTCAAGGCGACCGGCGTGCTCCGGGTCGACCTGCTCGGGCTGGCCAGCGCGGTGGTCGCCGGCGGCGCCGCCTGGGTCCAGGCCAAGCAGCACCAGACCCTGGCCACCGCGTACGCGGTCACCAGCCAGGAGCTGTCGACGATCAGCGGCCAGGTCGACTGGGCGTCGACCGAGCAGGAGTGGGCGCACTTCGTCGACCAGGCCGAGGAGGCCATCTCGCGGGAGCACACCCTCTGGCGGGCGTCCCGCAGCTGAGACCCCCGCCCGTCACCCGGCGTCGTCGCGGAGCAGGGCGACGATCCGGCGCTGCATCTGCGCCCGGAGCCGCTCCTCCACGACCTGGCCGTCCTGGTCGCGCGGCACCTTCTCGATGCGCTGGTCGGCGAAGTCGAACGGCGCCGGCGGCGAGCTCTCCTCCCGCACCGGGATCCACCCCGACGGCGGCGCGTCGGGCGCGTTGATCAGCGCGTGCAGCATGCCGGCCTCGAAGATCACGTTCGGGTTGTCGATATAGCCGTGCTCGGCCCCTGACGGGGCCGGCTCGGAGAAGTAGCAGATGCCGTAGCGGGAGCGGACGATCCGGTCGGCGATCTGGCTGGTGATCGCGCCCGAGTCGGCGATCTCGTGCCAGTCGAAGACGCTCACCTTGCTGTCGAACTCGGCCAGCACCCCTTTGAGGATGCCGAGCACGTGGCTGTCGGCGTCGTCGGCCGAGGCCAGGAACAGGTTCGGCTTGGTCAGGCGGGGGAACTTCGCCTGCCCAAGGAACCGCCCGAGCTGGCTCACCGCCTTCTCTGTCCCCTCCGTCTGGGCCTTGTTGGCGTCGCGCAGCTCGAGCAGGATGGCCAGCGCCTCGGCCAGCGTCGTCAGCTCGTGCTTGGCCACCGGCGTCGCCTCGACGTGGGTGGTCGACTCGAGGTACATCACGCCCAGCGGCCGCCCGACGCGGACCAGCGGCAGCATGATCGACGTCTTCATCGCCTCCTCGGCCGGCGACACGTACCGGGGCAGCTCGGTGACGTCCGACCACAGGTCCAGGTACCCGGCCGGGTCGTCGACGTCGCGCAGCGCCCCGCCGTCGGCGGCCACGACCCACAGCGGCCGCCGCTGGTCGAAGGCGATCGACACCTGCCGGGTGTAGCCGTCCCCGCTCCTGATGGTGGTCGCCGACCCCTGGTCGGCGCTGCTCCAGGTCGTCTGCAGCCCCGGCTGCCCGTCGATCGTCGACCGCGTCATCAGCCCGAAGTAGGCGGCCTCGAGCTCGTTGCGCATGTACTCGACGACATGGTCCCTGACCCGGTTGAAGGTCGCCTGATCCACGATGTCGACCGAAAGGGCGAACTGCCGCAGCAGCTCGGCGAAGGTCTTGACCAGCTCGCTCATCGCATGCCTCCCCGGCTCCACGCCACCGCAGAGGCATACCAGGTTCGGGCTCGTACGAACAGTCCCGATTGCACAGATCAGGCGGGATCCCGCGTCGAGGCAGAATCTACCTAGGCTGTCCTGGCCCATCGGCCTGGGCGGTAGCCGGAGGCCCGCACCAGCACGGCCCCGGCGAGCAGCAGGGCAGCGGCCACCCCGGCCAGGGTCGGCAGGCGGGCGGGGCCGGTGAACGGCAGGGGACATTCGCCGGCGATGGTCAGCTCGGAGAAGACGAACGGCTTGGCGGCGCCGGGCCGGGAGACGGTCATGCGGACCGTCTTCACCCCGGTGAGCGGGACCTTGGCCCGCAGCGTCATGGCGCCGTCGGCGTCGGTCGTGACCGACGCCTGGTGCAGGGTGGCGTCGTTGGCGGCGTTCTGGAACCGGAGGTCGAGCTTGGTGCCGGCGGGCAGCTCGAACCCGGTGGCCTGCAGGGTGCCGCAGCTCACCAGGGCAAGGTCGGCATGGAGGTGGTCCGGCTGGGCGGCGGCGGGGCTGGCCAGCAGTCCCAGCAGCAGCACCGCCCCCGCGACCGGAGAGACCCTGAGCCAACGCATCCGCGTTCCTTCCCGTGGGATCGGCTAACGGCTTTGCAACAGATGGAGGACGACCTCGTCGACGTCGAGGTAGCCCCCCGGCGGCAGGTCGCGGGCCATGATCTCGAGGGCCAGCCGTGACCCGGCGGCGTTGGCGACGTGGATCGCCCCGAACTGGCGCCAGCCGGTCTGCTCGACCGTCCAGCCCAGCGTGTTCGAGCCGGGGACGGGACGGCCGTCCCGGTACTCGCGCAGGCCGATGGTCACGGTGGCGCCCGGCGAGGACGGCCGCACCCAGGCGTTGGTGTGGTACCGGCCGTTGAGCTTGGTCACGGTCACGTCGGGGACGGTGATGCCGACCGGCCCGCCGGCCGACGACTCGGGCAGGACGCGCAGCGACCAGCCGCCCTCGGTCGCCTCGGTCGAACTGGTCAGGCGGGCGGCGCCGAGCGGGCGCCAGCCCAGGGAGCCGTCCTCGAAGCTGGCGTTGGCGAGCAGGTTCTTCGGCCCGTCCCCGGATCCCTTGGCGGTCGTGGCGGTGCTGGCCCCCGCCGTCGTGGTCGGGTCCCCGGCCGACCGGGACGCCGTCGCCGCCTGGTCCGCCTCCGGCCGGGGGCCAGGCGACATCTGGGTCCAGGCGAGCGTGCCCAAGGCGACGACCACCACGATCCCCACGCCTCCCCAGAACCGCCGTCGCCGGCGGAGGGGTGGGGGAGCGAGATGGCGGTGGGTCCCGTCGCTGCTCATGACCGGGACAGTCTGGTAGTACCGACCGCACTCGGCAATTACGCAGATCTCACTAGTTCGGCAGGGCCCGGCGTCAGGACGCACCTGCTCCCAGCACGGGACGGCTGGGAGCAGGCGGCCGATGAGTGGCTACGGGGTGGGGGTCTCCTTGACGGTCGTCTCGGCGTCGATATCGGCGACGTGGGTGGAGCCGTAGCCCTCGACCTGGGGGTGGCCGTGCTCGCCCCGGGTCATGGCGAACTCCTCCTCGGGGGAGAGCACCAGGCGGTTACGGCCCGAGATGGCGAAGTAGGCGATCCCGAGCAGGAAGTAGATGAGGGTCCCGTACACGCCCGGCCGGTAGTCCTCGTTGGAGTACAGCGAGATCAACGAGACCAGGGCGATCACCCCGGCCACGGCCGCGCCCCAAACCCCGACCGGGCTGCGGTAGGGCCGCTCGATGTTCGGGTACTTGCGGCGCAGCAGGATGAACGACAGGCACTGCATGAAGTAGGAGATGACGGCGCCGAACACGGCCATGTAGAGCAGCGCCCCCACGATCCGCCCGGCCAGGGCGCCTTCGCTCTTGCCCAGCTGGTAGATCAGCACGGCCAGGGCGTAGCCGACGATCGCGCCGGCGATCAGGGCCCGGTGAGGGGTGTTGCGGGTGCCGTGGGTGACCGACAGCCACTTCGGGAAGTACCCGGCCCGCGACAGCGAGAAGGTGTTGCGGCCGTAGGCGTAGATGATGGTGAAGAAGCTGGCGATCAGGCCCGTCAGCCCGATCAGGGCGAGCAGCTCGGCCGCCGTGCCGTCGCCGAAGACAGCCTTGAACCCGTCGAACAGCGGGGTGGCCGAGGTGCCGATGGTGGCCGCGCCCCCGTCGACCCCGGTGTTGAGGAACAGGATGCCCAGCCCGGTGACGATCAGGGTCACGAGACCCCACATGGTGGCCCGCGGGACGTCGCGCGCCGGGTCATGGGACTCCTCGGCGGCCAGCGGTAGCTCCTCGATGGCCAGGTAGAACCAGATGGCGAACGGGATGGCCGGGAAGATGCCGGCGATCCCCTTGGGCAGGAAGCTCGAGCCACCATTCTCCGGGGCGATGTTGGTCCACAGGCTGGTGTCGAGCTTGCCCGACGCCAGCACCGAGATGAAGAAGAAGGCCAGGATCCCGAGGGCGAGGATGTTGATCACCACGGTGAACCGCATCGTGGCCTCGATGCCGATGATGTTGATCCCCACGAAGATCACGTAGAAGACCGCCCACCAGGTCACCGGGCTGTTCCACCAGGGTGAGCCGGCGATGTCGAACAGCCCCGCCATGATGTCGTGCGTCAGGAAGCCCATCGCCCCCACCACAACGGCCGGGGTGATGACGTACTCCATGTTCTCGGCCAGCCCGGTGATGAACCCGCCCCAGGGCCCCAGAGCCGAGCGGGCGAACGAGTACGCCCCCCCGGTGTGGGGCAGGGCCGGCGACATCTCGGCGATGCTGAAGCACAGGCCGAAGTACATGATCGTGATGACCACGGTCGCGATCAGCAGCCCGCCGAACCCGCCGGCGTCGAGCCCCAGGTTCCACCCGTAGAAGTCGCCCGAGATGACGGCCGCCACCCCCAGGGACCACAGCGACCAGAAGGCCGCGTGCCGTCTGAGCGTGCGCTTGCCGAAGTAGTCCTCGCCGGCCTCCTCGTAGCTCACCGATCCGACTCGGCGTCGTTCCTGAGCCACGCCCAACCCCCTTGTCTGCTCGACCGCGGCCCTGGCCGCGTCGGGAAGTTGTCTGACATTACTTGACGCTGGGCGGATGGTAAGGGGGTGTTCGTACCGAGTCAAGCTCCTTGACCCTGGCTGAGTTGTCTGACGTATACTCCTCGCCAGAATGGAGAGGCAACAGCGGGGAACCGGGGCGCGAGCACGGTTGCGCTCGGTCTCGGTCCAGGACGAGCTCAGGCAGCGGATCGACCGGGGGGAGCTCCCCGCCGGGACCCGCCTGCCCTCGGAGCCGGAGCTGGCCGCCGAGCTCCGGGTGTCGCGGGCGACCCTGCGCGAGGCCCTCCGGGCGATGGAGCTCGAGGGCCTGCTCCGGCGCCGCCAGGGCTCGGGCACCTTCGTCGCCTCCCATCCCCGCATGGCCAACAGCCTGGACGTGAACTTCGGGGTCACCGACGCCATCCGGGCCGCCGGCATGACCGCCGGGATCGCCCACCGGCGGCACTGGGTGGAGCCGGCATCGCCCGGCGAGGCGGCCCTGCTGGAGCTGGAGCCGGGCCAGGACGTGCTGGTGATCGAGCGGGTGCGCACCGCCGAGGGCAAGCCGGTGGTGCTGTCCCGCGACCTGTTCCCCAGCCGGCTGGTGGCCGGCCACCCCCAGGCCGTCGAGGCGATGCTGGAACGTTCGATCTACGACGTGCTGGAGCGCGACCTCGGCATCGTCATCCACCACGGCGTGGCCCGGTTCCGGCCGGTGCGGGCCGACCACAGCGTGGCCGGCCGCCTTGGCGTGCCCCGCGGGGAGCTGCTGCTCTACCTCTGGCAGGTCGACTACGCCCAGGACGGCACCCCGGTGATCTCCTCGCACGAGTTCCATCTGGCCGACGCGTTCGACTTCACCGTGGTCCGGCGGGGCCCTGGAAGGAGGCTCGCATGACCAGTCAGGCGGCGACCACGCAGGTGGGCACCGCGATGCGCCTCAAGCGGGTGATCGACCCGGCCGGGGTCTCGATCATCTGCGCCCTCGACCACGGCATGACCTCGCCGACGTTCCTGGAGCCGCTGGCCGCCATCGGCGCCCGCACCGCCGAGGTGGTGGCCGGCGGGGCCAACGTCATCATGATGTCCAAGGGCATGATCCGGCTGGCCGAGCCGGCGTTCTCGCCAACGACCTCGCTGGCCCTGCTGCTGTCGGCCTCGGCCAACCCGGCCGACCCCCAGCCCGAGGTGATCCAGATCGCCCAGGTGGAGGAGGCCGTCCGCCTCGGGGCCGACGCCGTGGTGCTGTTCACGGCGCTGGGCGGCGACACCGAGGCGGGGATGATCCGCACCCTGGCCGGGGTGGGCCGCGAGTGCGCCGCCATGGGGATGCCGCTGATCGCCGAGGCCGAGTTCCCGACCACCTACGCCGCCGTCGAGCAGCTCAAGGAGCAGTACGGCTTCGAGTACCTGCGGCGCAACGTGCGGCTCTGCGCCGAGCTCGGGGCCGACATCGTCAAGACCAACTGGCCGGGGGACGAGGACTCCTTCGCCCGCCTGGTGGACGCGGCCGCCGGCATCCCGCTGGTGCTGGCCGGCGGCTCCCGCCTCGGCGACCGCGAGCTGCTCCAGCGGATGGAGGCGGCCACCGCGGCCGGCGGCATCGGCTGCTCGGTGGGCCGCAACATCTTCATGCACCGCTCCCCGGAGGCGATCACCCGGGCCCTGTCCCGGGTGATCCGGGAGCGCTGGAGCGCCGACAAGGCCTTCGACGAGCTCCAGGAGACGGCCCCCGAGGAGCCGTCGTGAGGGCCGCCTTCATGACCGGCCACAACCTGGTCGAGGTCGGCGAGGCCGAGGAGCCGGCCCTGGACCCGGCCGGGGCCATCCTCCGGGTCGAGGCCTGCGGGATCTGCGGCACCGACGCCCGCACCTTCTTCAACGGCGACCCGCGGGCCCCGGCCCCCTGGGTCCTCGGGCACGAGCCGGTCGGGGTGCTGGAGGCGGTCGGCCCCGAGGCCGTCCTGCCCTCCGGGGTCGAGGCCGGCGGGCGGGTGTTCCTGGGCTCGATCCTCACCTGCGGCCAGTGCCTGCCCTGTGTCGACGGCCACCAGAACCTCTGCGACCACCACCTGCTGTACGGCTACGACCCGTTCCCCGGGGCCTACGCCGAGCGGGCCGCCGTGCCCCCGATCGCCACCAAGAACCTCATCCCCCTGCCGCCCCACCTGTCCTCGGAGCTGGCCACGGTGGTCGACCCGTTCGCCTGCGCCCTCAACGGCATCGAGGTCCTGGACGTCGACCTCGGCGACACCGTGCTGATCCTCGGCTCGGGCCCGATCGGCTGCTGGCAGGCGGTGATGGCCCGCGACCGCGGGGCCGGCCGGGTGTTCATGTGCGACGTCAACCGCCAGCGCCTCGACCTCGCCCTCAAGGCGGTGGGCGGGTTCGTCGACGACGCCTGGGCGGCCGGCGACGACAACGGCCTGGCCGAGCTGCTGGAGCGCACCGACGGCCGGGGGGCCGAGCGGATCAGCGTGGCCGCCCCGGCCAAGCAGGCCCAGCAGGCGGCCCTGGAGATGGCGGCCAAGCGGGCCCGGGTGGTCTACTTCGCCGGCCTGCCCAAGCACGACCCGGTCAGCCCGCTCGACATGAACCAGCTCCACTACAAGGAGCTGGCCATCCTGGGCGCCTACGGGGCCACCCACCGCCAGTACCGGATCACCATGGACTACCTCAACCGGCGCCGGGACGAGCTGGCCCCGGTGGTCACCCACCAGTTCCCCCTGGAGCGCATCGACGAGGCGTTCGAGACCATCCGCTCGGGGGCCGGGCTCAAGATGGTCGTGGTCCCATGACCGGGCCGTATGTGATCGGCTGCGACGTGGGCAGCCAGGGCACCAACGCCGCCCTGTACCTCGCCGACGGCCGCCTGGTGGCCTCGGCCTACGAGGCCTACGACGTCGCCTTCCCCCATCCCGGCTGGGCCGAGCAGGACCCGCGCCTGTGGACCGCGGCCATGGCCGCCGGCATCGCCCGGCTGCTGGCCGAGGTGCCGGAGGGGCCGGGCGCGGTCAAGGCCCTGTCGTTCGGGTCCCAGCTGGACGGGATGGTGGTCTGCGACGCCGGCGGCGAGCCCCTGCGCCCGGCCATGATCTGGATGGACCGGCGGGCCGAGCCCCAGGCCGCCGCCGTGGCGGCCACGCTGTCGCCGGCCGACTTCTACCACCACACCGGGGCCAACCTGGACTCCTCCCACGCCGTGTTCAAGGCCCTGTGGGTCCGCGACGCCGAGCCCGAGGTGTTCGCCAAGGCCGCCAACCTGATGCCCCCCGGGTCCTATGTGCTGCGCGAGGCGGCCGGGGTGCTGGCCGTCGACTGGTCCAACGCCTCCTCGCTGGCCCTGCTCGACCCGCGGACCCGGACCTGGTCCCGACCGGTCCTGGACGCCGTCGGCGTCGACCCGGCGATGCTGCCCGAGCTGGCCCCCGGCACCCAGCCCGTGGGGCCGGTCACCCGGGCCTTCGCCGAGCGCACCGGGCTGTCGCCCGACACCATGGTGGTCGTCGGCTGCGGCGACGAGATGGCCGCCACCCTGGGCGCCGGCGTGTTCGCCCCCGGCGAGGTGTGCGACGTCGTCGGCACCGCCGAGCCGGTGTGCGCCGCCGCCGCCGAGCCCGGCGAGGACCCGACCATGCTGGTCGAGTGCCACCCCCACGCC
>Ga0307302_10001098_pt1 | contig 11887 bp, 13 predicted proteins | sample ER_DNA_183_FD_194490 | JGI IMG/M metagenome (GOLD analysis project Ga0307302, IMG submission 194490) | Bulk soil microbial communities from the East River watershed near Crested Butte, Colorado, United States - ER_DNA_183 | ecosystem: Environmental > Terrestrial > Soil > Floodplain | place... | reverse complement strand
AGGCGGACCGGGAGGATGCCGAACTCGCCCGCGCCGACGATGGGCGCGATCTCCTCGAGGTGCGCCGTGTCGAAGTGCCGCTCAGGCGGCAACGGCCGCTGCTTCGCGCACGAGGCGCCCGATGCGCGTGATGCCTTCGTCGATCTCGTGCGCGGTCGCGAAGGAGAACGCGAGGCGCGCGGACTCCCCTCCGCCTCCGTGGAAGAAGAAGTCGGCGCCCTTGATGAAGACGACGTCCTCTTCGCCCGCGCGCGCGAGGAGCGTGTCCGCCGGGATTCCGCTCGGCAGGTCGAGCCAGAGGAAGTAACCGCCCTCGGGGTGATTCCAGCGCGTCCCCTCGGGCATCTCCCGCTCGAGCGCCGCCAGCATGGCGTCCCGCCTGATGCGGAGGCCGTCCCGGACCGTCTCGAGGTTGGGCTCGAAGCGGCCGCTCGTGAGGAACTCGAGGAGCGCGGCCTCGACGAAAATCGCGGGCGAGACGTAGTTCGAGAGCACCAGCTCCTCGATCGCGGGCACGAGCTCCTCGGGGAGGATCAGGTACCCGGTGCGGATGCCGGGCGCGACCGTCTTCGAGAACGAGGAAAGGAAGATCGTCGAGCCCCCCGAGAGCTCGAAGAGGCGCGGGATGGACTCACCTTCGAAGCGGAGCATCCCGTAGGGGTCGTCCTCGAACACGACCGCGCCGGCCTCGGCGGCGAGCGCGAGGAGCCTGCGGCGGTTCTCCAGCGAGAGCGTGCGCCCGCTCGGGTTCTGGAAGGTGGGGATCGTGTAGACGACGTCGCCCGCCCGGAGCAGGCCGGCCAACGCGTCGACGTCCAGCCCGTCCTCCACGAGGTCGACCTGCTCGACCTCTGCGCCAAGCTTGCGGAGGATCGAGAGCGAGCGGTCGTAGCAGGGCGCCTCGACGAAGAAGCGCGAGCCCGACTGGACGAAGTGCCGCGCGGTGAAGGCGAAGCCCTGCAGCGACCCGTTGGTGACGATCACGCGCCCGGGGTCGACGTCGTGCTGCTCGGCGACCCACTGCTTGAGGGGCGGGTAGCCGCCCGGCGGCCCGTACTGAAGCGCGGTCGCCCCGTCGCGCTCGAGCGCCTCGTGGGCGCAGTCGCCGAAGGCCGCGATCGGCAGGAGATCCGGGCCCGGCATTCCGCGCGCGAACGAGATCAGCGCCATGCGCCGAGTCTAGCGAGCCGCTCTGGACGGCAGCTGCCTTCGCCGGGCGCCTAGGCGCGGACGCCGACGAGCTCGGCGACAAGGCGGGCGACCTCGGTCGGGTTCGTCCCGACGCGGACGCCGCAGGCCTCGAGGGCTTCCTTCTTCGCCTGGGCCGTGCCCGCGGTGCCGGAGATGATCGCGCCCGCATGACCCATCGTCTTCCCCGGGGGAGCGGTGAACCCGGCGATGTAGGCGACGACGGGCTTCGACATCTCGGCCTCGATGAACCGCGCCGCCTTCTCCTCCTCGGCGCCGCCGATCTCCCCGACCATGACGACGTACTCGGTCTCGGGGTCGGCCTCGAAGCGAGCGAGGATGTCCAAAAACGACGACCCGACCACGGGGTCCCCCCCAATTCCGACGATAGTCGATTGGCCGATACCGAGTTGCGTCAGTTCGTGCCCGATCTGGTACGTGAGCGTGCCGGATCGGGAGACGAGGCCGACGTTGCCCTCGCGGAAGATCTCGGCCGGGATGATCCAGACGTTCGCCCTCCCCGGCGACAGGACCCCGGGGCAGTTCGGCCCGATCAGCGTCACGCCGCGCGGCCGCACGTGGTTGTAGACCCGCAGCATGTCGTGGGCCGGAATGCCCTCCGTGATGCAGATGACTGTCTCGATCCCCGCGTCGACCGCCTCGTAGATCGCGTCGGCTGCGAAGCGCGCGGGGACGAACACCATCGCCGTGTTGGGACTCGTCTCGGCGGCTGCGGCGCGCACGGAGTCGAAGACCGGGATGCCCTCGACGTCGGCGCCGCCCTTGCCGGGCGTGACGCCGGCGACCACGTTCGTCCCGTAGCCCTTGTTTCGGGTTGCGTGGAACGAGCCCTCGCGGCCCGTTATCCCCTGGACGACAAGACGGGTGTCGCGGTCGACGACGATGGCCACTAGCCGCCGCCTCGCTTTCGCCCCTTCAGGCAGATGCGCTCGAGCCGGACGCGGTCGCCGTCGAGCCTGTCGGCCACGAGCGCTCGGACCCGCTCCGCGTCCTCACCCGCGCAGCCCGCCCGCTCGAGCCACGGCTCGAGGAGGACGGGATGCTCGAGCACGCGTGCGTCCTCGATGTCGAGCCCGGCGGCCGCGAAGAGCGCGCGCCACTCGGCCTCGGTGTAGTTGCGAACGTGCGAAGGGTCGCGAACGCGGTCGGCCTCCTCGGCCTCCTCGCCCGCGAAGAGGTTGTCGGCGACGAGCACGAAGTCGCGCGCGACGCGCGCCAACTCGTGGACGGCCGCCTCGACATCCTCGAAATGATGAGCCGCGACGCGGCAGGCGACGACGTCGAAGCTCCCGTCGGCGAAGGGCAGGCGCTCCGCCGGCGCGACGACGTCGGCCTGCATCCCCGGCGCCGGATCCGAGCTGACGACCTCGAGGCCCGCCTCGCGCAGGCGCCGTGCGACGTGCCCGCCGCCGGTCGCCACGTCGAGCGCGGTGCGCGCGCCTGCGGCCCACTCGACCAACAGGTCGAGGTCCTCGCCCTTGCGGTGCGCCTCGCTCGTGCGATAAGCCTCGGCCCGCTTGTCCCAGACGCTCATCGTGCCGCCGCCAGCTCGACCACGCGCTCCGCGGCGGAGAGCATCGTCTCCTCGACGTACAGGTTCGGGGGCGCCGCCTCCGCGAGCATCGCCCGCCCCTCGGCCGCGTTCGTCCCGTCGAGGCGGACGACAATGGGCAGGTCGATCGACATGCGGTCGAGCGCCTCGAGGATCCCGCGCGCGACCTCGTCGCCCCGTGTGATCCCACCGAAGATGTTGAAGAGGATCGCCTTCACCTGCGGGTCGGCGGTGATGACCTCGAGCGCGTCCACGACGCCCTCCGCGTCGCCGCCGCCGCCGAGGTCGCAGAAGTTCGCCGGCGAGCCGCCGACCTGGTCGATCACGTCGAGCGTGGACATCACAAGACCGGCGCCGTTGCCGAGGATGCCGATCTCGCCGTCGAGCTTCACGTACGTGACGCCCTTCTCGCGGGCGAGCCGCTCGTGCGGGTCGCCGGCCTCCGGATCGCGCATCTCGGCGACGTCGGGGTGGCGGAAGAGCGCGTTGTCGTCGACGGTGAACTTGGAGTCGAGCGCCTTCACCTCGCCGGCCGGGGTGACGATGAGCGGGTTGATCTCGCAAAGCATCGCGTCCGCGCCGACGAAGGCGTCGTAGAGCTTCCCGACGATGGCGAGGACCTGCTTCTGCTCGTCGGGGTCCTCGAGACCGGCCGTGAAGACGAGCCAGCGAGCCTGGAAGGGCTGGAACCCGACGAGCGGGTCGATGTGGAGGCGGGCGAGCGCGTCTGGACTCTTCTCCGCCACCTCTTCGATGTCGACGCCGCCCTGGGTCGTGAACATGAGGAGCGGCTTCTTCTCGCCACGGTCGAACGTGGCCGAGAGGTAGTACTCGCGCGCGATCTCGGATGCTTTCTCGACCCAGACCCGGCGGACGACGTGCCCGCGGATGTCCATCCCGAGGATGTCGCGGGCGCGCTCCTCGGCCTCCTGCGGGGAGTCGGCGAGCTGGATGCCGCCTGCCTTGCCCCGCCCGCCCGTAAGCACCTGCGCCTTGACCACGACCTGGCCGCCCAGCTCCTGCGCTGCCGCCCGCGCCTCCTCGGGCGTGGTCGCGAGCTTCCCCTCGGAGACGGGGATTCCGTAGCGCGCGAAGAGCTGCTTTCCCTGGTACTCGTAGAGATCCATCCGGGCGCGGCAAGTCTAGATGCGTTCGCTGTAGCCTTCCGCCGGAACGCGAGAGAGGAGAGAGCATGAGCACACTGCAGGAGGAAGACATCCGCACCCGGGGCCTCGCCGAGTTCGACGTCCGCGACGAGACCATGGACACCGACCAGGACGACCAGGACTCCGACTCGGACGACACCGACGCGGACGACACGGACTCCGACGACACGGACTCGAGCGACGCCGACACCGACGCAGAAGACCCGAGCTAGCGCTCTCGCTCGCACGCTCGACCCGGTCTCCGCCGAGGAGTTCCTCGCGGACTACTGGGAGCAGAAGCCGCTCGTCGTCCCGCGTGCCGAGGAGGGTCGCTTCGACGATCTTCTCTCGGTGACGGACGTCGAGCGGCTCCTCTGTTCCTCCGGCCTACGCTTTCCCGCCTTCCGCCTCGCCAAGGCCGGAGCGAAGCTGGATGTCTCGAGCTACACGAAGGACCTCTCCTGGCGCCCCACGCCCTTCACGGGCACCGTGGACGTCGAGCGCGTCCTCGCGGAGTTCGAGGACGGCGCGACGATCGTCCTGCAAGGCCTCCACCTCAACTGGGAGCCGCTCGCCGAGTACTGCCGCTCGCTGGAGGCCGAGCTCGGCCATCCGGCGCAGGCGAACGCGTACTTCACGCCGAGGAGCGCCCAGGGGCTGCCTGTCCACCACGACACGCACGACGTCTTCTCACTCCAGGTCGCGGGCGAGAAGCGCTGGCTCGTCTACGAGCCGGCCTGGGAGCTGCCGCTCAAGAACCAGAGATACAAGGAGGAGACGATGGGCGCGCCGGGCGCGCCGGTCCACGACGTCGTCCTCCGGCCCGGCGCCACGCTCTACCTGCCGCGCGGCTGGCTCCACGAGGCGAAGACGTCCGACACCGACTCGCTGCACATCACCGTCGGCGTCAACGTCTACACCTGGTTCGACGCCTTTCGCGCCGCCGTCGAGGCGTGCGCGAAAGATGCAGGCTTCAGGCGCTCTCCCGACGGCGAGGAAGCGGGCGCGCTCCTCGAGCGGCTCGCCGAGGAGCTGCGGCCCGGGCGCGTGGAGCGGCGGCGGCGGCGGAAGCTCGTGCGCTCGCGCCGGCCGATCCTCAGAGGCCAGCTGAGCCAGCTGCGCGCCCTCGCGGACCTCGATCTCGACACGGAGGTCGAGCGGCGCCCGACCGTTCTCTTCGACCTCGAAGGGTCGACGCTCTCCTTCGAGGGAAAGGACGTCGCCTTCCCGGAGGAGGCCGCCCCTGACCTCGCGTTCATCGCGGAGACGGACGAGCCGTTCACCCCCGCCGACCTTCCGGGCGACCTCGACGATGAAGGACGCCTCGTCCTCGTCGGCAGGCTGGTCCGCGAAGGGTTCCTGCGCCTCAGCGCAGCCGCGCGTGAAAACGCCGCGGACGCTGAGGCGTGACCGAGCCGCACGTCAGGTAGACGGGCTCCTCGCCCAGCTCGGTCCAGACATCGGCCTCGTAGGTCCGGGCCCCCCCGCGGAGCTTGACCTTCCAGCGGTCGCCCACGCGCTCGACGCCGACGAGCTCGACGTCGTGGATGCCGGTGAGCCCCGTCCGCTCGCGCACCGCCTGCTCTGCGGCCTGCACCGCGAACGTGTACGCGGCACGGCCGCGATAGCGCTCGAGGTTGATGCGGCCGTCGAAATAGTCGTCGAGGATGGGGTCGAGGTCATCGTCGCCGACGCGGCCGAAGAAGAGCCCTTCCGGGAGGACGACGACGTTGCCGGCGAAGCGGTCGCCGCCGACGTGCGTCGACTGCCAGACCCACTCGGGATCCACCTTCCCCTTCAGCTGGTCGTAGAGCGGACGGCCGTACTTCGCGCAGCAGCGGTCGCGCTTCCCGTGCGTGCAGACGACGAAGAGCGGGTGCTCCACCGGGACGCCCGGAGTGTCACCTCCTAGGAGCGCGGCCGCGAAGTCGTAGTCGACGAGATCGTCGTGGCGGTCGAACTCGAGGGCGTAGAAGCGCTCCTCACCGGGCCGGCAGCTACCCACGTAGAGCATCCGCCGCTTGAACGAGCGCCGCTCGGGGCGCTTGACGAAGAGAAGGCGTGAATGCCCGAGCTTCGCGAGCTGCTCGCGCAGGTGAGCCTTCAGCGGCTCCGAGAGCAGGCTGCCTCCGAGGACGTCGCGGTCCCAGAGGCCGCGGTACTCGACGAGCACCCACCGATCGACGCGGCTCGCCGTCGCGGCGAGGTCTTCACTCGCCGCGTCGGATACGTCTGCGCAGAGCTCTTTCTTGGCGCGCACGGCCACCGACGGAAGGCTACCCACTGTAAGGCAAACCTTACACAGCGTCCGAACGAGCCGACATCGCAAGCGACACGTCGTTACCTTTCGACTTCATCGTGCTGGCGATTGGAAGCTCGTGTCGATAGCGGTCCGCAGCGTGACGAAGCGCTTCGGCGACTTCGCCGCCCTGGACAAGGTCTCGGTCGCGGTGGCCGGCGGCTCGCTGACGGCTCTGCTCGGCCCGAGTGGCAGCGGCAAGTCGACGCTTTTGCGCGTCATCGCCGGCCTCGAGCAGCCGGACGAGGGAGACGTCCTCATCCTCGGCGAGAGGGCAACAGGCCTCCCGCCCCAGAGGCGGCAGGTCGGGTTCGTCTTTCAGCACTACGCAGCCTTCAAGCACATGACGGTCGGCCAAAACGTCGCCTTCGGCCTCAAGATCCGGAAGCGCCCGAAGCTCGAGATCCGGAACAAGGTGGAAGAGCTCCTCGACCTCGTGCAGCTCCACGGTCTCGCCGACCGCTATCCCCAGCAGCTCTCAGGCGGCCAACGGCAGAGGATGGCGCTGGCGCGCGCGCTGGCGGTCGATCCCAAGGTCCTCCTCCTCGACGAGCCGTTCGGCGCGCTCGACGCCCGCGTGCGTAAAGAGCTCCGCGCCTGGCTGCGCCGCCTGCACGACGACGTCCACGTGACGACCGTCCTCGTCACGCACGATCAGGAGGAGGCGATGGACGTCGCCGACCGCATCGTGCTCATGAACGAAGGTCGGATCGAGCAGACCGGAAAGCCCCGCGACCTCTACGAGCATCCGGCGAGCGAATTCGTCATGGGCTTCGTCGGCCCCGTCAACCGAATGGGCAACGGCTTCGTGCGGCCCCACGACCTGGAAGTCCAGCTCGAGCCCAATGGCGCCTCGCAGGAGGCGACAGTGGAGCGGATCGTCCACCTCGGCTTCGAGGTGCGCGTCGAGATGGCGCTCGACGGGGCCAGCGTCTCGTCCCAGGTGACGCGCGCGGAGGCGGAGCGACTCGGCCTTCGGCCGGGGCAGGTCGTCTTCGTCCAGCCGAGCCGGGCGACGAGCTTCGCCTAGCTAGCGCGCGCGCGGACGGGGGCGCCCGAAGCTTCCTCCTCGACCTCGGTCACCCGGCTGGGGTGCACGAAGACTCGCTGGCCTTCCAGGAGCTCGAGGCGTTCAACGTCCTTCTTCGTCAGCTGGGCCTCGACCAGCTCCCCGTCCGGGAGCGAAAGCTCGACGCGCACCTCGAAGCCGAGATGAACGACCTTCTCTACCGTTGCCTCTCGATACTTCCCGTTCGGCTCGAGCTGCACCTCGAGGTCGTGCGGGCGGACGTAGGACTCCTCGAAGCGCGTGACCGGCCCGACGAAGGTCATGACGAACTCCGTGGCCGGGTGCTCGTAGAGGTCGCGCGGCTTTCCGTACTGCTCGATACGCCCGCGGTTCACGACGGCGACGCGGTCCGCGACCTCCATCGCCTCCTCCTGGTCGTGCGTGACGAGCACCGTCGTCACGTGCACCTCGTCGTGCAGGCGCCGGAGCCATGTGCGGAGCTCTTTGCGCACGCGGGCGTCGAGCGCGCCGAACGGCTCGTCGAGGAGGAGGACACGCGGCTCGACGGCGAGCGCCCTGGCGAGCGCCATCCGCTGGCGCTGCCCGCCCGAGAGCTGCGACGGATAGCGGTCGGCGAGGCCGTGGAGCTGGACGAGCTCGAGGAGCTCGTCCACGCGCGCGCGAATCTCCTTCTTCGGCCGCTTCTGGATCTTCAAGCCGAAGGCGACGTTGTCCCGCACGCTCATGCGCTTGAACGACGCGTAGTGCTGGAAGACGAAGCCGACCCCGCGCTTCTGCGGCGGCAGACCGGTCGCTTCGGTCTCGAAGATGGCCACCTCGCCCACATCTGGCTGGTCGAGGCCTGCGATCACGCGCAGGAGCGTCGACTTCCCGCTGCCGCTCGGCCCGAGGAGCACGGTCAGCGACCCCGTCGGAATCGCGAGCGAGACGTCGTCGAGCGCGACGAAGTCTCCGAACCGCTTGGTCACGTTGCGAACGCCGATCGCCATCTCAACGGTCTCCTTCCGAAATCGCTTGCTCCATGACTACCGCGCCATCGCCTTCGTGCTCCTGCGCTTGAAGAACTCGATCGCCATCAGGAGGACGATTGAGAACGCCGCGAGGGTCAGGGCGACGATGTAGCCCCGCTCGGGTTGGTACTGGTCGAAGGCACGGAGGATGTACAGCGTCGCGGTCTCGGTCTTGCCCTGCAGCAGGCCGCTCACCACAAGCACGGCGCCGACCTCGCCGATCGACCTTGCAGCCGAGAGAGCCATCCCGTAGAAGAGGCCCCAGCGGATGTTCGGCAGCGTGATCCGGAAGAAAGTCTGCAACCGCGACGCGCCGAGCGTCCAGGCCGCCTGCTCCTCCTCCATTCCGAGCTCCTCGAGGAGCGGAACGACCTCCCTGATCACAAAGGGGATCGAAATGAAGATCGTGACGATGACCATCGAGGGAAGGGCGAACATGATCTGGATCCCCTCGGCCGAGAAGAACGGCTCGAACCAGCCGCCACGCCCGAAGAGAAGGACGGCCATGAGCCCGACGACGACCGGTGAGACCGCGAGCGGCAGGTTGACGAGTGCCGACACGAGGCTCTTGCCCGGGAAACGGTCACGGGCGAGGACGAACGCGACCACGATCCCGAACACCGTCGTGACGGCGACCGCGATGAGCATGATCACGAAGGTCAGATAGAACGCATGGACGACGTCCGTCTGGCTGAAGGTGTCCCCGATCGCTCCGAGGCCGGAGCGCAGGCCGTAGTAGACGATCCCGGCGAGGGGAGCGACGATCAGGACGAGGACGTAGAGGAGGGCCACCCCGACGAGGGAGGCGCGAGCAGCACGGCCACGCCAGTCCTTCCGCACGGGGCGCGATGCCGCGTGTGCGCTCACTGCGTCCGCTCCAGCCGGCCAGAGATCAGCTTCTCCGTGATCAGAACGACCACGAACGCGAACCCGAAGAGGACGGCTGCGATCGCCGCCGCCTGCTCGGGCCCGTTCGTCGCCCCGTAGCTGCTCGGGCTCAGAAGCTGCTGGATGAAGACCGGCGCCGTGAGCGTCTTGTTCGGAATGTTCCCCGACACGAAGACGATGGCGCCGAACTCGCCCAGGCTACGGGCAAAGACGAGGAGCGAGCCGGCCACGATCGCCGGGCGGAGCGCCGGCAGCACGATCTTCCGGAAGGTCGTCCACCCGCCCGCGCCGAGGGTGTTCGCGGCCTCCTCCTCCTCGCGGTCGAGCTCGGACAGGACAGGCTGCACGCTCCTGACGACAAGTGGAAGCGTCACAAACAGGAGGGCGAGGAGGATCCCCGGCGGCGCGAAGATGATCTTGAAGCCGTGTTCCTCGAACCAGCCGCCCACCACCGAGCTCGGACCGTACAGGGCGACCAGCATGACCCCGGCGACGAGCGTCGGGACGGCGAACGGGAGATCGACAACCGCCGAGACGATCTCGCGTCCCGGGAAGTCGATGCGAACGAGGACGTAGGCGAGGAGCGTCCCGAAGACGCCATTGACGATGGCGGTGACGAGCGCCATCACGACGGTCAGGCGGATCGCGTTCCACGCGCCGAACGTGTCCAGCGCGTCCCTCAGGTTCGTGAGCCCGTCGCCATAGCCGCGCTGCAGGATCACGGCCACGGGGAGGAGCACGAACAGCCCGAGATAGAGGAACGCGGTTCCGCGGAGAAACCAACGCCCAGACGCGCCCGGGTTCGACCGGGCGCGTCCGGAGAGCCTGCTGGCGGCGGCGACCATCTACCCCTTGGCCGCCTGGAAGGCCGTGGTGAAAGCGCCCTCGGGACCGAACACCGTGTCCTTGATCAGCGTCTCCCAGCCGCCGACGTCGTCCGTCGTGAAGAGATCGTCGATCGGCGGGACCGAGTCCGTGCCCTTCGCCGCCTCGGTGATGTCGATTGGCCGGGTGTGGGCGACGTCAGCGAAGACCTGCTGAGCGTCAGAGCTGTGCAGATACTTCACGAACGCGTTCGCAATCGGCTCGACGCAGTGCTCCTCGGCGTTCTTGTCGACGACCACCGTCGGCGTCTCGATGAAAACGGTTGAAGGAGGCGCGACGATCTCCTCCTCCTGCCCGGCCGCGATCGAGGTCGCCGCCTGGTAGTCGTAGGTGATCGCCACGTCGCCGTTCCCGGCCTCGAAGTTCTTGAGCGAGTCGTTTGCGCTCTTGTCGAGAACGGTCACGTTCTTGAAGATCCCCTCGAGCAGCCGCTCCGCGTCGTCCGTGCTGCCCTTCGCGTAGCCGGGGACCTCGCCGCGCATAGCGGCGCCGTAGGCGGCGACGATGTTCCACCGCGCGCCGCCGGACTGGGCCGGGTCGGGCGTGAGGATCTGCAGGCCCGGCTGCGTCAGGTCGCTCCAGTTGTGGATGTTCCTCGGGTTCCCCGGGCGAACGGCGAACACGACGGCCCCGGCCTGGACGACCCCGGCATTCTCGTCCTGGGTCCAGTCGTGCGTGATGAGACCGGAGTCCTGGACGATCTGCACGTCGGGCGGGGTCGACGAGGCGTAGATGTCCGCCGGGAAGCCGTTGACGATGTTCTCCGCCTGGGTCGTGCTGCCGCCGAACGACATCTGGAAGATCAACTGCTGGCCGTCGTGCGATTCCTTCCAGTCGCTCGCAAAAGTCGAGGTCAGCTTGCCGTAGGCGTCATAGTGGTTGCTGTACGCCGCGAGGGTCAGCACGGGCGAGTCGCTCGGCGTGCACGAGCCGCTGGCGGCGTTCGCGCTGGACGTGGAATCGGAACCGCCGCAACCGGCTGCGGCCACGACCGCGAGGGCCGCGACGAGCGCTCCGAGCACTACCCGACCTTTTCTCATTGAACCGTCTCCCTTTCGTTGGTGAACTGATTCAGCCGGAGACCCACTAACGCGCGCCGTAGGACCCGGAAAACGAGGCTTCTTCCATGTCATTGTTGACAAAAGAAGTAAACATCATCCACAATGTCAAGTCGGAGACGATAGGGAAAGTGGCTCGGATCTGTCAACCAACAACTGTCGAACGGAGCTCAAATGTGGGTCTCACGCCGGGCTGATTACGCGACGCGGGCCGTGCTCACGCTGGCGATCGCCGACGGCGGGCCGATGAAGCTCGAGGAGCTGGCCCGACGCACAGCCGTGCCCCAGTCGGTGCTCGAGCAGGTGATGCCTGTGGTGCGGACCGCGGGGATAGTCCGCTCCGAGCGTGGTCCGTATGGCGGCTATCGGCTGAACAAGCTCCCTGAGGAGATCACGCTCGAGCGCATCGTGCGCCTCTTTCAGGGCCAACTCGCGCCGATCGCGTGCGCCACGCGCCACCATCCGGAGCCGTGCCCGATGACGCCTGCCTGCTCCTTGCGTGACGTGTGGCAGGAAGTCCGAGACGCCACGATCGCGATCCTGGAGCGGACGACGTTCGCGGACCTGGCCGCGCGAGCCGGCGGGCCGTGGACCGATCCTTCGCTGCTGCGCAACGCGCCCATCGCAGCTCCGGCCGAGTAGACGACTCAGTCGCTACCGGCGTGTCCGGTTCCCTCAGCCCCCCAGCGGAAGGCGACATACAGCGCGAGGAGGTAGAGCGCCGAGGCCTACCGCTCGGATCTCGCCATGTTACGCGGGGCCGCTAGTGGTTCGCCGGGTCCTCCGGCTCCCCGCCCTGCGTCACAACGCA
>Ga0307302_10001097_pt1 | contig 11893 bp, 12 predicted proteins | sample ER_DNA_183_FD_194490 | JGI IMG/M metagenome (GOLD analysis project Ga0307302, IMG submission 194490) | Bulk soil microbial communities from the East River watershed near Crested Butte, Colorado, United States - ER_DNA_183 | ecosystem: Environmental > Terrestrial > Soil > Floodplain | place... | reverse complement strand
CCGCTGGGGGACGAGAGCGAGGGGGGGAGATCAATGTTGAAGCAACTTCCACCTGGGACGGTGCGTACGAAAGCTACCGGGAAGCCGGCCGCCTTAATGGCTACAGTCCGGTGGATGCCGTTCCGCGAACCTTATGGAGAAGCCCATGGGTGCCTGGCAGCGATCTGGCGCAAGGTCCCGCCCTGGGCTTCAGGGGGCCGGCATCAGCATGCGTCGCGGCGCCCCCGCATCACCGCAGGCCATTCCGCCAGGCCGCTGTCCTCACGCGAGATGTGCCGCATGAGGCATCAGTCTCCAACCAAACCGATGACCACAACATCGGCTGTCAGTCACTCAAGGGACGAAGGTCAGCAGCTCTGATCCACCGTTGACGGCCGTCAGCACCGCGTACGCGACCCAACGATTCCTGCGCTCCTTCACCCACCAATCGAGCTGGCCAGCTCTAATAGCACCCGGACCGGAGACCCAGAAATTCTCCAGAATTGCGCTCGGTCTCGCGACTTCTGTTACGTCACTGTTCGATGAAATTCGGTGGGACTCAGGATTGGTCGCCGCTGCGGACATCGATGGCGAGACTGACCGCGAAGGCCAATGCGACGCTCACCCCACCCAGGGCCGCGAGGACGTGATCGCTCAGCGAGGTTGTCCGCATGAGCAGGAAGGTCAGCCCCAAGGCGACGATGACCGCGGCGGCGATCTTCCAATCGTCGCCGATGATGAACTCGTACCAGAAGCGGCCGAACGATTTCAGAAGTCTCACGTCGACCTCGCTTTCCTTCCGTGGTCCGCGGTTGCGGCATGCTCGGCGGGACGAGGGCGGAGCGCCCAGACGTACACCCGACTAAGGACGAACCAGACCACGATGAGCACCGGGATCGCAAGGTCGTTCCCCGGCCATTCGATGCTGGCCCGGCCGTCGCGGAAGATTCCGATGCCCTCCACGGCCCAGTACGTTCCGAACGACGACAACATCAAGGCGACGCCGTACTTGAGGAGGTTTTCGTTGATCATCGACAACGGGCGCCTGACCGCGAGCGCGGCGATCAGCACGACAACGACCGCCGCGGCTGCGGCCAGGGCGGCCGCGGGGATGTCGTGGGCGTTGAGGCCGAAGGTAATGACGATGAACACGACCTCCATGCCTTCGAGGAAGACGCCCTTGAAGGAAACCATGAAGGCGAACATGTCCAGCCCCCCTTCGCTGGACGTGCCCGCCGCCTGCGCGGCCTCCACCTCATCGCGGTAGATCGCGTTCTCGTCGTGGACCGCTTTCCGCCCCGACGAGCGGAGGATGGCCTTCCGTAGCCACTGCAGGCCGAAGATCAACAGCAGCGTGCCGATGACCAGCTGCAGAGCAGCTTCCGGAAGCCAGGTGGTGAGGGCATAGCCGGCCACCGCGGTCACTAGAGCGAGTATGCCGAGTGCAGCTGCGGTCCCCACAAGCGCGGACCGCCAACCCCGCGTGAAGCCCATCGCCATCACGATCGTGGTGGCCTCCACCATCTCGACCACGCAGGCGGCGAAGGTCGCGATGACCACACCCCAAATCTCCGGGCTCACCTCGGTCCTCCTGCACATATTGACTTTCTCAGTTGTCACTACTTTGACGCACGTTGGCGAGGAATCACGCCCGGCTGCCCTCCAGCGCTGACCGCCGTAGTCCTGGCTCCTAGGTAGCTCGATACGGCCCAAGCTCGACCCCGGTCCGATTGCCAGAAGGGCTGAGGCCGGACGCCCGCGTCCTCGACCTTCGCACGCCAGCGGATGGACAACGTCGCCATCATCGTTGACGACCTGGACGCGGCTGTCGCGTTCTTCACCGAGCTCGGCATGGAGCTGGAAGGCAAGGGGCAGGTCGAAGGCCTTTGGGCGGACCGCACCGTCGGACTCGACGGCGTCCGGAGCGATATCGCGATGATGCGGACCCCGGATGGCCACAGCAAACTGGAGCTGACGAAGTACCAGATCCCCGCGGCGGTTGGCGCCGAGCCGGAAAACCCGCCGCCCAACACACTGGGCCTGCATCGCGTCATGTTTGCCGTGACGACATCGACGACACCGTCGCCGGCCTGCGCGCCCACGGTGCCGAACTCCTCGGCGAGGTGGCGCAGTACGAGAGCATCTTCCGGCTCTGTTACCTCCGCGGCCCCGCGGGCATCAGCGTCGCCCTGGCCGAACAGATCGGCTGACGCGAGCCTGCCGCGGGACGGCGGCCGAACCCTGATCGGCGCGCGACGACGAAGCCCTGGAGGTCCGCTCCATTTACTCCGTTGCAGGAGCGCTTACTCAAGAACGCCTTACGACGTCCAGGTCAAGATCGAGGATCACCTACCAACCGGTTAGGCGGTGAGGGCTCTGTGACCATGGTCACATCTCTCCCGATACGGGATTGATCGTTCCGAGCTCTGGCTACCTTTACCGAAGGTGATGAGCCAACGGCCGGGGAGGCATCATGAGCAAAGCGAAGCTGCCGACGGAGCGAGCCAGCGCAAGCCAAAATCGCGCGGCTGATGATTCGGAACGCGTGTCGACCGATGGCATAGATTGGCTATTTCTGGTCTTGAGCGTCGGAATAGCCGCATTATTGGCCATAGGAACGTCGTTGGTCAGTACATTCGCCGGCAACACTTCCTGGGCGTATTTGGCCAGCGCGGCAGGTGCAGTCGTCAGCTTCTTTCTACTGTTCGTCGGCTTTCTACGACTGCGCGGCTCGATGCGGGACGCTGTTGCCGGAAGCTTCTTGTTGGGCTATCTCTGGCTACTGAGCCAGCTGCTCTTTCTCCCAGGTCTGCGCGATGGGCTTCTTCAGAACGCATCCGGCCAGCTCGTATTTCAGCAGTTCACCGTCATAGTTGGGATTGTTGTGGCCTTCTACTTCATCGCCAGTGGCGCGGTAAACGTAGCCACCAAATTGACGAACGCGAAGTCAAAGGAGGACTCAGAAGCAGAGTCCAAATACGACGCGCTCAAGCCAGTCGAGTTGGGAGACCGGGAGTACCTCGCGAGGCGAGAAGCGGCCAAGCAGTCGTAGTAAGGGAGTGTGATGCTCGGCACCACCAGGTGCCGGACTGCAGCTTCAACCCGGCGGGCCTGCTGAGGGCTCGCCGGGCCGGTTTCAACCTCTCCACGCAACGCTTCGTTCGGTAGCAGGACGGCGATCTCGAAGGATCCAAACCACATCGTTGATGGCCGCCCGCCTGGTCGGTATTGCGAGCTGACGGACGAGGGTCGACGAGAACTCGGAGCTTCTCCAGACTCTCGGCGACCAACCACGGTTATGAACTGGGGGCCAGACATTGATCGCCACGTAGGCAGATCACCGAAAGGACTCCTCATGAGTGATGTAGTTGTCGTAATCGGACCCGGATCGATTGGCCAGGCGATCGCTCGGCGAGTCAGCGCAGGCAAACAGGTCCTGTTGGCTGGCTTGCGCCAAAAAAACGTTGATGCGGCGGCCGAGGTATTGAGCAATGCGGGATTCGAAGTGAGCACCGCCACCGTTGACGTGTCGTCGCGGGCGTCAGTCCACGCGCTGGTCCAGGCCGCTACCGCACTCGGGGAGATCACGGGCGTCATCCACGCTGCCGGTGTTTCTCCCAGCCAGGCATCGCCGGAGGTGATCCTCAGGGTCGATCTGTACGGCACCGCCTTGGTGCTGGAGGAGTTCGGGAACGTCATCGTCCCAGGTGGTGCCGGCGTGGTGATCGCTTCCCAGTCTGGGCACGTCCTGGGTGCGCTGACGGCCGAAGAAGACGAGGCTCTCGCGTTGACGCAGGCTGACGGGTTGCTCGCCCTGCCGATGCTTCAATTGGAGCAGGTGAAGGACTCCCTGCACGCATACCAGCTGTCCAAGCGGGCGAACGCGCTGCGGGTGATGGCCGAGGCCGTGCGGTGGGGCAAGCGTGGTGCCCGGGTCAACACGATTAGCCCTGGCATCATCATCAGTCCGACAGCCAAGGACGAATTGAGCGGCCCCAGTGGGGAGGCTTACCAACGCATGATCGGATTGTGCCTGCCCGGGCGCGCAGGCACGCCGGACGAGGTTGGGACCGTTGGCGCGTTCCTGATGGGGCGGAGGGCGGATTCATCACTGGCAGCGACTTTCTCGTGGATGGCGGACTCACCGCCGCCTACCGGTTCGGCGCTCTCGCTCCCGAATAGGCCAGATCGATTTCGCCTGACGCTCCCAACGTCACGGACGGATACGCTCCGGCGTTAGGCCGTCAGTAATCCCGCTGGGTAGCCACTCCGAAAGTGCTGAGTCGGCTAGAGCGCTCTTCGTTGAGCCACGATGATCCGCCTTCGGCTACTTTCGAGGGCATTGATCCAACATTGACCGGATTGTTTGAGAAGCCTCCAGTAGGTCGTTCTAGCTCTTTTTGGCCAGTCGCAGCTCAATAGCCTTCACGGCGACCAGATGGGATGAGAACCGACACCGCGCTTCGAAGCAGGGCGTCAGATGGAGCGCTCTGCGACATCCGCATCCCACGCCACCACCGGTGAGCTCATCCGCGAGCTAATCCCCAACCCGGCCGTCGATTGCCAAACCCGAGGCGTCTGCAAACCACGACCAAAGCCGAGTTAGGGGTTCAAGGTGTCGCCTATGTCTTGCGACATCATAAGGAGCTGGCGTGTCCAGGTTCACCACATAGGTGACACGTGATCGGTGTCTGGTGAGTCGCGACATCGGTGACAGTCGGGCATGTCCAAAGCTCGGGTCGTGGTGTCGAAGATCATTAGCAAGCAGATGTCGGTCAGTGAGGCGGCCGCCGCCTACGGGGTGTCACGTCAGCACGTCCATCGATGGCTTGCCCGCTACCGCGACCAGGGTTTTGACGGTCTGGAGCCGCGGTCCCGGCGACCACATTCCAATCCGCGGCGCACTGCCTCGGCGGTGGCGGAGCGTATCGTCGCGCTGCGTCGCGAGCTGGCCGGCCAAGGTCTTGATCACGGGCCGCAGACGATCGGCTGGCACCTGTCCGCGTACTACCTCATATGTCGTTCTCCGTACGACCTGACGTGTAGGTCGGTATCGGCGCGTTGAGCCCTCTTCCGCCCGAGTGAGGGGTCACCCTTCGGCTGTCCACCGCCAAGCAGACAAACCGAAGGGTGCCCTGCTCATGATCCTGGATACGGAGTCCTGGATGAACATTCGTCGTTTCCGCGCCTTGCATGCCGCGGGTGCCACGTTCGTCGAGATCGGCCGCGAGTGCGGTTGTGATTGGCGCACGGTTCGTAAGTATCTGGCCGAGGACGCGCCCGCCGTCCCGCCGACTTCAGCGTCTCGAGCGGGCACCCAGCCTCGATTGATTGAGCCGTTTGTGGAGCGGATCGAGGCGTGGCTGCGATCCGATTTGACCCTGAAAGGGACCGTCATCCATGAGCGGTTGGTCGCCGAGTACGGCTTCACCGGCAACTACCAGCGAGTCAAGATGTTCCTGGCCGAGGCCCGGCCCCGGATCGCCGCCGCGCTGGAGGAGTCCGACGACAACCCGCTGAGGGGTTTGCACCGCCGCTTCGAGGTCGTCCCTGGTGCGCAAGCCCAGGTTGACTGGGGCGACGAGGGCGACCTGTTGGCCCATGTCGGCATCCTCCAGGTGTATTCGTTCCACCTGGTGTTGTCGCATTCCCGCGACCCGTTCTGCTGTTTCACCACCAGCATGGATCTGGCGACGTTCTGGGATTGTCACCGGCGAGCGTTCGCGCACTTCGGTGGCGTCCCGGGCACGCTGGTCTATGACCGCACCAAGACCGTCATCCGGCGCCACGTCGCCCCCGGGCTGGCGGTGCCGCTGCATCCGGAAGCGGCCGCGTTCGCCGACCATTACGGGTTCACCATCGACGTCCTCGCCGCCTACCGGCCGACCGGGAAAGGTCGGGTCGAACGGCAGGTCAACATCCTCCGGAACCATGTGATCGCCGGCCGGAACTTCGACTCGATCCGCGAGCTCGACGGGGCGTTCGACGCCTGGCTGCCGATCCGCCGATCCCAGGCGCATCGCACCCACGGCCAGGTCATCGCCGTCCGGGCTCAGGCTGATCGGGCCGCGCTCCGAGGCCTGCCGGACCAGCCGTATCTGGTCGCCGAGAAACACCTGCGACGGGTCGGGAAGGACTGCTTGATCTCCTTCGAGGCCAGCTGCTACTCGGTTCCCGCCCGGCTGGTCCGGCCCGGGCAACGAGTCCAGCTGCAGATTCATCCCGACCCACACGGTGACCGGGTCAGCATCCACGCCCTGGGCGTCGACGGCGGCGGCTGGCTCGCCACCCATCCCCGCGCCACCCGCCGCGGCACCTGGATGATCGACCAGGCGCACTGGGACGGGCTGCCCGACGGACATACCCGGGCCACCACCACCGAGACGCCGCCTCCGGCCATGTCTATCGGGTCCGCTCCCCTGGAACCGCTGTCGGCGTTGCTGGTCCGACGGCATGCCGACCTGACCGTCGCGGCCAGACCCCTCACCGACTACGCCTACCTGGCCAACCCGAAGGAGAACTCGTGAGCACCCTGACCGCTGACCGGATCCGCAACCACGCCACCCGGCTCGGACTCACCCACCTCACCGACACGCTCACCGAGCTCGTCGAGCGGGCTGAAACCGGCCAGATGGGCTATCTCGACTTCGTCGACCTGCTCCTCGAAGAAGAAGTCGGACTGCGCGAGGGCCGCCGGTTCCGCAACGCGCTGAAGCTGTCCGGGCTGCCACACCACAAGACCCTCGACCAGTTCGACTTCGCGTTCCAACCCGGCCTGGACGCCCGCAAGGTCCGTGACCTCGCCACCTTGGAGTTCGCCAAAGCCAAGTCCAACGTGGCCCTGCTCGGACCGCCCGGGGTCGGCAAAACCATGCTCGCCGTCGCGTTGGCCGTCGACGCCTGCCAAGCCGGCCTGTCGATCTACTTCACCACCCTCGACGACCTGGTCCGCCGGCTCCGCGCCGCCGAGGCCACCGGCCGATTCAACCGGCAACTCCAGACCTACCTGCGGCCCGCCGTCCTGGTCGTGGACGAAGTCGGCTACCTGCCCTTAGACCGGGCCGAAGCCAACATGGTCTTCCAACTCGTCTCCCGAAGGTATGAACGCGGCACCATGATCATCACCAGCAACAAGTCCTTCGCCGAATGGGGCGGCGTGCTCGGCGACGACGTCCTCGCCACCGCCATCCTCGACCGCCTCTTGCACCACTGCGACGTGATCAACATCAACGGCCCCAGCTACCGCCTCAAAGACCGCCTCACCCTCGTCGCCGGAGGTGAACCCATGACATGATCACCCTGCCGAGACCGACACGTGAGGTCGTACCCCGACCGACACATGAGGTCGTACCCCGACAGCCGGACTTGGCCTTGGGGATCGCGGTCGAGGTCTGACCGAGGACCGCGCGAGCGATCTGCTCGGCAGCGAGGCGGTCGGACTTGCCGTCCATGCGTCGGGCCAGCCGGTTGGGCCGGTTCACCTCCACGACCCGTTCGCCGGCCTTGGTCAGTGCCCTGATCAGGGTGGCACCGAAGGATCCGGTGCTTTCAACACCGATCGCACGGATCTGGCCGTGTCCGCGCATCCAGGCCAGCAGCGTCTGGTAGCCGCGGTCGGTGGCGGGGAACTCCTGGTGACCGAGCGGCCGGCCATGCTGGTCGAGTGCGGCTGCGTAGTGGGGTGTGCTTGTGGGTGTCGACACCGCCGACGACAGTGACTGCTTCGGTTGTCATGCTGGGATTCGCTCCTCCGTTAGGGCTGATCTGACGGACAGGGCGAACCGGCTGGGCGGAGCGACAGGTCTGTGACGGGGCTCTTGTCCAAGCCCCTATCAGGTCAGATCCGTCTGGCCGGTGCGCGCCGTGACGCTGCACCGGAGCCGGCCGACAAATCGAACGAAGGACACCGTGGTCATACCTTGGCCGGGGTCAGACCGACCCGATGCGGCGCGGAGCCAAGTCTTCACAGACCTTGCCGCAGTAGCTGGTGCAGGATGTGGCATGTTAACGCAACCATCGCCGATCCCATGCGCCTCTGGCCGCCGCGGCGAACGAGTCCGAAGGAGACCACTGTGGTCACGATCGAGACGCAGGGCCACGGCACGAAGGGTTCGCTCGGCTCGGGACGCCGAGCTGCTACGCACAACTGGTCGAGCGTTAGGGGCGACGAGATCCGGCCCGAGCGAGAGCCGGATCGCTGATCACCTGTACGGCCGCCTCCGAGGAGGCTACGGTCGATCCTGAAGGATTCTTGGGAAATCCCAAGCCGTCGCATCTGTATGCCGGCGTGTTGCCAGAGTCGAACTTCTTGGGTATGGGCGGGAACGATGCTGAGCTTCTCAACCGAGATGCAGGATCAAATCGAGGAGGATTTGTGGGATCGACAACGACACTAATTCCCCAGCGTTGGCTCAAGGCCTGCGATGAACCCGCCCCCGTGGGCGAGGGACGCCCGGCCGCCGGCGACTCGGTCGAGAGCTCGACCGATCGAGATGTGCTGTCATGAGCGACACCTGGGTGCCCGCTGAAGTTGTCACCAGCGAGGATGTCAGCCGCCGACCGCGACGCCGATCCGGTGGCGGCGGTGATCTCGCCATGGCGCTGGTCTTCATCATCCCGGCGACGATCGGGTTCGTGGTCTTCTACTTGTATCCGAGCATCCGCGGGTTCTACTTCTCGTTGACGAGGTACAACCTGTTGGGCAGCCCGCACTTCATCGGGGTCGACAACTACGTGCGGCTCGTCAACGACAAGCTCTTCTGGAACGCGCTTCTGGTGACCGTCGAGTACGTGCTGATCAACATCGGGTTGCAGACCATCTTGGCGGTCGGCATCGCGGTGCTGATGCATCGGCTGACCAAATCGACGCTGGTCCGCGGCCTCATCCTGATGCCGTTCCTCATCTCCAACGTGATCGCCGCACTGCTGTGGTTCTGGCTGCTGGACTACCAGGTCGGTCTGGTCAACGAGTTCATCAGCTTCGTCGGTCTGGACCGCATTGCGTTCTTCGGAGACGGGAAGTGGGCCATCCCCACCATCGCACTCGTCAACGTCTGGCGGCACATGGGCTACACCGCCTTGCTGGTTTTCGCCGGATTGCAGACCATCCCGTCCTACGTCTACGAGGCCGCCTCAGTGGACGGCAGCACCGAATGGCGCTCATTCTGGCGGATCACCCTGCCGCTGCTGCGGCCCATCCTGGCGTTGGTGTTGGTGATCACGGTAACTGGGTCGTTCCAGGTGTTCGACACGGTAGCCGTCACCACCAGAGGTGGACCGGTCAACGCAAGCCGGGTGATGCAGTACTACATCGTGCAGAAGGGCTTCCAGCAGGGCGAGTTCGGCTATGCGAGTGCGATCTCCGTGATTTTGTTCATCATCTTGGCGATCGTCGCCCTCGTGCAGCTAAGACTGCTGCGAGCCGGCGAGTCGGACCTGGCCTGAGAGGAACTGAAATGGCTACCACCACCGCCTCGCTCAACTCCACGGCTGCAGTCTCAGCCGCTCCCGTGAAGAGCCATCGGCGAATGGGGGGCGGGCGGATTGTCGCCTGGACGGCGCTGATCATCATCATCCTGGTCACCCTCTTCCCGTTCTACTGGATGCTGCGTACCGCCCTTTCCACGACCAACGCGTTGTTCAGCGATCCGGCCAAGCTGCTACCGGTCGAATTCACCTGGGGTGCCTTTGCACGAGTACTCGGGCTGGCCACGCCGGCCGAGGCTCGAGCCGAGGGTGGCTCGGGTGCTTCGGTCCAGTTTTTCCTCTACCTGCGCAACTCGGCGATCTTTTCGATCGTCGCCACAGCCGGACAGGTATTCTGCAGCGCCCTGGCGGCCTATGCGTTCGCTCGGCTCAAGTGGCCCGGCCGCAACATCGTGTTCTTCCTCTTCTTGACGGCGCTGATGGTGCCGCCGATCTACACCGCGCTGCCGAACTTCATCCTGATCAAGAACCTCGGCCTGCTCAACACCTTCCCGGGCCTGATTGCGCCGTACTTCTTCATGACCCCGTTCGCGATCTTCTTCCTTCGTCAGTTCTTCCTCGGGCTCAGCCAGGAGATTGAGGAGGCAGCGAAGCTGGACGGAGCCGGTCACTGGCGGATCTTCTTCCAGATCATTCTGCCGATGAGCTCCGCGCCCCTCGTCACCTTGGGGATCCTGACCTTCATCAACATGTGGAACGAGTACCTGTGGCCGCTGCTGGTCGGTACCGGTGAGAACACACGTGTGCTGACTGTCGCCCTGGGCGTGTTCCGTACCCAATCGCCCCAGAGCGGCCCCGACTGGGCCGGCCTGATGGCGGCGGTCCTGATAGCCGCGCTGCCGCTGCTGATCCTCTTCTTCGCATTCGCGAAGCGGATCGTCAACTCCATCGGCTTCTCTGGCATGAAGTAGTCGTCCTGTTTGCCCAACCAAACCCTGCCTCGATTCTCGAGGTCCAACGGAAGGACTTGCCAACGATGGCAAACCTAAGAAAGAAGTTCAGTGCCCTGGTCGTAGGAGCTGCGGCCCTCAGCCTCACCCTGACCGCCTGCGGTGGTGGGGGAGACTCGGGAAGTGGCGGTGGCGGTGGCGGCTCGGGTGATGACGCGATCGACACCTCCAACGTCTCCGGCGAGATCGACTATTGGCTCTGGGAGAGCGCCCAGCAGCCGGCATACCAGAAGTGCGCCGACAAGTTCCAGGCAGCGAACCCGAACACCAAGATCAAGATCGGCCAGTTCGCTTGGGACGACTATTGGAACAAGTTGAACAACGCCTTCGTGGCAGGTGACGCCCCGGACGTGTTCACCGATCACCTGGCCAAGTACCCGGAGTACATCACCAACGAGCAGCTGGTTCCGCTCGACGCCACCTTGAAGAAGGACGGGTTCAACGTCGACCAGTACCAGCCGGGCCTGGCTGACCTGTGGGTGGGATCCGACGGCAAGCGCTACGGACTGCCCAAGGACTTCGACACGACCGCCGTCTTCTACAACAAGAAGCTCGTCAAGGACGCCGGGATCAGCGAGGACCAGCTGAAGGCCATGACCTGGAACCCGAAGGACGGCGGCACCTACGAGAAGATGGCCGCCCACCTGACCGTCGACGTCAACGGCAAGCGAGGCGACGAGGCAGGGTTCGACAAGTCCAAGGTCAAGGTCTATGGCTTGGGACTCGACGGCGGCGGTGGTAATGGTGTCGGGCAGACCCAGTGGAGCATGTACACCGGTTCCAACGGCTGGACCTTCACCGACAAGAATCCGTGGGGCACGCACTACAACTACGACCAGCCACAATTCCAGGAAACCATCGGCTGGGTCCGCACGCTGATCGACAAGGGCTACATGCCGTCAATCCCGGCAGTCACCGGACAGAGCTCCAGCGACATCTTCGCGGCAGGCAAGTACGCCATGCTTGTCAACGGCTCATGGGTGACCAACGCAATGTTCAGCGCCAAGGGCATCGAAACCGGCCTCGCGCCGACCCCGGTCGGCCCGACTGGCAAGAACGCCAGTATGTACAACGGCTTGGCCGATTCGATCTGGGTAGGTACCGACAACAAGCCGCTTTCGGCCAAGTGGGTCGAGTTCCTCGGATCACCCGAGTGCCAGAACATCGTCGGTGAGGCCGCGGTCGTCTTCCCCGCCATCCCGTCGGGCACCAAGATTGCGGAGGCTGCATGGAAAGCCAAGGGGATCGACCTTGAGCCGTTCACCAGTCACCTGGAAAACAAGACGACCTTCCTGTTCCCGATCACCGACCACGCGTCGCAGATTGAGGGCATCATGCAGCCTGCGATGGATGCAGTGCTGACCGGCCAGGCGGATCCGTCGTCATTCACTGAGGCCAACAACCAGGTCAATGCGCTCTTCGGATAGTCGACGAGCGCCGATGTAGCTGGTCCAGTCGGCCGTGCCTGTCAGGGTCAC
>Ga0307302_10001096_pt1 | contig 11897 bp, 17 predicted proteins | sample ER_DNA_183_FD_194490 | JGI IMG/M metagenome (GOLD analysis project Ga0307302, IMG submission 194490) | Bulk soil microbial communities from the East River watershed near Crested Butte, Colorado, United States - ER_DNA_183 | ecosystem: Environmental > Terrestrial > Soil > Floodplain | place... | reverse complement strand
GTCCCCCACGAGGGGCCGCGCGGGTAGGACCAACTTGGCGACCCCGAGTACGTACCTGCGACCCGTGAGCTGTGGACCCCGACACCGTTCTCCCCCGCGTCACCGATCGTTCACCAAGTGTTTCCTGTCGTTCAGCAAACATTCAGCGCCACCATGGTATTGCTCGGTTCGGCAGGTCGGTGGCCCACGGCCCCCCCCTGGACGCACCGACCAACCACCGGGCCGGCCATCGGCCCTGGACCGAGCTGGACCGCGCTTCCAGCCCGGCCCCGGTCACGGCCCCGGAGGCGATGGTATCGCCTCCGGGGCCCTGGCCCGCTCAGAGGTAGATGCTGTGCCGGACGGTGCCGGCCAGGGCAGCGGCCCGGTCGTGGGCCATAACGGCGGCCACGGCGGCGTCGATGCGGCGGGGTGAGTCCTTTCGTTCCTTGGCAAGGCGGGCGCCGCGGGCGTCTTCGCGGAGGACCGCGTTGCCGATGTGGCGGGCCAGCCGGCTGTCACCGGAATGGGTGAGCTGGCCGTTGACGACCGCCTCATAGAAGCGGCTGGTGGCCGGTGTCATCCTGCCGGGGCTCTGGGGGTACTCCAGCACCGGCAGGCCCTCGCCGTCCAGCAGCTGGAGGGAGCGGGCCCAGCGGAACGGGTCGGCGGCGATCTCCAGCACCCGCCAGCGCCGGCACGCGGCCCGGATGGCGGCCTCGACGTCAACGATGGGCACCTGGCGGCCGGCGGCCTCCCACAGCTCCACCAGGTCGACATGGGGCCGCTCGGCCACGGTGGCGACGGTCAGGACGGTGGTGTCGCCGTTGAATGAGCCGTCGAAGGCGAGGACCGCCTCGGCCCCGTCCGGGATGGCCACCGTGGCGTCGGTGCAGGCGGCCCAGGATCCGGGCGGTAGCCATGCTTCCTCGAGCTGGTCGACGTGCTGGCACAACCGGGCCCGGCGGAACGATGCCTCCCGCATCTTGGGCGGGAGGCACGCCTGGAGGCCGTCGCGGGCGAGGAAGTCGTCGAGGGCCGGGTTGGCCAGCTCCCAGCAGTGGGCGCAGTCGACGGGGTGGTCCTCGAACCCGGCCGCGCTGTGCTCGCGCCACACCACCAGCGGATCGGTTGGGTGGTCGGTGGCGTAGGTGCGGAGGCGGCCCAGCACGGTCTCGGACAGCTCCGGGCCCGGCGTCCCGATGGCCAGCACCATCGACGCCGTCTGCTTGCCCGACGCCAGCGACACCACCTCGAACACGTCGGTGTCGACCCGGCCGGCCTCATCCACCAGGGCCAGGGTGTAGTCCAGGCCCTCCAGCCGCTTGGGCACCGCCGGGAGGACATGGAAGCTGGCACCCCGGGCCGGGACGGTCATGTGGTCGTGGTACAGCTGCACCCGCTGTTCGAGCTCGGGGTGGAGCTCCACCATGCGGACGGCGATCCGAAACGTCAGACCGGCCAGCCGCTCGTCGGTGGCCACCACCACCACCTGGGCACCCTCGACCCCGGCGAGCAGCTCGTACAGGGCCAGGACGGCCGTCAGCGACGTCTTGCCCTGGCCTCTCGGGAGCATCCAGCCGGCGAGGCGGGGTTGGGGGCGCTGATCCCAGGTCGCGGCGATCAGCTCCCGCTGCCAAGGCCGAAGGCGCAACGGCTTGCGGGCGCCGTGGCCTCTAGGGGCGCGTATGTAGTCGGTGGCGAACCGCGCAACCGCCAGCTTGCGCCGTCTGGAGCCACGCAACGCCAGCGCAGAGGCGTCAACGGCCGCCTTGGGGCCGGCCTTCACGCGACCGCCGGAGGGGCGCTGCGGTGTGTGATGTCGACTTCGGCTGGCGAGGGGTCGTGGTTGAGTACCTTGTCAAGAACGCGGGCGGATCGTCGGCCGTTCTCGCTGCGGCACAGCACGCGCAGCGGTCCCGTCTCCAGTCCGTTGACGGCCACCTCGATGACGTGGTCGGCGACCAGGTCGGCCGAGGGGTGGGCGGGGTGGTCTTCCAGGCCGGGGCACCAGTCGCCTACCCGGGCGCGCTGGTCGGCGACCAGGCGGCGGCGCCGTTCGGTCTCGGCATGGGTGCGCATGTCGGGTCGACGCGCGTGCTTGGCGCGGTCGTGGTTGGCCTGGCAGTCGTGGCACCTGGGCTTGCCGCGTACCTGCTTGCCGCAGTCGAGGCAGGCGCGGGCCAGGCTCTTGGTCATCGGCGCTTGCGGCGCCTGCGGTCGCGGAGCTTCTGCCGGCAGGAGGGGCAGCGGTCACCCGGTCCGACGAACGGGGTGCGGCAGACGCGGCAGCGGCCCTGGACGTGGCCCATCAGCTGGTAGGAGGGCGCGTGCTTACCCATGGCGGCGGAGCAGGGTGAGGAGCACCGGGGCGGAAGGCGCGACGCGCCATCGAACGCCTACCACCCCGGCGCCCTGGTAGGCCGGCACTCTGACTACAGCGATATGGTCGAGTGCGGCTCGGGTCCTGGTGACACGTTGGCGGTCGGCCGACCAACGGCTACCACCGGGCACCTCGGCGAAACCAACACTCAAGCCCAACGGCACGCCGTCGCGGGCCAGGGCGAGGACCTCGTTGCCGATCATGGTGTCCGAGACGTGCCACTCGCCCCAAGCGGCGTCGGCGCGGTCCTCGATCGAGAGGGTGACGCCGATGGGGAGGGTGCCGGCGTCCCTAGGGTGGGTGGCGGTGAGTGGCACCCGGCCGGGGTCGGTGCCGGCAAGGGCACCGCGCTCGAACGTCTCTGTGACCAGCCGGCCCTGGTCGACCACGCGGGCAGGAACCTGCCAGGGAAGCAGCGGCCCGACCAGGGTCCGGCCGTCGCCATTGTCTCGCACGGCGAGGGAGCTGGTGAGCTGGCGAGTGTGGATCATGCGACCGCCGGGCCTTCCTGGTCGTCGATGCCGGCAATGGGCGGGAGGTCTTCCAGGTCCCGCACTTCGCTGCGGAGTTTCCAGCCGGCCCGGATGGCGGACTCGTGCGCCTGGTAGCGGGTGAGCAGGTCGGTGCGGACGAGGGCCGCGGCGTTGAACTTGACGGTGGTCGTCGAGGACAGCAGCCTGCTGATGGCGGTCTCCATGCGCACCAGCCAGGGCGCCAGCCCGAACTGGAGGAAGTCGAGCGCGCGTTGCTCGACGTTGGCGTAGGTCAGGCTGCCGCCGCTCTCCCCGCCGATCAGCTCGGGCTGGACGCCGAAGTACCTCGCCACGGTGGCAACATTCGCGCGGGTCGTCTCCAGGACTGGCTCTCTTCGGGCGAGATGCTGACGGGCTGGAAGCGGGCAGCGTCGCCCAAGACGGCGATGCCGCGGTGGCCCTGGTGGCGGGCGTTCCACCGTTCCTTCAGGTCGGCGGCCTGCTCGCTGGTGATGCGCTGGTCGGAGGTGAGCACCCCCGACGGGGTCGCTCCCTCCCCGAACCACTGGGCGCCGAACTTCTCAACGGCCAGGCCGAGGCCTACCGCCTGCCTCGCGTGGGCGATGGGGCTGAGCCCGACGACGTTGCCGGCGGCGGTGAACGCCTTGACGTGCCAGATGCTGGCCGGGTCGACTTCCTGGCCATCCACGCGGATGACGAGGTGCCCTTGCTCGGCCGTGACCTGCACCCGGTCAGGTGCTAGCAACTCCACCTGGGCGGGGAGCAGGCCCGCGCCGGCCCGGTCGCCGATCTGCCACAGCGCCCGGTCGTGGCGCTTCCATGGCCACTGCCAGGGCACATCGGCTCCTAGGTGGTGTTCACGAACGACTTGATCGCGCCGGTGTCGATCAGGGCGGCGTCAAGGCGGAGGATGCAGCGGAAGGCCACCAGGTCGTTCTGGAAGCGAAACTCGTCGCTGCGCTCGAACCGCACGCCGTTGACGATGCGCACGAAGTAGCGGTCGATAGCCCCGAAGGCGATCGACTCGGCGGTGTTCGCCATGGCGGGCATGAACGGGTCGACGAAGCTCGGGTAGCCCAGCAGCTGGCCCCGGGTCGTGAGGCCGTTGACGGGCTGCCCGGTGGTGTCCTTCAGCTTCCGGACGATGATGTCGCTGGCATTGCGGAGCAGGAACGCGGCCGAGGGGCTCGCGGCGTACGGCTCGGCCACGCTGCCGACCAGGTTCCAGAGGGCGTCGGTGCCCTGGTTGGCGGTGCCCTGGGTGCCCAGGGTCGTGCCCGTGCCGGCGGGGCCGGTGACGCCGGTTGCGGCATCGAGCAAGATGCCGCGTGGCTCGGTCGTGCCAGCGCCGTTGATCAGGTGGTTGCCGTAGCCCGTGGTGCCGAGCCCGAGCGACAGCGCCGCTTGGCGGGCCAGGAAGTCGAGCAGGTTGGTCGGCGTGTCGTTCGCCAGCTCCTGGGAGATCTCGAAGTAGTTCCCATATTTGAACGCCTTGAGCGTCACGGTCGAGAGGGTCGGGTCGCTCTCGGTGATGCTCACACCCTCGCCGAAGATGTTGGTTGTGACGAACCCCGTGCTCTTGGGCACGACCAGGTCCTCGCCGGTCTCGGTGGTCACGACGGTGGCGCCGGCCCGCATCACGCTGCTGGTCTCCACCAAGTGCTGGACGATGCGGCCGTACACGTCGGTGCCCATGGCCTGGGTCGCCGTGGTCTTGAGGGTGTCTCGGGTGTGCACCCGCACCCGGCCGGCGCGGCCCTGGACGGGCTCGGGCATGTCGCTTGGCCACTCGTCGGGGAGCTGCTCGGCGTACACCTCGATGGGGGCCGGGTTCTTCGCGAAGATGGCGGAGCGGAACTGGCGGGCCAGCTCGGCGCTCTCACGGCTCAGGGTGGGGCCGTTGCGGCGGGTGGCCATGGCCCGGACCTCGGCCAGCTGGCGGTCGCGTTCGGCCTCTATGGCGTCGGCCGCTTCCCGTAGCGGCGCGGGTCAGGATCTCATCGGCGGAGGCTCGGACGCTGGCCCGCTGCTCCCGGAGTTGGTGGAGCAGGGTCGCCATCTGGCACCTTGAGCATTTCCCACCTAGACAGTAGAGATGCTTGAGATGGTACTACGTCAGGCGATACACCGGCCTACTCGGCGAGCTGGTGTTTCATCGCCCGGAGGGTCTGCCACTCACGCGTCGCCTGGGTGATCCGGGCGCGGCCCTCGACGAGAATCCACTTCCCGTCGCATTGGACGCCGGCAAAGTAGTCGTTGCCGAGGATCTGCACGCGGCCCTTGGCGTAGGCGGCTTCGAGCAGGTCGGCGGCGGCGTCGGTGCTGATGAGCAGCTCCTCGGCGAGCGCCTGCACCGACCACCAGCACAGCACAAACTGCTCGTCGGCGGGGAGTAGCGAGGGAGCCGGCGGCGTCTCGCTCACCGGCCCACCTCCGCTGCTGTTGTCGACCCGTTCGCGGGGTCGCCCCTATTGTGCGCCCTCACCCGGCGCGGCTGTTCCACGGTTCGACCTAGGGGTTGGCCAGGATGGCGTGACTGCCGACCCGGCGCCACACCACGTGTGCATCTCCTGGACGGCTCCGGTCTCCGTACTCGAAGGTCGCCCGACCGTCCGGTGCCCAAGTCATCTCGAAGACTCCACGAGCACCTTCAACGCTGTCGACTCGGAGGCCAGGGCGAAAGCGCCTGCCACGCCTGAGATCCTCGATGAACTTGTCCACGGCCTGCTTGAAGCGCTTCCGCTCGTCAGCGGAGAGTCGCGCGTAGTCCTTCTCGAAGCGTGGTGTCACGTCGTAGGTGGGCATGTGTCCATCCGTGAGGGGGGTAGCCACTTCAGGCGGAGCGGATCATATCATGAGAAGTTCCGACTTTCGGAATGAGCACACTTTGCAACTTGCCACTTTTGGTACTCTGCTGTCTACTATCTGTAGACCCGGGTCTACAGATAGGTGCATGAGGTGCACTGCCGCGGTGCCCGCAGAGGTGCACCGCCTTAGGAAGAAGGAAGATCTGAGGACGCTATGGCGGTTGCAGCTAGAGCGCGCACAGGAAGGGAGGCGGACGAGATGGCCCGCACGACCCTTCGAGCGAAGGGGCAGCTAACCCTACCGGACGACGTTCGTAAGGCCGCCAAGCTCCAAGAGGGGGACCTAATCGAGGCCGAGGTGACGGAGAACGGCGAGGTAATCCTCCGACCACTAGCCACTGTTCACCGAAGCCAGGCATGGTTCTGGACGCCTGAGTGGCAGGCCGGTGAGCGTGAGGCCACCGAGCAGATCCAGCGTGGCGAGGTAACGCGGTACGAGACAGACGCCGACTTCCTCGACTCACTGGGATAGCTGCATACAGCCTATGCGTGAGAGCCACCACCACGGTGGCTCTCACTGCTTGCGGCTCCCAGATCGTGAAGGTGAGTGTCTGGCTGGGCGGGTCATCGTGGTTGCTCTCCTTCCGCTTCGCGCTCGTCGTCGGTCGGGAGCTGCCACATCCAGCCGATCGTCTTGCCCTGCTCATCTCGTTCCCGCACCGACCTGATGCGCAACCGCTGCTTGGCCCGCTGGATGGTGCTGTTGCTGATGCCGGCATCGGCGAGGAGCTTCTTGGCATCGGCGACCCGCGCGGGTCCATCGCTGAGGAGGTCACGGAGCAGCTCCTCGGCCTCCGCACGGACTTCGGCGTCCCGGCGGCTGTCACGGCCGCGGAGCAGGGTGTCGGCGTCGATGTGGACAACGCCCTGCCAGACGATCAGCGGGCACTCGTACAGGTCGTCAGACGCGACCCGATACCCGATCCCGGGGATGGTCTTGGCGAGGTTGTTCTTCACCCTGGCGAGGACCATCAGGCCGGGCTGTTCGGGGTGCTCCTCGACCACCAGGACGGCGCGGGCGGCGCCGGTGAAGGCGATAGAGCCGCCACCGCGGTACTTGGCCTTCAGCTCGCCGGACTTGTTGAGGTGACGCACCAGCAGGATGGCGGTGCCGGTGCGCTGGGCGAGGTCGGTGAGTGGGGTGGTCGCCCGGCGGACGCTGGCGTCGTTGTTGGTGTTGATCGTCTCCGACAGGTACGCGGTGATCGGGTCGATCACCAGCAGCTTGGCCTCACCTGGCGGATCGCCACCTCAAGCCGGTCCTGATGCTCGGGCAGAACTAGAGGCCGGACCTGGCCGTGCTCGTCGCGCTCCAGGGGAACGGAGGCGATGCGGGAGAGGTCGGCGCCGTGGGCCAGCAGCCGGGGCACGATGGTGTCGGCGAGGTCGTCCTCGGCGCAGACGATCACCACGCCGGCCGCCTCCCGTTGCTGGATCTCCCCGGGCATCGGCGAGCCGGTCGAGGTGCGGGCGGCGAGATCAAGGGTGATGGTGGACTTGGCCCGCTCCGGATCGCCCTCGATGATGGTGACCTTGCCGAGGGGGATCCTGTTCGGCCACAGCCAGCGGACGTGCGTCCGGGTGATCGTGTCGAGCATAACGTAGTCATCGCCGGGCAGCCGGTCGTCCTCAGGTGTGCCATGGTCGGGTGAGTCGTAGAGCATGCCGCTCATCGCCTGGTCGCCTTCCGCAGCTCGGCGACCTCCAGCTCGAGGGCGCGCAGCAGCACGATGACCTCGCCGACCAGGCTGAACAGCACCCTCTGGTCGGGGATGGCGTCGACCCGGCTGCGGGCTTCGTCGACCAGGTCGTCGACCTCGGCCAGCTTGGCGCCAACCCAGGCAGCGAGCAGCTCGCCAACGGGGGTGGGGTCAGTGTCGTGGGGTAGGATCATCTTGGTCCTGCTTGCTGTTGGGGTCGGCGGGGCGTTCGGTGTCGAGGCCGGTTTGGCGATGCAGTCGCCGCCGGCCTCCGCCGTCACCGGGCACGGACGGCGCCCTCCCGCTCCTGCGCCTTGAGCCATTCCTCGACGTCACGGGGCCGATAGCGGACAGCGGCGCCGACCTTGAGGTACGTGGGGCCCTCGCCGAGGTAGCGCCACTGGCGCAGGGTCCGGGGCGGCCGGCCCAGGGCCTCCGCGACCTCCTCGGTGGATAGCAGTCGTTCCAACGCTCCGCCCTTCTGGTGAGGCTGCCTTGTCACGACAGTACCACGGGGCGACGCAGGCCCGTCAAAGCTGTCTCGATGCAGCCTTGACGGAGCTGTCTCGCTACGACACACTGGCGCCATGGACACGCCACCGAAGCGCAAGCCACTGAACTTCATCGAGCTCGGCCCCGGCCTGGGAATACGAAGGGAGTTCACGTTCCGCGTGGAGGAGGAGCGGCTCTACAGTCTTGAGGCTGACGTGGTTTACGAGCAGCCGGTGGGCGGACGCATGGGCCACTTCGTGTGCAACCGACTCACCGTGAAGCGCCGCGAGGATGGTCCGCCGATCACCACCGAGGGACTCCGCGAGATCCCCGTCACCGCGTTCCTACGGCTCGCGGTGGAAGCCAACCGCCTGCGCGTCGGGCCGCGCGAATACGACGGCCACACGTCCTCATGGGAACTGACGTGGGCCGGGCCAATCGCCCTGTCCGAACGCGCCCAGGGCGGCGGCGGGCCGAGCGATGAGGATATCCGCGCCGTCGCCGACGTCTACCAGCTCGCCTACGTCACTGGCGGGGCGCCCACCAAGACGGTGATGGAGCGGCTCAGCCTGCCACGGTCGACAGCCAGCCGATGGATTGCCCTCGCCCGCAAGCAGGGTCTCCTCGGCCCGGCCACACCACGCAAGGCGGGAGGGTAGCCGTGGCCTCGATCCAGAAGCGGGTCCGCAACAGCAGGACGACCTACAGCGTCAACTACCGCGACCCGACCGGCCACGGCCGCCGCAAGGTGTTCGACCGCAAGGTCGATGCCGCCCGCTGGCTCGCCGAGAACGAGGCGACCCGCAACCGGGGCGCCTGGGTCGACCCGGCCGCCGGCAACGACCGCTTCGGCGGGTGGGGCGAGCGGTGGTACGCCACCACCGCGGCGCTGCGCCCGACCACTCGGCACGACTACCGGGTCCTGCTCGACAACCAGGTCCTCCCCGCGTTCGCCGGGGCGCGGCTGACGGACATCGACGCGCTTGCGGTGCGCGAGTGGCTGGCTGGCCTGGTCGGCGGCGGCCTGTCGGCCAAGCGCGCGCGCAAGGCCCATCAGGTCCTCGCCCAGGTCCTCGATGCCGCGGTGGATGGCGGGCGGCTGGCCCACAACGTCGCCGCCGGGGTGAAGCTTCCCAAGGTGCAGCGGCGCGAGATGGGCTTCCTCGATGCCGTCCAGGTCGAGCAGCTCGCCGACGCCATCGACCCGCGGTACCCGACGCTGGTGCGGGTCGCCGCCTACACCGGGCTCCGGCCATGCGAGCTGGTCGCGCTCCGGGTGGGCCGGCTCGACCTGCTGCGCGGCACGGTGCGGGTCGCCGAGGCGGCACCGGAAGTCGCCGGCCGGCTGGAGTGGGGCGGCGTCAAGACCCACGAGGCCCGCACCCTGCGGCTGCCTCGCTCGCTGGCCGCCGAAGTCGGCGCCTACCTCGCCGACCGGCCCCACAGCCCCGAGGACCTGGTGTTCACCGCGCCGCTGGGCGGGCCGCTGCGACAGTCCAAGTTCGTCCCCGGCTACTTCAAGCCCGCCGTCCGGGCGGCGGGGCTCTCGGCCACACTGCGGTTCTACGACCTTCGGCACACGGCCGCGAGCCTGCTCATACGCGAGGGTGCCAGCGTCAAGGCGGTGCAGAAGCAGCTCGGTCACGCCACCGCGAGCATCACCCTGGACACCTACGGCCACCTGTTCCCCGACGAGCTGGACCAGCTTGCCGAGCGGCTGGAGGACGTGCGCGCCCAGGCGCTTGCGGCGCGGCGGGCCGCCGAAGTGTCGCCCCAGCGTCGCCCCGAAGTCGTTTCGCTCCGCGAAGGTGCAGGTAGATGACCTTGAACGTGGGTGCCGGAGGAGGGGCTCGAACCCTCATGCCCTTGCGGGGCCCGACGCTTTTAAGGCGCGGCTGTCTGCCGATTCCAGCACTCCGGCGCTGACCTGCCAGGCTAGGGTACCGGGTGGGGTGTCGAGCCGGGCGACCGGGTCAGCGGTCGGCGGGGGCGCGGTCCTCGTCGGGTTCGGTGGGGAGGGAGCGGCGCTGCTCCCTCCAGCGCCGGTACAGCCACCAGCCGGCGGCGGCGGCGACGAGCACGGCGATCAGGATGGAGATGGGCCGCAGGAGGTGCTCCACCTTCTGCCACTGGCTGCCGAGGGCGTAGCCCAGGGCGGCCAGGGCGAAGGTCCAGGGCAGGCAGCCGAGGAAGGTGTAGACCGAGAAGCGGACGAAGGGCATCTGGGCGATGCCGGCGGGCAGGCTGATGAAGGTCCGCACCACCGGGAGCAGGCGGGACCCGAACACGGCGGCCTCGCCGTGGCGGTCGAACCAGACCTCGGCCCGGTCGATCTCGTGCTGGCGCAGGAAGACATAGCGGCCCCAGCGCTCGATCAGCGGCCTGCCGCCGCGCCACCCGACCCCCCAGGCGATCCAGGAGCCGACCAGGTTGCCGAGGGTGCCGGCCAGGCCGACGGCCACGAAGTTGAGCTGCCGGCCTTCCTGGCCGAGGCTGGCCACGAAGCTGGCGTTGGCCAGCGCGCCCCCGAACAGCATGGTGACCTCGCTGGGCACAGGGATGCAGGCCGACTCGAGGAGCATGAGGACGAAGATGGCGAGCAGCCCGTACTCGAGGATGGTCTCGGTGATCAGGTGCTCCACGAGTGCTCCTGGGACGGCCTCGGCGGGTCCGAGGCACTGTATCCGACTACCGGCTCCAGTGGGTGTCGCCGAGGAGGTAGGCGGTGGCCAGGCTCTCGGGGTCCTGCTCGGCCGGGAGGCCGTCGCCCGGGCGCTCGACCGCGACCGAGATCGTCCGGGCCGCGTACAGGGGCAGCTCTGAGGGTCCCTCCGGCCCCTCCAGCCGGGCCAGGTCGTCGCCGAAGGCGACGATGGTGTAGCTGACCCTCGGCTCGACCCCGGCCCGGCGGAACATCCGCAGCAGGTCGTGGTCCTCGTTCTCGAACCGCAGGATGCGCACGACGCTGCCGGTGGGGGCGGCGGTCAGGGGCACGCCGGGCTCGCGCGGGTAGTCGCCGATCGGGTGGCCGTGGGGGCAGGTCCGGGCCTCGCCGATCATCTCCAGCATGCGGGCCTCCAGCGCCGGGGTGACGCCCATCTCGAAGGCCTCGGCCTCCTCGTGGACCTCGTCCCAGGGCACGCCCATGATCTTGACCAGGAACGCCTCGACCAGCCGGTGGCGGCTGACCACGTGCTTGGCCACCTCGACGCCCTTGGCGGTGAGGGCGATCCGCTTGCCGGGGCCGCGGTCGACCAGGCCCTCGCCCTCGAGGCGGCGGACCATGCCGGTGACGCTGGGCGGCGACACCTGCATCGCCCTGGCCAGGTTGGTCGGCGTCCGCTCGATGCCGGCCTCGCCGAGCCAGTAGAGGGACTCCAGGTACTCCTGGATCGCCGGGGTGAGGGTGGCGCTGTCGGTCATGGCCCTATGGTACGTCGCGCCGCCGGTCCGGTCAGCCGGAGGTGCTGGCGGTCACCACCACGCGGCCGTCCATGCCGGCGTGCAGGTCGCAGTGGTAGCGGTACTCGCCGGCCCGCTCGAAGCGGTGGCTGAAGGTGCCCCTGGTCTGGTTCCCGGAGGCGAACCCGTCCCCCTTGACGTTGTGGGGGACCGACCCGTCGTCGAAGCGCCAGGTGACCTCGGTGCCCGGCGCCACCTCGATCGCCGGGGGGAGGAACTTGAGGTCCTTGGCCTCGACGGTGGTGACGCCGCGGGCCGGCGGGGTGTCGGCGGGGGAGGCGGCCGGGCCGGTCTGGCAGGCGGTCAATGTGAACGTGAGCACAAGGACGAGGGTGGCGAGGAGACGGGGGCGGGCTGGCACGGAAGCTCCTTGGCGGGACGGTCAGTAGCGGGAGCCGAGCGAGGCCACGGCGATCAGCACGCCGACCAGGATCAGGACGGCGGTCAGGGCGAGCTCGACGATGGCGATGATGCGGGCCGCCCTGGCCTGCTCCAGGCCGGTGAGCCGGCCGTTGGACTC
>Ga0307302_10001095_pt1 | contig 11918 bp, 12 predicted proteins | sample ER_DNA_183_FD_194490 | JGI IMG/M metagenome (GOLD analysis project Ga0307302, IMG submission 194490) | Bulk soil microbial communities from the East River watershed near Crested Butte, Colorado, United States - ER_DNA_183 | ecosystem: Environmental > Terrestrial > Soil > Floodplain | place... | reverse complement strand
CGGTGGTCGATCGTCGCGGTCCCGTACTCGAGCTCGTATTCCTCCGAGGCCGTGTCCCAGGGCAGCTTGCCCTCCTTGCGGATCGGCACGAAGCCCGCGTTGAAGTGGTAGGCCACCGGGGCCGCGAGGATGAACCCTCGAGCCTCGATGCCGACGACCTTGTCGACCGTCCCCCGGCCGAAGTGGACGACGATCAGATCGATGATCGTCGACATCGCGTCGGCATGCGAGAGGACCGGCGTGATGTCCTTGAACACGATCCCGGGTTCGGGGAAGTCGGGGACGTCCCGGATCAATGCCTTGATCTGCTCGATCTCCACGACCTCACCTCCGCTTGCGTTTGGCCGGGGGCTTCCGCCGCTTCGACTTCGGTCGTGGCCGCGCGACCGTCGCGGGGGCGGCGGCGGTCTCGCCCGTCGCCGCGGCGGGGGCCGCGGTCGGGGCGGCCCCCGCCCGCCGCGACACGATCCGTTCCCGATCGGAAAGCCTCTGCTCCAATTGGCGGAACCGCTGCTCGCGCTTCTTCAGGACCGCCAGGATCGGGGCCGCGATGAACACCGACGAGTAGGCACCGATCCCCACGCCGATGAACATCGCGAACGCGAAGTCCTTCAGCGTGTCACCACCGAAGAGCAGGAGCGACAGGATCGGGAGCAGCACGACGAGCGAGGTGTTGACCGACCGCATCAACACCTGGTTGAGGGATAGATCGACCACGCCGTCCGAACCGAGACGGGCGACGAGGGATTGCGTCTCGAGGTTCTCCTGGATCTTGTCGTAGATCACGACCGTGTCGTAGAGCGAGAACCCGAGGATGGTGAGGATCGCGATGACCGTCTCGGGCGTGACCTCCCGTCCGGTGAGCGCATAGACGCCGATCGTGATCAAGACGTCGTGGACCAGGGCGATCATCGCCCCGATCGCCATCTTCAATTCGAATCGAACCGTGATGTACAAGGTGATCGCCGCCAGCACGACCACGAGACCGATCGCCGCCTTGCGGGAGATCTCCCCGCCCCAGGTTGGACCCACGTCCTCGATGTTCACGTCCACCGGGTCGATACCGGCCTGCGTGGCGAGGTCTCGACGGATCGCCGCCGAGCCGTTCACACCCTCGCTCGTGAGCGACAGCGTTCGGATGAGGATGGACTCGCCGTTGACGATCTGGACTTCCGCGTCTTCGATCCCATGGTCGCGCAGCGTCGCCTTGATCTGCTCGGGGCTGACCGGCTTCGTCGGTGTGTAGCTGATCTGCGCCCCTCCCTCGAAGTCGATCGAGAAGTTCAGGTTCCTGAAGAGCAATCCACCGAGGGACAACAAGATCAGCACGCCGGAGATCGCGAACCAACGGTTCCGGTGCTCCACCCATCGGACGTGAGGGATCGTGTGCCCTCGGTACGTGTCGATCGCGTGCCGGAGGTTCACAGACCCGCCCCCTCACGTGCGGCCTCCGCGGCGACCCCGCTCGTCAGGCCGAACCCTCGAAGACTCACCAAGCGCTCGTTCTTCGCGATCAGGAAGACGGTCGGGCGCTTGAAGAAGTAGACGACGAACAGGTCGAGGAGCGTGGCCACACCCAATGTCAACGCGAACCCTCGGACCGAGCTCACCGCCGTGATGTACAGCACCGCCGCGGCCAGACCCGTGACGATGTCGGCGGCCACGATGGTCTTGTACGCGCGAGCGAACGCCGGCTGGACGGCGGCGCGCGGCGACTTGCCGGATCGGACCTCGTCCTTCAACCGCTCGAAGAAGACGATGTAGGAGTCCGCCGTGACGCCGAGCGAGATCACCAATCCCGCGACACCTGCGAGGGATAGTGCGTACCCGAACTGGTCTCCCGCGATCGACACCAGCGTGATCGCGAGGACCGCCCAGATCGTCATGCCGAGCCACGCCACGACGCCGAGCAACCGGTAGTAGAAGAGCAGATAGACGAACAGCAGCACCAGCCCGGCGAGCCCGGCGATGATCCCTTGATGGAGCGACTCCTCGCCGAGGGTCGGGCTCACCGTTCGCACCGACTGCCGGGTCAGCTCCACGGGCAGGGCGCCGGCGTTCAACTGCGTCGCGAGGTCCTTCGCCTCCGCTTCCGAGAAGTTTCCCGTGATCTCGCCCGAACCACCCGTGATCGCGGACTGGACCGTCGGCGACGAGATCACGACGCGGTCGACGACGATCGCGATCTGGTCGGTCGGTGGAGGGGCGCCCACCGCTTGGGTGGTCGCGTCGGCGAAGTTCTTCGTGCCATCGCTGTCGAGCTGGAAGGTGACCGTCCACTGGGAGACGGCGCCGAGCTGTCCCCCGGTGCTCAACACCGCGCCGGCCTTCTTGAAGTTCTCGCCGCTGATCACGACGGGGCCGAGCACGAACTTCGCGACCTGGCCATTGCCGACCGGCCCGGGGTAGACGACCTCCTTCCTCTTGAGCGCGTCGAACGAACAGCGAGGGAGGTCACGTTCCTCCGCCGTCCCGCAGGTGAGTGGGCGCGGATCCGAAACGGGAACGGCCTCGAGGACCCTTCGTTCCTCCAGGCGAGCGGTCTCTCCGATCACGCGGAGCAGTCGTTCCTGGCCGGATTGACGCCGGAGGTTCTCGGCCTTGTCCCGCGTGACCGAACACCCGAGTTGCTTGCCCGCAGAGCTCACGACGCAGAACTGCTGTTCCTCGTGCACGACCTTGATCGCCCCGAGCGCACGGTCGGCCTCCTCGCGAGATCCGAGGCTGCACGGCAAGGGGTCGGCTCCGGAGAGGTCGAGATCGGCGAACGTCGCGGGCGTCGGCGAAGGCGAAGCAGACGGAGAGGCAGACGCGGAGGGCAACGAGGAGGCAGATGGTGCCGGCGTCGCCGAAGGACTGGGTGACGGTTCAGGCGGGACCGGAACCACGCAGTACGTGCGCTTCGTCACCTCGATCTTCGATGCGTCCTTCGCGCCCTGCGCCTTCGCGCGGTCCTTGAAGCACCCGATCCGGTCACCCGTCGGCGCCGTCAAGCAGTAGGCGCTCGCGGCGGGCGAGGGGCCGGCGGACGGCGAGGACGAGGGGGTGGCTGAAGCCGAGGGGCTGGTCGACGCGCTGGCTGACTCCTCCGCCTTGGGTTCGACCTGGACGCCGCCGAGATAGGTCTCGGCCTGTGCCCGGCTCGAGAAGCAGTCCACCTGCTTGCCGTTCCCGTCCACGACGCAGACCTCGGACGGTTCCGCCTGCACCTCGAGGGTCTTGAGCACGTCGCGAACATCGTCCTCGTTCTTCGAACATCCGTGGATCAGGTCGGCGCCCTCGAGGCAGAAGAGGTCCGTCTTCTTGGGCTTCACCGTAGCCTCCGCGGCGCCGGGGATCTGCACCTCGATCGTGGTTCCCGAGAGCGCGATGTCCGGCTCGCCGACGCCGAACGCGTCCACCCGGTTGCGGATGTTCTCGAGGGCGCGCTGCATGACGTCGGGCGGCGTGCCCTGGGGAGCGGTCAGGATCACCGACGCGCCGCCCTGCAGATCGAGTCCCAGCGTGGGCCGGAGGCCGCCGGCGAAGAAGCCGAGCGCCGAGCCAAGGATCAAGACCAGAACGAAGATGATGGACGCCCAGAGGGCGCGGTTGCGTCTCACGCCAGCTCTGCTCCGTTGATGACCAGACGGAAGCGTGCATCGAGCAGCTCGGCGGCGTGACGACACAGCTGCATGCGTCCGAGGAAGATCTCGAAGTACTCCATCACCTGACTGATCTCGGTGTCGATCGTCAGCTCGAGGCTGACGGTACGGGCCCCCGAGTCCACCGAGAGGAACGACCGTTCGACGGCGTAGTTCACGCGGTCGTGCACGTCGAACTCGATCCTGCCCGACTTCCGGACGCGACTCCGATGCACGTCCGACTTGTCGGCGAGGATCACGCCGGCGGAGATCGGAGAGACGGCGACGCCCTCGGTCTCCTCGTGGTTGGCGATCGCGGCGAGGACCGGCATCAGGTCCGCGCCGTGGACCGAGTCACGGAGCGATTGATTGACGAGGACAGCACCCGTCTGCCCGTGGGCATCGCGCGCGAGGGCGTTCCCCACATCGTGCAGGTAGCCGGCGACCGACGCGAGGGTCGCCTCCCGCTCCGTGAACCCCAGACGGCTGAGGACCTGGAACGCGATGTTCGCGACGAGGTTCGCATGCCGGAACCCGTGCTCGGTGTAGCCCATGGCTTCCATCACCCGGTCGGCGGAGGCGATGTAGAGCGAGAGTTCCTCGTTCTCCTGGACGTCCTCCAGCGTGACGGTTGCGACGTCTCCCGGTCCTGGGGGGGTCGGGGCCGGGTGGGTCGGAACCGGCTCGACCGGCATCCGAGGAGCCGGCTCGTTCGGCTTGCGAACGGCCGTCGCTTCCTGCGGATCGCGAGGCTGAACCGGGTCGCTCACGAACCCGGCTCGGCTCCTTCGACCTCGTCCTCGTCCTCGTCCACGAACTCGTCGTCGTCCACCAAACGCTGCGCGATCGCCGCTCGCGCCATCCGGACGTCGGTGTTCGGGGCGACCTCCACGGTCACGATGCCGTAGTCGTCGTCGATGTCGGTGATCGTGCCGTAGATGCCCGCGGTCGTGACGACCTCGTCTCCGACCTCGACGTCGGATTGCATCTCCATCTGCGCCCGGCGCCGCTGGTTCTGCGGGCGGATCAGCAGGAAGTAGAAGACCACACCCATGAGCAGGAGCGGCAGGAACGCCACGATCGGGTTGGCTTGGGTTTGCGCGGCAAGGATGGCGAGCATGCAAGACCTCCGTGAAAGGAAAGAGGGAGTCTACCTCTCAGCCCTAGAGCGGCAGGGTGCCCGGGACGGACGCACCCAGGTGGCGATAGGCGTGCTCGGTGGCCACCCGGCCACGAGGAGTCCGGCGGAGGAATCCCAACTGCAGCAGATACGGCTCGACCACGTCCTCTACGGTGTCGGTCTCCTCTCCGACGGCGGCGGCGAGCGTCGAGAGCCCGACGGGGCCGCCGCCGAACTTGTCGATCAACGTCTTGAGGATCGAGTGGTCCAGCCGGTCCAAGCCTCGGTCGTCCACCTCGAAAACCTCCAGGCCCGCCGCAGCGACCTCGAGGGTGACCGACCCGTCGTGTCGCACCTCCGCGAAGTCGCGAACTCGGCGCAGCAGCCTGTTGGCGATCCGTGGTGTGCCGCGTGAGCGACGGGCGATCTCGGCGGCGGCGTCGCCGTCGACCGGCACGGCGAGGATCCCGGCGGAGCGGGTCACGATCTTGGACAGATCCTCGGCCGAGTAGTAGTCGAGACGAGGTGAGAAGCCGAACCGCTCCCGGAGCGGCAGCGTCATCCGGCCCGGACGGGTGGTGGCGCCCACCAGGGTGAACCGGGGCAGCTCCAGCCTGATCGAGCGGGCGGTCGGTCCTTTGCCGAGCACCACGTCCAGGTTGAAGTCCTCGAGCGCCGGATACAGCACCTCTTCCACCGTCCGCGGCATCCGATGGATCTCGTCCACGAACAAGACGTCGCCCTGCTCGAGATTGGTCAGGATCGCCGCGAGGTCGCTGGGTCGATCGAGCGCCGGCCCCGAGGTCGGCTGGAACCCCGCGCCCATCTCGTGGGCCACGATGCGAGCGAGGGTCGTCTTGCCCAGACCGGGCGGGCCGCTGAACAGGAGGTGGTCGACGCCCTCGCCTCGCTTGCGAGCGCCATCGATCAGCAGGTGCAGCTGCTCCTTCACGCGATCCTGTCCGACGAACTCCTCGAGGGTCCTCGGACGGAGCGCGATGTCGAACTCGCGGTCCTCCTCGGTCAGGGCGTCGGGGTCGATCGGGCGCTCCGCGTCGCTCACCACCACCGGCTCGTCCGCCTGGTCTTCCTTGGGCATCATCGACCCACCTTCTGGAGTGCCTCGCGGAGGATGTCGTCCGCCTCGCGACCGTCCGCCTCGATGCCGCGCATCGCCTCGCCCGCCTCCGCCGCGGTGAGCCCGAGCGACAGGAGCGCCTCGCGCACGTCCGCCATCGGTCCCTCCGAAGGCAGCTCTGCGTCGCCGCCGAGCTTCTCGGCGAGGTCCAGCACGACCCGTTGCGCGACCTTCTTGCCGACCCCGGGCACGACCGTGAGCGCGGCCGCATCACCCTGCGCGATCGCGCGAGTGAGGACCGCGGGACGCAGCACCGACAGGAACGCGAGCGCGACCTTGGGTCCGACTCCCGTGACGCCGGTCAACAGGTCGAACAGGTCGCGCTGGTCGACGGCGGAGAAGCCGTAGAGCGTCATCGAGTCCTCGCGCACCACCATCCGGGTATGCAGACGCGTCGCCGTCCCGATCGTGGGGAGCTTGGCGAGCACCGAGGTGGGGACCAAGACGTCATAGCCGACGCCGCCGACGCCGATCACCACGCGGTTGGCACCCTTCTCGACGACCTCACCGTCCAGGAACGAGATCACCGCGACCCCAGTCGGGCGAGGCTCCGCAGCCGGGCTCCCACCAGGTGGGTGAGCGCCACGGCCACGGCGTCGGCGGCGTCGGCCTGGACCGGCACCTCTTTCAGGCCGTGCACCTTGACCAGAGCCCGGCGGACCTGCTCCTTGTCGGCGTTGCCCATCCCGGTCACCGCGATCTTCACCTCGTTCGGACCGTACTCCGCGACCGGAAGCCCGGCGTCGGCGGCCACCACCATGATGGCGCCTGTCGCGCGCGCCACCGTGAGGGCGCTCACATGGTTCTTGTTCCAGGCCACCCGCTCCACGGCTACGGACGCCGGGCGGTGAACGGAGATCGCCTCACGCATCGCGACACAGAGGTGCCGCAGGCGTTCGGACTCCTCCGACCTCGCCGGAGTCTCGACCGCTCCCGCCCAGATGAGGACCGCCTTGCGGCCGTTCCCCTCGACGACGGCGAGGCCGAGCCGGGCCAGGCCGGGATCCACACCGAGTACGCGACTCTCGAACATCCGTTCGCTCGAGTCTAGGCGGGGCCGGTACCCCGAGCAACGACCGGTCCCGCGGACGGTCTCCTCAAAGAGAGGCCATGACCTCTTCGGGGATGTCGAAGTTCGCGTAGACGTTCTGGACGTCCTCGAGGTCCTCGAGAGCGTCGATCAACTGGAGCACCTTGCGCGCCTCCCCGCCGTCGACCGGGATGGTCGACTGCGGCAACATCGTCAGCTCCGCCGAGGAGATGTCGATGTCGGCCGCGCGGAGCGCGTCGCGCACGGCCGCGAGCGCCGCCGGATCCGTCACGATCTCCCACGAGCTCTCGGAGTCGCTGAGGTCCTCGGCGCCGGCGTCGAGCGCCAGCACCAGCAGGCGCTCGTCGTCCGGCGCCGCCGACTTCTCCACGACGATCACACCCTTGCGAGTGAACATCCACCCCGTCGATCCCGTCTCGCCCAGGTTGCCGCCGTTCCGCGTGAACGCGTGACGCACGTCCTGGGCCGTCCGGTTGCGGTTGTCGGTGAGCGCCTCGATGAACAGCGCGATCCCTCCGGGGGCGTAGCCCTCATACGTGATCTCTTCGTACTTCGCGGCGTCGGCATCGGCACCGCTCCCCCGCTTGATCGCACGGTCGATGTTGTCGCTCGGGACCGAGGAGGCCTTCGCCTTCTCGACCGCGGACGCAAGCGTCATGTTCGAGGTTGGGTCTCCGCCGCCCTCCTTCGCCGCGACCTCGACGGCCCGGAGGAGCTTCGCGAACATGTTCGAGCGTTTCGCGTCGTTCGCGGACTTCTTCCGCTTGATCGTCGCCCACTTCGAATGACCGGACATCGCTCCTACCTCGAGAGGGAAAGGAAGTACTCGTGGAGCGCGGTCTCGCCCACCAGCTCCGGATGGAACGAGGCGGCGAGCAGGCTGCCCTGCTGCAACAACACCGGCCGTCCCTCGTAGACCGATAGTACGCGGACGTCCGAGCCCACGTCCTCGATCCAGGGCGCCCTGATGAAGACCCCGCGAACGGGGTGATCGATGCCCTCGACGTCCACATCGGACTCGAACGAATCAACCTGACGCCCGTAGGCGTTCCTGCGAACGGTGACGTTCATCAACGCGAGCAACGGCTCGCCGTCGAGGACTCGCTCCGCCAAGACGATCATGCCTGCGCACGTGCCGAGGATCGGCATCCCGTCTCGGGCTCGCTCCCGGATCGGCTCCACCAGATCGTAGGCACGAGCCAGCTTCCCCATCGTGGTGGACTCGCCGCCCGGGATCACGAGGCGATCCACGTCGGCGAGCTGCGCCACCGTTCGGACCTCGATCGCGGTGGCGCCCATCGAGGAGAGGACCCTGACGTGCTCGCGGAAGTCGCCCTGCAACGCGAGGACACCGGTCTTCACCATGTCCTTCATGATAGGAGCCGACCGCGCTCCTCAGCCTTCGAGAGGTGCCCCATCGAGCGCCCGGCGGCCGCGTCTCAGGTGCCAGACCCACGTGAAACCTGCAACCGAGGCCACGATCACGCCGTCGACGACGCTCCGGATCGCCTCTGACGAGGGCGGATAGCACTCAAGCCGCTTGAGCACGCCCGGGTTGAGATCCACGGGGTACTGGGGATCGACGGCGGGAGACCCCTCGCCCATGAGTCCGCTCCCGGACGCCGCACCTTCGATCGGCGCCAGTTCCGCCCGGGGTGGGGCGTAACAGATCGGCAGAGCCCAGTCCCGGACGGCATGCAGCGTGGCGATGACGCCTCCCAGCGCGATCATCAAGGTGATCAGCGCGACGAGGTAGAAGTACAGGACACCTCCCCAGGACTCACGCGAGACACGACGCCCTTCACGTCGACGCGCCTCACGGAGATGCCACCAAAGCACGAGCGCGCCGGGGATCGCGAACGCGAGCGCGCCCAGGAACGAGCGTGCGGCGTCGTTGCGATCCACGGTCCCGCCATAGAGGGGAGGCCCGGTCTCCGAGATCGGGAAGACCCATTTCCGGAGCGCGATGAGCGCCGCGATCAAACCGCCCAGCAGGAGGATGAGACCGATCGCCGCGACGATGTAGTAGTAGGCCTGAGAGATGACGGTGGCGCCGCGTCCGGAGGACGCAGGGTTCTGCTCCTCCGGTTCGCTCACCAGCCGCGATCCTGGAGACGCGTCTCCAGCGTCGCGATCTCCAAGCCCTGCATCGGCTCGCCGAGGCCGTGGGAGACCTTCGCAAGGATCTCGGGGTCGTTGAAATGCGTGGTGGCTTCGACGATCGCGCGGGCGCGAGGCGCGGGATCCGCCGACTTGTAGATCCCGGAACCGACGAACACGCCGTCGACGCCCAACTGCATCATCAGGGCCGCGTCGGCCGGCGTCGCGAGCCCGCCCGCCGCGAAGTTCACGACCGGCAGCCGCCCCTGCTCCGCCACGATCCGCACGAGGTCGACGGGAGCCCCGAGCTCTTTCGCCTTCGTCACGTACTGCTCGGGCCGGAGCTGGGTCACCTCGGCGATCTGGGTGAGCATCGTCCGTTGGTGCCGCACGGCTTCGACGACGTTCCCCGTGCCGGCCTCGCCTTTCGTGCGGATCATCGCGGCGCCTTCGGCGATGCGCCGGAGTGCTTCGCCGAGGTCGCGCGCCCCGCAGACGAAGGGCACGGTGAACGCCCACTTGTCGATGTGGAACTCCTCGTCGGCGGGCGTGAGCACCTCTGATTCGTCGATGTAATCGACGCCGAGCGACTGCAGGATCTGGGCCTCCACGAAGTGACCGATCCGAGCCTTCGCCATCACCGGGATCGAGACGGATTGCTGGATCTCCTCGATCTTGGTGGCGTCGGCCATGCGGGCGACCCCACCGTCCCGGCGGATGTCGGCGGGCACGCGCTCGAGCGCCATGACGGCGCAGGCCCCCGCGTCCTCAGCGATCTTGGCTTGCTCGGCGGTGGTGACGTCCATGATGACGCCGCCCTTGAGCATCTCCGCCAGCCCGGACTTCACGGTGAAGGTGCCGGTCTCGCGCTGCATTCCCCCTCCTCGTGTTCTTTGGCGTCTTCGTTGGCGTGATCTTCGGCGGCCGCGCTCGGAAGCGCTGGGATGTCCCGAGTGTACCGCCGTGACCTGCGCGGAAGCGCCGGCGCTACCGCGCGAAGGTGACCTCGCCCCCGGCTTTGGGCACCAGCTGGATGAAGGTCGTCCCCGGCGCGAGGGCGATCTCGTCACCACCCTTGGTCTGGAAGACCGTGACGTCCCCGAGGGACGGACGGCTCCACCGGCCGACGATGAGGCGACCGTCGCGCAAGATCCACGCGCGACCCTTGCCGATGAGCTTCACGTCGGGAGAAGGGAACCCCGCCACGTCGACGATGTTGGAGTCGGTCACGACGACCTCCTGGATCACGACGTTGTCGACGGCGATCGGAGTCCCGCTTTCCGAGCGCATCGTCGCGCCGTCGAGCTGCCGTACCCAGCTGCCTTTCGACCAGGCCCAGCCCACGACGTTGGAGGGGGAGAACGCAACCGACGCCGACGTCCGCCGCTTGCTCGGGGCGGGCACCTCCTCGTCGAATCGGAAGACGGGGTCCGGCAAGGAGAAGTCTGCCCCGGACTGCTTGGCGATCACGTAGAGCTTCTTGATCGAGACGAAGAGGTTGTGGGGAGCAGACCTCGCCTCATCTCGGACGAAGGCGTCGTTCGCAGATGTCTCCGTGAGGGAGACGACGCCCGCATCCTCCAGCGCGATCTCGACCTTGGGATTGGCTCCGGAGTACGAGAGGATCGGCTCGTCCGAGTACTGCACGAGGATCCTCGGGTCGGTCGTCCGAGCGCTACGGACCGGCCCGACCCTCCCGGCGTCTCTGCACTGGAAGAGCGCGGCGAATCGGGTGATGCTGCCTTCGACGGGCTCCTCGTAGATCACGTCCGCGCGCTCGAGTCCGGCGAGTGGATAGGCCTCGTCGGTGTTCTCGACCTTCACCGCGATCAGCGGGCGCGCCAAGGTGCCCTTCCCCCCGGATCGGAGCTCGCCCGTGAGCGGGCAGGGGGTGGGCTTCCCCGTCGCCTTGTCCACGATCTCTTGGATGGGCGCGGGTGCGTTGCCGGTGAACGCGAGCACGGCCACCACGACGACGGCGGCGGTCACCACCGCCACCACGCCGATCACGATCTTTCCTCGTTGCGTCAACGCCACGGTGTGACCTCCTGCGATGTCACGGTGCCAATGAAAAAGGTCCCTTCCTCAGGGACCTCTCTTCCGAGAGTAACCTCGCACCGCACCCGACCCAAACACCTCGAGGCATCTCGATGGGAACGTCACATCTCCTCGAGGCGGCGGATCCTCTCCGACAGGGGCGGGTGCGTCGAGAAGAGGCGCTCCATCGGCCCGAGCTTCTCCCCCTCGATCCGCGAGGGCTGATTCAGCCAGAGATGCGCGGTGGCGTTGTTCGCGGAACGCATCGCGGTCGGGGCGGCCTGGAGCTTCTTCAGCGCGGAGATCAATCCCGGTGGATACCGGGTGAGCATCGCTCCCTCCGCATCGGCGAGGAACTCCCGATTCCGTGAGACCGCCAATCGGATCAGCTGCCCGAAGATCGGCGCCAGGATCAGCAGGACGAACCCGACCGCGAAGATCAATGCGGTCGCCGCACCGCCGCCGGAGTCATTGCCCCGCCGACCGCGGAATCCGCCCCACCACCACATCCGCATGAAGAACTCCGCGAGGAGCACCGCGGCGCCGACGAGCGTCGCCACGACGGTGCCGACGAGGATGTCGCGGTCGACGACGTGGGCCATCTCGTGTCCGATCACGCCCTCCAGCTCGACGCGGTTCATCGTCTCCAGAAGCCCCTGCGTGACCGCGACATGGCTGTGCTCCGGATCCCGCCCGGTCGCGAACGCGTTGGGAGCGCTCTCGGGCACGATCCAGATCCGCGGCTTGGGAACCCCGGCTGCGATCGCGAGTCCCTCGACGATGTTGTGGAGGCGAGGTTGCTCTTCCTTCGAGACCTCTTTCGCGCGCGTCGATGCCAGCACGATCCGA